>JABLTO010214121.1_pt1 | contig 119550 bp, 144 predicted proteins | sample 7160091 | NCBI WGS metagenome assembly JABLTO01 (sample SAMN14651225, study PRJNA627086) | human gut metagenome | isolation source: feces | host: Homo sapiens | reverse complement strand
GTTAAGGGTTAAAGCAAGAGCCTCACCCTCTCGCATTCCGCTGTAAAACAAAAGAGGAAAGATTGCCTCGGATATGGGCTTATCCTTTACGGCTGTGTAAAAGATTTTAAACTCATCTAATGTCCAGAAATGTAAGCCCTCAGCATTTTTCTTACCCATACTTCCACACTTGTGCATAGGGTTAGAACCGATGTACTCGTTATTCACGGCAAAGTTTAATATTGCAGACAGTTGATTATTGATTGTTTTAAGATATGTCTGAGAGTAATTATCTTTGTGCGTAATCAATTTATCCTGCCAAGTTCTGATTGTACTTGCCTTGATTTCATTCAGTTTCAGAGTCTTGAAATACGGGAGAACTTTGGTGTCTATGATATTAACCTTGTTCTCGTATGTCGTTGGTTTCAATCGAGCTTTGCAATGCTCCATATACTTCTTGCAGAAATTCTCAAATGTGATATCGCAATCTATGCTGCATCGGTTGAGAAAGTCTCTTTCAAATTCCTGTGCCTCTCGCTTGGTTTGGAACCCTTCCTTTTTCTTTTGTTTCCTTGCACCGTTCCAATCTGTATAATAAAATTTACAGAGCCAAGTTCCACGCTTGTCATTTTTAAAAGCAGGCATTGTGACCATCTCCTTTCAATGCAAAAAAATATCCAATACAAATTCCCGAAGGACTGTATTGGATAAGTCTGCTTACTGCATTTATATCTTAGTTTTCATATTACATTATAACACTTTCAAAAATTCGAGTCAATGATTTCTGAAAAATTGTTCGTAGGAATATATAAAAGTATTGTTTTATATTTTTCGGAATATCAAAACGGAAAGAAAAGGCGAGTTGTCTTTCGACACGCTCGCCAAGAAATTACATATAGTTTTTAAAGTTCAAGCCGATACACCGGCTATATCACACAAGCAAAGAAAGCTGTTTATCATTTATTTCTGCTTTCTTTGGTAAAAGCTTCTTAAAAGTTTTTTGTGTAGATTCAGGACAATGCTCAACTAAATTATTTAATTGCCGCATTGTTCCTATAACAAACATTTTGTGAAAGAGTGTGGTATATACTAACACTTTTTTGTTTTGATTAACAAGATTTATGATATTGTTAAGAGTACCTCGGCTGTCTCCATCCCATATCATAAACCCATAATCAGCACTGTTTGCCATAGCTATATCCTTTTGTTTGTAAAAGTCGAACCCTTTTACTGAGCTGTCAACATGAATATTTTCGACATTCCAGTTCCCAATATTATTTCTGGCTTTACCATTACTTGCAAATACAGTAACATTGTTATAGCTCAGCTTTATGAAAAAATCCTGCACAGCAGTATCAACGCCATAGCAATCTCCTACAAAAACGCTGTGCTTATTATTATATATAGACATAAGTCTTGCCTTGACATTATCATCAAGGCTTGTAATACTTCTCGCTCCCGCAATAAATATTTTCATAATCATCACCTCGTTAAATCATGTTCTTGTCTTTGAAATAGCAAAAACATAAATCTCATCAATCAACGGGTCTTCTTTCAATTTGCGTGTACACTCAGTTGCTGTTGCACCAGTAGAAAATAAATCATCAATCAGCAATAGATTGCAACGCCGCACAGCGTGCTTTAGCACATCTATGGTTCCTGTTAAATCTTTATTTTCTTTTGCCATAGTCTTTGATGGTGCTTTTGAGTTTTTATGCAATACATCATTTGCGTAAGGTATATCATAATGATTTGCTATTGCTTCAGCAATTAAAAAAATTGGCTGAGTACTTCTTTCTTCAGAGGGTGGCATTGGGAGAATACAATCAATTTTCTTGCTCCCCAACCAGTCATCTAAAAACGGAATACACAAGTTTAATATGTCTAAAGAGTTATTCTCTCTTCCGTTATATTTCATTCGATATAGTAATTCACCAACTTCGGTATGTGTAGTATCAAATCTTTTGTTTCCAAAAGGGTCTTCGCCAAGATATCTGCTTGAAACAGTGTGGTAATCAAGGGCATATCCTTCAGTCCACAAACCATCCAATTTAATTGGATTACTCATCATTATTCATCCTTCGCTTTTATATAACTTCCCATAATTATTATATCATCAAACAAAAGTTTTGTCAATAAACTGAGTGCAAAAATTTATAGAAATAAAAAATAAAAAAAATTTAAAGGGAGAATGACAACACCGTAGCGTCACGCATCTCCCTTAGCGACCGATTTTTTCTATTGTCTACCAACGCTCCGACCCAACGTTCGGCATACATTTCGGATTTTAGGTGTCGGTCACACCAAGGAAAGCAACCTGATTATTTTAATCCTTTCAATATTTTCTGCTAAGCAGAGTGGTAAACTACCACAGCCATCCCACACCGTTGAACTGACAACGGTGCCGTAAGGCAAGGGTGGTATGTTGAGAGGAGGTGTTATAATGGCTAAAGCCAAAGTGACAGTAAAAGTAACAGTTCGTAGAACTGTGAAGCGTCGTGTTATCGTTCGTCGATAAGCGACGCGCGACTCAGGTTGCTTTCCTTTTTTTTATTGATAAGCCTAATTATTATAACCGCGTATATCCTCGACGAAGGAATGATTTCTCATATGTCCTTCGTATGAGTCTTTGATTATACGGTAAGCGATGTCCACCTCACCGTTGGTGAGATTGCGTTCTGCAAGAAAGTCTTCATACTTTTTATGAACTTTAAAAATTCTGTTGAATTCCTCTCTCGAAACAACCGCATCTTTATCGCCGGCTTTGTTGGCAAAGTCAATGATTCTGTCACGGCTGTTTTGAACAAACATCTCCTCGGTCATTTTTGTGTTGTCTTTTAAAACTTGAGCTACATTTGATAATGCAGCTTCCAGCTTGTCTATTGATTTGTCATATACTTCGGTTTTGTCATTAACCCATTGCATCCATCTGTTGCGCCTGTCGATATTATCTTCAGAATAATGGGAGCTGACATCGTTAAGTAAAGTTTTAACTTCTTTTAATGTTTGTGCCGTTTCAAGCTTTTCGGTCTTTTTACGTGCAAAGTATTTGCGAACCTTAACAAACTCAGGGACAACCTTTCCTTTAAATTCTAAGAGTTCCCCTATAATCTGGAGAACGAAGAATATACCCACAATACAGATTGCTATTCGTGCCGGTACATTCAAATATTCCACAAAACTTATCATAGCACACAGCACCAACTTTCTTTATAATATCAACGGGTTATTTATTTTCTTTGCTCGGCAATGCGTTAACCGCATTTGCCATATCACAAAGACTGTCAATCAACTCGCCGATGGCGTTGGTGTCAATGTCATAATTGATACTGTCTGCGGATGCTTTAACCATAGCAAGTACCCATTCCTTTTTTTCAGCTCCGGTCTCAAACTTTGTTTCAGCTTCAGACATCAGCTTCATAACAAGGTCAAGCAACTTGTTCCAGTTCTTCTCCTTAACCGCTTTCTTTACATACTCAATGAGCTTTACAACCAACGGAATAGCGATAGCTAATCCAGATAAGATAGAAACCGCATAGTTAATCCATTCCATATAAACTCCTCCATTCTTATTTCTTTATTGCTTTGTACGCACGGTACAAAAATACGAGCATTTCCTGTCGGGTACAATCGTTATGTAATTTGTAATTACCATTTTCGTCTCCGTAAAGAATACCGTTTTTAACCGCATAATTTACAGCCTCAGCCGCCCAAGCGTCTGGGGTATTATCTTTTATTGTCTCGGTATCTTCGACAATCTGAGCGGGCATTTTGTTAACCACAGACACATAGTCTCCGCTTATATACCCTGTGCCTGCGCCGGGATACTCAACTCTGTACCATCCGTTGTTTGTCTCTGCAACAATTTCAACGGTATCACCATTAGCGTGCTTACCAATAATCTCCGCACCAACGACGGGTTCTTTTCTGATGTTGAGCGTGTTGCTCACATGAATAGTACCGATATAAGAAACTGTAGTTTCAGTCCATTCAAATTTACCATTCAGTGCTTTATAGACATCATTCCTGAAACCGTTCATCGTGTAGCCCATGCCAAGACCATTCCATAAATGTTCTGGGTCTCCGTGATTACTTGCAATGCCTCTGGCGCACCCTTCTTTATGTGAAACAATTACCCCGTCACCAAGAGGATTGAGGTTGTATTCCTTGCAAAGAAATGCGAACAGCTCAACGGCAGCATCATAGGTTTTTTTAGCACAAGCTTTAGCTTTAGCCATATCAGAGCAGGTAAATGACGAACCGCCTATGTACTTGATACAAGCCGGTTCACACATCTCTACACCTATATGTGTGTTATTAGAAGAACCGCCGCCGTGCCAGCCTCTGTGATTCCAAGGCAAGGTTTGATAAATAGTTCCGTCATTCGCGTCAATAAATCCGTGAACACACGCCGACTTAAAAGATGCGTTGTTCCAGTTTTTTATAAAAACTTGTGCGGACGGCTGCGGACAACCAACGCTGTGCAGCATTAAACCTTTGACGGTAATTTTTCTGCCGGAAGTATAACAAGGGTTCTTAGTTAGAAAACTCTGTACTAAATTCATATTCTCACCACCTTAAACTATCTTCCGCATCCTGTCTAAGAATACAAGCATCTCTTGTCTCGTACAGGAATTATGAAGCTTATAATTTCCATTTTCATCACCGAATAAAATTTTATTTTCTATAGCCCAGTCAACCGCTTCTTTTGCCCAAGCGTCCGGGGTATTATCTAATTTGTTTTCTGCCATAGACTTGTCCTCCTTAACAGCATACTTTTCGTAATATCCTTCACCATATGAAGCTCTCTTGCTTTGTACAGCCTCACTCTGGTCAGCAGGTCTTTCAAACCCAAGCAACACAGCATTTGAAGCTTCGAACACAGAACACACAGAAGTTAAAACATCAAGAACCTTTTTATATCCTGTGCTTAATTCTGAATATAAGAAGTCGAGCTGCATTTCAAGGTCGCCGATAGACTTCTTGCAAGAAGCAGCAAAGTTTAACATAGCCTGCTTTCTGCTCCAATAAGTCCATTGGGCAAGACCGTACCCGGCACTGTCCCTAACAAAGTTTTTATACTGACCACTATCAACTGCTTTCGTATATGTTTCGTCCGTATACTTTAACTTTTTCTCAAATGAGTTCTGTAAATTCTTTGAATTCAAAGCGGATTCCGCATAGAGATTACCCATCAAGCCTGCACAGCCGTAGTCGTTTAATCCTTTGTCTTTAAAATAATTCCATATTTTCTGCTCAACAGTTGCTCCTCTTAATGCCATAAAATCCCTCCTTTGTTTTAACAATCACGGTTCATATTTATTTCATCATCAGGGGTGTCCGTGAAGTTTTCATAGGTTATGTTGTTGTTCTTTCCAAAAGTATCTGTGTGCTTGCTGATGTTTTCAATAACAGATTTCGCAAGGTATCCGACAACAACCGCAATGATAGATGTTGCGATTGTTTTAGATAGGGTTTCCGCAACCTCTGTCTTACCACACCAAGCGAGAACGTATGTAGCCCACATCATAAGGATGGAACTGTTTATAATGCGATTGAGTAATCGCTTGGAATACTCCGCCTCACGCTTTTTGGATACCCTCTTGAAAAGTTTTTGAACACGAGCTATGATTTTATTTTTCTTTGCCACATACATCATCTCCAATTACAAAACCGCCGCAAGAGTAAATCAAAGCGGCGGTGTATGTTTTATTCAATTATATAAGCAAGTCGGCAATGGAAAGCGTAACCCACTGACCGCCGTTGTTATACTGTAAAGCTCCGTTATAATATCTTAACCCGTGAGCGCCTTCGGTTGAAGCAGTGGTGCTTTTTATATGCACGGTATATTCATCGACCAATTCGTCTACTGAAATATAAATTTTTGTGTTATCTGAATTTGCCAATGTCAATTCAATATATTTTCCAGCAGGTTGCCCCGAAGGGTTTTCCACTATCTTACCCGAAGATACTACCATATCTTTGGGAATGTTTATTGTGGACAAAGTTTTACCACCCTGCTTTACTATGTACGACTTTGCGTAATCTCCGCCTGTACTTTCGGATACCTCAACCGTGTATTCTTCCTGCAAATGCGCATCGGTTATAAGAGCTTGCCAACCACCAAAGGTTTTCCAATAGACACCATACCAACGGTAAGGAGCTTCTGTTGCTGATATAAGCTCAAGGGCAAGAATAAATCCGCCAAGCTGACTGTGAATGACATCCACCCGACACTCTGCGTTTCCGCTGAAGGGCATATCCGTAAGCGTTACAGCCCCCATAAATGAATTACCCTGCTTTACCGCAGAACACGATGTGATACTCGCGCAGAACTCAGCTGTGGTTTTATCTGTAACAAAGTCGCTCAGGAAATCTTGATTGACACCTTCTTCTTTAGCGACTTGTTTCGCATACTTTCGTGCCAATGCTAAAGTCTCAATACTGATTCCCATACCCATCACTCCCTTTCTTTGTTATATTTCCTTCCATACGCCAAGACTGTTAAGCATCCATATCGAACTGTCGTCTATAACGAAAGCAGTTGACCCGGTGGGACATTTATCTTTTACGGTATTCTGCGTAGGAAGATTATCTATATCGGCACGAGAGTCACAGGTGAATTCCTGATGGCAATCAAGATGTGTGCCTTTATATGTTTTCTTTACAATAGCCATAATCATACCTCCAATTATTCGACATATGGATTGCCGGTGATTTCCTCGTATTCGTCTGCGGTTATCCATTCCTTTACGACTGCGTTTGCTACACGAGTTTCGTTCCACAGTCCACGGTCATAATAGTTTTTAACCTTATTGAATTTTGCACTGTGTTCCATAATTAAGCCTCCTCAACTTCTGTGTTGGGCATACCGTCAGTTTCCGGTATCTCCAATTCAACGTCGCACATCATAGCGATATAATCTATATCTGCCGTATTCTTAGCTGCATTTTCGCTAAGGCGAGCATTTTTTTGACGCTCTTTTAAGAGCTGGTCTTTAAGTGATAAATACTGCATACTAAACCTCCCATAAAGATTTGTAAAATCGTTTCATATTTTCAACGGTATAATAATCGTCTGTCCTGCAAAGGAATGGCGTGCCTTTCCTGCGGTCAGACGGTTCTGCTGTTGCGTGTGCCAACCACGATTCAAAACATCTGTCAACCTTATCGCGGGTGAGCTTTCCCTCATTAACTAAATTTTTCATACGCTTCAACTTATGTCGTTCGTGTGAAACTTTCTTTGGCAAAACTTTCTTTACAACCTTACCCGTATCGGTAAGTCTGAAAGAATATCCAAGAAAATGAATTGGTTGTGTAATAGGAAATATCTGCGTCTTCTTAGCGCTGAGACGCAATCCCATTTTATCAAGTTCTGTCTGTATGTATTGCAGGCAATCCTTTAATGCATCTTTGCTCTCGTGAATAAGAATGAAATCATCCATATATCTGACATAATGCTTAATGCGTTTGCACTCTTTAATTCCGTGGTCTACTTCATTTAAGACTGCAAGTTGGCAAAGTTGTGTTGCCTGTGAACCAAGTCCCATTCCGACACCGGGACTATCGTCTGTGCTAAAGCTGTCAACGATTCGACAAACCTCACTGTAAGCCCAATCGTCGTCACATAATTTTCGCATCTTTTCTTTGACAACACTATGCGGCGTAGAGCCGAAGAAATTTGTTACATCACACTTTAAGACATATCCGTTGCGACCGTGCTTTCGATAGAACTTTTGTATATGAGCAACCAATCTGCCACGGGAAAATTCCGTTCCTTTACCGGCAAGGCAGGCACCATTATCATAGATGAAAGATTTTGTAATCTGTTCAGTTAAATAATTATCACAGAGACTTCTTTGGAAAACTCTGTCCTTGAAGCGTGTGCTTACAATATCTCGCTTCTTTGGTTCATAAATGGTGAACCGTGAATACTCATCTATTTTATAAGTACCGTTATTTAATTGCTCTTCAAGTTTTGCACAGTTGATTATTCCGTTCTTAACCCAGCCTGCAACACTGTCTTTCCACATAACGCTTGTCTTACAAACATTCATTGCGTCATATAGACTATCAAAGTCGCAGACTGTTTCACGGACGTTAGATATGTTCATAGTGTTCATTTAACGCCTCTCTTTGATTAAAATAGATTTGTATACCGTGTATAGCAGTACCTATTATCGTTGAGTGAATAGACTGCATCGGCATACCTGTTTCGCCTTTTACGGCTGGGATAGTCGTTCCTTGCGTGGGCATTCAGTTTGGTCACATTATGTGCTACTACTTACTAATACCACCCAATCGGGGGGCGACGCCGTTACTGTTGTTGGCATTGTTGTTGTTCAAGTTACCTGTCGGATTGACGTTACGAACATTGTTACCGTTGCCGGAATTAGGAGTACGCAACCCTGAAGGCGACCGCTACAGCACGAAACTTCTTACAACGACTACCCCATATAAATTATTTTTTGTTTGCATTTGTATATCGAGCTTTGTCGGACTTGCGCCAATTTTGTATCATCCGTTTGACGTGTCCTATTTGAGTGCCGATATATTTTATTCGTTTGCTTTTGATTAACTTTCTGCGATACATCAGTGTTGCAGATGTAAGTACATTTTCGACCGCACGTTCAGCTTGTGACTGATATTTACGCCGTTCATAAAAGCTTGCGTTATCTTCAATTACAATCTTGTTTGCCGTCTGAATATTTGCAAGGCACGATAATATCTCTGAACGCATATGGTCTGCGAACCATCTTGCATTTGCGAACTCTGTGATTTTGTCGTGCGTTGTCTTTTTATCTTCAGCATTTTCCGGCGGAAGATAATACTTCGTCGTGACATCAAAGATGTATTGCAGAAGTTTCTCTGTTTCTGTTTCTATCGCAAGTTTCCCCTTGCTTCTCTGACCTTCCGGTACACTCATTGTTTTACCTCCTGTTACATATTATACCGTAAAGGGGTAACCCTTCTTAGTATGTGATTATATTGTCTCCCGTTATATACCGCAAAGGGGGTGTGTACCTCTGGGGCAGTAAATAATAATAATCACCCCTGACGGGGTAGATTATTACACGATTACGCAAGCGGGGGCGACGCCGATACTGTTGATGGCAGAGTTGCTGCCCAAGGCACCTGTCGGAACGACGAAACGAACATTGCGACCGTTGCCGGAATAAGGAGTACGCAACCACCAATACGTTGCGGAACCGTTTCTATATTTAATTCTGTTTGCATCTGCGCCTGCACCGGGTGCGGTTAAGTCAGAATGTCCAGCACCATAGTACGCATATACTGTACCGTCTGCTCCGTCTGTACCACGCTCTGTACCTGCATATATTTCCGGTCTTGAAAGCAGGAAGAAACGCTCTGTGGTTGTTTCAAGACCATAGCCATCAGATATACTTTTCTGTGTTGTTTTTGTTACATTTCCAATGACATTTAAGAACGCAGGGTCAAAACCTTTCAGAAAACCAACGCTACCGGCACTTGTCGGTCTGTCAAATACCGTCTTAGGTTCCCACCAAGTGTTTGCAGCTCCATCTGTGTTGAGCCACTGGCGAAGTCCGGATTCTGCCCAGTTATTAGAGCCATAACGCATACGGTGTACGCAGTTTGTATTTGCCGTTACGGCAGTAGCACTTAAAGTCGGCATTGCCGTTCCCGCCTCTCCTGCAGTTACGCCCACCGTTTCAAGAGCAGTTGTTGAGGTCGCAGAGGTGTAGGTTATAATCTTACAAGCCGATGCCTGTGTGTTGTAGTTCCAAGCAAATCTTACCTGACCGCCTACAGGGACAGTAGTAGCCAGCGTGAAATTAAATGTTGAACCACCGCCATATGTATTGTCGTATCCTGCAGGAAGCGTGAAGTGATATGTTCCCGCTTCAAGACCGCTCGGATATGTTTCCTCGTCGATATACCAAAGAGCTTCAGAGGCGTCATATACCATAGCTGTAGCCCATAAGTCGTGCATTTGTAATGTCATACTGTGAGTATATTTAGCATCTGCCGGTGTATCGTGGTCAATTCCAATTACATCAAATTTAAGCTGTGTGGTTGTTTCGGTTACAATAACGTGGTCGCCGGCAACGGGAGTTCCTGTTAATGTGATACCATAGTCGGCAATCTTTATAATCGTTCCGTCTTCTTTACGCCAAGATTTTCCGTCATAAGTGAACAGATATTCTCCCGCCTTAACCTCGCCGCAACCAGATACAAATGTATCTGAATTTACCGACACTGCGGTGATACCCGTACTTTCACCCTTGCTTGCTGTAACCGCTGATAAGCGTTCAACAATAAACTGGTCTCCGATATCGAAGTACTGTGCCGCTGCACCGTTTCTTACGATACTCTGAACATCAGCCCAAGTCTTCGGTGCCTCACCAAAAACCTTATCGGAAACTGTATTAAGTTTTGATTGAAGTCGCTGAGTCTGTTCATCTAACGAACCATATGCCTCATCGATTTTACTCATATTAGAACCGCTGTCCTCGCCGTTCATAGCTACACGCCACGCTTTAAACGTGGTAGTAGTATCGTCTTCGGGAGTGAGCATCAAATTTAAGTTTGGTGTATTACTCATTTCGTTCCTCCAATTCTTTTATATAAATCTTTTCATATTTACAGAGATGCTTGAGGTTGGTTTACAATCTCTGCGCCCATATCATTCAAAGTATAATCGTCCCAATAATATAGATACTGGTTGTCGTAATACCCGAAACCGTGATGGGCTTCCATCTCATCTGTGATTGCTGTATTAAGTTTGCATTGAGATATAATACCAAGAGCCGACTGTGTACGAATATCTTGCATAATAATATTTGTAAGCTGCTCGTTCATTACACCGGGGGATATGTATATACCGACATCAATACCTATGGTCTTAGAAGCAAGTGCAGCTGTTAATGGGTTACACGAACAAATTATCTGATACGAAAAAGAAGCGTCTGCGTCAAGGTGCATAACGCTTCTTATTGTATCCTTGAGATTGATTGTCGTGATAAACTCAGGGGTACTGCTGCTTAGGTTCATAGTGTTTTCCTGAATGTCGAATGAAAATTTCATATATACTTTTCCGCAAGATGTCATAAGAGACATCTTCGGCAAAGACATATACATATCCGATAACAACATATTATCATATTCATATAGATAGCCGTCGAACCAATGCACACCGCAAGTGTTTAAAATTATTTCACACACTTTGCTTATGCTTGAGGTTATCTGTGTTGACAGACGAGCCGACAGTTCAGATGTTTCGATTGCAGTATCGGTGGTTATATCGCCTGTTACTGACAACTTCAAGTCGGCACTCTTTACTCCAACAGTTTCAATTAGCGCAGCATCAGCATTTGAAATCAACCGCGAGATTTGTTTTTCGAGTGCCGTATACATTGTTTTTCTCAGGCTGATATTATTTCCCTTAAGTGAGAAATAATTATATCCACCGCCATATCCGAGCACAGATACAGGAAACCTGTCAAGGTTGCCCAGTGTCCTGTCGTCATAACGATATAGCAGCGCAGACTCAAGCAAACTCACATTGAGCAAGCAATCAACCGTACTCTCAGTCAGATGAAAGATAAGAGGGTCTAATTCATCTCCGTAAACACTTTGCCTGTTTACCAGATTGTAGATATAAATATCGTATGACTGGCGTGGTTTATTGAGCACGATATCATACGAGCGCTTATGTCCTACAGTTATATCATAACTCTCCGGTAACTGCCTAAGCAAAATATCAACCTGAGTCATGACGCATCACCTCGTTTTTAATCTGTGAGCTGTAAGTAAAGACTGTTTGCTTTTATTGTAGCAATAGTATTTGTTTCAATTACTCTCGATGTTGTAAGCTGGTTATACATAAGTAAGTTACCCCCGGTTTGCGCATCATAAATAACATAGTATTTCGCGGGCGCAGAAGCAGGGAACCAGTCTGCTGTACTTTCGGGAAAACTTACAGCGGCAGAGTTGTTAATTACACCATCTTCGGGTGCGGTCAGTGAGGTAAGCTGTACTCTGGTATAGCCACTACCCGACATTGCGGGCTCTGTAACATTGCCGCCCGCTGCTGTAGGTGCTGTACTTGATAAACCTATGTAGTAAGTCGTAGGAATAGGTGTACCCGTAGCGGTACGGAATACATTACCCATAATAACATTTTTGAAATAAGTAGTATTCAATTTCGTAACCTCCTGTCAAATTATGAAACGTACTCTTGATTGATATTTTTGGCAATATTCATAATGCCCTGATTTGGTATTTCTGCATTGCCACTTAAATCAACAATAGTAATTTGATATATGAATTTACCCGCAAGTGTAGCGGTATCCTCTTTGGGAATTGTTAAAACAACAACACTTGCCTCGCCACTTTCGTCCGCCAATAATGTAGGCGTGTAGGAGAGGAGGGGTGTCCCTGTTTTGTTAGAGTAATTACATATGGCAAAGTTGATATTTGAACCGCTTGCATCAAATGGTTCGCCTTTGTAATTTTTCAAATGAAAGCTAAACTCCAGAGTTTCACCTCCAACAAATGAAATCTCCGGGAGCGTGTAAACTGTTGTCTGCATATTAACCTCCTATGTTAATTGGAAATTCACATACGATTTCAATGCTACCATTGCCGTTTATAACCAGATGATTAACTCCACGGCACAACCGCAAGAAGTTAAAATTAAAATACTGATATGGATTAGCGATAGTCTCGCAGGTGATAATTTCATTTTCATTATCAATATGTACTACAGAAGCGGAGGTGGGCAGACCTGTAAGCTGCATAGTACGATTATTGTCTGTTACATTTTTAATACTGAATGTTCCGCCTTTGCTGAAATTCAGAGTTAGCTGAGGCTTGTAATACCCGCGGTAAGAACTCTTATTTAGTATATCAATTTCAGTACTTCCGCTGATTGTATACTTAAAAATCTCCGGGTATTGATAAGCAAATGGCGAGTCACAAATCACTTTGCAGGTAAAGCCCCACGGGATATTGCCCACATCGGTATGCTTCAGTTCTGTAATAAAACATTTGTATCGAAACATTTCCATATCGGGTTGTGTGATTTCAAGCCATTTATATTTATTATGTGCCGTCAGCCAGTTGGCGATAGCGTCCATATCCCAACGGTCGAGATAGACACCCTTATCTATGGCGTTCGTGTCAGCACCAAATGTCATTGTGAACTCAAGCGGTTTATTTGAAATGGTGCCGTAATGTAACGGGGTATATCGCCTTGCGATTCTGTCTTCGATGATTTCTGTACTGACTGAAAGATTATTACTTGAATCCGATGCTGTCCCAAAGTCATACATCATTAACCCATATTCCGTACAGGGGATACCATCAAAGCTGAAATAACATCCGTAGAAAGCCATTCAATCACCTCTTTGATTTTGCTGTTGACTCCTTGCTTTTTGTTGTGTCGTAGACATTAAGACCGTTTACCTGTTCGGCAACTTCTTTTAATATGGTTATGCTACCACTCAGGTTTGCAAGGTTCTGTTCGCCTTTTACATAAACATTATTCAGTGCGTTTATAACCGCACCCAGTTTTTGAATTATTTCGTTCTTCATATAAATCTCCTTTTATTCGTTTTATTAAATTGAGTTTATCCAGTTGTTCAGACAATTTGCCAATGTGATAAAATACGAACCGTACACATATTCATCTTTATATTTTGTTGATATGCCAGTAGAACTATGTGAGCCAATGTTTAAGCGAAGCGAGTTGAATTTTGTTGCAGTAAGAATTTTATCACTTGATGACATTTTTGTATTGTCGTATGTTGCATATGTTGAATCCCAGTTCTCACCGACACTATCTAAGGTTGCCTTTACTTTATCAACCATATCATTCCAGACTAAATAACTGAAATTTGTTACAGCTGTTTTATATGTCACTGCGCTATACGCATTTTGTGTTTGAGTATCTGTGGCAGAGCCATTACTTACTGACCAAGACCACAGTGGCGGTTTGTTTGACCTGACAGATATTTCTATTTGATTCTTTATTGAATAAGGAGCATCATCCCAGCCGCCATCCCAGTTATAATGTGAAGCCGTACCAGACCAAGTTCCCCCACCGGGGTCTTCGCTTCCTTCGCTTGCAACCCAGCCATATACCTCATATTCTCCGGGGTTCAAATTACCAATATCAAATTCATAATATCCGGAACTGGATTTTGTGTCTTGATATAAACAACATGGAGTATCAACCTTGTTAATAAAATCAAACGGAGTCCATCCGTTCATATCTCTATGGTAGCAAAAACGCAATACTTCCTTATCCCACATTATATTATCAGGGTCATAAGGGTCTTTGATGCTATACGAATCTGGGTTTGGTTGGTGTGGGTCGTAATGAATACTCAATGGCTGTTCAAAATTATCTGCACCGATGTTCATGCTCTGATAAATTTCCTCATGTATAACGTGAGATATGCTTTCATTCGCCTTTGAAGCATCGACATTTATGTTTGCCATAGAACAAGAAATGCCCCATTCTGGATATGAACCCCATGCGTAACAACTCCAGAAACCTTGAAAGCTGCCATCTGCAAATGTCATGGTTCTGTTGTTTCCTATACGAACAATAAAATTATACTCATAATCATTGCTTCGCCAAGCACCATATTTGTCAATATAAATATCAACTGATTTATTAGCATCGCTCGTATAATCAGAACACGACATACTTTCAACTGTAATATTCATACCGGTAATATCACATATTTCTTGAAATGCTTCTTTGGCATACCCTAAATATTGTTGGCGAGCCGAGGTCGAAAAATTTGCACCACTATCAAATGCTACCAAAGCTTTTTGATTCCACCCATTCTCCCACGGGTTTACATATCTGCAAGTTTGTACTGGTTTATTCCAGTCCATTTGCCAGTTGTTTATCACCTCTGTATATTTGCCACCCATCGTCCCTTCGAGACATTTCATTAAAACCGTATATGCGTAATCCCTTACCCTAACTTTGAAATCATTATCAATTCTGTTCTTCTTGCGGATTTCTATCATGTAACGGTATTTACCAACATTGCTTAACTTAATCTTTTTATTGTCTGCATCATAGTATAACTTTGGGGTAGACAGGCTGTGGTGCATTTGAAACCAGACGTTGCTGTTTCCATTTGCCGAGGGAGTCAGGGGTGATGAGTTCAAAGGACTCCCAGTACCGCTGGTATTTGAATAAAAATGAAAACTGATTTTATATCTACCGCGTCCACTACTATCCTCGGGGTCTTTGACATTATAGTTTAATTGCTCTGGATATCCAGACTCCGCATCACGGTCAGTACGAATATTAAAGAAAAAGGACGGGGAACCATAGGCGGAGGTGTTTATTCTTGCAACACTTTGGTTATATACTTGTTCGGATAAATACTGATAGGTATTTCCTCGCCCGTCAGATACATACATTCTTACAGAACCCACTGTTGAATACCCTTGTATAATACCGAATGCAAATATGGCTCCGTTATAGTCATACATATTTACATCTTTTAAGCTTGCCATTTAAACACCTCCTTAACCAAAGGTTGCTGTTCCGCTTCCGATTTCAGACGGAGCGCCCTCATAGTACCGATATACTTTATCCGATGCGAAGTCTATAAATATTCCCGTTGCATTGGGATAGGAACCAGATATGTTAGCGACGGAGGATTTACCGCCGGGGTAACTTCCGCCAGCTACTAAGATACTTGATTCTCCAACCCAGATGCCGTTGCCTAATTTCATCACTATACCTGAACCGTTTGAAGATTCTCCTGTTCCTACACCCAACGACAAGTAGGGATAAGACCATTTGCCGTTGTAACAGCCAAGACCAAGTTTTTTATTACCGCTTGAATCGTATATGTTAAAGCCAGCTGATGTCATTTGCGAATACCCCGAACCTGTACCTGCATAGAAAGCACTACCATAAAATTTGCCGCCTTTTACCTGTGGCGAATATATGTACGTACTGTCTATCGTGGTAGGTGTACCACCTGAGTATGTTTTGAATAGTAAGCCAAGAGCGGCGTTTACATTTGCGAATGTAACATCAGCATCACTACCGTCTTCACCTGCATACCCTCTCGGACCGCGAGCACCAGTATCACCTTTTTCGCCAGTGTCACCCTTTTGTCCGCGGGCTTGAATAGCCTCTGTCCAAGTTACACCGCCGTCATAGCTATATCGTACATAGTAATCGGTTGTTTGAAATGTTGTATGCCAGCTTGTGCCGTCCGCACTATACTGCGCTTGCACCGGACTATTGATGCTACTCCAAGTAATTTTACCCTCGGACATATTGATATTACCTTTCATAGTAACATTGCCGTCAGTATCAACATAAAAGTTGCCACCTGTTTCATCAGCACCTTGACCTATACTGATACCGCAACCAATCAACCACGAATCAGAATCGGTAGCTCCTTTGATATTCCCCTCAAGTTTAGTTGCTTTAAGTGTGCCGCTGAATGTTCCGGATTTTGCAACAAGGTTGCCATTAGTATCTACGGTGAAATTGCCGTTACCGATATCTATTGAGCCGCCTTTGATTGTAAACGCACTCAGCACTTTTGTTGCCATTGCATCGGCAATGATTCCATCATGCCCGATAGCTGTAGTCCATTTCCAAGCATTTTCCTCGTCTGCGTCTGCGTCGATATATCCGCGTACACCGGTACCGAATAAAATACCTTTTTCATTCATCCAGATAGCTGATGTCGCTGTTTCCTTGGTCGCTGTGTTCATCAGCCAAATACCCTTATCGTCAAACAATACATTACCTTTGCCATTCTGCATAGTAGATAGGGCTGTGCTTATAGCACCTTTCAATTTGTTTGCGGTGAGGTATCCTTCTTTGGTAATGTAGTCACCGAGAGTTTTGTTTATATCAGAGACATCCTGCTTTATTGTTTCTATATCTCCATCTTCTACAAGTTTCCACGACTCTCCGTCAAAACGATAGAGTTTCTTCGGTTCGTATTTGCTTGTGAATGATGCAGTAATCAGATTGTAAAATGGACTGCTCTTATTTACACTCGTGACAACGCCAAATGTTGTTGGTACAGTCAATGCTTCCATGTACCACTTCTTATTGAAAATTTCTGTAAGCCGCGTATTGCCTATTTGTAAAGCCATCATAACTCCGTCATACTTCGGAGTATCCGAAGAACTTGCATCAAATAAGCTTACTATATAATCAGGCTCTGCATATATATTTCCGTTCTCACTGGTGATGATATGGTCTGTTCCCGATAATGTATCAATGATTTGAGTGGTATCAAAAGATATGGTTACACCAGATAAGTCATCACCGGGTTCGATGTATCTTGTTACTGTTTTGCTTGCGGCGGTATTAAACCAAAGGTCTCCGATAGTTGGAAGATATGGTGTGTAATTCTGATAGTATGTTACAATCTTACCATCAGCCGTAGCTTGTGCCTTGTTCGCTTTTTCAATAGCTGAAATAGCGTCAGCATCGGTTATCTCATCCCAGTCTTTGCCGTTGTACCGAAACAATTTACCTTGTAAATAAACTTCTTGCTCGGTTTCGCCATAGCAATCGCCGGTAACATACCACAAGTCACCCTCTCTGGCATCAGTTGGTATTGAGTCTTGATAGTATGTTGTAACCGTATTTTCAATTTTATCGTCCAGACCATTTATTCTTTCTATGGCATCCGATAAATCGCTGGCAGTTTTATCATCAGCGTCGGTCAGCTCTTTTAATTTATCTCCAAGGGTAGTGTCGTAACTCGAACTGTCTTGTGTGATAAATAATTTCATAGAGTCTATATGTACGCCGGAGGAGTCAACTCTAAACGAACCATCCTCTGTGGTTATAATTAAATTCTGACCGGCAAGGATTGTACCAACAATATAGGGAGCAACAATTCCATATGCTGTGATATCCTTTTCATAAAGTAGCGGTCTGTCAGCCCAGTCAGTTTCAGTTCCGTTCCAGACTTGATATTGTCCGTTATCATCCATATAGTAATATGTCTTGCTTTCATCGAAAACCTTATCAGCGGTCTCAGGAAACTTTGCGATGTTTTCATCAATGATTTTACCAATCGCCATTTTAGCAGTTTGCCAGTTGTCATCTGTGAAAACAATACTGTTGTTAATCATCCAAATCTGCTCGTCTTCATAGCCTGCACTTGGGATGTTACTATCAATATATTTTCTGAGGTGCAATCCAGTTTCGTCCCAAGACGCACCTTGCCCGCTGCTTGACAGGATGGCATTCTTGGCTACATCTAACGCAGAGTCCATAAACTCCTTTACCATCGTAGAAGCGCCGCTATCCACGAAAGCAGCATAGCTCATTTTGTTTGCGTCAACCGTTTTCCCCATGGAGATACTCTGGTCGAGCAGTTCAACAAGTTTGAAAGAGCTATCAGACGAACTGTACTTATCACTGAACTGAAGAGAAAGAGAGGATAAGTTCTCAAAATCTATATCTAATCCAATGAATATAGGCTGAAGTACAGAGCTGTCCGTATTCAGATAAATCTTTTGACCAAGCTCTAACTGTTTAACAAAGCCTATAAAATCATCAATGGTCATAAAGTTTGCAGACGAAACACTGAAGGTGTAGGAGGGGTAAGCTAATGACTTAAGCGTCTGTTTCCCGTACTCAAATAAATCCCAAGATACAGAGTGCTTCTCATAATCTGTTGTGTTTCTGGTAAAGTACATATTACCAGTAGAGATTGTAAAGCTTATACCGGTACTGCCGGAGGTTGAAATCGGAGAGGCTTTACCCGTAATGGATATACAGCCGCTCGGGAAAGACGCTTCGCCTATTGTACCCTTGTTAAGAAACACAGATAAAACCATCGTCTCATCATCATTTCTTTCAAGGCAGGCGCTTACAACCTTAGCCGACAATGCGGTTGCCTCACTTGCAATGTTAATGTTACCGCCATCTACCGTATACATAACCGTCCCGCTGTCAGTTGTGACCTTTGCAAATTTAGTATTAGTAAATGATATCCTGACATTTGATATAGAATTGCTAATATCGGAATCAGAGTAGGAGTCAACTTCAGCAACAACAAACGAACTTTCTTCAATGCTTTCTTCTTTGAAATACCTATCAATAATTATAAGCTCGTCTTGAGTAAAGAATTTATCAAAAGCTACTCTCTTTTGTATCGCTATAAGTTTGTCTGCAAGTTCAGACTCGGACTCTTTAAGGGTGTCGATAATCTCTTCCTGAGTAGCGATTTCATCTTTGATTTTAGAAATTCTCTTGTTGACATCTTTAAGTTTAGCCTGAAAATCATTATAATCTTTGCTCGACTTGTCTGTGTGCTGAGCCAAGTATTCCACATATACTGAACGCTCGTTCTCTAATGATGACAGCTTAATATTCTTGAGGTCGGATAATGCAGCCTGCTCTGTTAAAATAGCAGAAGTCTTCAACATTCTTTCGATAGATATGTTGTAGTATGTAAGTTGATTTGCCTCAAAGGATTGTTTCCAAGAATTCCACTTATCAATTAAGCTCTGGTCAAACTGAGTTGTGTTCATAAAGTAATCCAGATTGTAAATCATATTGGTTCCCATAGGATTTACAGAACGTATATCTACATCCTCTCCGCCGCAAACATCGAGAGCCGTAACGATACTTTCTGTATCTTCGTCAATCTGAATTTCCTTAACAAGATTATCCATAGAGAGATATATAGGCTTTGATACTGCTTCGTTTGCTGTGCTTCGTACATTGATTGTTCTTGTATATGTATCAAAGTCAAAGATACACCCATATAGTTGTTGAAGCGTAGACTTGATGAAATTGTAGATATTCGTATTATCCGACGATAATGTTCTGTATTTGTTGATAAGGTCATCATCAACCACACCGACATTCCAAGATGGTAACTCTGCCATTATCATACCGAGAATTGTGTCGTCAGGAGATAATGGGTTCCATAAGCTATATGTTGATTCTTCAAGAAAAAACTTTTTATAAGTAAGTTCATATTCCAGTGAGTATGCCTTGCAACTTTTGATTTCTTTAACGCCGTCGTTTTTAAGCGATGGGTTGATAAGAATAAATCTGCCCCAGCCAATCATATCGATTATACGCATACCAATAACTTCATCATAATGCGGAGTTTTAATACCATCTACATAAGCCGGGATACCAAATGTAATTGTAGACATTTCGTTATAACATATATTTGCCTTTAGCTCTTTTGTATAACCAAGAGTCTGAATTGCTTTGCCGTCTGTATTACATAGAACTAATGTGGGCTGTTCTTTAACAACACCTATAGTAGAAAAATCGATAACCAATGTACCACCTCCTTTTATTATAGTAATGAGGGGCAATCAATAAATTTAATTACCCCTCGTTGTGTATTTACTTTAACGCAGAATTACCAATGTTGGTGAACCCCTTTTTGGTAAACGCATCCTTTAATTCTCCTAAAGCAGTTTCTGCTATAATACCACCATACCTTCTTGCGTCGTTATCGGACATTGAACCATTATGAGAAATGTTCACTTCAATATTCGGACTGAATTCCATAAGTCTGGAGTCAGCTTTTGTCGTATGTAACAATTCGTTTGAGGTAGGCAATACTGATAATCCACCAAACAAGTTGTCGAGCTTGCTGGTGTCTATCGCAGTACCAAGGCGCTCGGATAATAGCTGTGCAAAGTCAACAAGCTTGTACAATTCTTTTTCGCGCTTTTCATCCAATACAAGTTCGCCGTCTTTAAGGATTGCCATAACCTCGTCTTTTTTGAGATTAGATTCTCCAACTACACCGCCCGCGTGATATGTTCCGTAAGAATCATACAACTTGGCATTATCAATCCACCAAATGCCGTCGGAATCCTTCCAAACCTTTTGACCGCTGAGGTCTGAAATATATCCAGCCATTTTCTCATTTGCTTTTTCGAGAGCTGCTCTTTCGTTTGGAGCTGCGTTATTCCATTTAGCGCTGTTGTTTTTCATCGCCTTCGTGATATAGTCAACAGCTTCCCATTTTCCGATAGAGTAGAGTGGATTTGTCTCTCCGTCCAAATACCAGCTTCCATCTCTTGAGGTTACACCTTGTTCGTAAATATCTGATAACTGCGATGCGAGAGTCTTATTGGCTGACGCAAGCCGAGATTGTTCTTCGTCGGATGCAGTGAGCCACCTCAAAGAGTTGTTGCGCATTTGGTTGATAATAGCTTTGGGGTCTCCGTAATTGCCGGACTTGCCTATGTCATCTGATGATGCCCCTGCTGCGAGTTTATTTGTTGCCTCCACATAGCTGCCGTATTTTTGTACTGCTTTAGAGGCTTGTTCCCACGCTGCAACAATTTCGCTTTCAATAGAGGAGCCTGCTTCGTAGTTCCAGTTTATAATGTCGTCATAAAGACTATCCCAATTATTGTTGATTCTATCAATAGCAAGTTGGTAAATCTTTTCTGTAGAACTTATAGACTCCTCCAATACGGCAATCTCTTTATCCTTTTCTTCTTCATAGGAGTCTGCCATTTTGTCGAGCATATCTTGTTGCTTATCAATACTGTAATCAGCCTGATAATCGGACAAGTCTGTCTGAAGTTCTGCGAGTTCCTGTTCGAGCGAAGCTTTTTCTGCCTGAGCCTCTCGACTATCATCAAGTGAAAGTTTGTTAATCTTGTCTTGGAGCTTAGCAATCTTCGCAACCTTTTTCGCAACCTCTTTATTATAATCATTTTCCTTTTTAGTTTCCTCAAGGGACTCTTTCTTTAAGTCAATGATTTCGCGATAATTGTCTTTCTGTTTCTCAAGTGCTTCGATTTGCTGATTAACTTCGTATTTAACTAATTCCATAGTTAAGTCGAGAATTTTATCAAGCGCATCTTGCATATCTTCATAACTCTTGCTGGACTCATCCGCTCCGAGTTTAATGCTCTCAACAGCACTATCTGCTAAACTTCTAAGACGGTTAATGTTTTCAAGAGCCTGAGAATATTGAGAGTCGTTCAGGTTGAGAAGTGCGAGGTTTGAATATACAAGCCCCCACGTTGCATCGCTTGCTTGCTCGGTAGCTGAGATGAGTCTGTTCATTTCTTTGATATTGTTCTCTGAGAGAGCATACCTTAATTTCTCGACATAACTCATAGCAGTATCTACCGCAAGTTGTTTCGTTCGTGCAGTGATTACAGCTTCAATGCGTTCCTTATTGATGGAGAGCATACCGTTCTCATCTTTAAGATAACTCATATATTCAGCACCGTATTCTGCTATTGCCTTTAAAGAATCTACAGATAACGCCCCTGCTTCAGCATATTCGTCGGCAGCGTCTTTGAGCGTTGAATATACATCCTGCATAGCAGAAACAAAATCAATAGCTTCGGTGACTGCCTCGTTTAGATACTCAACAATCTTATCCTTGCCTTTTTCGATATTGTCTGCGAGGGTCAACCATTCCTCTGAAGAATCTGCATTTTCATCGTTAAGGTCAGTGATGTCGTCAATTAACTCTTCTGTTTCTTTTCGAAGTGCGTTGGTCGCTTCTTGCACAGTTTCGTATTTGCCGGCACTATCTGCCTGCAACTCGTTAAGATGTTCCAAGTTTGCAATATACAACCTATTGGTTTCGTCATTATATTCAATTTGAAATCCTAATGCCTCTAACTGCGGAATGGTGTTACGAATAGTATCGTCTCTTAAATTGTTGAGTTCGTGTAAAGCATTTTGTTTATCTGCATAAATTTGATTTAGCTTTTTCTGAATGTCAACTTTTTCAAGAGCACCGTCAGTATTTTCGAGTTCTCGTTCAAGTTCAGCCTGTTCTTGCTCTATGTCTTTAAGTTTCTGCAAGGCTTCATTGTATCTCTCAACTTCGGCAATATATTCGTCAACTTCTTTTTTATCTTTGTCTTTCTTATCCTTGTTGTTATTTTTGTTGTTACTACTACCATAGACATCTGCTAAGTCCAAACCTTTAAGAGCCGCAAGATTGTTCTTTGCGTTAAGTGTTTTTTGCAAAAGCTCTTGGGTTTGTGCGATTCTTTCTTTAGAAGCTTTTTCTTGCTCGGACACCCAGTTGCTAAGGCTCTGATTTCCAACAAAAGCTGAGCCACCATCAAATGTTACGGTTACATCTGGTGCAGAAATGTTTGTCGCCACTCCAGAGAAGTATGACTTGATACCTTTCCACTCACCAGATAAAGCATCTTTCACTGCATTTCCTAATCCGCTGAGAACGCTTGACCCGATATTTTTAGCCCAAGATGCTAATTTAGAGCCATAATTATTAGCCGCTTGCAGAGCAGCTGAAAAACCTTTTGTATGAGCGGTCTTAATTGTTTTTGCAAATGGAGACCAAATATTGCTTGCTGACTTATTTCCAAAATCCTTGTCTTGATTCAGATGCTTGTTTAATGCTTCTTGGTTAACGGTCAATATACCGTCTTCCATAGTCACATAGTTTTTGCCCTGTAAGTCATTGAGTTCAGATATTTTCTGAACCAAATCAGCTTCCTGCCCCAAAACACCATTGGCTTCAATGTTTTTGATTTCTTGAATAAGCGCGGACTTTTGAGATTCAAGGTCAAGCTGGTCTTGCAATACTTGTTCGGTTGCTTCTAATTCAGCAATCTTTTTATCAATCTCAGCATCGTACTCTTGTTCTTGCATATCAAGTATCGTGTTGAGCATATTCTTTTGACCTTCGATAGAACCGTCTGTAAAAATATTCGAAGCCTCAAGAAGTTTTGGATACTCCAAAGCTAACTGTGCAAGTTCGGATTTTGTCAAAGCCGTTCCGCTTTTAAGCTTGCTCATCGCATCAATGATATTATCAAGACCGTCTTTAGCTTTATCGAGACTGCTTGTCATATTACCAAAGTCAAGTACGTCTACCATTGGGGCTGTCTCGAATTTTAGCTCTTCGATTTTGCTTTTGAGTTCATCAAATGTCATTGAGCCGTCTGCTTCTTTTATTTGGTACGCGAGCTCTATATCACTTGCAGAAAGGGAGTCTATTTCACCCTTAAAATCATCTGATAACAACGCTTTTGCATGATTCAATTTTTCCTCAAAATCATCAGTATCCAAAGAAAATTTGATAGCCTGAATTGTATCATCGCTGAATCCAGCATTTTTCAAGTCAGACATTATTTTGTCAATAGTCTTTTTATATTCGCCAACATTGATTGTGTCGTCGGCAAATAAATCTTTTAGCGAAAATGCTGCGGTCAAAGCGTTTTGAACTTCAGGCTCCGCATCGTGGATAGGAGCGATGATATTATTAGATAAGTATTTTTTTATATCATCTTCTGTTTTTAATCCGAGGTCTTGGTAATCAACGCTTGCTAACATTTTTGTAACAAGCGATTGCATATCGTCATTTAAGTCTTGATACTGATAATCGGTCTGCATCCACGCAGTCACAACGGGATTTAATTGTTTCCACTTTGCGCTTATATTATCCCCGAGGGCGTCAATTTCTTTTTCTATTCCGGCAACAGCATTTTTAACTGCGCCACTATCAAGAACCTTATCCCAATTAAAATGACCACTAATATCACTGTCATCTACATATTCAATTAACCCTTGAATCTCTTCTCTGGCTACACCAAGGGTTTCAGCCATAGCAATAACGTCTTCGTCTATAAATCTGTCCTCAATTTTTTCGCCATTTTTATAAACCGAATCTCGTGATGTTCTTGCAAACTCATTCCAGTCAGAAAGTATTTTCTTTTTCTTGTCAATATCCTTTTGATATTTCTCTGTTGTGTCGGTGATATTGTCAACAACGTCTGGCATAGTGTCAGCAATTTCTTTATTCGCTGCAGCTCTTTGAGCTTCAACTAAAGAATTTAATGAGTCCGTAAGAGTGTCAGCACTGTAAGATAGTGCGAGCATAGCGTTGCCATTACTATCCATACCAAGATTCAGTTCAGGAAACATTTCTGCAATCTTGTTGTTTAGTTCTAAGAACTCAGCATATTCCTTATCAGTCAAACTTATGTTTTTACCGAACTGGTCTACACCTTTTGCTAACTCTGCAAATCTTGGTATAATGTCATTTGCCGAACTGCTCAGTTCTTTAAACTTATTAACAGAAGTATTTATCTTATTTGATAATTCATCCCATTCTGAATTTAATTCATTAAGGTCTTTTGCACTTTTGCCAAATAAAGAAATGCCTGCCACGACCGCACTTATTGCGGCGAGAACCAAACCAATAACAGGTATTGATGCCTGTATGGCTGTATTTGCAGATACCACACCAGCAGCATATGATTTCCAAGCTATAATAGCATTTGGTATTATGTTTATAATCGTGACTATGCCGGATTTTAGTGAACCGAAAAATGTAATTACTTTTTCTACAGCAGCCACACCGAGTAGTGCCGCTTTATATGCAATCAATCCACCTTTTGAAATCAGTAAAGCAGAGCCTACAGCTAATAATACAGTCTTAAGTCCGCCAAGCGCATTTACGACTTTCAGTATACTATTTATAAGTTCCATTAAACCGGTTCCTATATCGATAACAAACTTCACTATGTCGGTACCGATTAAATTCTGAGACAAAGCTTCAAAGGTAGCTTTCATAATATCCAGTTTACCTTGGATAGATTCAAGAACTTTTTCGTTCTCCTCAAGTGCAGAACCTGCAGAATTAGCTGATGTAACTACGGCTTCTTCCGCAATAGAGAAGTCTTCAAGTAAAGCGGAAACTACGTTAGAATTTCTTTTTCCGCCAATCATCTCAAGAATGTTAGCCTGTGAAACATCAGTAAGTTCGCCCCATACAGCTGATAACTCTTTCAATATTTGATATGTAGATTTAAAAGTGTCTTCATCAATCTGTATATCTACCTTGCCGCCGGTAAGGGCTAATATTTCTTCTCTCAACTCAGAGACACTGTTAGCCATTCCTTCGGTGGATTCGCCAGCATCTTCAGCATCGGTCTTCGCTGCACGAAGATACATGGCAACAGTCTTAAGAGTTGTTCCGACTTTTTCCGGGTCTTGTACAATAGTGTTAGCTGCGGTTGCTAATGCTATTGATTCGTCAAGTGTGTTGTTCGCAGATTGCAAAGCTGCGGCTGAGCGAAGCAACGCATCGCCGACACCCCTTGAAGATATAGCAAAGTTGTTGCCAACCTCATTGAACCTGTCTACAATAGACATAACTTGCTCGGCGGGTATATGGAAAGCCTGCATTGTGGCAATGATACTTTCCGACGCATCTCCAATATCCTCTATACCGTCGCCGACGTTTTTGTATACAATAGCTGCATCTGCAAGTTTCTCTGCATCTTCGATTCCATACCCCAGTCTTGCAAAGTCCGCTGTTGCATTTACCGTGTCTGATAAAGCAGCACCAAGCTCTTTTGCACGGGATGTAGCTCTTACCAGAAAGCTTTCATAAGTGGCATCAGTTTCGTTTGTAACCTTTTTTAGTTCGGTCATTGCCGTATCAAGTTCGATTACATTGGTTACCATTTGCCGTACTGCTCTATAAGCAGCCATAATAACACGAGTGATACTGAACCAAGTACCAAACTTGGCAGACAGAGTTCCCACTCTTTGTCCCCAAGTTTGAGTAGCTTCTCCAGCACTCTTAATGGTCGTTGTCGCAGAAGATACACCAGACCTGATTTGTGTCATTCGTAATCTGAAATCATCTGCGGTTATGGCACCATTGCGAAGCTGCTGCTCTAACGCTTTTAAGTCTTCCGCATATAGAGCCAAGTCATTATATGCGGAACTCGATGAACCGGTTTTTGCCATAGTCCATCTTTCTTGACTGTGTGTAACTTGGTTAAGTAATGTGCTTACTTGTTTCAGGGCAGTATAATATTCAGTTGTTCCAGCCCTTAAAACATTTACTTTCGCAGCGGTATTGGTATAACCATTACCAGCCGCTTGAGCCGCAGCCGCAGCTTCTCTTGTTTTAGCTGCTACGTCTGCCATACTTGCAGCAGCGGAGGACGCACTTGATGCTGTGGCAGAAGTAGTAGTCACATGACCTAATCCACTAAGTGATTTGCTTATTTCGGCGACCTGATTTTTAAATGCCTCAATAGAAGCATTATCTATATCTACGCCAATTTTTATCTTTGGAGGATTGTTATTAAGCTGAGATACCAGATTACTGATATCTTTTTGCATTTGGTCGTAGCTTAGACCGACATCAACTCCTACTGACAGTAAAAAATCAGCCATCTATTTTCTCACCATCCTTTATAAAGAAAAGGATTGGCTTAATACCAATCCTTCATAGTCCAACTATGTTTGAAAACTGTATAATGTTTGTGACAAATATCATTCATAGATATCATCAATTTTAATATCAATCACACCGTAGTCGGCTGCATAGTTTGCCATATAGTTCCTAATAGCATTTTGAATAAACTGTGCGCCCGAACGCTGCGGCAAACTGGAAATCGTAAAATTACCACTGTGTCCCAGCCAAACACCATATACAGGGTGCTTCGCCGTATACCCTTTATTAAGTAGTGCAGCAAGATTGTCCACGCCTTCATATTCATCCGGTGCGAGAGAATCTCTGTGTAAGTTTCCAGAAAACCAAACGGCAATTAGATATTTATTTTTGCCAATCTTTGTTGGTGAATCGTGTTCAAGGTTTTCAAGTGCACTGACTGCTGTGTTACCCAGCTTACCATCGGCAAAACCGGAGCTCGCCTCGAGGTCTCTAATCTCATTTTGTAGAACCTCTATAAATTTGCCAGCAGCCGCTGAAGCTCCGCCTATAGTGATTGCCTTGCCAGCTCTTGCTATGCCACCACCGGTTAAAACTATTTCATCTGTCTTTTCTTCAATCTGTTTTTGAAATTTGGCAGAAGCCGTACAAGCCTTTACTTTATCTAAAATAGATTTCATATTTATCGTTGGCATTACGCCTCACCATTTTCTTTAGCGGAATCGGTATTTCTTTTGTCAATATAAGCCTGAACAAGCTTTGTTTCATCAAACTTATCTCCTGCGATTGCACCGATTAACTTGCTGATTTCATCAGTTCCGATGCCAGCAAAAATACCTGTCATTTGTTCTTGTAAATTGTTAAACGCAGAGTAAAGTTCGTTCATCTGTTTGTTAACCGCTTCGATATTTGCCTGTGCGATATTATCAATCTTAGCGTCAATAGCCTCGACAATTTCTTGAAGTTGAGCAGTGTTAATATTTGCGACAACCATATTAACCGCATCCGTGCAATACACCAAATCATACTTACGCTCAACATTTGTAGGGAGAGCAAAGTTTGCATACATTTCTAAGATGCAGCACTTAGTTACAAACTCTTTAACCTCTGGTATATACGAACCGTTATCTGTAGTAAAGCAACTTTTAACTACGCTATCAACAAAAGATAGCACGTCTTTGAAAGACAATGTGGGTTTGATTGTAACTTCAACGCCGTTCCATTCGACAACCTTAGCAGGCATATATGTTTCCTTCATAATCTTTTCGAGCGTTGTAATAGAAACCTTTTTGTTTGACTTAACATTATCCATAAAGTAGTCCTCCTTTAACTCCGTTGGTATCCTTCCTCGATACCGTAATCTAAAACTTTAATATGTAATTCTGTGCGGGGGTGTTTAGTATCATTCCTGCACTCAAGTGTAAGTTTTGTTATATGTTCTGAATCATCATCAACAACCATACCGCTTTCCACTAATCCATCAAGAATGAATTTAGGCACACTATTATCGGTATCGTGACGACGATTGTTTGGGTAATAAACAATCTGACTTATCTCACATTTATCGATGTGTAGGTTAGTATAACCTTGTTCTTCAATGAAGTACTTGATGAAGTCTTTCCACTTTTGCTTGAGCGCGTTCATCATCGGACGTTTCATTATCATCCAAACATTGATGCTTTCGTGGTATGGGTGAGAGATTGGGTTTTTGTGAGCACGAGGGTGAATAGAAAAGTAATACTCTTCATACCTCTCGAGTGTATTATTATCAATCGTCAGTATTATTTCTTTAGTCTTGGGCATACCATCACTCCATAACGAGAAATAGGCTACACCTCAAAGGGCGCAGCCTATTTGTTATTCTTATTTTATCGCAGTCTTATTCCGCATCATCGAAGTATTCGTCAAGCTCGTTATTAAACTCTTCTTCGTCATCCTCTATGAGTTCAGCAATCTTGGTTTCTTCGACTGCATTTTCATCTTTGACCTCTGCGGGTTTAACTTCTTTGCGAGATTCTTCGATTCGAGCAAGGTAGATGCTCCCGCATTCAGGAGAGCAAGCTACTTCTTGCCAACGGAAAACACCTGCGATATTTCTGATGGTGTGGCAAGCCTCATAAGATTTCCCACACACACGACATTTTTTAATCGCAGTTGCCATAAGATACCTCCGTAATTACTCAGTTACATCTGCTGCGTTTACACCAAAGATGGTGTATGTCCAGAGAGCTGCACTACCTCCGCAAGCACCCGAAAGAGCCTCCGCCTCGAAAGCGTGAACAGTCTGATTGTCACCCATTTCAAAACTGAATTCACCGTTGAAATCAGCTTTAGGAATATAGAACTGAACACGATAAACATTAGAGCACTTGTCCTCAGCAAGAGCATCAATATAGAGAGCACACTTACCGGAATAGTTGTCGCTCATGTTCTCAAGCACATCAGCAGAAATCTTTCTCTTGTAGTAAACTACAATCTCTGTGCCGGTTGCAATTTCGTCCTTATTGAAAGCTAAAGCTTTAGTAGCGGGCGAATATGTGAACTTGCCTTTTGCAACCGCCGAGTCCTGTTCGAGAACTGTGCCAAGAGTACCGTCCGAATTTTTGATATAAACCGCATCAATTTCGTTACCGGTTGTACCTGTTGCAACATATGTAGTTGTAGCAGCATTATCCTTTACGGTAAGATAATCAGTCCAGAGAACTTCCGTAGTTTTCTTTTCAAAAGTACCACCTGTCTGAAGTTCAAGTAATCCGCCAGAAACCATACCGTTGGTACCACTGATAGTAACAGATTTGTTTTTCTTCAGAGTTGCGAGTTTGCGACCCTGTTTACCAGTGATTTCTGTTTGCTCCTGAGACTGAGCGATTGTCGCACTCTGAAGCTCATCAAGTGTAAACTTATAGTTACCAGTTGCGATGTCAAATGCTGTAATGACTTCAAGGCTGGTAATTGTGATATCATTGATATTCATAAACGCTGTTCCTCCTTAAAAATTTATTTATGAGTAAGCCAATTCAAATCGTCTTGGCTAAGCTCTTTTGCATTTACAGTGCCAGTATAGACACCATACATTCTGTTGTTATAATCGACTTTCTTAATAACCTGCCGAACACTCTCATTAAATTGATAAATTGAAAGTTCTCTTGTCCCCTCAAAATCATATTTGTATTGTTCGGCGTTAACCATTGCGACTATAAGAGACTCAAGGCGAGAATCCTCCGTGCGGTTTTTCCGCCTTCTCATTTTATCTCTCGCACGTTTGAGCATAAATTCTTTTGCTTCTGGGTTTGCAGGCTTACGCCTGTTCTTTTCAAGGTGGTGAATCATACGCAATGTTCCTGCAATTCTGCCGTGAATAGCACGGTCGATTGTAATCCCGCTATCCTCATCGCGGAGAATAATATTTCCATTTTCTTTGCTGATTGTATGGTTGAATTTGGTTAAATCCAAATCACCAAAGATGAGTTTTGTATTCTGCTTTTTGATTCCGGGGAACATTAGCAGAAACAAATCATAATCTGTAATGCTTGTGAAATCTATATTAGCATCATCCAGTTGAACCATCATATCTATCGGCATAGCCGTCAAAACAGAAACGAGATTGTAGTAATCCTCTTCACAGTCGATAACTTCTCCAACTGTCGGGATTACTATTTTTATGGAATCATTTATTGCGCAACTCCGTTTATACAAAAGATTTCTTGTTGCCATACTTTCGTATTAACCTTTCTTGCGGTTTGAGGGAATAGGTCTGTTCGGATTGTATAATCTGTTAAAGTCCTTTGCAGTGAATGTCATGACCTTTCCTTGAAAGTCTGTCATTGGCGCAAACCTTTTGACAGAATAAAGGTCTAACTCACCAAGCCCATATTCTCTGCTACCATTGATAGTTCCAGCTATCTTAGAACAAAGCTTGTCTGTCCGGACACCACCCTCCGGCAAACGCAACTTGCTCTTATGTGTAAACACCCATACATATAATGTAGGGAGTAAAAATGTTTGGTTTACGGTTTTTTGAATATCCACATCGCAGCACACAAAAGTCTTACCTTCTTCGACTGTTTGAGGGATATATTCATACGGAAAGACCTGCCGATACACAAGCCTCTTGGCGTTTTTCAATTCAACAGTGTCGTCAATAAGGGCAACAATATCTTTATGAGTAAGCAAATCTTCCATCAGCTGATTTTTATAATCAAATAATTCATCAAGTTGCTCGAGTGCCATTACAACCACACCTGCCTTCCGTCTTCATCAATATTATTTCCGGGGTCAATTATGCTTTCATCGCCATCGGGTTGAGCAGAAGAAGTGTCTTTAGGAAAGTACTTGTAATAGTCAGCAATTCCAAGCTCGTGATTATCCTCATCGGTCGAAACAACTTCCTGAAGGACAAACGAATACACACCTTCTGTGTTGTACACCCACCCAACCTTTAATGGTTTGGTGAGTATGTATGAAAGTTTTATTTGAGACTCGGGGTCATCAATTAAAAATCTTGACTCTCTATCAAACTTAACAGTATCCTCATTCTTTGCAATGGTCATAGAAATTCTTGAGTCGCCTCGAGTGACCACAAAGTTTCTATCTTCATACTCACCAGTCAAATACTTTGTACCGTCCTCGATAATACACCATTGTTCATGTATCTTCCCGTCGGTGTCAATCCATTTGAGCAGATAGTTACATTGCAACATCTTCGCTTTAGTGTATATTTCTGCATTGGCATCACATTCAGTTACAAGCCAAAAATTATTCATCCACTTTACTAAACTGCCACCTTTAATGACATTGCTCGAAGTGGAGTAGATTGACTTTTCATTAAGATTATCCGAATTGACAATAGCCACTTCTTGCGGCGTGTTATCGATTTCCACAGAGTGATATGATAAGCTGTCCGGCAGTTTGGTAGAAAGCATATGTAGTTCTCTACGCAATGCGGATTCACGCTTGGAACGACCACTTACAGTAATTCGGCTTTCATAAGAATCCCAAATACTCATAGCGGCACCTCCTCGGATAAAAACTTTGACTGAAGCTTGTTGCAAATAGAAATAGCACGAAATACCTCGCGCTTAACCTCTGACACACTGCAGTCTGGATTTTCAATCAAATACTGTAAGATTGCTAATATTGTTAAATAATTTGAGTCATCGTGTATAGCAGTAATTAAACCTCTACACCCAAGTAACTCAACCTGTAAACTTTTCATATAAGTTGCTAAAGACTCTTCATTGTTTTCTCGCATGGGGAGAATCTTAAAGAAATGATTTACGAGACGTCTGAAATAATTATGAAGAACCTCTGCGTTAATAGGTACACCCGGAGTAGTATCTACCATCATAGGTGTAAGTCCGAAAGGTCACCGTGATTGTACGAATATTCTCTTATCATATTGGTATAATCTTTCTGTACCTTTGCATATGCGTTCCCCACACGCAATAATAATTCAGCAGGTGAATATGTAGAAAAGTCTTTAGTGTTTAAAACATTCTCAAGATTCTCCTGCTTGTTAACATACGGCTTAAGCCATTGACTAACCATACCCTCTGATACGATATCGGAAATTTCAGTTAGGTCAGCCTCGGGTATATCAACTGAAAATGTTCTTGTATTGTCATCTCCTGTTGTGAACAAATCGTACTTACAATTCTTACGGAAAGCACTCAGAGCTCTTTTCATAAAGCCGTCAACCATTTCGGTTCTGTCTTCTTCTGCGAGAGAAAGAAAACTGTATTCTGAAATTTTTGCCAGAAATGCTCCGGCGAACACATCATAAGGAACACTCATGTTTAGCCTCCTTATCTTTCAACAAGTTCGACTCCAAGTGCTTCTTCGAGAGCATTGATTGCTTTATTGGAATCAATTTCACCTTCGGTGATTAACATCTTTGCTCTATATGCAACAGACTTTTTCTGCCCATCAGACAGGGATGCGACGGTACTCTTGATTTCAGCAGGAGACATTTCAAAAATTTTATCAAAGTCTTCAATCTTAACTGCGTGTTTGTAAAACTGTTTGAGACCAAGGTAATCAACAATCCAGTCCTCATCAAACATAAACCAATTATTCTGGAAAAACTTTTTAGCCGAGTTCTTAGCGTTGCGAAGCTCAAGCAACTCCATTTCCTGTTCTGTGCCGAACCCGTCCCAAACAAAATGTTCTCCGGTCTTTGGGCTTACATAAACAAGTTTCCCCTGAAACCCATTACGAACCGTGACATATTGATGAATATCAACATCCTTTGCTACCAGTGGTTTGCTTTCCACGGGAGTCTCTTTGGATTCTGTTGCTTTAATTGTTGTCTGTGCCGAAGATTTGTTAGTTGTATTTTTTGTAGCCATAGTAGTACATTCCTTTCATTCAAAAAATTGCGGGGGCTTAAAGCCCCACGCAATTTAGTTTAATTAAGCCATTTCGTAACGACCAATACCAGCGTTACCACCTGCAAGGACGATACCCATACCGTACTTTTCACCATAGAGATATTCCTGAGTGAAGTCGGCGTTGCTCATCGGGTCTCCCATCAGAACGATAGGATTACCTTCGTAAACAACTTTGATGGGTTTGTCGTCACCGGCGATAATTGTAATAACATCGTCGTCCATAACGAACTCCGTGGAACCAACCTTGTGTCTCTGAGGTGTTACTACTACAGGAGTTCCGTAGAACTTACCGTAGTAACCAAGATTGTACAGGTCATCCTTAGCACCATCACTTACGATAGAAGCTTTAAGGTTTCTGATAGCTTTCTTTGTACCAACGATAGTAGCTGTCTTGCCACCAGCAGCCGCTTCAACGTGAGAGATAAGGTCTAAAAGGTCGTCCTCGTCATAAGCACCAGCTACGGGGAAGTATGTAACACCGCCGAGCTGTTCGGCAGTTGCACCGCTCCAGAGGGTGTAAACATCATTTAAGAGCTTCTGTCTGAAAGACTCAGCAACCTTATTGATAAATGTGTTGAAGTCAACACGACCCGAGAGTACGCGGTTAAGCTCTTCATAAATTCTTACAACCTTAAGAGATGTAGGAATAGAGGTTTCGCTTACTCCGCCGAGTCTCTGTCTGCGGATACCCTGAGTACCGTCAGCTGCTTCGGAAACAACGAAAAGCTCGCTGTCTTCAACGACGAAGATGTTCTGGTCGCCCTCGGCAACATTTCTGAAATCAACCAGTGCGTTAAAGTACTCATCACCCTGAAGCCCCTCAACAACTGTTCTGCTAAGGATTTCTTCCAGAAGTGTAAAGAGACCGGCACACTTTCCGTCACGAATTTTCTTGTAGTCTAAAACTGTACTTCCGCCATTTGCTTCGATGAGAGCCTGTCTGAGTAAGTCCTGAGACTGACCAACAGAATATTTTTCAACATTGCCTCTGTAAGCGTCAACGGCAACTTTTACAATATCTTTAATTTCGCTCATTGCGTAATCCTCCTTTTTAAATTAGTTAACCTTGATAGCGTAATATGTATATCTGCCAACCACATTAACATCGATAACGCTACCAATAGCTGTGGAACCGCTTGTTGCAGTAGCGGCAACATTAAGTTTTGTTCCAGCCGCTAATTCAACGACATCACCAACAGCGGGTGTCGCCTTACCAGCCAGAGCATCCTTGGTAACCGAGAATATATCACCGCTGTGGAGACGATATCCACGGCAAGCCTTACCAGCTTCGTTGATAAATTCATCAAGGTTCTTTTTGCGTTCATCATACATAACTTCCGGAGAAGCAATGAGAACGATATCTGTTGCCTTGTCGTTAGCGGCTACCTTACCGCCGACATAAACCTCACGTTCACCGCTAATAAGTGCGCCAACTTTTAATACATTGCCGTTCTCAATAGCAGTAGGCGTACTGCCGTCGGTACCCATATACTTGATAGAAACAAGGGCAGCTCTAACGTCAGTGCCGTACATATTGTCTGTTCTTACAATTCCGTATGCCATAATATAGAATCCTCCTTATAATTAGTTTTCAGCCGAGAAGCCATACTTCTCGAACAATCCACCGTAAGGTGCATTTTCTGTGTGCTCGTGTTCAACCCTTAACTTCGGAGCCTTGGGTTCAAGTGAAAATTTTCCAGAGATAGCTGCCTGTCTGCCTCTGATGGCATAACACTTTTCTTCAAGTGTTTCGACATCATAATCAGCACAATTATCCCTAAGCGTTTCAAATGCCTCAACGCCTGCTAAATCCTCGAACTGTGCGAACACTTCATCGCGTTCATTCTGCGCAGCAATACTTTCTGTATCTGCCTTGAACTTACGAAGCTCATCAAGTTCAGTTGTCATAGAAGCAATCGTACCGGAGGCAGTCTGGTATTTTGCTTCCCACTCGGCATTGTCCTGAATCCTCTGTTCCATCTGAGCAAACACTGTTGCGAATGGCGAAGCCTGCTCGCCTTCATCAAAGTCAGCAATTACGTATTTCTTACGCGCCTTGCTATCGAAATCAATATTCACTGTATCGCCGTCCATCGTGTAAGCGAAACCGTAAAGCAACCAATCGTTTGTATCCCAGACATAAACCTCGCTTGCTTCTAAGTCACAATCAACGAACCAGTATCTGTTGCATTCGCCCCATTCTCTTTGAACTTTAACTGCATCGATAACGCGAACGATTTCGTCAACAATATTGCTCATTAAAGCGAAGTTGTCGGCATTACCCTCAGCGGTTGTAGTAGCAGTAGGTGCTACTTCGGGCTCGCTACCTTCGGGTTCAGCAGCCTGCATAGCTTTGAATTTTTCTTCAAGTTCTTCGACCGTAAAGTCTTCAATAGAGAAATCTAATGTTTCAACATTGATTCCGTATTTTGCGATTAACTCATTTTTATCCAATACCTGTTCTCCTCCTTCCATCGAGTAATTTTGTGATTTTGTATTGTCAACCCCGTTGTTCGAGGTATTGACCAGATTAAAACTTTCCTTTAGCTCAAGCATCATCTCAGAAAGCTGTGCCTTGAAATCTCTCTTTGAGAACATCTCAAGAGACGAAGATTCAAAGCAGGGTTCTACTCCGATAAGAGCGAATGCCGTAAATTCAAAATCTTTTATGTGGTATACACCGTTAATGGTTTCACCGTCTTTAACGGTAATTTCCATACTGTGAGCGACGATACCATCTTTCTTAATCTTGCGATAGGCTTCCTGTCTTTTCCAAAGCAATGCTTCGGCGCATAAGTATTCGTGTACGGTTCCGTCATCTTCGGTAACATTCTCCCAAAAGACCTTTGCACTTTCGGGGATACAACCAACGGGGGTTGTGATATTAACAAGAACAAGAGCACCGTCTTTTTCTCTCACAACTTCCATATCGTGTCCGCCCAGAGTATCAGATTCTCTGTCGTAGTTACAAACAATCGGGCAGTTGAAAATTGTTTTTATACATCTATCGAAAACATCTTTAGAAATAGCACTGCCATTTCTGTTCTCGCCTGTATAAGCAATCCTCAGTATGCCGGAATCAAAGGATGAATTAACCTCACACAAATCGGTTATAGATGATGCGAATGTTAAGTTTAAAACTTTGTTGTTCATCAATAACCTCCTCATAAATCAAAAACCCCGTATGAGCATTCATACGGAGTTAAAATGTTAGAGTATCCGAAAGTGCGTAGTCTATTTTTTCAAATGAGAGTTTCGTTTCGGACTTGTTCTCAAACACATAGATATTATTTTTAGTGTCGCTTTTCAAAAGCTTATATTCATTTGCAAGTAATACATCTCTGTACTCCTTGCCGAAGACATATATGAATTTTCTTTCCATAAATTATCAACCCCAATCTGAACCTTGTTCACGAGATTGTTCGCCGCTGTCTGACAATTCATCAATTTCTTTTTCGGGACTACCGCCGTTATCTGAGGCAGCACTGGAAGAACTCTGAGTAGACGAGCTTTGAAGAGGAATAAAGGTTGATTTAACATCAAGAATTTTGTTTTCCAAGAAGTTCATACAATCCATCTCAGCCTGTCCCAACCCTTGTGATGCACAGTAATACGAAACCATCGGCACACCGTACTGGCAGGCTTTTAGATATGCGTCACCAGCTTCTTTTCTGTTATAGGGGGATACATCGAGGAATGTCACCTTGAAGTTCTTCCCGTATCCTTGAGACTGTATGTATCTATTGATTACATTTTCGATGCTCTTCACGATACCATATGTAACCGCTTGGTCTGCTTTTATAGAAAGTGACAGTGCATTGGCTGATGCTTTTTCGTTATTAAATAACAAAGAAGATACACCGGCTGCCGTGAACATATTCTGTTCGGCATCTGCGATAGTATCTGTATCTCCTGTGTTCGAGCGTTCAAAACTAATCTTTTTAATTTCCATAGGAGATAGCACAGAGCCGACTTCTTCCGGGAGAACTGAATCAAGATTTCTCCAGAACTCTTTTGCCTTGTCTAAATCCATTTTCCAACTACCGTCTTCAGCCATCGGCAAAGCCATTACTATCATTGCATAATTTTCCAACGCCGTCTTTGTAAGCTTTAACTGCTTATAATCTTCGATGTCATATATTTCTCTTAAGAGTCCTGCAAATGGTGGGATAGAGTAATCGAGAATGTCCTCAGTACATTTAATCGCAAACGATGTTGGCGAATCTAATTCAATCCATCGCTGAGTCTTGTTCTTTTCGTATATTGCATATTTCGTTTTGAACTCCGCAGGATAATACTCAAGCAAAGTTTTTCTTGAATCGAAATATGAAAAATCGAATGTTACATTCAAGACATTTCCCTCGATTGTGGAGATAGCACAGTAATCACTCGGCAGTTGTTGAAATGTAATACTGTCGTTTGTTACCCACATAGTTCCGTAATATGTATCTTCTCTCAAACATACCGTCAATATCTTCGGTCCCTGCGTCTTAATATTCATAGCTGACATTGTATTTAATACTTTGCGATAGTTACGAGCTACTGATTTTTCATTGACGTGTTTAGGGTCTACTCGATATGGTGATACAACATACGACAAATCCGAAAGCCCAGCGAAGTATTGGATAAGCCTTCTGAAATGAGGAGACGCACCATTGATATAAATGACTGCTTTTCTAAGCTGCTTCTCATATTTATAAGGATTTGAAAGGTAAGTTGTTATGTCATCCTTAGAGTATAACGAAAATGTAGGAGTATTGACATTGTTGTTAAGGTCTCTTGTGATGAGTCGGTTTAATAAAGCAAACCTGCTTGAGATACCAATCATTCCCTCGGGTAGTTTAGAGGTATCACTGTGTATTTGATTTTGCTGTTGAGCGTTTCTATTTGGTTGTTTATTATAACCAGCTCGCGATTTGTTTCTTGCCATTTATATTTTTCACCGCCTTTCCGTGATAACTTGGTGGCTTAATAACAAAAGCGTCGGAAGAGGTGGCATTAACACTTTGCCTCTTGCTTACTTTACTTTCAATTTGTACAGCCACATAATAGTTGTATGACAAACTGGAATAGCGGTCTTTACGCATCCCTGTTTTCTCAAATATCTTAACCTTTCCGGCAGACTCCTCGTGCTGAAGTTTTGTGAGTTCGTCAATGAGTAAAGTCGTGTGAATATATGGCAACTGTAGTTGCATACGTTCTGCAGAAGATAAGGAACTATACCCACGTAATTCTCCTAAAGACTCTTCTGCGTCATACTCAGTAGCAAGCAATCGGATGCGCCCGCTTCGGAAAGCTTCTCTTAATAAAAAGGCACAGTCTGAATTAAACTGTGCGCTGGCTTTGATAGCCCAAATAACCTTCTCTGCACCAATGACCGCACATCTCGCAGCCATCTCTGCATTGTTGCAGCAGGAAATAGCAGGATACATTTCCCCAGTCTCAGGGTCAACAATGTCTCTCGAAAGGCAATCGTATACGCCAAGACCGAGACCACTTGTATCCAGTACAAGATAGTCGCAGGCATACTCATCGAATAGCTTTCTGATAAGTAGTGCTTGGTCATCTGTTCTTAAACCCTCACACGCATCTGCGTATACAATGTTGCTTGTGTATCTTCCAGCCTTTGTTGGAAGCAGTTGATTTAAGAATATTGCCGTAGCATCGTTGTTATTTTTTCTGCTTGACATCAACGCAATGTCCGCAGAGAGAATTCTGATTTCGCCATTTTGCTTTGGCTGAATTCTCACATTTTGAGAATTGTTTAATTTAGCGGCAAGCTTATCTGGCAACATCGGATATTTAATTCTTCTGTTTTTAGAGATAGAATTATAATCAAAGAAAGAGCCGTCGGTATTTCCATACCACAGTGCTTCATACTCCATCTGAAATTTAATTTCGTTGAAATCAGTTTCAGCCATTTCATCGGCGACTGTTTCTGCATCAAGCAGTCCCTCGGCTATAGACAGCTGGTAGGGCAGTCCGCAAACAAACTGGTGCTTTGTGTCGTTTAACATAAACTGACAAGTGTCAGTACATTTTAAATAACTCCAATGGTCTACAAAGTAGGCGGAGGACAAATACATTGTCTTATTCTTTTCTTTTGCGTATTCCTTTTTACGTTCTTCTTTTGTGAGTTCTTCGTACCTCGGCATTCTCTTTTGCGTAAGAAACTTACGAAGAATTGTATCGATGACATCTTTTGCAATCATTCTGAACTCATCCAACAATAATAGGTTTGCTCGGTTACCACGAGCTGAGTCGGACGCGGTAACAACTTTTATGTAGGAAGAATTCTTAAATACAATCTGGGCATTTGTACCGTTTATCTTTGTCTGCTTCTCATCGATTTCCGCAGCCAACTCTGGAGAGGCTGGCTTAAGTTCAAGCATTATTTTTTCCAGAACATTTATACTCTGACCTCTTGTGCCGGAAGCAATACATATTTTAGTTCCGGGATATAGGATACAACGAATAACACAGAAGACTGCGCTTAAGTATGACTTACCGATACCACGGCTACCGATAAAGGCGGTAGTCGAAGACCAGTTCATCATTATAATGAGTATCTTTTGAAAGAGGTGGAGGTTTAGATGTAGATAGTCTTTAGCAAATCTGTGTGGGTTAGCACGATAGTAAGCACACCATCGTGCGGCACCCTCTGTAATTTTTGCTATGCGTGACATTAAATATCCTCAGTGTCCTCATTATTATCTTTGGTACCACTGGTTTCTTCATTTGTACCAAAGATATCATTGAACATAGTTTCGTCGTCCTCGTCGTCATATTCGGGACGCTCAATCCGCATCTTGGCAAGTTCGTCTTCGTAAAGCTTACAGTATGAATTTTTAATTCCAAGCATCTTACAGAGATGACCAAAATACCAAATGCTTATATATCGTACAATTCCATCAACATCTTCAAGTTCTGGGTCTGGCTCCGGTATGGGACGTTGATTTTCCCACCGTTGAATCCACACTCCAAACGGAGTGTTATCAATGCCTGCGTCTGTATTATCTTTCTTTTGCGTTGGTTTAAGGCTTGCGCTGCCAAGTAGCGTATTCAACGCAGTAATGCTTTTGTCTACCGTGCGCCCAGCTGCACGGTCTCTATTGATATCAAGCTCCAATGAACATATTTGCCTGATGATAGCCTCTGTTCCAATGTCAATATCTGTTTCAGGAAGTTTTGACATCCAATACGAGCGACGCTGTTCGAGAGCTTCATACATCTCGGACGAGTAACCCGGTCCCCAGAAGGCAATAACTTCTTCGGGGATTTCAACATCTTCTTTACCGATAGTTTCTGTAGATTCGTTTGGTAATTCATCAGGTGTTTTATCAGGCTCAGCAAAAATGTTTTGCCCGAAGTTCCACAGGGTTCCTTCCTCGGATAGTGTGTCATCGTAGCTTTTGCCTGCATAAGTAACAGAATTCACTTTTGCCATATACTGTGTCATCATAGACCGAGTTGTATTTTTCTTTTCTACCTGACGGTACACCTTTTCACTCCAATATAAATCAAGTTTGCGGCATACTTGTCTCACTGCGTCCTTTGCATTATTACACTGTGCAAGATATCCGTTGTATAGTGAATCAATGCAATCTCTGCAAATGTGAGTATGCCCCACGCCTTTATGAAGTGCCGCATAACTCACAGGGAAATATCCTTTTTGTCGGCTATAGTCAGTACCACACTTACTGCATACAGCTCTGGCAGACTCTACTTCAAGAGCCATTAGTTATCTTCCTCCTCGGTAAATCTGCGGTGTAAAGGGGGTAGGTCTTTAAAGTCATCAAGAGAAAGTTCATAAACCTTTGCAGCCATTCTAAGATTATTCCCAAAGGAAAACTTGGGAACATATCTGGCTTTCACTGCTACAGTTTCGCCGGTCTCTGGATGCTTGGTAGTTCTGGCAGCTCTTTGATGAACACTCAGAGTGCCAAACCCATGTACATACACATCCTCGCCGTGTTTGATAGCGTCTTCAACAACGCTTAAACAAGCATCAAGTATGGCAGCGACATCAGATGTGGTATACAACACCGCCTTGTCTGTTTTCTTAACTACGAAGTCTTTTTGGTTTCCTTCGTCGTCTGATATATGGAATACCTGTTTAGGTGTGGATACAGGTTTTCTTGTATTGTTATTACGCAAAACCTCAGCGGTTTTACTGATTAAATCCTTTTTATTCATATAACTCTCCTTTAACTCGCTTCAATTACATATCAGCTAATGATTTCTTTTCTGGTACAGATATGTCTCCGTCTTTAAAGTACATTCCAATCTGTTCGTCGGCATCAAGGTCTGTATATAGACGAACCATATCGCTTGACTCCCAAGCAACTATACTTTGAATTACGCCATCAGGAATACCGGCTTTGGCTAAGCTGGTCGTGAAGTAATGCCTCAGACTATGTATATAGGCAGGCTTGCCCGCAATTCTGCTGAATGTATTAGACCAACTATTGATAGTTGTAATTTTCACGCATTCCTGTGGATTGCTTTTGTTTGGGAATAACCACTCGCTATCAATGCTATGCTCAGTTCTATAGTCCAACCATTTCTCTAAATATGGTCTAAACTTTTTCGCAAGTGTATAGCAAGGAATGTATTTGCCACCACCGCGCCCTTTAGTTTTAATAGGACTGCTCTTCCAAAGTGCACCGTCGCAGACAAGGTTGTCCTCGGAGAAATCACTCACCCTAAAACGACAGAGTTCTGATTTCCTGCGTCCGCTATACATAGCAAGTGCAAGGTAGCAAGCTTTTTCATAGTCCTTCCTTAAAGTAAGGGTTTCGAGTAATTCGTCAAGTTCTTCGTCTTCCCAAATTGTTTTTTCTCTTACAGGTTGGTTGACAGGATTTTCGACCTTTGAAATGATATTTCTGAATGCAGGATATTCGTCATCAAGAACAGACGTAATATAATTACTCAAAGATGAGAGAGCCGCCTTGAGTCTCCTGATTCGTGCAGGACTATTTTCGTTACTATTAAGTAACCAATTCTGATATGCAAGAACATTTCTTTTCGTCCAGTCAACGAAGAACTTATTGTCATTATTTTGCAAACACCAAACCCAAGCAATCTGAATATCATTCTCGTATCCTCTGATTGTGGTTTCGCTTCTTTGGACTGCTCGTAAATAATCAAGGAAGTCTTTTAATAAGGTTTGATTGTCCTTGTTGACCTGCGAAAGCAGTTCGGGTGATGTAATAGAATTCATCTTTGTTTTTCTTGCCATCGCAAGTCACCTCCTAATTTTATAATTGGTGATGGCGGAGAGGGTTGAACTCATCATTATAGCATTGAAAGTGCTATGTCCTAACCGTTAGACGACGCCACCAAATATGTCTGCAAGTGTGAAGTATTGCAGGACAACTGTTAATGGGTGCGGAGGCGGGACTCGAACCCGCGACATCCAGCTTATGAGGCTGGTAAGCTAACCATCTGCTTTACTCCGCAATATAAATTACCCCGTCATATTTCAGACGGGGTATTAGCATTTATGTATTTATTTTGTTAATGGAATATCGTAGTGACATACTATACCGTTTTCATCACACACACATACCATTTGCTCCGGTTTACCATATATTCTTTTCTGAACGCAATAGTCGTCCATACCAAGAAACGAGCCAGCCATAACCGTTTTAACTCCTTGGACTTCATCAACTTTGTTATGGTGCATATGCCCGGATAAGACTGCATAGACAGGTCTGCCAACCATTGTTTGTAATGACTGAACTTTAGACGCAGAGCCATCGAAATCACCGTGGATGCCACAGTAGTTCTTTCCTCGAATATCGATAAGGTACATCGTGGAATCAATTTTTTCTCCCGCACCAATCTCGACATTTTCAAAGTTCTGTAATCGTGCTGCAATATACCATTCGATTAAATCGTCCAGTCTTTCATCAACGAGAGCATTATCTTTGTTCGGGTCTATTCTGCTATGGTTGCCAGATACGCTTACAAATTTAACTATTCTGAAGTGTTTACTTAACTCTGCAATGAATTCTGCAATAAGTTCTGAAGCCCCCATAACTTGCTCGATTACATTTTCTTTGTTTGTAATTTGAATTGACCTATGTATTGCTCCGCTTATCGCATCGCCATTTTCCCATACGATACAGTTCTCACTATTATGGGTATCGGCAATATTGATTATTCTGTCAAGATAGTTAGCCATCATATCTTTGGCTATATCAGAGTTGTACTCATTCCAATAGTTAGAATGTACTGCACCATAGTGCAAGTCATTCAAACTCACAAGCAAATCATTACTGCTTGACTCGACTATGTTCCTCACATAGTTCAGCCTTGGAAGTTCTCCGTTGTGAATTGCATCAACGATAATTTCATTGAGTTCCTCTTGGCGAGACCGTTCACGAACAATTTTATTAAAAGCGTTTCTTTGGTCATAAAATTTTTGTCTTTCCTTACGAAGCTCTATCATTTTTTCGTCAAGTTCAGATAAAATGTTAACATCATCTATCTTGCTTGCTTCTTCGGCAGAGATAAGTTCAAGAGTTCGTTTACTGCCGTAGAACATTCTTCGAGCGACATCAGAACTATATGATTGACCATACGCCAGTTCAGACAGTTCGGTGTAATCAACATCACCTAATGTCTTATCGACGAGCTTGCCATACACGATTCTTTTGTGGTAGGCAAGAGCTGATTCGTTAGGCTTTCTTGCTATATCTATTTTTGCCACCCGCTTTCTTCGTGGTGCATCCTCCGTTTCTGAAGTCCTCTAAAAACCTGACAGCTTGTCTGGATTCTTCACAGAAGTAATGACCGCGTTTGGATTTTTGTTTCATCGTCCTAACGATATGCACGTTCGGAAGATGTTCTCTGATAGCCTTAGCCTCAATTTTGTTAATAGAAATCATAAAGTTGTATTCAATCCTTTTCTTCAAATTTGCTTTCCTTATATATTGTCGTTCGTAAATTACGGAAAGCATTGTTTACCAAATAAATTTTTTATAAATATCTATCATATAAAGCAACTCATCACGCGGGGTGTATTGGATTGCAAGACAACCGATTACACCCCTACATTTTTTCCAACATTTTTAGAATTTACTGGTGCTTCCTGTGACGCATTACTGCGTTTACATTCTGCTTCGTTTTAATCTCAACTGCACACTCTTTGCAGTACTTCTGTTTACGACCCCTCGCGGGCTCGCCAATCTTAACGGTGATGCCACAGTTTGTACATTCGAAGTATGGTTCTCCGTGATACTTGAGATATTGGTATCCCAAGTTGCGCAAGTCCGTAATCGTCATTGCAGTTTCTCCGTCCTCAGCAAAACAAACACGCACATTCGTATTGTCAACTTTCTTTGAAAACTGAATTAAGCCGGCGTCCCTCAAAGCTGCATACATAGCACACTGTCTTCTGATAGAGGTATTTATGTTTGCGAATGCCATTATCTCATTATCTTTGCTGTTTACCCAGTCATTGTTCTGCGAGTTGACAATGTTCCAATACTTCGATAAACATAGTAGTACAAACGCAAGCCGTCTGATTTGTTTCCCGTCCAGAGAATCAATCTTATCCATCTCGGGCTTTGTGATGATGATAGAGTCAATCTGTATTGCCTCGTGCTTGAACGCCCAATCCGTTGCGAAGTCAAGCATCTTAGACCACTTGGGTATCGATGCTGTAGAATCGCACTGCAACAAGAATAGGTCAAGCTTACTTCTGATAGTCTTTTTGTTTGCACTATCAAAGCTGTCTATGTAATAACGAGCTACTCGGCTCAAAGTTTCTGATGGCTTCTTGCCGAGGCTCCTTGTCTGTATAGCCTGTTCGGCATAGTAGTGTTCGTTTAAAACAATACTCATTCTTTCACCTCAACTTTCTTAGATATGACAGAAAATCTGTTGCAACAATATTCGATGTCTCCGTTTTTATCAAGAGTTGGGAAAGAAATCGTATTATTATTTTGTGATAATAAGTTATGTATAATATCAGCTCCGCACATACTCCAAGCAAATTTCTTGGTGGAGCTTCTCGTATAACAGATATCCAATATGATGTTGCATAAGATATCTCTGTTTGGACAAATCGTGTCGCACTCCTTTCGGAACTCGCTATTCATTATTGCGATTTCAGAACTTGAGTCACACTCGTCAATTCGTTCGTTGCCAACGAACACAATATAACTTTTCAATCGCTGGTTGTAATCGTCATATAGTTTTTTAATTGAATTATACTGCGAGTAGCTATACTCTGAATTGTTTCTCATAAATCTATAATCGAATTTAACCTCGCTATTATGTTTGCCTATGTATCCATCAAACTCCGCTTCAAACCTACGGCAAATAGTATTCATTACGCAATTACCAACACCGACCGGCATTCTGCGTTTGTAATATGTCAAGAATTCATTTTGTCTGTCTGTTTTGTCCGGCAATTTGATTAGCTCATCAACTGTCATCTGAAATTCACGCAGCGCATTTTTGTTTGTGTTCTTGATATAAGTGTTGTACTGCTTCATAAGAGCAGGGTATATGTATCTCATAAAGTATGGCTTTTTGTCAGCGACAATTTTGCGATAAAAATCTCTCTCGGTTTCGTCTTCGATTTTATTTGCAGCGTGTCTGTCGTGCCACGTTCGCGGCATCGGTTTACATACAATGCCTTTGGCTTTGTCAATAGAGTTTTGCTGATAGAGCTGACCACATCTGATTCGGTAGTCTAACGTCTCATATTCTTTGCTACCTTTTTGAAACTGGGAACGAACCTCGAACATAGATGTTATCCAGTTGGTTGTTTGTCCGATTTCGTTTCCGAAGCTCTCAATGTTGGAGTAAACAAAATCTTCTTCGGTCGGTACTTTTTTCGTCGCCCTTCTTTGTGCGCACATTAACGCGGGTAGGGGTATCAGCTTATTAACAAGTACATTATTGTCCGTAAGCATAACGAGGTCTCCGTCAAAGTCGCATCCGTTCAGCGCGTTCGCGGCAGTGTCCCAAGAATTAAATACCGTACAGGTTGACATATATTGAAACCAATGGCGAACATCTTCATTATCAACAGGCTTTACAAGTCTGATGTTGTTGTGGCAAGTCATTGGCGCTCTGTAACAAGCCAGCTTTTCCGAACCGCAGTCTGCCCAGTATTGATTATAGATTTCTCCAGCTTTCAACAATCCGGTAACCTTTAATCCGAAAATACTTTGACATAAGCTATAGGGGTCGCCGGATACTATTGAATAATTGCCGTGAACTTTAAGCACCCCGACCTTAGCTTCGTTGATTCGGTTCTTGATTAACTGAAAAATACTACTTTGAACAAACGGGTCGTCAAGTACTCTTCTATCAATCATCAATGCTTTAATGAAATCGTCTTCAGCCCGACCGATATTGTTCTCATTTAGCCCGGCGCCTTTGAGGAACAGAATAGTCTTCCGCCAGTCGCCGCCTAAAACATCTTTAATTTCGTTCATAGTGGGAGCTATCAGTTCGTCAATATCCTCGTCACTCAAATCATAACTCTGAATGAACTGATAGTTAAGATTACGTTCGCTCTCCAGAGTTTTAGGACAGGTCTTTGCAATACCGAAAGTATACCCGTTAGCGGTGGACTTGGATATGTAATCGTCGCAGCTTTCATACGAATCCCAGAGCTTAACCATAGACGTGGTGAGTATAAGCTCAACCTTACTGATATCAACATCATTGCCCCAAGCATCTTTAACAATGTAGTTGTGTGCTACACGTCCTGCGAATTCAAGAAAGTCAAATGTGAATACCATTCCTTTCTCAAAAGAAAATCTTGTATTAACACCGCTTACCATATAATCAAGTTCGAGTTCCTGACTCCATCTCTCAGCAAGTGACGGCAACATTATGCCGTATCCGTCTGAGGCATCCATTTCAATCTTCTGTGATTTTCGTGTCTCCATTAACGGTTCTCCGTCGCCCTCGTCGGTAAGGTAAATAATATCCGATAGAAACTCTGTATTGCAGTCATCGACCACAAGGATTCCTTTTGGCATAGACACAGGCGTTGACGCGCTACAGGTTAAAGCCTTATAGGCTTCGAGCTTTGCGGGGACAAGTTCTTTGTCAGGGTTACGACCGTTGTCTATTCTCCGTTTAAGCTCGTCGGCATACCGTTCGCTTACGAACACGATGGTGCTATTCTTGATACCGCCGTTCGTACCGAGTAGTCTTTTGTATCTGATACCGTTAATAGTAAACCCTCTACAGGCTCTGTAATAGTCTTGCTTTTTGTCAATAATCAAACACATATAGTCTGGCTTATATTGAAGTTCATCAAGTTTCTTATAAAGATTCTTAATACTTCTTTTGTTTTGAATACTGTTTGGTTCCTTACGCAACCTTTTGATTTCGTCTTTTAAATTACGAGCTTGCTCGTCTCCATTCGTAATACCATTCAGTTCGTCAATCCAACGAAGTACTTGGCTGTCAGCAAGTGAGATTACTTCATCATTTCTCCTTGCTTCATCAATCGGTAAAACAAGTTTCCACTTTTCTTTTCTAAGCCTGCTGCTATGTATTTTATAAATATATTTTTGGCATACCAACTGTTTACTTATGGAGGTCACCTCATTTCTTTGTAAATTTTTTAATTAGCTTGACATTGCAAAAAAATTTTATCCGTTGCAATGTTCTATGTATTCAAACCATTCAGCGTGAAATGCTATTCGGTCATTCTCAATCATATCATTAACCTCTTCATCAATCGCTTCTTCTGTAAACGGCACATAGTCATCGCAAACTTCTAAGCAGCCGCATTGTTCGCAGTAATAGCAATTAGAACAATATTTCTTACTCAACAATATTCCCTCCTTTGCTTACAGTATTTATCCAGTTAATGAGTATGTTTCTCATTCGACTGCTTGGTATGTATAAATAAACTTCCTCTCCGTCACGGATAGCACTTCGCCAAATCCACTGAACCATAATTGAGAGTGCAAATAAATCCTCGTCAACCTCAATACCGTGTTTCTGATAGAACTTCTTGTCGTTGACATTCATAAACACATTTACCATATAAACAAGATGTGTCCTGTTTCTGTATGCGTTTGTAGCTTTAGCATTAAATGTCAAGAATGACTTTGTGTAGCCTTTGCCTTGCATATGTGCTTTTTCTTTGTTGTATGTTGCCCACAGTCTCTCATCTGCCGGAATGTCGCTCCAAATATTTTTGAAACAGTTTGCAACATTTCGCCTGAGCCGGTCTGTTTCTTCTTCATCGCTTTTCTTAAACCAGTTCATAGACAGTGCGAAGTAGTCGTCTCCGATGTCGTTAATCCTTCCGCTTTCTATTACATGGAGCATATCTCCCAAATGCGATACATACTCAGGTGTATATCCGGGATACTCTGCAAATCTAAAACCTGTTGCCGCCTCGTCTGTCTTTTCGATTCCAATATACTCATATGGTATATTGTATATTTCCAGAAAGTGATGGAGGCTCTGACCTTTGAAAAGATAAGTCAGAATAAAAACATTCTTAAACGAGGTAATCAACTCCGGCGGCAGAGCCCAGTAGAATAATGAGTTGGAATCATCATCTTCAATGCGAACAAGTTCTCTTGTTTTTAGTAGTCGGAACATATCCCGTAGAGCCTTGCCTTTATACTCAGTGTTAGTTACCGTATATATGCCGTTGTCCTCTTTAATGTATCCGGCGTCAACTGCAATCTGCAGGTCATCAACGTGGAAGTCAAATGTTTCGAGGACATCGACATTCTCGTCGATTATTAAGGTGTAGCCTTGACTCTTAATATCTTCAAGAGTTTCCGGTGTGTAACCCTTAAAGGCTTGGTGTGTTGTTGTAATGTTTCGCCCTTCGCGAATAAGTGCTGCAGCGTGTTCGGTCTTTCGGAGATTGTACTGTGCTAATACTTGAGGTTCAACAAATCGTAACGAAGAACAGCCTTTCTTAATTCTGTTGGCTTCCTCAAGATATGGTGTTATATATATGAACTTATCATCCTTGTGTTCGTTCATATAGGTGATAGCGCTTTGGGACTTGCCGGTTCCCATAATTGCATCACAAACTTTAACAATCATTTTATCACCCCTTTCAAAAGTGAAGTTTATATTAACCTACCATAGCGTCGAACTCTACGATACTGCTATCTACGAGATAGTTATGGTTAGTGCTGCCGAGATTAAGTTTCTTATATGCCTCTTCGATTTCCTCACCTGTAATACCTATATAGTCCAAAGTCTGAGCAGGTGATGAATGATTGAAAATCTTTTGGAGAAGCAGTAGCTTTCTGTTGTCGTTATTTGACATTACCATCTGGTGATATCCAAATGTCTTACGTAGAGAGTGCGTAGATATCTTTGCGGCAATGTTCAAATCTTTTGCTATGCCCTTAAGGATACGGTCGATGGATTTAATGCTAAGAGGTTCATTCACGTTGTAGCCGTTATTGGATACGCTTCGGAACATATAATCGCTCAACCGAACATTAGGTGTGTTCTCCAGATATAATGTTACCGCTTCAATAACAGCAGTGTTGATTGTAATATATCTGTTCTTCTTGCGTGTCCGTGTATTACGAGTTTTCTTTTCAAACACAGGGAAGCTGTCCTTGAACATAAAGTTATCATTTATAAGATTAGAGAATCTCAACATTCTTAGGTCGCTTACGCGAAGTCCAAAGTTGATGCCGACAATGAACAGCATATTATCTCTGTACCTGCCTTTGGCGATGAGGTACTCGGAGATGCGGCTGATATCGTCCAGACTCTTAATTGGGTCAGCTGCGTGCTCCGGTGCCAGCTCGCAGTAGGTGACCTCGTTCGCCGGGGCAATGAGTCCAGCCTTGAGCATACGGTCGTTGCGACGGAGGGCTGATATATCTATCACATTGTTATTCATTCTTGTGTATTCGAGTTTCTTTAACATATAAACAATCCTTTCGTTTAGAACTTTTTAGTACCATTTAGAACTTTTAAGGTTCTAAAGTTTTCAAAAAACATTTGCAGCACAACGGATTACAAGCAGAGCCTTAAAAGACTACAGAACTCCAATCATTGTGCAATAGGAGCGTGTGGTACTTGACGACTCGTAGGAACGATACTATTGTTGGTGTTCCTACTCGCGATTGTGAACAGGCAACTTAATTATCCAAAAAGCAAATTATTTAATTAGCAAGAGAAAACAAAAATAAAAAGCATTTGCTTTGCAGATTATTTAATTATCTTTACACTAATATTATACCAAAAACATATATGAAAGTCAAGGTTTTTGAGAAAATAATTCAGAAAATTTTTAATTATTTATGTGTCCGGTTGTTAAGGAATTTTGTTTTATTCTTTTGGATATTTAATTAAAAAGTTGCATCAGAAACAATAGGTGGTTACTGCTGTATAAACACAGGAAATGCCTTGAAATCAGTGGGGTTTGAGAGGTCTGTCAAAAGAGTGAAAGTGGGTGTGGGAGATGAACCGACTTCTACCGTGCGGAAAATCTGCACCCCTTAAAAATACCATAACCACCGCCCACCCTTTGAAAGTCCGCAAGTGTGAAAAGTGGACTTTGAAAAGACACACCCCCTTTGCGGTATAGTCCGAAAATATCTTTTTTCAATTATTTTCAATTTTAGTATTGACAAATTAAAAGTATTGTGTTAAAATTAGCTTGACCGATAAAAAAAGGCTCACCCGGTCTAATCGGTTAAAACAACCACAATACAAAAGGGTAGAAAGGGAAACACAATGAAAAACGCTAAAACAACCACAACCAATGCAAAAGCGACAAACAACGCTTTTACAACACTGTTGCGAACATACGAAACCGCAACACGAAACCGCAACGGCAACACCGACACAGAAACCGCCTACACAAACGCATTGACCGAACTTGCAACGGCTTGCACCTTTTCAGTATTGAAAAAGTTATGCAATGTAGGCGGAACAGTTACCGAAACAACCAAAAGCACAACCGACACGGCAAAGACGATAAGACAGTTAAGACAATCACTTGCAAAAGACTTGCACGACCTTAACCGCCTTGCATATGCAAGCAACAACGCAACCGCCCTTGAATATAATCAAGACGGGGACTTGCAAAGCGTTGTCAAAGACAAAGACTTGCACAACGCATTGACCGCCCTTTGTGCTGATACTTTCGGGGATGGTATCGACTTAATGCACACCGCTGTAACAACCATATTGACCGAAACGGCAAAGACAACGGACTTGACCGCCGACTTTATGGAAACGCCCTACAATGTAAGACGGTTAAAACGCAAAGTTTACATCAAAGATGCAAACAGTTTAGGAGGGTACGAAACCACACAAACAACCGCCATACAAGAGGTATACAAAGCGATAAGGCGGGAGATAGAAAGCAACCGCACAATGCAAATTGCAAGTAATAAATATACATATCTTGAAAGCATAGCAACCGACACCGAAAGCGACACCGAAACGGCAATATATAGACGCCTGCCAAAATATAGCGGTCTTGCATACGAAACAACGGACTACAACGGAAAAATAACGGCTATAACCGCCGACACCGAAACAGTAGACACAACCGACCGCATAATTGAAAAAATGAACTTAACGGCAAAGCAAGCAACCATTTTACAGTTACGGCAAAGCGGATACGGCAACAAAGCAATAGCAACATATTTGGGCATATCCCTTTCGACTGTTAAAACACAATTAAAAGCATTACAGGCGAAAGCAACGGCAATAGGCTTGACACCTACACACGCAACAACAAAATAACACCGACCGAACACTTGACCGCCCTTTGTGGGCGGTCTTTTCTTTTTGGACTGAAAGCACGCACGCAACACCGACCGCACACCGACACAACCGCCACGCACCACACGGCAAGAGAGGTACACACCCCCTTTGCGGTTGTAGGTGTAAGGCAAAAGTCTTGCAACCCACTACTGAGGGCATATCAGTAGAGTACATTTGCTATCAAATGCGTCGCTGAGTGCATAGGAAATAAGCCTATGGTTCGGATAGTGAAAACCCTCAGAGTTAAACCGAGTTAGATGTGAAATTAGGTCGCATATAGTTCCAAATGCGTCAACATAGAGGACTATACACGAAAGATTTTGAAGTGCTTATACCGGTGGTATTCTCCGCCCGAGGGCGATATAATCCAAGGATTTGAGAGTATCATATAAAGCGTAAGTAATGATAAGTTGAGTAATGCGAAAAGTGTATGAAAATTAAGACCGTATTAAGCCCGGTAGTTATGAGATGCCCGGTTTGATACGGTCTATTGAATATAATCAGTTTATCACTGATAAAGCCCACCAGCTGTTATTTATGGTTGGTGGGTTTAATTGAGTGATAAACAATATCACCAAAATTTATTGTAAAGGAGAAAGTGTTATGACGAAAGCAGAATTGACCGCTAAAAAGGCAGAATTGCGTGAAAAAGCGGAAGAACAGGTGAAAGTCTATAATGACGCTATCCAGAGTGGTAACTATGAGGGAGCATTTAAGGCTGATGAGGAAATCACAAAAGCCGTAAATGAATATACCTCTATCGTGAGAGAAGAATGTTTTGATGAGTGCAAAGCGGCGGAAAATCCTATGCTTGAAGCTATTACCCGTCTTACATTTGCCACAATCGGCACAAAAGACACCAAAAAGGGCGATGAAAAAATCCCGGTTCGTGAGATTATCGACAAAGATAGGGCTATCGACCTGCTCAAACTCCATAAGGCAGTTGAGGGCGGTATTGGTGCAGACAAAGACTGGGCGTATAAAGCTGAAAAGCTCAACTTCTTATTGACCGCACAGAAAGCGGTTGATTTAGGTGTTAAGCCTGATAGGTTAAAGGAAATACACGACAGCTATGCTATGAGCGAGATTGCCAAACAGATTGATATGGGCAAAACTCCGACAAGTAAGACGAATATTCTTAAAACTTTACAGACTATCATCACCGCTATGCTCGGCGATGAGGTAAAGGCAACATCGCACGATGTGAACTACTTGATGTCTGTGTATTCCCGTAAAAACCGCAAGGCATTAACTGTAACTTGTGCAAATCACAAGTATTTCAGAGGTTATCTTGCGGAAATCTGCAACCATATCGTAACGGGTAATCCGTATGATGTGGATTTTAAGAAAGCGAAATAATCCGGGAATTTACAGAGTAACTGACTTATCAAGGGGTTGCGGCGAGGCAATCCCTTTGACTTGCCGTACTGATGAGCCTATGTTGGATACAAGGCGAAACCGCCCAAAATGGCGGTCTACGGATATCCAAAAATCAAAATGCGAAAGGCAGGTTTTATCTATGAGCTATGAAAGCTTTAAGGCGAAAGTAAATGCTCTTATCCGGCGTTCCGGTCAAAGGGTATCGGTTAGGTTTTCAACCGACGAGGAAAAAGGAAAACATTATGCGAATTGCTCTGACGGAACTACAATTATCGGTTGTCCTTGCAGCTTAAAGGTTACTGTAAAATGGGGGTCAGGGCATACCTCTATCGCAACTATATAGTGAGGTGTCGGATTATGGATATGATTTTTGATATATGTTGTTTAATGGTTTTTATGGGAGGCTTCGCTCTCCTTTTTGGTATAGCAGAACTGGTGTTTGATTTAGCTTGCAAACACATTCCGGCGTTTAACGCTTGGGTAAATGACTTTATAGGTCTTGATAATGATGATGACTGGGAAAGCGAGGTATGAGTATGGCAAGTAATGAAATTCGAGTATCGCCGAAGTATGGGTTAAACCCGACTATGCCGATTTGTTTCTGGTGTGGTAAGGAACGAGGTGATATTGCCATAATGGGTCGCATTGGCGACGGTAGAAAACACGAGGATATTGAGGCACCAAGACATATGGTAATTGACTATGAGCCGTGTGATGAGTGCAAAAGGAATATGGCTCTTGGGTTTACGGTTATGGAAGCAACCACTGCCCCAAATTCTGTAACATCTGTTCAGATACAGAACGGGGTATTTCCGACCGGAAGATTTGTTGTAGTCAAGCGTGAAGCAGCCACCCGAATTTTCAAGGACATCACTCCGAATACCGAAAAAGCGTTTCTTGAAAGTTCGGTTTTCACGCAAATGTTTTGCAGAACTTAATAGAACTTTTAAGGTTCTAAAGTTTTTTAGAATATGTTGTGCAACAATGAGTTACGGAATTTGCCTTAAAAGCGAAAAAACTTCATATTTGAAAGGGAAATGATTATGTTTTTACAGATTTTAGGTGTTATTACCATAGTGGCGTATATCGCCTTTAACCTTATTGTAGCAAACACCCACACAGCAAAAGAAATGTTTGACGAGTTCATTAAGGGGCAGTGTATAGCTGGTATGATTTTTGCCAACTTATTCTACGCTCCGGCGTGGATTCTCAAAATGGTCAGAGGTTTTGTTGTTACTGTTGTAAAGTGAGGTGCTTGGTATGTCAAAGGTGTTAGCAGTTATAATAGGGGTTCTTATGATTATACCCTCGTCATCGGAGCCTGTAGAGAACGGTCAGGTTGTTGTTGACCGTATTGAGGGAGATTATGCGGTCGTTGAATTTTCCAAAGGTGAGACAATCAAGACACTGGATATTCTTACCGACGACATAAACGGCAATGTATCAGAGGGAATGAAAATTCCTTTATGTGCTGTTGAGGGAAAATTCTACGGCGATATGATATGTGCAGACTACAAAGGTGCTGAGGATACTTACTATCAATTTAAGTCTGATGACAACACTGTATGGTGGGTTTTAACTGCTGAGGAAATTGGGCATATCCCCAACACCACTGATAAATACATTCTATACTACACGGATAATGGAACAACTAAGGAAAGTCAGGTTTGTGATTGCTTACCTGAGTGGGACTGTGAATGTTATCTGTATGATGATATATTCTTCTATATAGAAAGGGATGTTTAATAAAAACTCCACTTCGGAAAGTGAGGGTAACTAATGAGCGTATCTATGGAACCAAAAAGATTCATCGTAAACGGAATCGTATGTAATTGTGGAGAGTGCAAACATTACGATAAACCGTATCCAAACAGTTATTGTTCTGGGTGTGTGGAATTTAATACGATAGACCCGTTAAGTAGCAAAATAAATGGTTCAAAGTTTGAGCCACAAAAAGAGGAATATTTTAATGTTCTCAATGAATGTGCCGTAAAATACGGAACTGTTCTCACAGAGTTAAATCTTACCTTGCGAATGAAAGGAATTTCTTTCGGAGAGTTTTGTCACAGGTTAGGTATAAACATATAGGAGTTGAGAATATGAAAGCAGTCGAGGTGGTTACTAAATGAGAAACAGTAAGTTTTGCTGGTGTGAAACCGGGCGCAGGCAATTTGTTAATAAAAATAACTTTGACGAAAGCGTGATAGCAGAGTTTGATACATAGCGACTGGGAATTGGTTTAAGTAGAACAAGGCACCTCTTGGAAACAACTCGAGGTGCCTTTATATACGGGAGAGCCGGTTGCGGGATAAATGTGGATAGGATGGCGACCACATACAGCAACTTTATAAATATAAAAAGATTTGGAAAACTTTTTGCCTTAGGGTTCGACTCCCTAATCTCCCAAAGCCATCTTTCTATGGGGATGTAGCTCAGTTGGTTAGAGCACGTAAATATTGAGGTTTGTGAAAATCTCAAACAGCAATATACTTTTTGCTCTGGTAAAGCCGTGGTCGCAGGTTCAATTCCTGCCGTCCCCACAAAAACTTTAAGGCGGTAACAGCAATTTATAATTATATTATAAAGGTTACATTTGGGATGTAAATGCTTGTTTTATATTTGCCGCCTTGCTATATGAGGGTGTAGCTCAGCTGGATAGAGCAACGAATTAAAAAGTGCATAGTTTTGCACTTGCAGCAATCTTCTTAATGCTTTGGGAGCCGTTGGTCGTGGGTTCAAATCCCACCGCCCTCACTAAATTTGGTGGCGTAGTTCAAATGGTAGAATATCGTAAACGCATATAGCTTATGTGCTAACAGCAATTTTATTTGCATTCCCAGCCGAAGAAGTAGGTTCGATTCCTACCGTCATCAGTAAATGGGGTTGTATCCAAGTGGCTAAAGGATATTGAATTTGTGTTTAGTTAAACGCACACAGCAACATTCCAATAAAGTGATTACAAATAATACAACACTTCGTGAGTTCGAATCTCACCAACCCCACATTAAAAATCCTCAAGACGGCAACAGCAATTTTTATTGAAATAGACTGTAAATCTATAATTCATAATGCCGTCTTGGGATTTATTGTAAATCAAAGGAGGATTTTATAATGTCTTTTATGGAAAAACTTAACGAAACATTAGGCGAAGAATTCAATACTTCCATTACAGAGAACGGAGCAGTTGGTTATCGTACCACAGGAAAAGAGTTGCTTGACCTAAACTTTGCGGTATCTTCTTTAAGAAACTGCTCGGAAACAGACATCCAGAAAAGATTTGCTTCCGCGTACTTTGAAAATAAGCTACTCGCAATCAAGTGGTTATTCTTTGCTTCTGATGTAAGAGGCGGAATGGGAGAGCGCAGGTTATTTAGAGTGTGTATCAACTGGCTTGCAGGAGAAAATCCTGACGTTGTACGCAGAGTGTTGCCTTTAATTCCGGAGTATAGCAGATGGGATAATATTCTTAACTTGCTTGACACAGATATTTACAGTGATGTAATCGACATTATCAAGAACCAGCTCGAGACTGATATGGATAACATGAAAAATGGAAAATCTATATCTTTAATTGGGAAATGGCTTCCGTCTGCAAACGCATCTTCAAAACAAACAAAAGAAAGTGCAAGAAAAGTCATTAAGGGTCTTAAGATTACTGAAAGACAGTACAGAAAAATGCTTTCTTCTCTCAGAAGATATCTTGATGTTGTTGAGACCAAGATGAGTGCAAAAGAATGGAGTGCTATCGACTACGCCGCGGTTCCATCAAGGGCAAATCTTGTATACAATAATGCGTTTTTGAGAAATGATGAAACAAGACGCAGAAACTTTTTAGAAAGTTTAACAAGGGGAGAAACAAAGATTAACGCCGGAACTTTATTCCCTCATGATGTCGTTCATAAATATACCGGCGGTCGTTACGGCTATTATAGCATTAACCCAGTGGATACAGCTATCGAAGAATTATGGAAATCACTTCCCGATTATGTGAAGGGTGCCGGTAACACAATTTGTGTTGCAGATGGTTCCGGTAGTATGACATCTCACATCGGAAACACTTCAGTTTCTTGTCTTGATGTTGCTAACGCATTGGCAATCTACTTCGCTGAACGTAGTTCCGGAGAGTTTAGAAATAAATATATCACCTTTAGTGAGCATCCAAAAATTGTTGATATAGGGAAAGGCAATTCATTAAGAGATAAAATTTGTGTTGCCTTATCATATAACGAGGTTGCAAACACAAATATCGAAGCTGTTTTTGATTTAATATTAACAACTGCAATCAAAAACAATATGACTCAGGAAGATATGCCGCAGAATATCCTTATCCTGTCCGATATGGAATTCGATTCATGTGCCACAACTTCCCATTATGGTAGCAGTTGTAGATGGGGAAACGGCGGTATCCAGAAGAAACTCTTCAACGAGATTGCGGATAGATACTCTGAATATGGATATAAACTTCCGAGACTTGTGTTCTGGAATATTAACAGCAGAACAGAAACCATTCCCATCAAAGAAAATAAACTCGGTGTAGCCCTTGTGAGTGGTTACAGTCCTACGATTATGAAGATGGTTTTAAGCGGTCAGACAGACCCGTTTGAATGTTTAATTGAGCAACTTAACGCGGAGCGTTACGACATCATTGAGAATCTAATAAAAGATTTGCTGTAATCGAAAGGCGGTTTATCTATGTATGATTTCAAAAGAGTAAAAGGATATATTGAGGTTTACTTTAATGGTGAATTTTTGTTCACTGCGGATAATATGGAAGAGGCTCAACGGGATGTTGAAGCTCATCAGAGAGGAGAGTTGTAAAATGATTAAAGAAGATATGGTTGCAACGGTGGCAAGAGAAACAGGATACAATCGGCAGGCTGTAACCGATATTATTGAAACCACGCTTGCTAATATTACATTCGCTTTATCAAAAGGCGACAAGGTGCAGTTCTCTGGCTTTGGAACATTTGAACCTAAAAAGAGAGCCGCAAGAACTGGAAGAAATCCACATACCAATGAGGCTGTTCCTATTCCGGCAAGAATTATGCCAGTATTTACACCCGGCAAAGGGCTCAAGGATGCAGTATCGACCAAACAGGGAGTGAGTCTTGGATGAATATCTATCTTGTGATTATCACTACTGTTTTGGTGCTTACTCAAGTTGTTCGGATAGTTCAAAATACTATTCAGTTAAGAAGACAAAATGTTTTATTCAAGGAACAGCTTGGGCATTTAGTGGATACAAAAGTAACTGCTGAGGATTTTGAAATGCAACGGCAGGCATACAGACTTGTCGTTGAAAAACTTAGTAAATAAAATCCGAGTTTGATATTAGAAAAGAGGTGCTGAAATGCAGAAAATTATAATCAGCGCAGGCGATGTGTGGGATTACTTCCAAAAACACAAAGAGGAACTCCGAAAAACGGAACACATTATCGCAGAGAATGAGGAGTTCGGCGTAGAAATTTCACTGTCGGCTGAAAACGGACTTCCTTGTTTTGTAGTAACGGCAGATAATTATCAATATGATGAGGAGCGAGCGGTTTCTGAGAGCGATTGCAAAGAGACGGTCGAGAAGCTGTATGACGATTATCTAACTAATAATTTTGTAGATGATGAAGTGCTTGAAGATAGCCGACTTGACCAAGAGGATATGATTTCAGAAAGAGAGCTGGAGCTTGACGAAGCGATATCATTGTTTCTCAATACAGTACTTGAAGAGGACGCAGTAATGTTTTTCGGAACAGAAACTGATGAAATCTGCGAAGATTTGAAAGACCATATTCTTGAATATCTGTACAAAAAACACGGAATATCCGTTCGCCGCCCTATGGTTCTCGAAGATACCGAAACGGGCGAGGAGTTCTTTGAAGAATATCCTTATGATAGTATGGTATTTGAAGATGAGGACAACCCGTTGTATAAAAGCTAACCAACTCCAGCGATTGTATCGCTTTTAATATAGAAGCCGTCGGACTATCCCTTTCTCCGGCGGTATGCCTACTTTGGCTCGGCTTCCGTGTGGTTTTCACACAAGCGTAGGCGGGTAATGCTAACGGAGTACATAAGAATTAAAGGAGCGTGTCATTTTATGGCAAAAGTAGTAATCGCAGGAGATGCAGTAGTAGTAACATCGTCAATGAAGCTGGAGGATTTGCTCACTATTGCAAAGTATCGCCCGGACGCACTGGTTCTTAAAGGCGGAGAGGACAACAAAGAGAAGCTGTTCTGTATCTCTGCAAATAAGAGAGGTGTCGGCGAAATTAACAAGTACGGTGCAACATTTGGCTCTGAGAGCCACGATGATGCCAAGCTTGCAACAATCACATTCGGTCTTTCTGCGGGAGATGGCGACATCAAAGAGCAGGTGGCTGATGTGCTTGGTTCGGCAATCATCAACCTTAGTAAACTTGAGGAAACTCTCCCGGAAGTCCTCGAGCAGATTGCTGATGAAAAGGCTGCCGTTATGGAAACTATTACAGTTGCCTAAGAACTAACGGCGTAACCGATGTGGGGCGGGTTTCCGCCCCTTTAAAATTGCTGCAACCGAAAACGGTTGCTTTTTTATTGCAACCAATCTCGGTTGCTAAATCCAAAAAATATTTAAGTTGAAGGAGTATGCAATATGATTAAAGTTATCGTAGGTAATAATGTTGAACGTAAGTCGGATATCGTAGAACCCACAAAGACACTTCGTCAGGTTCTTGAGGAAAACGAAATTGATTACACCAGAGGCGTAATGCACCTTGATGGTTCTTCTCTTAACCCCGGAGACCTCGACAAGACTTTCGCAGATTTCGGTATCAGCGAAAAGTGTTTCCTGTTGAATGTGGTTAAGGCAGACAACGCCTAAATACATAACAGCCCACGGGAGAGTCCTGCCTGTATTGGCAGGACACATCTGGGGAATTGGCGGAATCGGCAGACGCTGCGGACTTAAAATCCGTTGGTTTGACACCGTACCGGTTCGAGTCCGGTATTCCCCACCATATGTTTAATAATAAAGAGAGGTGCTCAGTATGTTCAAAACGGCTATAACGACCAACGCTTTGGTAAATGACACCGCGAACAGCTTCTTTCAAAATATTTACGGAGACCCTTATAATAATGATATAAGTTTTATATCGACACTAAGGGCGCTGGTGGCTCCAAGAATGAATGAAAATGATGTCCTATCTGTTAGATTTAACAGGACTGAATATTCTGCGTCAGATGTTTCCAGCGGTTCAACTTCGGCAGTAGTTAAGGCTATTTGTGAATATTTTAACCAAAATGATGTTGGTAGTATATACATACACAGTTTTAATAACTCTGCTCAGGATAACAATTATGCGTGTCTGGAACTTATGAAAAGTTCTTTCTGCAAAGTATATAAAGGTTGGCATAGACTTGAAAAAGTTACAGAGTTTTATCAGCGACAGTTTTTAACAATGTGCTTTATAAATCCCGAGAAAAAATCTGTTGCAATATTCGTTGACAATATGGATATGCGCAAAATGCACTATTTGCAATGCTCTATATTTGCTTTTCTCCCGTGGTACTTTGACCCGGAAAAGGGCGTGAGTGAAATTGAGATGGAACTCATTAGTTCCTTGAGAGAAAAAACATCTGCAAAATACGAAGATGTTATTGCGAGAATTGCTTCGCAATATGATTTTCGCACCGCAAGAATACGTCAGATGTTATCGGGATTTGAAACAAAGTACGAAAGAATTGAGTGCGATAAAGTTAGAAACCAGCTCAATAGGGTACGGAATGATATTTATTTGCTCAATCAGCAAATAGGAGACCAGCTTCATACAAAAAATGACCTTGAAATCAAACTATTAGGTCTTGAGACTAAGGTTGCCAATTCTTCGGAAGACTCTGAAATTATGGAATACTTTTTGTGTAATGACCGGCTTGTACTTTTAAGTGTATCTGATAACACAATGGTGTTCGGGGTAAAAACTTATATCGAATATTTTGACGAAGAAATGGCTTTGTCAGCCATTAAAAATAGACATAGCTATCTGTATGTTCCTGAAGGTCGAAAGTGTAATGAGTATATCCCAGCAGATTCTATTGAAAAGTTAATGAGAGCAATTTTTATAGACCAGATTTTGAAAATTCGGGTGTGTGCAGCATATGAATTTAACTTAAACGGAAGTGTTAATGCGAGACAAGGTTTCTGCTTTGACCATAATTTTCGTGACTGTATGCCAAATCCACATATTGACGGATACCATTGTCTTGGGAATTACCACCGGGCAATTAACGAACTTTTGGCAAAGCGAGATTATATTACGGCTATTGAACAGTGTATTGCTTCTGCAAAAAGCTTGAATTTCGGAGACAGTCCTGTTATGACCTTGTTTTCTAAAGCAGTTTACCATGTTGGTTGCAATTATAACAATCGGTGTATTGAATTGCCGGACGGCAAGATAGTAGACCCGAAGGGTGCTGTCGCTTGGCTTGAAGAACAGGAGAGTGGTGAAAATGAGTAAAATTATTAAACTTACGCCAGACCATATACGGGAATGTATAACTGAATTTGAAAAGGATTTAACATCTTCTAAATGGGCTGACGGCAAAATCAGTTTCAATAAAACCATTGGAACGGTATCCAGAAAAGCAAAGATTTTCTTTACAGAGCGGGCATGGATGAAAATGCAGGCTCTCATCAGAGAATTCGACAAAGAAGTTGCATGGCACGGCGTCGCGTTTCGTGGAGAAGACCCCGAAAAAGATGAGTATATTATTAAGGACATTCTTGTTTACCCCCAAAAAGTATCAGGAGCTTCGGTTGAAATGGATACCGAGGAATACGCAAAATGGATTGAAGAAAATATTGAAGACGAAAGATTCTTTGATATCAGAATGCAGGGACATTCTCACGTCAACATGGGTGTTACACCATCTTCGGTTGACTTAACACATCAGGAGGCAATTCTTGACCAGCTTACCGACAATCTGTTTTATATATTTATGATTTGGAATAAGCGTGGCGATAGCAATATAAAGATTTATGACCTCGCAAAAAACATCTTGTTTGAAACAACAGACATAGATGTGGAGGTGTTGGATGATGGGTATGGTATAGATTCTTTTATAAAGAGTTCAAAAGAACAGGTTAAAGACAGAATCACCACCTATCAATACCAGAATAACACATACTATCCTCCAGCTACGGCGTCAAGTTTTATTAAAAAAGAACCCGAGAAGAAGGAATCTGAAAAAAAGAACAATACCACAGCGAGCCATAATATTCCTAAATCCGGGAAGCGAAAAGGTAAGAAGAAAAAACATAAAAATTATTTGTTCAACAATGCTTGTGAAGAACCGGATGACCAGTTGACTTTGTTTGAGGAATGTGGGTATGACCCAACAGACCCGTTTGGATACTATGGGTATTAAGCAGAAAGGAATGAATGTTAATGATTGATTTGTCAAAAAGCTATGAGTTTTTTCAGCCAGAAAAACATGATGCAAGAATTCATATCGTAGGATGTGGTTCTGTCGGCTCAACGGTGGCAGAAAACCTTGCAAGATGTGGGGTTACAAATATGACATTGTGGGATTTTGACAAGGTTGAACCGCACAATCTTGCGAACCAAATGTTTAGGCAGCAGGACATTGGCAAGCCGAAAGTCGAAGCTCTCCTTGATATACTTCAGGAAATAAATCCTGATGTTGTAAACAACGTGGAGCTCAAGCCAGAAGGGTGGCAGGGCAAACTTATGTCCGGATATATATTCCTTTGCGTTGACAGCATTGAGCTTCGCAGAAAAATTGTGGAAAAGCATATGGATAGTCCGTATGTCAAAGCGGTATTTGATTTCAGGACAAGACTTGAGGATGCACAGCATTACGCAGCAGACTGGAGCGACTATAAAATGAAGCAGGATTTTTTAAATTCAATGAACTTTTCTCACGACGAAGCTAAAGAAGAAACTCCTGTGTCGGCTTGCAATGTAACATTATCTGTTTGCCCAACAGTGCGCATTATCTGTGCATATGGTGTTTCAAATTTTATGAATTTTTGGAACGGCAAACCGATTAAAAAGTTAATATTGGCGGATGCGTTCAACTATATCTTGGACGCATTTTAAATTTAAAAATAAACTGTAATGTTATTTATCTCTTTGAGATAACTTCTTACTGTTAGTGGAAGTGACATTTTGAGAAAGAGGAACCAGCCGGAGGAGATGCAGCGGGCTCGAAATGAGTCAAAAGCTTATCGCACTGCGACATCGAATAACATAAATTAGCCACGGTGTCAAGTCTTAAACAGCTTGCGGCACAACGATACAAGAGAAATAAACATCAGGGTACCTTACAGCTAAATAGTTAAACAAATGCAGTTCCTTAAGAGCTCTTTAGACTCCTTCTAATCCTAAGTTCTATGCAGATTACAGTTATTTAATCGATTGGAGATGATTTTTATGATATATATCACGGTAAAACAACCGCCTCATTATCACCAAATGACACTCGAAGAGTTTCTGTTTGAAACAGAAAGCAAGCCTCGCATTATAAATCATAATCTTACAAACACAAGAACATATGTGACGAATTACCCGAATGACAAACTTATGGACAAAACTGATGTTCCGGGGTTAATTAGTGCATTGGTAAAATATAACGAACTTACAGCAGACATTCGTGAACGTCAAAGGGAAACTCTTTATAACACTTTTTATATCGCAAAGAAGGGCAAGGGTATGCCATATGTATTTAAGAAAATCTTTGCGTCGCAAAAGCAATATGTTGAGTGCGACTCGTCTGCTGTACTTAAAGATATCGCAAGCAAGGCAAGAGAAATGTTGGTCGAGCATCCAACCGAGAACGACGAGGAAATTACCAATGAAGTGATTAAATATTGCACGAAGGTGCTTGTGAATAATGGCTTTACAATGGACGAAAAACTTTTCAGAAAAATTCTTACAGACGCACACCGCAGGATTGACGCACCCAAAGAGGAACTTAAGGGTGCGTTATATCAGCTTAAAGCAATTTTTGAAGAAATGTTTGGCGCTTTGTATCACACATCAGCGTTTGCTTATGTTAAGAACCGGAGCACGCTGGATGCGTTGAAAAGACATCAAGCCAATGAGAGTAAGTGGTTTGGTAAATATGACTTATCAAACTTTTTTGGGAGTACGACCGTTGATTTCATAATGAAAATGTTTTCAATGATTTTCCCGTTTTCAGAGGTTGTTAAATATCAATCAGGGAAGGCAGAACTTGAAAAGGCTTTATCATTGTGTTCATTAAGAGAAGTGTTGCCCCAAGGCACACCAATATCGCCAACGATTACTAATATTATGATGATTCCTGTTGACCATAAGTTATCCAATACATTAAGAAATTTTAATGGGCAGAGTTTTGTATACACAAGATATGCGGACGACTTCCTTATTTCTTCAAAGTATAACTTTAAGTTTAAAGATGTCGAACAGTTGCTTGTTGATACACTTGCGGAATTTGACGCACCATTTACGATTAAATCTGAAAAAACAAGATACGGGTCGTCTGCAGGTTCAAATTGGAATCTTGGTGTAATGTTGAATAAGGATAACAAGATAACTGTCGGGTATAAAAAGAAAAGACAGTTCCAAGCTATGCTTTCGTCATATGTAATGGACAGGCTACACGGTCAGAGGTGGGACAAGTCAGATATTCAGCAGATGGAAGGCTTTCGTAATTACTATCGAATGGTAGAGGGCGAAACAATCGACAAAATTATCGAACATATCGGGCAGAAATTTGATGTTGATATTGTTCAACTTATTAAAGAAGATTTAAGAGTTTAAGTAAAAGTATATTAACAACCACAATGCTATTGTATTTCTTATGAAGTACACTCTTCGCTGTTAGCAAGAGTTTCAATTTGAGGGTGAAAAGGAAAACACCATCCTGAGATGCCTCCAGAAGTCCATCTCAGGACGACCAAATCCCAATCATCGCCGAACTGACGATTTCTTCAAAGGATGTTGTCCCACAACACCTTTCGCAATGAAAAACAAACCTGAAGCAGACCTGCGGTTTCCTTCTCCTCGCAAAGAATTCGCTGGTTTATATTATGTTGATTGTGGTTGTTTACTTTCAGAAATAAGAGGTGAAAATAATGCGCAGACAAGATTTTATTGATGACATTACAACTTGGTCAGAGTTACTTAGTTTCTGTTATGATGAAGATTGCGACATTTGTGAGGACATATATTCAGAGGATAGTAGAGATGAAGATATTGACACTAACAACCTCGTTGAATGGGCAAGAAATAACACTTGGCAGGAGTTGCATGATATATTAGAAGAGATACCAACTGGGTATGACTACTACTGCAGGGATGACTATGGAGATTGGTTTGGAGCCGATAATGATTTATTTGAAGACAGGAAGCAAGAAGTAATTGACTGGATGGATGACGGCGGTTATTGGGACGAGGAGTACGAAGACGAAGAAGATGTCTACCTTGATAACGATTATGAAGAAGATGTCTACCCTGATAACGATTATGAAGAAGAAGAGGATTTGGAGCCAGTAGAACCCGAGAGTATTTCGTTTACAGATTTGTTTACTTCTTGCAATAATAAGCTCGAAAAGATTGAAGATATACAAGAAAAAGAAGCTCAGGAAGAAGATAAAAGATTTGATAGTTTCGTTATGAGTTTTGCAATTACCGAGGAAAGGAGATGACTTGATGAGAGTTTGTTGCCCAAATTGTAATACCGCTTTTGAATATCAGTTCCTCGAGGAAGTCTTAAACCCAACAGTGTCTATCGTTCGTCATACACAGGATAGAAGTTCGTGGCAGGATATTATAGACCTTGTAAGAGCCGGGGGTTCATACAGACTCTTTAATGTTGGAGACGTCATTTCCTTCAAGCTTAAAGACGATACCGATTTTGAAATGGAAGTAGCGGGTATTGATATATACGCACCGAATACAGTTGTTCTTGTGGCAAAAAATTGTCTGCCTCAAGACAGAGAGATGAATGAAAGAAATGTTTATGGCGACACTGGCGGGTGGAGCAAATGTAAGATGCGAAGTTACCTAAACGACAAATTTTATGAACTTCTTCCTGATGATTTTCAGTCAATAATTATTCCGAGAACTATAACTCAGAAGATAGGAGACACCGAGTATTCATCAGAGGATAAGCTTTGGTTACCATCGCAGACCGAAATGTTTGCAGACTACGCCGAAGAGATAGATGCTGGAGACAAGCACTTTCCCTTGTATTCGACGAACAAGTCGAGGACGAAGATACGAATAAACGGGAACAATACGCTTTGGTATTGGTTGCGTACTCCTTATTCCGGCAACGGTAACAATGTTCGTTACGTCACTCCGACAGGTAACTTGTACTACTACTATGCCAGCAACAGTTGCGGCGTCGCCCCCGCTTGCGTAATCGGTTAATAATCTAAAAAATAATCCACACCCGACAGGGTTGGGTTATTGATATAGGTGCTATCTTTACATGATAGTTGAATGTCCAGTAAGGATAAGGTGGCGAGATAAACTTCACCATAGAAGGAATAATAGTAACCACTGAAAGAGGAAACAGCCTTTGGTTTTCCACATGGGTATTGATTACTTGGTTAGTCGCAGTTTGGTAACGAAGACGATACATATTCAAGCTAATCACTTCTTGCTGTAAGCGGAAGTAACGCAATGGTAGCTACGCTCTTTCTTTCGACTCGTGCTGAGGGCACGAGTCTGTTTAAACAAAATACATGAGTTTTCAAAAGTTTAACAGGGTTAAAACTTTAGAAAACACATCCATTTTATTTAAACGAAGAGCGACGCTTTGGTATACGCTCGCTCTCACTCAATTAGCGTTTGGAGCTCGCGTACAGATGTGGAGACATTAAATCCTATGCGTTCTAAATGATGGTGCTTAGGTATATGTCATAGGTTCAAATAGATAAAACATCTATTTGATTTACCCAACTTGTCAGCTCTTGAGTTGACTTGAGCACCATTCACACGGGAAGATATGCAAGCGGCTAAAGCAGGGGACTGAAAATCTCCGCCCTTGGGCTTGGTGCACGAGTGGTTACTTTGGGCTTCGGTGGTTCGAGTCCACCTCTTCCCACACATATTGCCGAGTAGTCGAAATGGTACAGACAACAGACTTTGACTCTGTGTAATGCAAGTTCGAACCTTGCCTCGGCAGCCACTATACGACTATGCACGGTCGCATAAAACCCTCTCTTCAGGAGCCCCGGTTATTCGTATGTTGTGCATTAAAAACATACGGGAAAGAAACTGCAGGGATAGTGCCGCCCTATGTGTGAGGCTCGCACACAACCGTAAGGTTGGCAATTTCAGGAGAGGTTCATATCTGGGTATAGCTCAGTTGGTAGAGCGCGTGTTTTGGGAGCACGAGGTCGCAGGTTCGAAGCCTGTTACTCAGACCAGTCAGGAGAGAATGTCTGTTATCCGTCCAACACTCCTTGAGGTGACACTCTAAATAAAGTTTTCACGGATAACCTTTTTTTAGCAGCTTTTTTCAGGAGAAAGAAAAGCGGCGAGTTTGCAGACGGGTTGGTAAGCCTCCCTACGGGGGAAGCTTCCATAAAGCGGGTTATGTTCGAGAACTTGCGGTTCCCTAACGGGCTATGTCCAAACAAACCGATTAGAAGTATTACCCGCTTTATATCCCGAGAGGTAAGCACAGAGTGGAGAGTAGCTTTGCAGAGTTACTTGCCGGTCGTGGGTTTGATTCCCGCCCTCTCGTACATAATTATTTCCTTTCTGCCTAAGTAGGATGCTATACTCCGAGGTACCCTTGAGGGCTGGTGCAACAAGGTAAAATAAAGTCACCAGAATGTTTTGCGGTGTTCAGAACTAAACCGCTATAGAGCAGAGTGTTTGTGAGGTCGTTGTCCCTGTATAGCTTTTAAGGGAATACGGTAATGACAAGGTATGGAAATCTGCGGAAGTACGGAAAACCTCACTTTTACATTTTTATCTCCTTTCTTATAGCCGGGTTTCCATCCCGGCTATTATACGGAGAGTTAAGCATAGTTGGTACTGCAGCGGGTTGCTAACCCGTTCCTCGTCTTTTCGAGGCATAGGTTCGAGTCCTATACTCTCCGCCACGATGCCGTTTATAGCAAATACTTTTGGGTCAGAGGCGTACATCAGCCGGCTAAAGATGTATGTCGTAAAAGAATGTGCGGTTCGGACGACCTTAAGTTCATTTATGCTGTCGTAGCACAACTGGTAGTGCGACTGACCTGTAATCAGTAGGTTGTGAGTTCAAGCCTCACCGACAGCTCCAGCGAATTAAGAGTATTGATAGCAGATAACAAAGGAGTGTTCATTATGAAGCCTTACGATGTGGGACTTATATGTGGCAGGTTTCAGACCTTTCATAAAGGTCATGAGAAACTTGTTGAAACAGGGCTGATGTTATGTGATAGATTGTTGATTTTTGTTGGCAGTTCACAGGAATGTGGCACAGAAAGAAATCCTCTGAATATAAACACCAGAACCAAAATGATTAAAGCAGTCTACGGAGACAATGATAATATTATGATTTACGGATTGGCAGACTTAACGAATGAAAATGATATTCGTCCTGAATGGGGTAGATATTTGTTAGACAATGCGGATAGGTATATTCATAAAAATCCAGAGGTTATGATTTATGGCAACGATGAAAGTCGAAGTGCTTGGTTTGACAAGTCTGACTTGAAGAACACTACCGAGTTGATTATAAACAGAGCTGAACTCCCTGTATCTGGCACTATGTTAAGAGAGTTTATGTTTGCGGATAAACGTAAAGAATGGATGCAGTGGGTTAATCCTAAATTACATAAAATGTATGATGAAATACGTAGTGAACTTTTGGCAAGCAAACAGAAGGCGCAAGAGAGAACAAAAATAAAAAATGCACTACGATGCCTTAATGATAATGGCATTGATAAGATGGAATGCCCAGAAGTATTAAGAGCATTGTGTTATATTTTATACGATGCTGAAATTGATAATTTATTAGAAGAGGATGATTACAGTGATTAAACATATTAAAGGAGATATCTTTCAAAGCGGAGCCGATGTAATTCTACATCAGGTTAACTGTCAGGGTGTAATGGGTAGTGGGATTGCGAAACAGGTTAGAGAAAAATATCCTGCTGTATATGAAGCGTATAAAGAATTGTGCAGTCAGGACGAACCGAAGAATTTACTTGGTATTGCACAGCCCGTACAGGCAAATGAGAGCACAGTCATTATCAATATCTTTGCACAGGAGAAATTCGGTTATGACGGTAATTGCTATACTGATTACGACGCACTGAGAAAAGGTTTTGAGACGGTGCGTTATAACAATAAAAACGAAAGTATTGCAATCCCATATCTTATGGGGTGTCATCGAGGTGGCGGTGACTGGTCGGTCGTATCTAAAATGATTGAGGAAGTCTTTGCTGATTGCGATGTGACATTGTATGAATATAACGGAGGTTAATGAGATGAAAAAACTTTTAATTGTTGTTGATATGCAAAATGATTTTGTGGACGGAGCTCTCGGAACTTCCGAAGCACAGGCGATTGTACCTAATGTTATTAGTAAAATCCAAAGTTGGGACGGAGATGTTCTCTGCACACAGGATACGCACGGTGATGATTATCTTTCTACAAGAGAGGGAAAGTATTTGCCGGTTGCCCACTGTGTTGAAGGCACCGACGGACATAAAATTAACGAAAAAGTCTTTAAAGAACTTTGCAAACACCCTCACCATATGGCAACACTTAACAAATATACATTTGGAAGTACAACTCTTCCGGAAATCATTCGTCCTTTGGGGTACGACTACATTGAGCTTATAGGATTATGTACGGACATCTGCGTGGTATCAAATGCGATGCTTCTTAAAGCTCATTTTCCTGAAATTGATATTGCGGTAGATGCTTCTTGTTGTGCAGGCGTAACACCTGATTCTCATAATGCGGCATTGACCACGATGAAGATGTGCCAGATAAATATTATTGGAGAGTGATTGTATGATAAGAATAAACAACAAAGATGTTGAGATAAATAAATTTCCCGACGGTACCCTTTTAATTAAAGAGGCACCGTCTTATGATATCGCGTTAATATCTTGGTTTTTTGAAAGCAACGAAGAGCTTGTAGCTTTGATATACTTGACCAATCATTTACGTTCCAACGGCGTAAAAAGAATAGAACTGTATATGCCATATGTACCCAACGCCAGACAGGACAGAGTTAAGAAAATCGAAGATGTGTTCACTTTGAAATATTTTGCAGGGGTAATCAATTCTCTTGGGTTTGATAAGGTCAGTGTGCTTGACCCTCATTCATCAGTGTCTGAAGCATTGATTGAGAAAATATCTGTTGAATCCCCAAAGAATTATATCGAGAATGTTATCGATGACATAACCCGCAGTGGTAAGTATACGAATGAAAACGGTATAACGCAGCTGATGATGTTTTATCCTGACGAGGGTGCGATGAAACGATACTCTGGTATGATACCCAGACCATACGCTTTTGGTATTAAGGATAGGGACTGGAGCACAGGGCAGATAAAAGGACTTAAAGTCGCTGGCTCTGCTGAAAGCATTAAAGATAACACTATCCTTATAGTCGATGATATTTGCAGCAGGGGTGGTACATTCTATCACAGCGCATTAAAACTTAAAGAGCTTGGTGCTAAAAACATTATTCTTTATGTAACGCATTGTGAGAATACAATCCTTGAGGGTGAGGTCTTGACCTGCGGATTGATTGATAAGGTATATACAACAAACAGTTTGTTCACCGGGGAACACGAAAAAATTAAGGTGATGTCATTATGAGCAAAAAGACAAATAACCCTAAACAACAATATGCAATAGAAAGATTGAGATACAAGAATTTCATATGCACATCAAACGATATGGTTAAATGGTGTAAAAACTTTCTTAATCGCACAACACGAAGAAAATCAAAGCAAGATTTAGATAAGGAGATGAGGTCGTATGAACGTCAACCCAATGTTACTGATTGATTTTTATAAAGCTGTTCACGCAGAAATGTTACCTAAAAAAATTACAAAGTCTGTTTCTTACTTTACACCACGAATGAGCCGTGTAAATATGTGGGACAGTGTAGTTCACTTCGGATTACAGGGATTTTGTAAGAAATATTTAATCGAATATTTCAATGATAACTTTTTCAACCGCCCCTTCGACGAAGTGATTGCGGGGTATAGGCGCGTTATGGATGCAACTCTGGGTAAGGATGCGTATAAAATAGACAAGATAGAGAAACTTCATAAGCTCGGATACTTGCCCATTGAAATTGTTTCGTTGCCAGAAGGAACAAGAGTTCCTATGCACTGTCCGATGTTTGGTATTACAAACACACACAAAGATTTTGCGTGGCTGCCTCAGTCTCTTGAAAGTCTTATCTCGGCTGAAAGCTGGCACCCGATGCTGGCAGCAACTGTTGGGGCTACTTATCGTGAGATTGTAAATCATTATTACAATCTTACTTGTGAAGATGATGTACCGAGAGCGAAAGCACTCGGTGCTTTTGATTTTAGGGGTGAAGAATGTACAGAGTCTGCAATTAAGGCTGGAGCCGGATGGTGCTTGTCGTTCCTGAATACAGCAACTGTGCCAACAATTTCATATCTGGAACTGTATTATAACTGCGATTGCACGAAAGAACCTGTTGCGTTCGGAAGTCCAAGCACAGAACACTCTGTAATGTGTTCCAATTTTGCGGTTGATGGTGATGAAATCACTCTGCTTCGCAGACTTCTTACCGAGATTTATCCAAACACAAGTTTCTCCGCAGTGCTCGATTCATACGATTATTGGAATGTTATTGAGAACATTCTTCCACAGTTAAAGAAAGAAATCTTAGAGCATAATGGTTGTATGCTGATGCGTGGCGACTCGGGTGATTGTGTGGAGGTTGTTACGAAAACAGTATTTAAGCTTTGGGATATCTTCGGAGGCAAGGTAAATAGCAAAGGTTATAAAGTGCTCGACCCTCATGTGAAAGCAATTTACGGAGACTCAATTACAATCCAGAGATGTAAACAGATTTATGAAATCCTTATGGAGAAAGGATTTGCCTGCTCAAATGTTGCTCTCGGTGTTGGTTCATTCTCTTTCCAGTGTGTAGAAGAAGATGGTATTCTTAAACCCTTTACAAGAGACACATTTAGCTCGTGCATCAAGGCTACCTACTGTGAGATTGATGATAAGCCGTTCCCAATTTTTAAGAATCCAAAAGACGGTGGCTTTAAGAAGAGTCAGAAAGGTTGTTGCGTAGTGACCAGAGCGGCAAATGATAAATTGATTTATGTTGACGGCAGAACTTGGGACGAAGCCCAAGTATCTGGCGGAGATTGTGATGCAAATCTTCTGCAAACGGTATTCAAAGACGGGAAAATGGTTAAAGAACAATCGTTATCGGATATAAGAAATGAGTTACATAATGGAGAATTTTAAAAGGGGACGATTGATTTGAAAATTGAATATAAAATAAAGGGCATTACATTGGATGAATCTGAATTGTGTGAGATACACTCGTATTACGAGATTGCTTGTACTGCAGAATATTTGTTGGATAATTATGACATGGACGAAGAAAATGCTATAGGAACTGCAACCGAAGTTCGTAGATTGATGAATAAATATGGATACGACGAAGAGGACGCCATCTCCGAAGTGCTTGCACAAGAGGATGACGATGAAGAGGAGGAGATATAATGTTCAGTGCAAGAGAAGTAAAAGATGCCTGTGTGCAGTGGATAAAGGACTGGTTTGAGATAAATGGAAACGGCTGTAATGCGGTAGTTGGTATCTCGGGAGGCAAGGACAGTTCGGTAGTTGCCGCTTTGTGTGTTGCCGCCCTTGGTAAAGATAGAGTCATTGGTGTTGTTATGCCAAATGGATATCAAAAAGATATCAATGACGCGATGCACCTTGTGTCTCACTTAGACATTAGATTGGTCGAAATAAATATCGGTGAGACTTGTGACGACCTACTGGCTGAGCTTACTGCAGGAATTATGGGAGATATATCTACACAAACAAGAATAAATCTTCCCGCAAGAATAAGAATGTCTACACTATATGCAGTGGCTCAGAGCTGTAATGGGAGAGTAGCAAACACCTGTAATCTCTCTGAAGATTGGATTGGTTACTCTACAAGATACGGAGATAGCGCCGGGGATTTCAGTCCATTATCAAATCTCACAGTTTCAGAGGTAAAGAAGATAGGTCATGAACTCGGGCTCCCAAAGGAACTTGTTGAAAAGGTTCCGTCTGATGGCTTGTGTGGTAAGTCGGACGAGGATAATTTTGGATTTACTTATGAACTGCTTGACAGATATATCAGAGAGGGTGTCTGTGATGATGAAAATATAAGAACTAAGATTGACACGATGCACGAAAGAAACTTGTTTAAGCTTCAGCTGATGCCTGCATTTGAATATGAGGAATAAATATAATATCTAACGCAGTTCATAGGAGGAGGGTATAAAATGATAGAGTACATCGGAGAAATTGAGTTAACTGGTTCTGTTGATATAACAGACCCCTGTTATGATAAGGATGTTTGGTGTCGGATGACAGTTGATTGCGATGCCGGACTATATAAAGGATACATTGAAACTTCCAATGAGGGGGAGTTTGGCAAAAGGGTTGCTTCAATATCTATATTTAAAGGAAATAAAATATGGGGTATTGACGAAATGGAATTTATAGGAACTATAGGAGTAGACGCAGGGCTTGCAGGATTTTTTAATAATAAACAGGACTTCAATGATGATGAGTGGTCTGAGTTATGCGATAGGATTAGCGGAGGAAATGCTTGGAATTTGTATAATGGTGTTTTCTCTTCATCTGGATTTGGAGATGGCATCTACGATGTGTACGCAAATGAGGAGAGGTCTGCATTCACCATTGTGTTTATAACGAAACAGTGAGAATAAAAAAGGCGGTGATGAGTTTATGCCAAATTGGGTAGCAACAGAGGTTACGTTTAAAGGAAATGACGAAGATATAAAAAAGGTGCTTGAAAAAGTATCAAGTGAGGATAGTCAATTTGACTTTAATAAACTGATTCCGATGCCTGAAAGTTTAAATATTGAGAGTGGTTCCCAATCAGCTCTTGCGTATGCGTACTATTATGTAAGAAAATTCAACGCCCTTCCTCCCTCATCTCATTTTAAAGATATGGATACTGTTATTTGTCGCGTTGAAAAAGATATTACAGTATCATCACAGGAAGTATTGAAAAGGGGTAAACAGCTTTACGAAAACAAGAAAAAGTATGGAGCAACAACATGGTATGATTGGTGTTGCAGTAACTGGGGAACTAAATGGAACGCTTATAACGTAGGAATATACGATAACACATTGAGTTTTGCAACCGCTTGGAGTTTTGCGGAACCCGTAATGCGTAGGCTCTCTGAACTTTGCACCCAGTATAATGTAGAATTTGATGGCGAGTGGGCAGATGAAGATATGGGTAGCAATACAGGCTGTTTTGAATCTTACGATGGAGAGTTTTACTATAATTATCACGATGATAATAGTAACGAAGCGTATGCTACATATGTAAGACTTAATGGCGAGTCTGATTGTCTTGGTGTTGATGCAGACGGGAACTATTACAGACGCGAGTGTGACGAGTCGTGTCCGCATTACGAAGAATGTAAGGGGTGGTGAGTATGAGTGTTAAAGACATAGCTTCTTTGCAACTTATAACAGGAGCTAAAGCGAAACAAGAGTTTGTACGAGCTCACGAAAATGATGAAATTTTTTGTCGCCTTTTGTATTATGCTTTGAATCCAATGCTTACATACAATGTTTCAGAGGACACATTAAGGAATAGAATTCCCGGGGCGTGGCAACCAAATGATTACAAAAACATCTTTGAAATTTGCGATATGCTCGCAAGCCGTAAAGGCGTTGACGATTATACTCTTAATACGGTATGTTCATTCTTAAGGGTTCGTAATTTAGAAGAACAGGAGCTTTATATTAAGCTTCTTTCAAAAACCCTACGACTTGGTGTTACTGCTAAGACAATCAACAAAATTATTCCCGGGCTAATTCCTGAGTGGGAAGTTCAACAGGCATATCCAATAGACAAATACCCTGTCGCCGAAGGGACAGAATTTTGGTTAACGCAAAAGCTGAACGGAGTCAGAGCAACTTTTTACAACGGAAAGCTAATTGCTCGCAGCGGTGTTCCATACAAAGGACTTGACGCTTTAATTTCGGAAATAGAAAGATTACCTCTGGGCGCCTATGTGTTGGACGGAGAATTGACCCTTAAAGACAAAGGTTCTCTAAGTGATAATGAGGCTTTCAGGGTTGCGACGGGGATTCTTAACTCCGATGATGTGAATAAAACGGCGATTTGCTATACGGTTTTTGATATAATTCCTCGGGAAGATTTTGATAGCGACAATCCTAAGATACCCTATTCCGAACGACGCAAGATGTTAGACATCTTCTCCAAGTTTGTAAGTGACAATGGAACCTTACGAGTTCTTCCCGTACTTTATCAAGGAGATGACCAGCTTGTAATTGACAAACTTCTTGGACAGATGGTTGCGGAAGATAAAGAGGGGTTAATGTTGAATACGGATGTGCCTTATAAAAGAACAAGGCATAAGGGTATTTTAAAAATCAAAAGGTTCTACACAATGGACTTAAAGATAATAGGATACGAGGAAGGCACCGGCAGACTTGAGGGAACTCTTGGGGCTCTTGTCTTAGAGTATAAAGGAAATACGGTAAAGGTTGGCTCAGGTTTTACAGATGAACAAAGAACGGAACTCTGGGCTAATCGTAATGATATTATCGGCTCATTATGTGAGGTGAAATATAAAGAGATTTCCAGTGATAAAAACACAGGGCTTGAGAGTCTACAGTTTCCTGTATTTGTTCAAATGAGATTTGATAAATCAGAGGTAAGTTTTGGTTAATGTTTCTGCGGTGATGGAATAGGTAGACATTAAGAGTTCCCGAGGCTCGTGTTTTAATTTGTAAAGGGAATATGCAAGGTGCAAATCCTTGCCCGCACAGAACTTATATAAATAAATGAAGGAGAGGTGGTACCTATGGCTAAAAAAGTGAAAACTCCACAGTTTTCTATACACATCAGTGAATTCTGCAACATAATAACATCAGCACAAAACGACTATGAGTGGAATCGAAATGAAGTTAACCGCCTCGACAGATTAACACAGGACTATTTACATAAGCTCGAGCTTGACAATCTCAGCTATTCGGAACGAGCAAAATTGGCTACAAAATTAAAACAGTGTAGACGATTACGCAGAGAATCAAAAGACACTGCTGAGATTTTAGAACCTCTAATAACATTTTTAGATAGTGATAGGGGTAAGAATATGCTCAACCTATTACGAGAGACGCTTGGTAAAACAAGAAAGGTCGAAGAACGGATGGAAAACCGTACCTATAGGTATAAAGTTTTAGGGCAGGGGCTCGAGTCTGATAGCGGATAGGAGGAGTAATGAGAATAAACAAAAGGTTAATAATGCTGATAGCGACTCTATTGGTATCGATTGTAACAGGAACGGTAGGTGCAAGGGCTGCAGAAACAGCTAAAGTTATCGAAGTTCCGCAAGGTTATGGATATGGTACGCTCCATACATATACCGTCTGGGATAAGATTAGATGGGGTGGCGACTGTAGAAAACTTATCAACTTTGCCAAAGAGCAAAATGCCATTTCCGACAGCTACGGAATAGTTACTTATGGTAGCTACTTCTGCGGTGCATTAACATCTACATTCGGTAAGGTTGGAGATATGATGTTGGTTGTCGAGGAAGGTAATATAGTCTATCCGGTTATTATGGCTGACACAAAAAACCAAAGCAACAAAGGTTGTAATGCTTGGGGACATCAATACGGCAAGTGCGTCGTGGAATTTGAAATCCTTTCGTCTTGTCGAAGAAGCTTATATGGCACAAGCGGTGGTTATGTAAGCGAGGTGTTAGCCAAACCGATTGTCAAGGTAATTAACTTGGGTTCCGTATGGGATAGCACAGATTATTTATGGAATCCAAAACAGGCGTGTCTCGACAACGGTCTTGACGGGTACACACTGTTAACAAATCCTTATGGCGGCGAAGTTGTCAAAGCTGAAGTGCCGCAACAGACAATAGCTCCGGCGGAAGGTTTAGTAAGCATACACTTAGAAAAACCGTCGGTTAAAACAAATGAAAGCAATCGTTTTGGGTTCTTAAAGAACTGGTTTGATAAATTGGTTGCTTAATCTATAAACACAAACACGAGCCACAATCAACCTGTAATGAAATTTCTGTTTGTTTTACAGAACTTCTCACTGTTAGTGGAAGTGACGCAATGGTAAAGAGGAAAAGACTGAAGGCAGGCGAATTCATCGCCGTCGTCCCCCAATGAACCCAGTAGAAGAATAAAGGAATCGTTGGGAGACAATGACAAATCAAACAAAGAAGACGCCTCAGCCGGGAATGCGAGCATCTCCAGTCGTCCAAGAATACAATCAAGATTACAGGTCTTAAACTATAACGTATTTCTATCTTTTGATAGAACTTCTTGCTGTTAGCGGAAGTATCACTTTGATAGAGGGACAGAATAGCCGCAGGAGATGCCAGCACGCGATGCTGCAGTATCCAGAAGAGATTGTTAAGGAAGCAGCAAGCTTCAGAACTGGGTTTTCCGTTGTAGCACAAGGACTTTACACACATCGTGCCCAAGAAACGAATCAAATACCCGTGGCACATTCCCTCCTTAAGAAACCCAAGCTTATATATATACAGGTTATAGTTTGCCCGATTGAGATAACATATCACGGCTGCGAGTGGCGGTCGGAACCCAAGGTGGCTAATCTTTCTGATTAGACTGGGCTTTAAAGAAACAGAGGTTAGGTAGGGTTATACTACCGAGGCGTATTTCGGAGCTGGACATTTGTCGAGCAGTGAGTCAAGGCTTAACCTCGAATAGTAAGTTGCCAAACGGACTATGGAAGGTGACTTACAAAAATACCTTGGTAAGCTAAGATGGGAAACACTAATCCCCCTGCTGTCCGTTAGAAAAGCTGAAAAGACCACGGTAAACCGGACGAAAGTTTCGTGCTCGTAGTCGGAACTGTGATTGAATGGTAGTCTTGCGTAAAGGCAAAGGGCGAGGCTGACAGTGGAGTCACTTATATAACATCAGAGACCGTTTCGACGGTCTTTTATTATACAAAATTTTTATTCGAGGAGGTAATATTATGAGAGTTTTATTGCTCTTAAGAGGTAGCACTGGTTGCGGAAAATCAACTTGGATTGAACAGAACGGACTCAAACCATATACTTTGTGTGCAGATGACATTAGGCTTCTCTGCTCCAGCCCGATAATGAACGTATCCGGAGGAGAGGAAATCAGTCAATCCAATGATAACACGGTTTGGAGTATCTTATTTAAACTCCTCGAACACCGTATGCAAAACGGTGAGTTTACCGTTATCGATGCAACGAATTCCAAGACATCTGAAATGAACAGATACAAGGAGCTTTGCTCGTCGCACAAATACAGAATTTATTGCGTTGACTTTACAGATATTCCAATCGATGTTGTAAAGGAACGAAACAGAAACAGGCTTCCTGAATTAAAGAGGGTTCCTGATTTTGTAATCGACAAAATGTATTCAAGATTTCAGACACAGAAAATTCCGTCTGGTATTACGGTCATTCGTCCGGATGAACTGGATAAGATTTGGTTCAAGCCGATTGACCTTTCTGAATACAAAAAGGTACATCATATCGGAGATATTCACGGTTGCTACACAGCGTTAAAAGGATACTTCGACAATGACGGCGGGCTTAAAGATGATGAGTTTTACATCTTTACTGGGGACTACATCGACAGAGGTATTGAAAATGCCGAGGTTGTTAATTTCTTGATTTCAATCTATACGAAACCTAATGTGTTGCTACTTGAAGGAAACCATGAAAGATGGTTATGGATTTGGGCAAACGGTGGTGTTTGTCAATCCAAAGACTTCGAATTTGAAACCAAGTATCAGCTCAACAATGGCGAGGTAAACAAGAAAGATGTAAGGCAGTTATACAGAAAGCTTGGTCAGTGTGCTTACTATAAGTACGGTGATAAGATGTTCCTTGTTACCCATGGTGGTTTGAGTACCGTGCCAAATAATGTTACCTGTATTGCTACCTCGCAGATGATTAAGGGTGTCGGCAATTACAACGATGTCGAAGCGGTAGCCGAGTCGTTTATTGCAAACACACCCGACAACTACATACAAATTCACGGACATAGAAACACAAAGAGTCTTCCTACTCAGGTAAACTCAAGAGTGTTTAACCTCGAGGGAAAAATCGAGATGGGGGGGCATCTCAGATGTGTTCAATTCTGTAAAGACGGTACATTTGAGTGTGTTGAAGTACAGAACACTGTATTCAAGGAAATCGAAACTACTCCAGAACCTGTTGAGAGCGAGCAGATGTCTATTGGAGATATTATTATTGCTCTTAGAAAGAACAGATTTGTTCAGGAAAAATGTTTCGGTAATATATCCTCGTTCAATTTTACAAAGCAGGCTTTCTACGACAAGATTTGGGACGAACAGACTACAAAAGCTCGTGGTTTATATATCAATGTTCCTAAGCAGAAAGTTGTTGCGAGAGCTTATGAAAAGTTCTTTAACATTAACGAGCGCCCTGAGACTAAGCTGGATATGCTTGAGCATCGTCTCGCTTTCCCTGTCACTGCTTATATAAAAGAAAACGGATTTCTTGGTATTGTAAGTTATAACGAGGAAACAGATGCGCTGTTTGCTACTACAAAGTCTGCTCCTGATGGAGACTTTGCAAGATGGTTCAAAGAGATGCTTAACGAAAAGCTTTCTGATGAAGCTGCGGAAAAGATGAAGCAGTTTTCCAAAAAACAAAATGTTTCGTTTGTATTTGAGTGTGTGGATATGAAGAATGACCCGCATATTATCGATTACCCTGAGAGTGAACTCTTCCTGCTTGATATTGTATACAACGATTTAAAATTCAAGAAGTTCGAATACACAGAAATGGCTAAGGTGGCAAACGAACTTGGACTCAAGCATAAAACACTTGCTTATGTAATCGAAAGTTGGTCTGACTTCTTCGACTGGTACTATCAAGTCACAAGCGAAGACTACGAATACGATGGTCGTAAGATTGAAGGGTTTGTTATCGAGGACACAAATGGATATATGGTTAAGCTTAAACTTCATTACTATAACTTCTGGAAGTTTATGCGTTCGATTTCACATGAGACACTTCGTAACGGATACCTTAATCCGAAAAGAATGTCCGCGCTAACCTCTCCCCTTGCTAACCAATACTATAGCTGGGTTAAAACTCTTTATAAACCAAGAGATAAAACAAAGTACCATTGGTGGAAGTTTTGGAAGAAAACAAATGTTTCTAAACAAGATAATACTCCAAGAGACATTTGCACACTGCGTAAAATGTTCTACCAAAGTGAAACTGGCAGATTATTTATGAATGAATAAATGGGGGTGTTACAATGAGACAAATGGCAAATTTGAAAGACAGAGTGTTCGGTAGGCTTACAGTAATTGATAGAGTTGCAGACAATCCAAATTTTGTGATTTGTAAGTGTGAGTGCGGTACGGTTTGTACTGTGCGAGCAGCCAATTTAACAAAGGCTGTAAAGCCTACTCGCTCCTGTGGTTGTTTAAGACGGGAAACAAGCAGTGAAATTGGTAAGAGAACTCTGGCGATGAATACTGTTCACAGGGATGGTATGAATAAAAGATTCAACACACTTTTTCATATGATTGAGAATCCTAAACTGCACAAGAATAACACTACGGGACACAGGGGAATTACTCTTGACAAGAAAACGGGCAAGTTTAAAGCGAGCATTGGTCTGCATAACAAGCTATATAATCTTGGCTCATACAAGACAAGGGACGAAGCAATCAAGGCTCGTCTTGACGCAGAAGAAAAAATGTATGCGCCGCTGATTGCCGAAAAGAATGCTCTTCTTGCAGCAAGGGCATCCAAATAATACATAATACACAATAACAGGAGGCAAGTTATGAATTTAAAAGAATCATTTCGTTACCAAAATTTCTTGGACAGTCTGTTGAGATGTGCAACAAGCAGTGTTTCAAACAGAGACCACTGCTTGACCGTAACCAAAACACATCTTCGCAACAAGGCAAACCCGGAAGTTGCTGATGTAACAGAAACTGTTGAGGTTGAAAAATTCTTCAAGAACGATGATGTCCTCTCATTTATGAAGCTTCTCGTTGAAGAAAAATTACTTCTCACGCAGAAAATCAGCGAAGCAAAAGCATCTCTTTCAGGGATTGATTTGGATGCGGCAATCGAATCTAACAAGTTCAGACAGCAGGTAAGCAACGCTGTCAGAACAATGATGAGACACACTCCCCGTAAGACAGTTGAACAGGGTCGTGACTATAAGTTCAATGTCGAAGGCAACCAAACTGCGTACTACTATGACATTGAGGTTGAAAGTGTTGAAGCTTATGATAAAGACTCTGCAAAAGAACTTATGCGTAATATGATTGCCACAGCTGATAAAAATTCCACCTTGGTTGATACGGCGTTAATCAATACAACGGTTGACTATGAACCAAAGTTTGATGTGAATGACAGTTTCGAGGATGTAATGGAATCTTTTATTGCAGGATTAAATAATTAAGGAAATACTCAGCCCTCTGCTTCAGGCAGAAACTTGATGATGTCAATTTATATTTGGCGTTCGACAAGCGTAACTTGTTACCGGGCAGCGATGTTTGGTCTATCAAGAATAAATAACCACACCTTTTGAGGTTTGGAGTAAATACATTCTTAAGTTTATAACAAGAAGAAAGATGATTACTAATGCTGATAGTAATTGAAGGAACGCCAATCGTTTTCGCAAAGCATTATACTATATCCGTTACCCGTTATTTCGTCAGAAACACAAGTGCTTTTGGGGGACAGCATACGCTTCGTTACTCTATACACACCCTCGACGATTCTGAAGAAACAAGATTGTTTGATTTAACAGTTTGGTTTTTGTAAATTGTACTTATTAAATTCAAATTTTAACGAGACAACTTTGGTTGTTGATAATGATATAGTTGTGTTTGAACAACTCTTTTCCAAACACAAATTGACTGACTTAATTTTCTGCTTGAAGCAGAGGGCTGAGTACACATACGGGAGGAATTTCAATATGAATAAATGGAAACTTGTTTTAATTATTTTAGCGGGTATTCTTGCTGTGATTTTACTCTGCGTGTTCGGTGTACAGGGAGCCCAAAACACTGCGTTTTCACTTGAGGAACAGGTAAACACAGCACAGTCTGATATTAAGGTACAGGAAAAACGCAGGGTTGATTTGGTATATAACCTTGCCGATTGCGTAAAGCAGTATGACAAGCATGAAGCCGAAACTCTTACAGCCATTGTGCAGGGGCGTGGTTCTGTCGGAGATATCGAGAATGTAACAACAGCAATTACTGCCATTGCCGAAGCATACCCTGAACTTAAATCCAACGAAAACTATAAGGAACTAATGAATGAACTGTCAATGACGGAAAACTTAATTGCAGAGCACAGAAGTAACTATAACAAGCAGATTAAGGAATATAACAGATATGTCCGTAAGTTCCCGACGAGATTATTTCTCAATATTCTTGGATATGAAGCACAGGATTATAATTACCTCGATTATAATGCACCCGTAGATGCTCCTCAGAACTTGTTTGGAGAATAAGTTATGAATAGATACGGCGGTTATAAAAGAAGAGACTTTGATTTTGGTGACTTTGTTATCACGCCAAGAGAAATCATCGCGAGCATTTCAATCATAGCGGTAATGCTTTTGCTTGGTGTGATAATCTCCGGTAAGATTTCAGAACATCAAATGGATAAGAACGAGGTTTATAATAAAGCCGTAAAGATAGAAAGCACCGACCTATTCAAGTACGGTATGAATACAAATATAGGTAATGCTTTTGTTTACGGAGACCTCAAAGCAGTCGATACTGTTACTTACCCAGAAATAGGTGGCAAGTATATGTATGTCGAGAAGATAAAGGAAAAATATACAAGACATACACGAACCGTGACAAAGACACGAACTGTAGATGGAGAAACAGAAACCTATACCGAAGAAGAAGAATATTGGACTTGGGATAGAGTCGGCAGCGAAAATCAAAAGTGTAAACAAATTTCATTCTGCGGAGTAACTTTCGGTAGTAACAAGATTGGTATTCCCGGAGCAAATTACATAGATACGCTTAAAGAGTCAAGTGATATAAGATACAAGTATTATGGTACCGGTGCAGAGTTTACTGGTACTATTTTTACTTCCCTAAAAGACAAGACGATATCCGACGGAACAAAATTTTATGATAAGTCAAGCATAGAGCAAACAGTAAAAAGGCTCGAGTTAGAGGGCGGAGCTACGCAGTTTCTATTTTGGTTTGTGTGGATTGCACTTACTATTGGGGTAGTATTTATCTTTTTCTATGGTGAAAACAACTGGCTCGAATAAAATAGGGTGTATAAAACACGACTTTTATATTCAAATCATTCTGAAACAACAAGAAAGGAGCAATATTATGAGAGAATATTCAATTCCTATCAAGATAACAATCCCGTTTCCGTGTGACAGACCAGACAAGAATAACAATATATATACAAAAGAAGCTGTGAATGATGCACTCACGCATCTTCCTAAAAATATCCCTATTGTTTATAGGGATAATAAAGACGGCGGAAAAGATGTTGTCCTTGGACATAGCACAGGTACCTGTCATACAGTTGTCTGGGATTCCGATAGTCAAACATTTAGAGTGACTATAGACGGCGTGATTTATGCAGGCGGGACAAGCTGCATCGTACACGACATGGATACACAAGAGAAAAAGATAACAAAATTTCAAATCACCGGACTTGGATTGTCTGTTCTTGGAAGCGATGAGGAGGTAAAAAATGAGTTACCATACATATAGCATAGACGGTTTTGGTTTTTCGGTAGATGAAATCAGTACAAATATCCTAAGACTGAGACGACTGTTAAAATGTGCTCCTAAATTTAGCAAAGAAATTGATAAATACTTTAAGAAATGCGAGATTACAAAACCCGAGTTAGATGACTACTTGGAATATGACCAAGACTATTTGTCGGGACTTGCCTACATTCTTCAAGGAGTTATCGAAGAAGCGGAGAACATTGGGTTAGTGATTGCTGAAAATTTTGATGGCGAGTGGTTTGTAATGCTTTGCCCGTCATATCCGTGGGCAAATATAAGCGAAAAGCACAAGTCCCTTACGGCTGAAAAGATAACAGAAATATTTCAAAAGTATATTGGTATTCTTACAGATTCGCCTGTAGGAATAGAATATCAAAGTGTTGAAAACGGAGGTTGATTATGCCAGTACACGATGAACTTGGTCGTAGAATGAAAGAATTCTATGAAACGATTCCAAAAACAAAGCTTATGAGACGAACGCCTGTTGCCATTCGTATTGACGGCAAGGCGTTTCATACTTTTACAAAAGGTTTCAGGAAACCTTTTGATACAATTTTAATACAGTCTATGTGTGAAACCACAAAATATTTGTGTGAGAATATTCAGGGCTGCGTGTTGGGATATACACAGTCAGATGAAATTACACTAATACTTGTAGACTATCAAACATTTGATACCGCTGCTTGGTTCGACTATGAAGTGCAGAAAATGTGTAGCATCGCAGCGAGTATGGCAACGATGGCTTTCAATAAATATTTTAATTATAACATTGATGAGTATCAGAGAAACCATTTTGAAAATGGGACTGAATTCGACCGGGTATACTGGGAACGGCTTATCGCCGCAGCTCGAAAGGGTGCGATGTTTGACGCTCGTTGTTTCAATATCCCCAGAGAAGAAGTCACGAATCTTATTTACTGGAGACAACTTGATGCCACGAGAAATAGTATTCAAATGGTTGGTCAAGCATACTTCAGTCACAATGAACTGCATGGCAAATCGTGTAATAGCATACAGGATATGTTGATGTTACAGAAGGGCATTAACTGGAATGACTTGCCGATATATCAAAAACGCGGCGCCTGTGTTATCAGACAGTTCGAGGCAGAGCCTGATGAAAACGGTATTTTCAGAAGACACTGGGTGATTGATACTAAAATTCCTATATTCAAAGGTGATGACCGCGAATATATTGAGGAACTAATTTACTTTGAAGAATAAAGAAAGGAGCAGCTTATGGGAACAAGACATATGATTGGCGTTGTAAGCGGCGGTAAATACAGAGTCGCGCAGTATGGACAATGGGACGGTTATCCAAGTGGACAAGGTGTCGGCATTCTGGAGTTTCTTATAGATGGAAATCTTGATGCACTTAAAAGGAATGTATTAAAATGTTCTTTCATTTCAGATGATGAATATAAAGAACTAATAAAGGGTTATACCAATGAAAATGCCGGACAATTTTTTGATAAGTATCCACAGTTTAGCAGAGATACCGGCTCCGATATCCTTGAACTCGTATCCAAAGCAGAAGACGGACTAAAACTGCTGGATAATTATGAGTTTGCAGCAGACAGTTTGTTTTGTGAATGGGCATACATAATTGATTTTGACAAGAATACTTTTGAAATCTATGAGGGTTTTAATAATACACCACTTGAAGCTCACGATAGGTTTTTTGGAATGGTTTGTTCCGAATATGCGGACAAGAAGAATTCTTCCGATATCTATTATCCTGTAAAACTTAAGAAAGTCTTCTCGCTTTATGACCTCCCTACCGTTGAAGAATTTTTGCTTGAGCTTGAGCCGCCGGACGAAGGGGAGGAATTATATGGGTAAGGTATATATCACAGGGGACTGTCACGCAGACTTCCATAAATTTTCTACCGATTGCTTCCCCGAGCAAAAAGAGCTGACAAAAGAAGATTTTGTAATAGTGTGTGGCGATTTTGGTGGTGTGTGGTCTGATACTGGTGAAGAAAGATACTGGTTGAACTGGTTAAGCCGAAAGAATTTTACCACTCTTTTTGTTGATGGCAATCACGAAAACTTCGACAGACTAAACAGCAACGAATTTAAGGTTGTTGATTTTTGCGGTGGTAAGGCTCAACAAATTCGTAAAAATATATTTCATCTTATCAGAGGAAATGTATATGACATATGTGATAAAAAGTTTTTTGCTTTTGGTGGTGCCAGTAGCCACGATATAAGAGATGGCATACTTGACCCCAAAGATTTTGCAAGTTTAAAAGAACTTGTGAAAACCTACAATAAACTAACCAGTCAGGGTAAGTTGTTACGAATCAACCATATCTCTTGGTGGAAAGAAGAAATACCAAGCAGTGAAGAGATGGAGTTTGGGTTGAAAACACTTCAAGAACATAAGTATAATGTTGACTTTATCATAAGTCATTGTTGCCCGCAACATATAGCGAGCTTATTCTCTCACGGTGTATATAAACCCGACGAGCTTACATCGTATTTCGATAAGGTTGCGGAGAAAACGAAATTTTCGAAATGGTTTTTTGGACATTACCATAATGACAAGGCAATATCTGACCGATATATTATGCTATACAATCAAATCGTAAGGATTGTGTAGTTTTATATAAAACTATTTAGGAGGAAATCTATATGTTAAATTATTTACTTATTATTGCTGCTACAGCAATTATCATTTTAATGATTCTTGGAATTAAGTTCTATAAAAAAATGACTAAGAAGAAAGCTGTGGTGTTGTTTGTTATTGCGGTTCTTTTAATAACTGCCTCCTCTTCATTCACAATTATTAAGACGGGATATACAGGCGTAAGAACCACATTTGGGCAGATTGATTCCACAGTGTTACAAAACGGTTTGAATTTTAAGATTCCTTTTGTCCAGTCAATTAAGACGGTTAATAACAAACAACAGGATGAAAAGTTTAATGGAGAAATTTGGGGTGAAGCTCTTGATAAAACAGTTGTTTTCGCGACGGATGTAATCGTCACCTATCAGATTAACCCTGCAAAATCTGCGTACATTTATGCCAATGTAAATAACTATAAGAATAATTTAATTCCTCAAACATTGGTAAACTCTGCGGTAAAATCTGCAATGGTTCAGTTGCCGTCTGACCAAGTTACAAACAGAAATAAAATTGAGTCTTTAACAAAGACCACTCTCGAAAAGGCAATCGTTGAAAAGTATGGTTCAGACGCAGTTATCATTTTAAAAGTGACCATTGACAACATGGATTTTGAAGAGAGTTATAATAAAGCTATTGCTGATAAACAAATTGCTCGGCAGAATGCTGAGAAGCAAGCTATTGAAAATCAAAAGGCTGTTGATTTAGCTAAAGCTAATCAAGACAAGGCAGCTATTGAGGCGGAGACAAAAAAGATTACAGCACAGGCAGATGCTGATGCAATGATTATTTCTGCTCAAGCAGAGGCTGAGGCATACAAGATTAAATCTGCTGAAATCACAGAGAACTTACTTAAGAAGTGGGAACTTGACGCTCGTAAAGAACACGGCTGGGTAACTATTCAAGGTGCGAACGCAATCGTTACCGGGCAGTAATACACAATAACTTTGGATAGGCGGTGTGGATAATGAGTAATGTAAAAATTAGCGCAGGTAATGCAAAGCTCGGCAGTATTCCAAGTGTTTCGCTGCCTGCCGGGGTTACTTGCAGGAAGGATTGTGAGTGTTTTAAGAAGTGTTATGCACAGAAACTCGAGAGAATGCGCCCTTCGGTGCGTAATGCTTATCAACACAATCTTGCATTGTTACAAAAATCGCCGGATATATATTGGCGGGAGGTCGAGGCGTCGATTATGATGTCTCGATTTTTCCGTTTTCATGTGTCTGGTGATATCCCTGACAGCGTTTACTTTGCACATATGATTGATATAGCTGATAGGAATCAACACTGTGAGATTCTTTGCTTTACAAAGAAGTATGACATAGTTAACGACTATCTTAATCTCGGCGGTAAAATCCCAGAGAATTTACATATCGTATTTAGTGGATGGGCTGGGTTAGAAATGAACAACCCTCACTCCCTACCCGAAGCTCATGTACGGTACAAAGACGGAACCACAACAGCAAAACCAACGGCAAAAGAATGTGGCGGGAACTGCACTGACTGTCTTCTTACCGAGGGCGGATGCTGGTCATTACAATCTGGAGAGCAGGTGATATTTAATGAGCACTAAAATGAGACAGTTAATTATCGCAAGAAAAGATTTACAGATGTCTCCCGGGAAACTTGCGGCACAATGTTGTCACGCCTCTATTGCTTTTATCACGCATCAGATGAGAGCGTTAAACTTCTCCACTTGTCACAGAGGTAAAACCATTAAAGTTCCAGTAGAACTTGACCCGGAGGTGTATACTGATTGGATATGTGGTATTTTTACAAAGACAATTTGCGAAGCAAAGAATAGAAACCAGCTTATGAAAGCCGTTCAGATTGCCGAAGAACTTGGTCTTGAGCGTGATAAGGATTTCTTTTTGATAAAGGATGCCTGTTTAACAGAACTCAAGCCGGAAGAAATTGATGAAAATGGCATCGGCAGAGTCATAACTTGTATTGGATTCAAACCACTCCCTGACGAGGTTGCCCATAAAATAAGCAAGAAGTTTCAGCTATACAAGTAAAAGGTGGTGCGATTTGAATGAAAATTATATCATCAGCGGCAATGAACAATAATATCCGAATAACTTGCCGATGTTGTGGTTGTGTATATGAGATAGAATCGAAAGACGATTTCAATATCAAATATGTATATAAGCCGATAGAAAATGGGAATGTAGATTGGTCTATCAAAATACCCCAATACTCTGTTGACTGTCCCGATTGTGGCGCAGAAGTGTATATCGGTCTTGACCCACACGACACAGAATATACTATTCCTAATGCGATTTGCTATGCAGTTACAAATAGGTCAGATTGGAAAGAAAGGTATAGCGTTGAAGCGATTAGAAAGTGGATGCACAACTATGAATGACAATGAGATTATAAAGGCAATGCAACATGTAATGGCTGGAAATGATAATGCTAAATTATTTTTGCAAGCTATCCAACACGCAAAATCCGAAGCAATAAAAGAGTTTGCAGAGAGGTTGACAGAGAGTATTTATACACTTGGAAATAGAGTTGATGTTGATGGTATTGTCCTTTTGAATCGGATTGTTGATGATATCGACAACCTTGCAAAAGAAATGACGGACGGAGGTAGAAGTAAATGAGTGATAAAGTTGAATTAAAACCATGTCCATTTTGCGGAGGACAGGCGGAAATTGTTTGTTGTGATGACGAAGGCAATCCGCGCAATGGTGATTACGAGCAAGACCCGTGGAGTGGAATTGGGTACAGAATAAAGCATTCTATTGAGAAAAACGAGAACTGTCCGATTGCTCGATACGAAGACGACGGTGCAACGATAGGTATTTATATTTACGACACAAGAGAGGAAGCAACCCAATATTGGAACAAGAGGGTAAACAATACAGCTGAGAAAGCTGCTATTAACCCTATTGACTTTGAGGCTGATGTTGAGAAAGTTCAGCACGGTAGATGGATACAAAAAGAACATTGGGTTCCACTTCCACGAGATTATGAAGTGTCATATGTCGAAGAAGATTATGACGAATGTTATGATGAAAAAACTCACTCCTCGAAGGAAAAGTATTGGCATTGCAGTCGTTGTGATTATGAGGCAAGCAGAGACACTGAACCATATTTTGATTATTGCCCACACTGTGGAGCGAGAATGGACGGTGAAACAAATGAAATTTAAAAACGCAAAAGAAATGTATGACACCATACAAAACGGTTCGGATTTATACAATATTAACACTGGCGATTATGTGTTTTTATACTCTGACCGTGGCGCAATAGCTGTGTATAATTTTGATATTGAATATGCAAAAGATTTGTCATTACATTCTGCCGGCGACTATTGGGGAGCACTGCTCGGAGTCGGAGGTTATATCTATGAGAACGGCGAGGAACTCGAATGGTGTAAGGAACATTGTGAAGATAGTGGGTGGAAATTCACTAATGATTTAGACAAAGAATGGGAGGGGTTATAATGGCAACAGAAAATCAGTATGTTAAAATTTCAGTTAATGAATTGTCTGATTTAATTGAGGCAAAAGAGACTCTCGCTGCATTGGAATGTGGCGGAGTTGATAACTGGGAATGGTATGGTGAATGTTTCCCAGATGACTGGGATGAATACATTGAAAATATGACATCTAATATCACGAAAAACTATGAAGTGCTTGAATGATGATGTTAAATTGTTTGATAACTATGGCGTGTTAGCTGTTGACGGCAAGGAATTTCTCTTCGACACGGAAGACTTACAAATTTTAAATAGTCGTAAATGGTATGTAGATAAAGACGGGTATCTTGCAAGCAGCTACATATATAACGGTCGTAGATGTTTTGCTATGTTTCACCGAATAATTATGAATGCTCAAAAAGGGCAAGTTGTTGACCACATAAACCGAAACCGCGCAGATAATCGTAAGGTGAACTTACGGTGTTGTAGTAAGTTTGAAAATAACCTCAACAGAGGGCGAAGGTCAACGAATACGTCCGGTGTTATCGGTGTTCATTATGACAGAAAAAGAGACAAATGGATTGCCAATATAACTTATGACAAGAGAAGAATTTTTATCGGGAGATTTATATCAAAAGACGAAGCGGTTAAAGCGAGATTGCGCAAAGAGTCAGAGCTTTTCAAAAGCTTTGCACCACAAGCGAACGGCGAAGGAGTGATTGTATGACGATTGAAGAAATTAAAAATATGGTTGAAGGAAAAGATTATGATTTTCTGAGAACCAACGAACACCTCAAGGGTAAGATAGTGTTCTTGACTCTCGGCGGCAGTTATTCATACGGTACAAATGTTGAAACATCTGATGTCGATATCAGAGGATGTGCCTTAAACAGTTCGTCTGACCTTCTGGGCTTAAGTAATTTTGAGCAAGTCGTTAACAACGAGACAGACACAACGGTTTACAGTTTTAATAAGTTGGTAAATCTATTACTCAACTGCAACCCTAATACAATCGAAATGCTCGGATGTAAACCCGAACATTATCTCTACTGTACAGAGGTCGGATTTAGTATGATTGCAAATCGTAAGATGTTCTTATCTCGCAGAGCCGTGAACTCTTTTGGCGGTTATGCAACCCAACAGCTTCGCAGGCTTGAGAACGCTTTAGCCAGAGATAAAATGGAACAGGCAAGAAAAGAAGAACATATTTTGAAATCTATGCAGAACGCAATGAAAAGCTTTGGTGAAAGATATACAGAGTTTGAAAACGGAAGCATCCAATTATTTACCGATAAGAGTACACGCGAGGAGCTTGACACAGAGGTGTTTGCAAATATCCACCTTGATAAATATCCAATAAGAGAATTCAATGGTATTGTACATGACCTCACAAACATAGTGAGCGCCTATGGAAAACTTAACCACCGTAATCAAAAGAAAGATGACAACCATCTGAACAAACACGCAATGCACCTTATTCGACTGTACCTCATGTGTATAGATATTCTTGAAAACGAAGATATTGTAACCTATAGAGAAAAAGACCACGATACACTTATGGGTATTCGTGCCGGCAAATATCAGCGCAAGGACGGAACTTACAGAGAAGAATTCTTTGAAATAGTTGACCAACTCGAAAAGCGTTTAGCATACGCAAAAGAAAATACCAGCCTACCTGACCACCCTGATATGAAGAAAGTTGAGGAATTCGTTATGGCTGTGAACAGGAGGGCTATTGATGTTTGAGATAAGTATTCCTACTGGAGCAAAGAAAATTATCAGCTTGTTGCAAAGTAACGGATATGCAGCTTATGTTGTTGGTGGTTGTGTGAGAGATAGCCTTCTCGGTTTTGAACCAAAAGACTGGGACATTTGTACATCTGCAACCCCTGAAGAAGTAAAACATTGTCTTTCCAACAGAACGATAGACACGGGATTAAAGCACGGAACCATCACTGTTATCTCCGATGACGACAATTATGAGGTCACAACATACAGAGTTGATGGAAATTATTCCGACAACAGGCATCCCGACAAGGTAAAGTTTGTAACAAGTCTTACAGAAGACCTCGCAAGAAGAGACTTCACAATTAACGCTATGGCTTATAACGATACAGATGGACTTGTCGATAAGTTTGGTGGAATAACCGACCTCGAACACAAGCGCATATCATGCGTCGGGAAACCCGATGATAGATTCGCTGAGGATGCCTTAAGAATACTGCGAGCTATGAGGTTCGCATCAACATACGGCTTCTCCATTCAGCAACAAACTGCGGAGTCAATTCATCGTAACAAGAAGCGATTGGATAATATTGCTTACGAAAGAATCCAGACGGAATTGATTAGAATGCTGCACGGTAGCGGCATACTTCAAATCCTTTTGGATTTTAGTGATGTAATTTCCACAATCATTCCTGAGTTAAAACCTTGCGTCGGATTTGACCAAAACAATAGATATCATCAGTACGATATATATGAACACATTTCACACGCGGTTTCTAACTACACAGGCGATGATGCTTCCGTAAAAATTGCATTACTTCTCCACGATATAGGCAAACCTCTATGTTATACAGAAGACGAAAAGGGTGGTCATTTCTACGGTCACGCTCTGCCAAGTCGGGACTTAGCCAGAGTTGTATTGGACAGGCTTCGTTTTGATAACAAAACAAAAGCTGAAGTATTAGAACTTGTTTTGTATCACGACTCGGTTATAGAAGCTACTCCAAAAACAATTAGACGTTGGTTGGCTAAAATAGGAGAGCAGCGGTTACGCCAGCTCATAGCCGTGAAGAAAGCTGACATAGCCGCTCATAAGGTTGGAACTTACGAGGAAAGGCTTGCCAAGTGCGATGTTTTGCTTTCGATTGTTGATGAGGTAATCGGCAAGCAACAATGTTTTTCAATCAAAAATTTATCCATTAACGGCAATGATATTATCAAGCTCGGTATTCCGGAAGGTGTAGCTGTGGGGAGAGTTCTCCGAACACTTCTCGATATGGTAATAGCCGGCGAGATTGTTAATGAAACAGATATTTTAAAAAGGTGGGTGAGTGAAAATGAACAGAGAACAGAAAAGAGCTTTTGTAAAGAAAGCTAAAAAGAGAGGCGTTAGTGCGAATGCAGCAAAAGCGTATGCTGAAATTATCAGTAACGGTGCAGGACAGACGACTCCGAAACAAGATATTGCGGAGGACGAAAAGGTAAAGCTTAATATTGAAACAATCAAGGCACGCCAGAACTACGAGAAGATGAGTGATAAATACAAGGAATTTGTAGACACAAATGCAGACACAATATTTACGGCTCATATTGAAAGACCTACGCTTATCAGCCTCAAGGAAGAACCAAAGTGGTTGTTTTGGTGCGGGGATTTGATAAAAATGAAGGAGGAATGATGATGAACTTTTATATATCAGACAATCATTTCGGACACTTCAATATCATTCGCTACGATAATAGACCATTTGATAGCGTGGCAAAGATGGACGAGGTAATGATTGACAGATGGAACGAGGTTATCGGAGACGAGGATACGGTATATATACTCGGTGACTTTAGCTGGCATAACGAACAAAAGACTTTTGAAATTCTTAATAGTCTTGCTGGTCGCAAGGTTCTTATTAAAGGTAATCACGACAAAATTTCTCCGAAGATTGCAAAGTGTTTTGTTAAAGTATGTGACTATCTTGAGATTACAGATAACAAAACTCGTGTCGTTATGAGTCATTATCCAATGCCGTTCTGGAATGGACAATTCCGTAACTCCGTTCATCTCTATGGTCATGTGCATAATTCACATCAGTGGAATTACTGCAAAAGCATACAGAGAGAACTCCAGCAGTTACAGGATATTCCAATGAGGATGTTTAATGTTGGCTGTATGATGGAGTACATCGATTATACGCCGAGAACCTTGCAGGAGATTTTAGGAGGTGATTGATATGCTACGTCCGGAAGAAGTTTTAATTTGCAGAATTTTTGAACAGGCAATCGAAGACTATAAAGAACTTAAACAGAAGAATGTTGCACAAAACAAAGATAACAGTAGTGCATATTCTATCAAAGATATAGAGTGTTTCTTTAACAGCAAGTGGTGTACAAGGTTGCTGGAGATGATTAACAGCGATATTACAGGTAAGGATATTTTACATAAAGTACAACTTCAATGTGCATAGGAGGCGATGCGGTATGATTTATTTGGATAACGCAGCGACAACCCAGATATCTCCGGCGGTATTAGAAGCTATGATGCCGTATCTAAAAGATGTCTATGCCAATCCCGGAACAATATATGGGTTCGGTAGACAAGCTGCAGATGCAATATCAAAAGCAAGAAAGCAAGTCGCTGATTTCATTGGGGCAAAACCAGAACAAATCATATTTACATCAGGAGGAACTGAGGCAAATAACCTCGCAATCAAAGGATGTAAAAACCATTTAACTAAAATAAACAAGAAACATATTGTTACATCGCCAACCGAACACGACTCCGTGCTGCGTGCCATAGAATCCCTCTGTAATCCGTTGTGCTGCAACGATAAAAAATGTATAAAACCTGAATTTTATACATCGTTTTTGCCGGTAGATAAGCGCGGGCATATCCAAGTAGATGAATTGGAACATATGTCATACACATACGATGATATTGGACTTGTCTCCGTAATGTACGCAAACAATGAGATTGGTGTGTTGAATAATGTTGCTTCGGTGGGACATATTTGTAGAAAAAAACATATACTTTTTCATACGGATTGTGTTCAGGCAGCAGGTAGTGTGGCGTTAGATGTAACAAAGATTGGCTGTGACTTTATGTCAATATCATCACATAAAATTCACGGAGTAAAAGGTGTAGGTGCTTTATATGTCCGAGACAAACAGTATTTATCTCCGATAATTAACGGCGGTTTGGTTCAAGAGTTTGGTTTGCGTGGCGGCACAGAAAATGTGGCTGGCATAGTAGGGTTTGGCAAGGCTTGTGAGTTAGCCGGAAAAGGCATAGAGGATTATTCAAGGACGGTTATTTCCTTTAAAAAACATTTTTGCGAAATATTAAAAGACAGACTTGCAGACGAACACATGGAGACTGATGTAAGTATCAACGGACTACTTCCTAAATACCCCGGTAAAACTCTGAGTCTAACATTTAAAAATGTAGATGCTGAGACGCTGGTGCTGATGATGGGTGCAAAAGGAGTTTGCATATCTGCCGGTTCGGCTTGTACGAGCCACGAATCAAATCCAAGTCATGTCTTAAAGGCAATAGGGTTAAGCGACGATGAAGCAAGGAGTACTGTGCGGATTTCATTCTCGGAATTTAATACTGTATATGAAGTTGAGCGTGGTGCGAAGCTGTTAGCCAGTTGCGTAAAAACTCTAAGAGGTATTATGTAATGGCAGATATTAAATATCCAAGAGGAGAGTGTGTTTGGGTCTCATATTACAACAGTGACAAAGAACTTCTGTTTATTATGACAAGCAAGCCTGCACGTGATTTTTATTTCTTATATGAAGCCGTAAACGGAGAATTCAAGAAACTCGGCAAGGCTAAGAACCCTATGGAGCTTGAGGAAAAATTCAAGATTCGTGACAAAATGTTTGTGTAAATTGTGTAGTTTCTGTGTTTTGTATTGAAAAATTGTATAATTAGTGATATAATATTATAATAGGAAAGGTGTCGATGAGATGGTTGATAGCTTAGATTTTGAAAAGGAATTTATGTCAGACGCAGAGGTTGAGGAAACACTCGAGAGTTTGACAGACCTTATAGGAGAACAGGCAGAAAACGAAGATGGCAAAACATCAATTATAAACCCAAGAAAAATACAGGCGGTATTGTATACCTATAAGATATTAAAATACCTAACCAAAGGGACAAAAGCAAAAGTAACATATGTGTTAAACGAGCCATATAAAAGTATGGGATGTGTAAGTGTTATCGGAAAGGAACTTACATTTAGCAATCCAAAGTGGTTTATGATTGCAGTTAAGCTGTCGTCGAACTTCAACGTGTACCCAAAGACGGACGGCACCGCTCAAATGGATTTTACTTTTCATGGTTTAACCGTATCACTTGATTAAGAAGGAGGGATAAGAATGAGTTTTGTGAAATGTTATGATGTAGCTACTATGGTAATTGAAGATGCGAACGAAAGATTTAATCCTTTGTGGAAAATAAACACAGAAAGACTAAGTATTTTTAAACAATATTGTGATGCAATAGATGCTTTATCCAAAGAGTTTAACGGAAAATCTTTTGAAGTAGAGGTTGACGAGATTACTATGGATGTGACGGTTGCGTTGGAATGCGACGAGGTTATAATTGAGAGAGATAATCACCCCCTATATGAACTTGCAAAGAGAACTATAAGATATAGTTTCTCTGTGTCTGAAGAAGGAAATCTCATTATTAAATTTGTGTTTCCGAGGCTTTGGGACAAGTGCTAATGGAGGTGGCTCCGAATGAATAATCGTAAAAGAGATTTATTAAAAGAATCAAAGACGCTTCTTGGGAGAGCGTCAAGTTTAATATCTCAAGTGCTTGAAGAAGAGGAAGATTGTCTTGACAATATGCCAGAGAATCTTCAAGCAAGTGAAAAATATGAAAGGATGGAAGACGCCATCGACAAACTTGAAAGTGCGATTGAACATATTGATAACGCACAAGAAGATATAGATGACGCTTCCGCATAACCATTATGTTTGAATTTTTCTTAGCTTTATTTGGCGGGACTTACTATGGCGGTAAGGTAGCTAATGAAAAGCGTAAATTAAAAGATGCTGATATTCATACACGAAAGCTTATAGACACATTAAAACAGGATAATGCGCAGTGGATTCGGTGCGTAGTAGACGACAGGCTTGAACACACTCTAAGCGAACTTCAAACAGAAGATGCAGAAAGAATGAGACAGAGAATACTTGATGAGGCAAAACTTATATCTGTGTCTGATGATATGGTCTTAATGGGTTTACTTGCCCAAAAAGCAAAGATACCCAGAAGTATTGCCGAAAATGGTATTCATTCTCGTGGCGTGTGGGATTATGCAGAGCAACAGAGTTGGACTGAACAAAGGCGGTTTATGGTATGGTATGACAAAGAGCTCAGACGTAACGGTCTGCAAGAGCCCCTTTTGTTTGTTGGCGGTGTTAACGAAAACAAAGTTCGTCAGAATATAAGTTTGGCGAGTCCGGTTACAGCTACCTCAAATATGATAAGCGGAAGGTACTTCTGGGCTCCAATGAGAATTCGTGTTTATTAAGTTAGTCTTCATAGATATAATCAGGCAAATCAACGCGGCAATCAAGAAGCACTTTACCGTAACATCTTACATCTGTTCCGCTTTCGGCATCAACAAATACATTTGTATGTTTTAAGCGCGGATTTGCAGACAGTAACACAAGGTTTCTGTCATCATCAAGATAGTACTGCTTGCAATACATAGCTCCGTCAACACAAAATATACCAACATCGCCAATGGAAAGCTCGGTGTCTCTCTTAACATACACGGTGTCCCCGTCGTGTATGTAAGGGTACATACTATTGCCCTGAATACCCACTGCAAAATCCGCATCGGCAGGAACCGTGTCGTCCACAAGTATCATTTCAAAATCATCACCGTCAAGAGGGATAGACAATCCAGCCGCAGATGGTGTGGTGTATCTTGGAATGTATCTTGCTGAGTCTCTCTTTACAGAAACCACATTTGGTTGCTTTGCACGAACTGTACTTTCAGACTCCACACGGGATTTTTCTATTATGCAAAGAGTATCGACTGCTTTTCTGCCGTGCCTATCCAAAACTCTGTAGTTGGACAACAAGGTTTTTTCACACTGGCTTAATAGCGAAGTATCTTTTTCTGGTTCGATAGTTACTCCAAGTAAGTAATCGGTTGTTACATTAAGTGCCTTTGCTAAGGCTATGACAGCTTCTGCTGATGGCTTTCGCGTGCCGTTCTCCCACCCGCCGATGCTTACAACAGAGACACCAATTATCTCGCCGAGTTCTTTTTGTGTTAGACCACATTTAATTCTTAAAGAATGTATGCGTTGATTTAGTTTCATAATGATTCCTCCATTCAGATGACTATAAAATTTTTAATAGGTGGTTGACATCTGAGTTTTTTTGTGGTATTATAATACCAACAAAACTTTATGTGGGTATTATAACATAAACATTTGTTATTGTCAATAAAAAATGCCTATGCGCAGGGCTTTTTTGTGACAAATAATAAAAAGGCAGCCTGCCTTTCGACAGACTGCCGGGAAACTGTATTACAATGACAACCACATCATCATAATACACAAACGCTGAGTTGTATAACTACAACCCGGAGCGGACAGAGCAACCACACTCTTCCACTCTATTTGTAGTATACCACAAAGATTTATAAAAATCAATGGAGGAAAGCTACAAAAATGAAAAAATTATCGTTACCAGAATTTAAAGACTATTGTTGCGCACATACTTTTGATAAAATTATATATTCGTCAGTTAATCAAGTATGGTATAGTATTGACACTACTATTTCGGCTAATTTTGTGTTTAATAATATGATTATGACATTTAATCCTAATATAATTCACTTAAAAAGTGAAGAAAATTCTTTGAGCTTGAAGAAAGTTAAGGTCATTAGGCTTCATGATGAAGAGTCATTGTTAGGCAAGGTGTTTACTGTTGTATGTGGGGACTCATTCTGCTCAAACAATAACAAGGAATACACTTTGATTGCCTGTAAGTGAAAAATTTTTTATGTAAATTTTTTAATTAACTTGACAAAGGTGATTTTATGTGCTATAATGTACCCGTAAGATGAAATTTACGGTGAAAGGATGTGGCACAAATGAGCCTCTATCAAAGTGAAGTACGAAAGCCTCAGATTGGCGATGTTTATTTAATGCGTTTTGGCGGATGCGGCAATGAACAGAAAGGATGGAGACCCGGATTGGTATTTCAGAACAATCTCGGAAATCAGTATAGCCCTAACATAATTGCCCTCCCCTTAACCAGCGCTATAAAGAAATCAAACCAACCCACTCATGTCATAATACCCTCCAAAGGGACTGGACTCGAAAGGGATAGTATGGTTTTATGTGAGAATCCCGAGCGTATGTCAAAAGAAAGACTCGGTACATATCTCACAACGATTCCTAAAGAATACATGAGCCAAATTGCAGTTGCGAATTTATTAGCAACATCTGCTATATCTTTTATTGACCCAGAACTACTGATGTCTATTTGGCAAAAGGCTACCACTTTAAATGCTGTTGCGTGATACATACAAATAAAGGAGGTTTTGCTATGTATAATGAAAGCTTAAAGACGAAGTTTGTTCAGGGGTACACAAAAAGTATCAGTACCGCAAAAGTGTGTCAAACTATATTCAATGCTACTGAGAAATATGAAATCAAATGGGGCGCAGATATTTGCACTCAGAAAGCAGAGGCGTTGCAGCCGGCTATCGATGAACTTGTAGGCTTTAGAGTCAGAAGTAAATGGATACGTCTAATAATTTTAAAGGATTATGTGAAATGGTGTATCGCGATGGGAGTTCCCGGTGCTTGTGATGGGATGTTAGGCATCAATGCAATCGGATTGGAAAAGATTAAACAGCAAACAGTTGCCAGTCCGGCTCATCTTGAAAATTATCTCAACGCTATATGCGAACCTATTGACCGAAAAACAACAGACAACATCTACAGATGTTATTATTGGCTCGCCTATGCCGGGGTAAAAGAAGATGATATTCTTAAGGTGAAATGTTCTGATGTTGATTTTTCAAAAATGGTTATTAAATATGGGGATACAGAAGTACCTATGTATAGAGAAGCTGTCCCTGCATTTAAGAACTGTGTTGAATTAACTCAATTTGTTTTCAACCATCCCCTCTACTCCTCTGATGTCTGGAAGGATAGAGCTCCCGGTGATACTGTGGTACGAGGTTTAAGCGCTCAGGCATCTCTGAAAGCTATGAGGGTCGAACTATCAAGGCGCTCCAAGGTGAAAAGAGATGCCGGACATACAGACCTTAAGCTTAGTTACTATAGGGTTTGGATTTCTGGGGTTTTCTTTAGAGCTTTTGAGAACGAACAGATGGGAATTGAACCTGATTTTAGTACAGTTGTTTCACAACAAGTTGAAGGCAAAACTTATAAGTTAGATAGTGGACGTAACACTCAGGATGCAAAGAAAAGACAGCTCGTTCATGACTACTTAGAAGACTATCAGCGCTGGAAACTTGCATACAAAAAATAATTTTAATGAATCGCCTGCGTAGGCAGGCTTTTCAATACATAAGTCAAGCTAATTAAATAATTTACAAGGCGGCATATTGTAGTAAAAGCATATAGAACATTAGTGTTCTCTGGGGTGGGGGTAGAACCTACTGCTGCCACGAGGCTAAATGCCATAATATAAATATTTTAATTGTAAAGGAGGTGTGATGATGGATAATAAGGAAAGATTTATTTCTTTGTGTGAGAGTATCAATCGTCCCGGTATCAGTGATTTGTTGCAATGGCTTGAAGATAATGACTTTTATACTGCGCCTGCAAGTTCAAGATTTCATGGAGCGTATGCCGGAGGCTTACTTGACCATTCTTTGAATGTTTATGGCGAATTAAAGAGACTGCTTAATGCTTATCCTGAGATTAAGGTTCCCGAAGAGTCGGTAATTATTTGTTCGTTGTTTCACGATTTGTGCAAAGTTAACTTGTATACCACCGAGAAACGTAACAGAAAGAATAGCGATGGGCAATGGGAAAGTTATGATGCCTACACTGTTAAGGAAAAATTTTGCTACGGCGGACACGGTAGCAAATCCGTATACTTGGTTCAGCATTTTATGCAGTTAAGCCCCGAGGAAGCGGTTGCAATCCAGTGTCATATGTCAAGCTGGGAAGACGGAGCGGCAAGGAATGTAGGAAACGCATTTGAACAGTTCCCATTTGCTTGGTTGGTTCATGTGGCTGATGAAGCTGCTACCTATATTTTAGAATCGGAGGGAAAGTAAATGCTATTGAAACGCAAAAGGGTTCAAGATATGCTTGAACAAAAGAAGAAATCACTTAATACATATACTATGCAGTTCGATATGGCTGTCTCTGCTGTAACTGGAATCATTGACGCTCTCACTCAGACCAGTTCCAGTATCGAACAGACGATTGCTGAAATCAACGAGTATCAAAAAGAATTAGATGCAACGGCGCAAGGTCTTAAATGTACCAAAGATAAAAACGATAAGGTTATTAAGAATTTCCGTGCATTACTTACTGATTAAGGAGGTACTAAATGGCTGAAACATTAAACATTTATCAGAAGCTTGCCAAGATTCGTAAGCAAGTTGAGGTTATCCAGAAAAACAAATCTGGTTTCAATTACAAGTATGTAACAGACGACGAGCTTCTTGCAAAAATAACAGGCTTTATGGATAAGTATGGTTTGTCTCTTATCCCATCTATCACACAAGGAACAATGCAACACGAGTTATACCATTATCTTAAAACCAAGTATGATAAAACTCAAAAACAGTATTATGACGAACACAATAATGAAATAATTGTAAGAGCCGATATGGTCTTCACATGGATTAACAATGAAAATCCTGATGAAAGAGTGGAGGTTCCTTGGGTTACAATCGGTCAGCAGGGTGATAGCTCTCAGGCGTTCGGTTCGGGACTCACTTATTCGATGAGATATTTCTTGCTGAAGTTCTTTAACATTGCAACTCCGGATGATGATGTAGATAACTGGAGAAGCAAGCAAAGAGCGGCTGAGGCAGCAGAAGATTTGGCTATAGCAAAACAGATTATCGAGGAACTTGATAAAGATGTCAAGAGTTTTTTAGGAAAGAACCCCGATAAAAGTGAGGCAGTTAAGGAACTTATGAGTAAGTATGTGAAGAATAGCAATTACTTCGCTATTACTGAATCTGAACTTGCGACTAAGTTACTGACAGAGTTTAGAGAAAAATTTAATTAAGGAGGATTCGAAATGGGATTTCGTAAAGATGCTTGGGCAACTTGTTGGGGTGTTGAGGTAAAATCAGATACGCTCACTCAGGTAAGAATCTCAACAAGCCGTAAAGACAAACAGACAGATGAATATGTACAGGACTTTTCTGGTTTTGTGGCTTTTGTAGGTACAGCTGCGGCAAAGAAAGCAGCCGCTCTCAAAGAGAAAGACCGCATCAAACTCGGAGATGTTGAAGTAACTACAAAATATGATGGTGATAAGAAAGTAACATATACCAACTTCAAATGCTACAACTTCACCACGCAGAATGAAAACGGAAGCACATCTTCGACACCGGCAGAACCACAGCCATCTGTGGACGAAGGGGTTAACGAAGACAGATTGCCGTTTTAAGAGGAGTTAGTCTGTGGGGATTATAAGTTACAAACCATTGATTGATGATATGACTTGGAGCTATTCCAGAATAGAAACTTTTAATGATTGTCCCTACCGGTTTTTTCTAAGATACATAAAAAGATTTAAAGATAACGATAAGTTCTACTCCAGTTACGGAAGCTTTATACATAAGATACTTGAACGGTATTACAAAGGAGAATTGTCGAAGAACGATATGCTCACAACATTTTTGTTGGATTTTAAAAAAGAAGTTCGAGGAATACGACCGAAAGAAAGTACCGTTCAAAAATACATAAACGCAGGCTGTGAATATCTAAAGAGCTTTTCCCCATTCCCATTTAAGATGATTGATGTGGAAAAGAAAGTTGAGTTTGAAATAGGAGACTATGAATTCATAGGGTTTATCGATTATCTTGGATTTGACGAAGAAGACGATTCGATATGTATCGTGGACAATAAGTCGAGAGACTTAAAACCAAGAAGTAACAGAGCAAAACCAACCGTCAAGGATAAAGAACTTGACAAAATGCTTAGGCAATTATATTTGTATGCCGCCGGAGTTGAACAGGAATACGGTGTACTTCCTAAGTGGCTGTGCTTTAATTGTTTTAAGGCTGGAGTATTTATAAAAGAGAAATTTGATACACAAAAATACGAAGAAGCTAAACAATGGGCAGTAAAAAGTATTGAAAAGATTTCAAACACAGAGGACTTTGAGCCGAACAGAGATTTCTTTTCTTGTTTCTATATATGTGGAGTTAGCGACCACTGTGAATATGATATTGAAGCACGAGAGGAGCGAAGACGAAGTTGAAAACAGAAGAACTTTGTAGTTTAGATAGCGAGGCTGGCATCATTGCTACGCTGATTCGTAACCCGGACTTCTCATTCTATTCAGAACATCTTCTGCCGGGACATTTTACAGAGAAAACAAACTCTTGCGTGTACACGGCGATTACAGGACTTGCAAAGAAGGGAATTTCTACAATCGACCCGTATAACATTATCGAATTTTTAAATTCTTCAGAGGCAACAAGAAAGTTTGCAGATGAACTCACACTTGATAGGCTTAACGAACTGATGGATATGTGTGATGTGCTCGCAAGACAAACGCCCGAGGAATATAAAATGCTTGTAGACAATGTGTTAGACTACGCTTTTCGTAGAGATACAATTCAAAGGCTTAAAGAGTGCGAGGAATTATGCTACAAGGGTGTAAAAGAGAACATACAGCAGGAAATTTATAATACCATTGATGATGTTATGACTGAGTATTCATCTACCAACGATATTCCGCAATACAAAGATGTTGTCGAAGATTGTTGGGAAGAAATTAAATCCAGACAGAGCAATGGATATGCCGGAATACCTTTCAAATTCCCAACTTTAAATGAATATGCAACGATTGAACCCGGTGAGTTATTTATATTTGCTGCTGAAGCAAAACAGGGTAAATCAATGATGTTACTTAACTGTGCAATAGATTTACTTAAACAGGATTTAGCAGTACTTTATATCGACTCCGAATTAAACACAAGATTACACACCGCGAGGATTTTATCTCATCTGTCGGGTGTCGAATACAAGAGACTTACATCGGGCAATTACTCTGGAGAAGAAGCTCTCAAGATTGAAGAAGCTAAAGAGTGGATGAAAACCAGAAAATATACACATTTATACATACCAATGTTTGACCAACAAAGCATTTACACCGCAGTTAAAAAGGTCAAACATACACAGGGACTTGACGTCTTAATTATTGACTACTTTAAGGGCAGTAGTGATGGTGATGCGTGGGATAGCTATGCCGAGCTCGGAAGGTTCGTTGACTTGGTAAAGAACCAAATTTGCGGAGATATGGGAGTGTGCGGGATTGGTGCAGCTCAGGCTACTGCAACCGGAAAAGTTGCTGACTCTGCTAAGATTGGAAGAAACGCAAGTACCATCGCACTGCTTCAGGACAAAACACCAGAGGAAATTGAAGCTGATGGTTGTGAATGTGGCAATAAGAAACTCAGAATCTTATTAAATCGTAACGGAATGCAACACGCCGCAGGTGAATACATAGATATGAAGTTTGACGGTAATCACATTTCTTACGAAGAAGCCAAACAACATATACCACAGACACCTTATTAAGTTGTCAAGCTAATAAAATAATTTACAAGTAAGGAGATGACGGTGTGGAGCTTGAAGAAATGATTGAAATGATTGATATCGTGGAATTCATATCACAGTTTGTTGAACTTGAAGAGAAGAACGGCGAATACTGGGGCTTGAGTCCGTTTAAGGACGAGAACACACCGTCGTTTTCGATAAGAAAAGAAACAAATAGTTTCTATGACTTCTCCAGTGGTATTGGTGGTAATGTTTTTACCTTTGTTAAGTATTACAACCATTGCTCAGCAAGAGAAGCGGTAGAAATTTTGAAGAAATATATCGGTTGTGACGGGGAAACTGTTGCTCCGAGAAAAAAATTGGCGGCTACGGTTGTTTGCAAGAAATTCAAACCCGCAAAGCAGCATAAAAAAGCATCTTCAATCACAATTTACCCTGATAACTGTATGGAAAAGTATGAAAAGAAGGATGAAAAGCTCGCTGCGTGGGAGGCTGAGGGAATATCAAGAGCGTCCTTAGATAAATTCCAAGTTTACTATGATAGTTTTTCAAACAGATTAGTATATCCGATACGAAATATCAACGGACAAATCGTAAACATCGGGGGTAGAACTCTCGACCCGGACTTCAAAACAAAAAAGTTGCGTAAATATACATATTTTTCTGGCTGGGGCGAGATGGATGTCATCTATGGGTTGTTCGAGAATATGCAATCAATACTTGAGAAACGAGAAGTCATCTTATTTGAAGGATGCAAGTCGGTTTTAGTCGCTGATTCGTGGGGCATTCATAACACAGGTGCTTTATTAACATCACACCTCAATCCAAATCAAATGAAAATACTTGCCAGACTTGGTGTTAGAGTGGTTTTTGCGCTTGACAAAGATGTAAGGGTGAGAGATGACCACAACATAGCTAAGCTAAAGCGGTATGTTTCTGTTGAATACTTTTGGGACAGGGCAGATTTGCTTGACGAAAAGGATGCACCGGTGGATAAAGGATTGGAGGTTTTTAAAAAGCTATATGAACAGAGATTACGATACCGTTAGAATTGTACAAGGGGGTGTGTTGTTATAGGAAACTATATTATGTACCACTGTCATACAGAGTATAGCCTACTCGACAGTTGTACCAAATACCAAGATTATATTGACTTGGCTCTCGCAAATGGTTCAAAGGCATTATCTATATCAGAACACGGTAAACCACTGAACTGGACGGAAAAATGGAACGCTTGTAAGCAGGCAGGTTTAAGATACATACATTCAGTTGAAATCTATTTAACAGAATCGCTTGAAGAAAAAGTTCGTGACAATTACCACACAGTTTTAATGGCTCGTAATATGGATGGTGTAAAAGAACTCAATGCTCTTGTGAGCAAGTCGTGTGACAAAGAACACTTTTACTACACAAACAGAATTACATTCGACGAGTTCTTAAGTATATCCAGCAATATTATTACGACGAGTGCGTGTTTAGCATCTCCGTTAAATAAACTGCCGGACACACATCCAAGATATATGGAACTTGCACAGAAGTATGACTTTTTGGAAGTTCAGGCTCACAATCACCCGGAACAGATTGAGTTTAATAAAAGGCTTGTTGCTCTTTCAAAGAAAATAGGTAAGCCGTTGATTGCAGGAACTGATACACATAGTTCGAGTAGATATAAGGCTGAGTGCAGAGCGATATTACTTGCCTCAAAGCATAAATCCTACGGTGACGAAGATGCGTTTGACTTAACATATAAAACATATGACGAGCTTGTTGAAATGTTTAGAGTGCAGGGTGCTTTATCCGAAGAAGAATATTTAACTGCAATCGAAAACACGAATCAACTGTATGATATGACAGAGGAAATTGAACTCGACACATCAATTAAATATCCGATTCTTTATGGTTCGCGAGAAGCAGACTCACAAAAGTTTAAGGAAACGATTGAAAGAAAGTTTGCAGAAAAGCTTGAGACAGGGGTTATTCCCGAAAGTCAGCGAGAAGCATTCAGGACGGCGATTGATGAAGAACTCAGGGTTTTTCAGAAACTTAAAATGGACGGCTTTATGTTGTCAATGTCAGAACTTATCTGTTGGTGCAAAGAACAAGGTATGGCTATAGGGACTGCGAGAGGTTCTGTCGGCGGGTCGAGAATTGCGTATGTAACAGATATAATTGACCTCAATCCTGAAACTTGGCATACAGTTTTCTCCAGATTCTGTAATGAAGATAGACTCGAGATTGGTGATATCGATATCGACTGCGTGGAATCTGACAGACCCGCAATTTTCAAACACATTACAGGCAGGTTTGGTGAAGACAAGACGGCGAGAGTTGCGTCGTTTGGAACTATGCAATCTAAAGGTGTTATTGATGATGTGGGTAGAGCCTTAGCTATGCGTTGGACAGAAGCACACCCCACAGTTGGAGAACGAAAGGGCGCTCATCCTCTCGATGGCGGACAGGGTTATTACTTAGATAACACAAAAGCAAACCCTTGGTCGCTTCCAAATATCTCAAGAATTAAAAGCGAGTTTGATTCTGACCCCGATAAAACCAAGAAGAAATACCCTGAGCTATTCTATTACTACGATGGTCTGATTGACACTAAGATATCTCAGTCGGTACACCCAGCCGGAATGGTAATCAGCCCTATTACTTTGGTTGATAATTTTGGGGTGTTTGATAAGGACAATGAAAACTGCTTACTGTTGGATATGGAAAACATACACGACTTTACCGGTCTTGCCAAGTATGACTTCCTTATCTTGAAAACCGTACAGGTTATTCGCGATGCTTGCAGATATATGAATAAACCTTATCCTAAAACTCACGAGATAGATTGGGACGACGAAAATGTTTGGGCTGATATGATTAAAAATCCATCGGGCATTTTCCAATTTGAAGGGGCGTTTGCATTTGAAAGTTTGAAGAAGTTCGTTCCAAAAAGCATATTTGATATGTCGATTGTAACTGCTTGTATCAGACCATCGGGTTCTTCGTATAGAGATATGTTGCTTGCTCGTCAGGCGCATAAGAATCCATCAGAGATTATCGATGAACTGTTGAAAGAAAATCTTGGCTATCTTATATACCAAGAGGATACAATCAAATTCTTACAACAAATATGTGGATTAAGTGGTAGCGAAGCTGATAATATCCGTCGTGCGATAGGGCGCAAACAAAAGGATAGACTCGATAAAGCGATGCCGTCAATCCTTGAGGGGTATTGTCAAAAATCCCCGCAACCAAGAGAAGTCGCAGAGCAAGAGGCTAAGGAGTTTTTACAGGTTATTGAAGACAGTGCAAGCTATCAGTTCGGATACAACCATTCAATAGCTTACTGCTTGCTTGGATACTTATGTGCGTATTACAGATACTATCACCCAATAGAGTTTATTACATCGTTCTTAAATAACGCTGCAAACGAAGACGATATTCGGAACGGTACAGCCTATGCAAATAAAGTTGGAATTAAAATTTCAATGCCTAAGTGGGGGTTATCCAAGAGCGAATATTTCTTTGACAAGGAGAAAAATATTATAGCTAAGGGACTGACTTCGATTAAATATATGGGCTCAGGTATTGCAGAAGAATTATATAAACTTGCACACGAGCGTACATATACAAAGTTCGTAGATATACTGGCAGACCTTGACAGCAAAACATCAATCAATACAAGGCAGCTTGATATACTTATAAAGCTTGATTTCTTTTCGGACTTTGGTAATCAGCGTGAACTAATAAGAATTTCCGAAATGTTCTACGATACATTTAAGAAGGGGCAGGCAAAGAAAATCAATAAAGATAAAGTCGATGGTACACCCCTCGAACCAATCGTATCTAAATACTCAGTAGGTGTTACAAAGTCTGGCGGTGTTGCGAAAAGTTACACTCTGCTTGATGTGAAGTCTATAATGAGCGAGGTCGAAGATGCGATTAAAGATATACATATGGATGACTTAAGCGACTTACTTAAGGTCAGGAACTTCGTAGATGTAATGGGATATGTTGGATATGTATCCGGCAAAGAAGAAGACAGAAGAAAATTATATGTGTTAGATGTGTTTACTTTGGTCAGAAAGAAAGACAACAAACAGTTTGGTTATTCAATTATAACGAAGTCCATTGGTAGTGGAATTGAGAGTAGGTTTACTGTAGTTAATAAGATATATGACCAAGACCCTATTAAGAAAGGCGACATCATTTATTGTAAGAGCTTTGAAAAGAACGGTCAGTATTACAGACTAACAGGATATAACAAGATTTATTAAATAAGACGGTATTAAAGGAGGGGTGATGAAATGCAAAATATTGATAGATGTGTTGTATGCGGAGAGTATGTTCCCGAAGGGGGACAGGTTTGTAAATTATGCGAGGAACGAGAGCCGAGCTTTGATGTGATTCGCATTAGAATTATGTTAAATAAGATAACAGACATTTCAGAATTTGTTCAATTAGCGAGCGAATGTACTGATGACGTTATGGTAAAACAGGGTCGTTGGACGGTATCTGCAAAATCTCTTATGGGTGTGATGTGTTTAAATTTATCCGAACCTGTAACAGTTGAGTTTTATGGCTATGTTCCGTATAAGGTGCGAGACGGGATGGATAGATTTATAGCGAGGTGAGGATAGTGAAAGTCTTTAATGAAGAGAATTTTACAGAACTATTGACTGACTGTAATAACAACGCAGGATATAAGGGAGCGATTATTCTTCCAAATCTGTCAGAGGTTAGACAGTTTATGCGTGAGATGGTGGAACTGCATAAAGCAAATCCTATAAGCGGAGTGGAAACGATTATAATAAATTACAGTGTAGCACCAAGAATCCTTTTTAACAATAATAGCTTTATTGATATTATGGTTTCAAGAGAAAACAGGCGAGGAGGGAGATATAATGATATACTATGTAGCACTCCATTTAAGCCATCTGTTTTAGATATGGTACGAGGTATGGAAATCGACTATAGAACGGGTTGGCATAAAGAATATTCTTGTGAATGGAAACAGCCGGGAGCTGACCCAATGGATAATATAACCGATACTGCCGAACTGGATAATTTCTTAAATGGATTTGCTGTAAATTCATAAAGGTATACCCTTTACGGAATATATAAAACTAAGATTTCATACACAAAAAAAGGAGTGGTTATAATGGCAAGACAATATGTTTGCAATAAATGCGGGAAACCATTTGACAGATGGGATATGCAGGAACACTTTCATATTTACGGAGACCTCGGCTACGGTACGAAGCACGATGGTTCGACGCTCGAATTAGATTTGTGCTGTTCTTGTATGGATGCTCTGATTGATGACTGCGAAATCAATCCTATCATCGAAAGATAATTTTTATACATAATCAAGATAATTAAATAATTTACAAGGAGGCGAGCAACTTTGAAATTTGAACACACAGAAGTGTGGGGCTTTGAACACGCTTTGCGAGGTATGAGAAACCCTAAAAATAGTTGGGATAGAAACGATAGTGTAAATTGTACAAATTGCACCGCAGAAAATGTAGATAGTTGCCCATATGTAAAACCTTTTTATTGCTGCTTTGGAAGTAAAAATTTTATTATAGGCAAAAATGATATGAAACTTGCACAGAAACTTATTCGCGCCGGCAGTGAACACAGGAAGTTTATGAGACAGATATTCGTATCAGTTGATATTACAGCTCCACTTTATTGGTGGAAAGAATTTGACACATACAAAGTGGGGACAGTCGCGAATAGTACAAGCACTATGCACAAACTCGCTACTACTCCAATAACAATCGATTGTTTTGAAACAGATGATTATAAACCAGATATTATGATTGAACAAACGCTTGTATATCACGAAAGAGTTGACGATATGGTTTCTTGTTTAATCCAGCCGTTGGAAAAGCTGCGACAAAAATATCTCGAAACTAAAGATAAAAAATGTTGGAAAGAACTTATTCGTTGGCTCCCTGAGAGCTGGTTGCAGACTCGTACAGTAACAATGAATTATGAAAACCTGTTGGCTATGTGCAGCAAGGGGCAGAGAAGATTTCATAAACTTAATGAATGGTCTGGTGCAGATAATGCACAGGTTCCTAATTTTATAGCTTGGGCTCGAACACTGCCATACGCACAAGAGTTCGTGTTTATAGATGAGGTGGTTGAACAATGAAAGTTATTTTAATCTCAGGTAAAGCTCAGAATGGCAAGGACACTGTTGCAGATTTTTTGCATAAAGCACTTGTTAATGACGGTAAAAGAGTTCTTGTTACACACTACGCTGACCTGCTCAAGTATATCTGCACCAATTATTTTGGTTGGGACGGTAACAAGGACGCGAGAGGCAGACAGATGTTACAGTACGTAGGGACTGATGTTATTAGAAAACAGAACCCGACATTATGGGTGGACTTCGTATCTATGTTATTAAAGTATTTCCACGAAAACTGGGAGTATGTTATCATTCCCGATTGCAGATTCCCTAACGAAGTAACAACTATGGTTGAGAACGGCTTTGATACGGTTCATCTCAGAGTTGTTCGTAACAATTTTAAAAGCCCTCTCACCGAAGAGCAACAACAGCATCCATCGGAAATAGCGTTAGATAATGTGGAACCTGACTACTTCATTTATAATGACGGTACGCTTGGTGAGTTGGAAGAAAATATTATTAAATGGATTAAGGAGTGTTTATATGCAGCGTAAAGGTTACTATGACATTGAGGTGTCGATTGAAAAGTCTCTTATTGAGGGCGGACTGATTGATGAATTGTTTTATTTAAAGGATTTAAAGCAACGAAAGCTTTTCCTGAATTCGGAAATTGACCAGTTCACCGTTGCAGATATCGTTAAGCATATTATGCAATTCAACAAAGAGGACAAAAATGTTGCTCCTGAAAACAGACAGCCAATTCTGCTTTATGTTACATCTAACGGCGGTGAAGTTGGGGCTGGGTTTGAGCTTATTGATGTGATTGTGAATAGCAAAACTCCTGTGTATACTATCAACCTTGGTTATCAATACAGTATGGGTTTCTTAATCGGTCTCGCAGGACGTAAGAGATACGCATCAGCGAATGCAAAATTCCTTATGCACGATGGTTCCAATTTTGTTTGGGACTCCGGTATGAAAGCTCAAGACAGAATGGATTTTAACAGAAAGATTGAAAGCCGAATTAAGAAGTACGTTTTGTCCAGAAGCACAGTAACTGACGAGGAATACGACAGCAAGCTTCGCGTTGAATGGTATTTATTTGCGGACGAAGCAAAAGAAAAAGGATTTGTCGATTATATCATTGGCGAAGATTGCGATATCAATGAGGTAATTTAAGGAGGCTCTATGGCGAACAAGAAGAAATCTATTCCTGAATTTTACGGTGAACCACCCGAGTCTCTTGACGGGCATCCTTTCTATGGACTTCGGTTAGATGAAGAACAACAAAAGTTTGCAAACGCTATCTGGAGCCCAGACATTGATATTGTCTTCTGTAATGCGAGAGCCGGTACAGGCAAAACAACTATTGCTACAGGGGTTGCAAATCTGCTTATACAGTATGGAATGTTCAGCAATCTTGTATACATTATGTCTCCATACGGAGAGAGAAAGCAAGGGTGGTTACCCGGCACAATCACAGAAAAAAGTTCCGTGTACTTTGAAGCTTTTTATCAAGCCTTGATAACTTGTGGTATAAACCCGATTACTGCTATCAATGATGAGAGTATGGTAAATCAAAAGAATGGTACAGGATTTATAACTTGCATTACTGATACATTCTTAAGAGGTACAAATCTTGACAATACTGTTGTGATTATTGATGAAGCTCAGAACTATACAGTAGCGCAGTTGAAGAAAACTCTCACAAGAATTGGTACAAAAGTTAAAGTTATTGTCATTGGTCACGAATTACAGTGTGACTTAGAGCACCCAAGAGAAAGTGGCTTTATGAAATACATAAAACATTTTGAACCGCAAGAGCGAGCGGCATTATGTAACTTAACAATTAACCACCGTGGCTGGATAAGCCAGTGTGCAGACGAAATTGAGGAGTGATTTGATGAAAAGGCTAACGGTTCTTATTGATGCAGATGACACAATCGAAAATCTCTGTGAGGTGTGGGTTAATTTCTTGAATGAAAAGTATGGTACTTCTGTTTTATTGTCGGACATTAAGGAATGGGATATGACAAAAGCGTTCCCAACAATTTCACCGGTAAAAGTATTTGAACCGTTGTTCGATGAAAACCTTTGGAAGAGGGTCACTCCTCTTCCGGGTGCCGTTGAGTATGTCAAAAAGATAATTGAAGACGGACATAAGGTTATAATCGTTACTTCATCTCATCCCGGCACAGTAAATCCAAAATGGGAATATGTACTTTCAAAGTATTTCCCGTACATTAGCTCACACGATGTAATCTTTGCGTCGCAGAAGCAACTAATTAAGGGTGATGTTATGGTAGACGATGCCCCTCACAATTTAGTTGGTGGAGATTATATCAAGTTATTATACGACGCGCCACATAACCAGAGTTTTGACACGGAGTTACACTGCATAACTCGTGTTTATAACTGGGCAGAAGTTTATTTTGCAATAAACTATATCGCAAACCATCTTTAAGGGGGTGACACTATGCAGGATAGCGTTATTTTATATTCAACCGGCTGCCCGCGTTGTGATGTATTAAAGAGCAAGCTTACGGACAAAGCAGTTCCTTTTACAGAAAACAACTCGGTTGATGAAATGACTGCTTTAGGTATTATGCAAGTTCCTGTATTAAGCGTTAACGGGAATTTGTATGAATTCAAAAAAGCAGTTGAATGGGTAAATAACAGATAAGGAGACGAGTAAATGAACATTCCATTAAAAATGAACAAAGACTTTGAAAAAGCAATGCTTGTTATGAATGAGAAATACGGTGAAGACTTTGAGTATCTCAATGGTTTTCACGAAACACAACTGAACTTTTCAGATTTCATAGACAGTTTCGTAGACAAGAATGTTGCTGATGTGACGATTGATGCAAATGCAAACGCTTCCAATAAGGACATCAGAAGCCTTATTAACGAGAAGGGCAAATCTCTTGATAAACTTTTTGCCTTTAATAAAATCTTCTATGAGATAAAAAAGAAATACAATTTAAGAACAGCCAAAGAGTGGCTTGAATGTGAGCATAGCGGAGCTTTCTATTTACACGATGCCTCAAGCACAACATATCTTCCGTACTGTTACGCTTATGACTTAACTCGTCTTGCTGAGGAAGGACTGTTCTTTCTCAAAAATTATAATAATCAACCACCAAAACATCTTACAACTTTTATTGATGACGTCATTGAATACATAAGTTATATGAGCAACAGGAGTTCCGGGGCGGTAGGTATTCCAAATGTATTAGTCTGGACTTATTACTTTTGGAAAAAGGATTGCGAGAGTGGGTTCTTAATTAAAGACCCAGAGTATTATATTAGGCAGTCGTTCCAAAAGCTGATTTACAGATTGAACCAACCGTTTATGAGGATTGACCAAACCGCATTTGTTAACGTATCAATCTTTGATAGGAACTATATAGAATCACTGTTTGGTGGTGTGAAATATCCTGACGGTTCCTATGTAATTGACTGTGTCGAGGAACTTATCGAACATCAGAAAATCTTTATGGAAGTGGTATCTCAAATCCGTAGCGAGAATATGTTTACGTTCCCTGTGCTAACCTACAGTTTGTTATACAAAGACGGTAAGTTTGTAGATGAAGATTTTGCTCGTTGGTGTTCTGACCATAACACAACTTGGAATGACAGTAACTTCTTTATCAGTGGAGATGTTACGACATTAAGTAACTGTTGCAGACTTCTTTCAGACACATCGAAACTTAATGCGTTTATAAATTCCATTGGTGGCACTGCTTTGTCAATCGGTTCTGTTAAAGTGAACACAATTAACCTTATGCGTATTGCACTCGAAACAGAATGTGATGAAAAGAAATATCTTTCTTTGCTCAAAAAACGTGCCATACTCTGTTGCAAGACACTTGATGTGGTAAGACACATCATTAAGAGGAATGTCGAGAAAGGGCTACTTCCTAATTATCAGGACGGAGCGGTCGAGATGGATAAGCAGTATTGCACAATGGGTATCCTCGGTCTATATGAAGTGATTGAAGCTTTTGGCTATACTGAAAAAGATGAGTTCGGATATACATCTTATACAGATAAGGGCATTGAGTTTGCTTGTAAGATTTTTGAGGTACTCAACGAAGTCAAGGATACATTCACTGAAGAGTATTCATTCAACATTGAAAGTGTACCGGCAGAAAGAGCTGCAGTTATTCTCTGCCAGAAAGATAATCAACTGTATGACCGTGATGAAAAGTTCATCTATTCTAATCAATGGATTCCTCTTTCTGAAAAATGCACCATTAAAGAGAAACTTCGTCTGAGTGCTGTCCTCGATGAAAAATGTAGCGGCGGTAGTATTGCACATATTAACCTTGAGGCGAACTTCCCGAATACTGATGTAGCTTGGGATATGCTTAATAAAATTGCACAGTCTGGTGTTATATACTTTGCTTTCAATACGAGAATAAACGAGTGCAAAAATCATCACGGATTTGTGGGGACAGATATATGTCCTACTTGCGGAGAACCGGTTTACGATACATATCAGCGTATCGTAGGATATCTTGTCCCGACACGTTCATACTCCAAGGATAGGTTCAGAGAGTTTAATACAAGAAAATGGTATGAGTATGCCGAAATGTTGAATGAGTAAAGGAGTTATAAAATGATTGTAAGGACAATAGTGGACGAAGATTTTGTACAGTATAAAGAACCTTGTATGTATATTGCGACTGCGTTCTGCAATGGCAAGTGCTGTAAGGAAGCAGGTATCCCGTTGTCCGTTTGCCTGAATGATGCGTGGCGGAGTACCGCCACCATCGCTATGGTGGACGAAGGGATAATCGAAAGATACTTGTCAAACAGTATTACAACAACAATCTGTTTTGCAGGACTCGAGCCGTTTGAACAGTTCGACCAAGTATATAACTTTATCGAAAAGCTTCGCAAGGATTATAACTGCAATGACACGGTATTGATTTATACAGGATACAACAAGGAAGAAATTGCAGAGCGGATTGAGAAGCTCAAAGATTTTGATAATATAATTATTAAATTTGGACGGTTTGTTCCAGACAACCCGGGTAGGTTTGATGATGTACTTGGTGTGCATCTTGCATCAGACAACCAGTATGCGGAACGAATAAGCTAATTTTAAAGAGGTGATTGGCAGCTATGACGGTAAAGTTAGATGTATCAAAAATTCCTCAATCAAGCATAGCTCCTGATGATGTATTTGTAATAAAAATACCTATGGAAAAGTATGACATCAGCTATGCCAAAGGCGTGATGGGAGCGTTTAATTTTTGCTTTCCTGATAATAAATGTATGATAATTCCGATGGATTGCGATATACAGATTGTTAGCCAGCGAGTTAGCGAATTCATTCCGGCAACACAGGAAGAACTATTTGAATACTTAAATATAACAGTATAATGAAAGAAGGTATATATATATGAACGAAGCTCAGAAATTCAGAATTAGATTTGAACTAACAGATGAGTTCGGAAACGATTATATCAATGAATCTCGTGTAGATATTTGTTGCGAAATCGGAGAAAGAGAAATAGATGTAATCGGAGAGCAGCTCAATGTATTCTTAAAGCAATGTGGATATATAAGAAAAAATGATTTGATTTTTATGGAAGACATCACGGAAGAAGAATACGACGCCCTTTCTGAATATCTCGATGAATTAAGAAATAAGAAGGAGTCTGATGCTAATGACGATTAAACAAAACCCTAATAAGGAATATGCTCAGAAAATAAGAACAAAACTTAAAGACAACGGCGGATATTGCCCGTGTCACATTGATAAAAGCGAGGATACGAAATGTATGTGTAAAGAGTTTCGTACTCAAATAGAAAGAGGAGAAACAGGAGAGTGCCACTGCGGACTGTATATTGCGGAGGTGGATTGATATGTTGATAATCAATTTGTTCGGAGCACCCGGTGCGGGCAAATCTACAGGTGCTGCATACATATTTTCAAAATTAAAAATGCTCGGTGTAAATGCCGAGCTTGTAACGGAATTTGCTAAAGATAAAGTGTGGGAAAATAATACAGAGGTTTTAAGTAATCAAACTTATGTGTTTGGTAAACAGCATTTTAGAATCAGTCGATGTGCTAATAAGGTAGACGTGATAGTAACAGATAGCCCACTGCTTTTATCGGCGTTGTACAATAAATCTGATTTGCTGGGAGAAGAATTCAATGACTTAGTTGCTAAGATATTTAAGTCATACAATTCTGTCAATTACTTTATAGAGCGGGATAAGCCATACAATCCAAAGGGTAGGCTTCAAACCGAAAAGGAAAGCGATTACCTCGCTGAAAAGATTAAAGATATGCTTGCAAAATATGATATCCAATATGAGAACCGCAGAGGAAGTTTATCTGCATACGACAAGATTGTTGAGGATATTTATAGCCAGCTACTTGAATATGGAATTGAGGTATCAGACAAATGAGTGCTTACTTGATAACAATATTACTTATTATTTTTATCACATACATATTTCTTAATAATACAAGACCACGATTTTAATTTGTAAGGAGAGATGACTTTGAAAATTAACATAAAGAAATTAAACGGCAATGCTATCATACCTACACGCGGCTCTGAATACGCAGCAGGCTATGACTTATACGCCGGTTGTGCAGACAAGGACGCTCTTATGGAAACGAATGTTATTAAACCGCAGGGTACTATGAAAATTCATACAGGACTTGCTATGGAAATCCCAAAAGGATACTTCGGTGCAATTTTTGCAAGGAGCGGAATGGCAACCAAACGAGGATTACGACCGGCAAACTGCGTAGGTGTTATCGATTCAGATTACCGTGGCGAAATTATTGTAGCGTTACGGAATGATAGTGACACAGAACAGGTAATCACTTCCGGTGAGAGAATTGCTCAGATTGTTATTATGCCATACCTCCCTATCGAATTTAACGAAGTTAATTCACTTGAAGATACTGAAAGAGGCGACGGCGGATTTGGTAGCACGGGCGTAAATTAGGAGGGCGACTATGACAAAGAAAATATTTTATACAGCAGATGATGTATCAAAGGTGTTGTGCATTTCAAAAACAACAGCATATAGAATTATACATAGACTTAATGATGAACTTAAACGTGGTGGTTATATAACCGTATCAGGAAGAGTTCCTAAAACATTCTTTGATGAAAGATTTTATTCAAACGATAACAGAGAACGAGCGTACTAAAAGCGTACTATTTATTTTGACAGCCCACAAATCATAATGAAAAATATGAGAATAGTGATAATAATGACACCAAAAGCAAGCTATAATAGCTCTGATTAAGGTCACGTCTCGGAGTGGGAATAGATTTTGACATTTTGTAACTTTTTATAAATCGTCGCAAACCTTTGTAAAATCAAGGTTTGTGGCGATTTTTCTTTTTGCGAGTTTTCGTATTGTAGACTGATTTTTTGTATGTAGTCAAAACTTTTTGACTACAAAGTTGTCTACAAATTCATTCGTGCTTAAAAAGATAAATCGAGCATTAAAAACTATCCGAAAGACTTAAATAATTTTGGTTGTTTCCGAGTTGTTCAAAAGACTTTCCCACAACTTCCATTGCGGCGGCTCTGTACTCTGCAAAGCTATGCGCATAATGCTTGCTTATAATTTCAATGGTATCGCCCGCGAGTGAAGCAACATTAACCACATCAAGCCCCTTTGATATTAGCAGAGAAACAAAGCTGTGTCGCAAGGAATGTGCGTGTAGATTTTGTGGCAAATCTTTTCTTTCTTTCAATATGCGTTTGACCGCCTTGTTTGGTGTTGCCTTGTCCATTAGCCCGCCCGTTAAGTTCGGACAGATAAGCCCGTTATCTTGCCATGCAGAGCCGAGTTTGCGGGCTTGTTCGTCTTGTACCGCTTTATGTTTTAGCAATATTTCACGAAGTACGGGCGAGGGCGGAAGTCTACGGCGCGACCGTTTTGTTTTGAGTTCCGTTAAGACTAAACCGTTAAAAGTATTTTAGAAATCAGCAAAGCTGTTTTCGCTCCGGAAAGGAGGGATGACAAATGGCTGCTACAAGAATTTGGTCTATAAAAGGTCGGCTTGACAGTGTGATAAATTATGTCACAAATCCGGTTGCGGCGAGCGGCTGCATGTACACGATTGTTTCGTGCGATG
>JABLTO010060161.1_pt1 | contig 119847 bp, 88 predicted proteins | sample 7160091 | NCBI WGS metagenome assembly JABLTO01 (sample SAMN14651225, study PRJNA627086) | human gut metagenome | isolation source: feces | host: Homo sapiens | reverse complement strand
GTTGTTATTGCATATCCTACAATTCCAGATTCATCATCTGTTGCTTTTATTGTTATTTTATTTGTTGTTGCTGTTGCTTCTGTTACTACTGGTTTCATTTTATCTATATTTGTTACATTTAATGTTCCTGTTCCTCCTATATTCGTTCCATCTGTATATAGATATGTTATTGTGCAATTACTACTTACTGTGAATTCTCCTGTATATTGTGTACTATCTTTTGTTGGTTTTGTTCCATCTATTGTATATCTTGTTGTAAATCCACTCTTTGTTGGTAATGTTACTTTTACATTTCCATTTGTCCATGTTGTTGGACTATATGTTCCTCCTGTTGCTGTTTCTACTGTTCCTGTTCCTTTACTTACACTTCCTTGTCTTACATTTCCTGCATTATCTTTTGCCTCTACTTTTATTGTATAATTTGTTGTTTGTGGTAATTTATCCCATGTGTATTCTCCACTTGTCTGATATTCTGTCCATGTACTTCCATTATCTTTACTAAATCTATATCCTGCTATTCCACTTGAACCACTTCCATTTGCTGCTGCCGCATCTGTTGTACTTGCTTTTACTGTTATACTCTTTGTTGTACTTGTTGCTGTTGGGGTAAATTCATTTGGTGCTAACTTATCTATGTTTGTTATATCTGTTTCATATACTTTTCCTGAATTACATCCATCTGATAATCTAGCATAAACCTTTCCATTCTTTTCAACTATTTGATATGCAATATTTCCCCAGTTTTCTTTATCTTGGCTTGTTTGTATTGTATATCCTGTCATTTTCGTTTGTGCTGTTACTGTTACTTCTCTATTTGTCCAACTTTCAGGTGTTTTTATAAATTTTGTATTTTCATCTGTTAATTCTGGTAATTTAACCATATCAACATCAATTATATACGGCGCACTTTGTTTATCATCTTTTTTTGCTATTACTTGTATAGTATATTTTTTATCTATATCTAATCCTGTAAAAGTATATGTATTACCTAATTGATCAGATTTCAATTCATATTCTCCGCTTCCTCTCTCTTTTATCCAATATTGAATAGTTCCACCTTTATTTCTTCTTGTTACAACATTTAAAGTTAATGTATCATATGTATTGCTATATGTATGCCATATAACTCTAGGTCCCAATTCTCCTTTTTTTCCAAGATATTCTATTTTTATACCTTCATTGTCTAATTTTATCTCAAATACATATTTATCATTTACTACCACTTCTTTTACATTTTTTCTCACACTTTCTTCTATTTCATCTTCTTCATCATTTTTAGTTACTTTCCACTCATCTAGCTTTTCTACTTTGCTCATATATTTATCAAGATTCAATTTTCCATTGTTTTGTATATTAAAAGAAGTTGACTCCACTTGCAGCTTTGACTCTATTGACTTTATCTCTGCATTTTCTTTATTGCTGTTAACGTTATCTATAATCCCATTTTTATTTACCACATATGATATTGATATAGATGACAAAATTAATAAAACTATAATTGTAACTACTAATGCAATAATAGTTATCCCTTTGTTATTTTTCATATATTATTTTCTTCCTTTACATCTCATATTATACACACAAATTATATCATTCGGCACTGTATTTATCAATAATTATATCTTTACATTTTTATTACAGAATTAAAGTTTGATTTTTATGTAATCTGTGTTATAATAGCGTTATATGTCGCATTAAAAATTTCTTTGTTTATTGAGGAGGTTTAAAATGAATGTTAATGAAGTAAAAAAGGCACAACAAATTATACGGTCTGCTAAAATTGATTTAGCATTGATTGTAAAAAAGTATTTTGAGTCTGGAAATCCTTTAATGGTAAATGATTTAAAACCATTTGATATTTCCATAACAGACTTATTTGCAGATCAAAAAAATCCTGTGCAAATTTTTTTCGAGGACCGTAAAACTAATTTACAAATCCAAGTTGATCTGATTTGTAAACAACCATCTGATTGTATTTATTCTATATCTTGCAGAGAGCTTGGTATATATAATTACTATCCAGGTCCAAATAATGATATTTCGGCACAGGGAAAAGCAGATATCTGTTATTACACTATCGGAAATGGGGATTTTGATCCACAACCTAATTTGGTTGAAATTGAATTTCGTAATTACACTCGTTAACAAATAAGATATTATAAATATCTTATTCAGACAAAAAAGTCAACTTGTATTGCCAAGTTGACTTTTTCTTTTAATTAATATTAATATTTAATATATATTTTACTTGCAGAATTCACTGTAATTCCAGCTTTGGGAATTTGCTCTTTTATAATTATATTGTCTTTATCTAATTCCTCTGAATCATTTTCTATAACCATTTCTAGAGAATTATCCTTTAATATTTTTTGAGCCTCACTAATTGTTTTTTCTGTTATATCTGGCACTTGTACTTGCTCTATTTGTTCAACTTCATCTGTATTTCCTTGTGTTACTTCTAAATATGGTAATATCTCACTAAATACTTGCCCTCCTACTGGTGCTGCTACCCCTCCTCCTTGGTGTCCACCTTCTCCTGTTGGATTATAAAGTGTTACCAAAACTACAACTTGTGGATTATCAATAGGAGCAACTCCACAAAAAGATGTTACATATTTATTAGTATTAACTCCATCTTCAGATGTACCTGTTTTTCCCCCTATTCTATACCCCGCTACTTTTGCATTTTTCCCGAGTTCCTTCAGATACAACAGATTCCATCATACTTAATACTTTTTCTGAAGTTTCTTTAGATATTACTGTTCCATTATATTTTGCAGGAATATCTGTAACTTCTTTTGTTTCACTATTAATAATTTGTTTTACCACTCTAGGTACAACACTATTTCCTCCATTAGCAATTGCTGATACTGCTGTTGCTAACTGTATTGGTGTTATTTCAAATCTTTGACCAAAACTAATTGTAGCTAATTCAACAGGTCCGTGCTTTATTTTCAGCTAAAAATATGCTATTTGCCTCACCTGGCAAATCTATTTGCGTTTTATCTAATAATCTAAATTTATTTAAATAACTATAATATTTTTGAACTCCTAGTTTCTGACCTAATCCTATAAATACTGGGTTACACGAATTCATCAGTCCTTGTCTTAAGCTTTCTGATCCATGTGGTCTATAATATCTCCAACATTTAATTCTAACACCTGCGACTTCAATTCCTCCTGTACAGACAAATTCACCTTCTTTATCTATGTCTGTTACAATTCCTTCTTCTATTGCTGAAGAAGCTGTTATTAATTTAAAAACAGAACCTGGCTCATATGTATCTGCAATTGCTTTATTTCTCCATACAGCTTGCAGATTTTTTGTTTTTTCTAATTGATCCATTGATTGCCATGTTTCTTTTAGTTCATCTGTATAAGGTTCATATGGATTATTTAAATCATATGATGGATATGTTGCCATAGCCAATACATCTCCATTTTGTGGGTTCATTACCACAATATTTCCTCCATCTGTACATTTATTATCAATACATACTTCTTGTAAATACTTTTCTACAATTGATTGTATTGTTAAGTCTATTGTCAAAACAAGATCATTTCCATCAACAGCAGCAACATAATTCTCACCTTCATGTCCTATTTCTCCCCCTTTAGCATCTGTATGTCTTTGGATAGCTCCTTGTTTTCCTTTTAATTCTATGTCATATTTAGCTTCTATTCCATCTAATCCTTGATTATCACTTCCACAAAAGCCTATAATTTGTGCAGCTAACTTACTATGTGGATAATACCTTTTAGTATCTTCATCTATATTAATTCCTGTGGTTATATTATTTTCTTGCATCCACAATCTTAGTTGATCTGTTTTTTCTCTATATACCTTTTTTACAATAGTTTCTATTGAGCTTCGTTTACTCACTTTTTTTAGAATTTTCTCATAATCTAATTCAAATAATTCTGATAATTTTTTAGCTACTTTTTCTTTATCTTTTTTATCAATATTACCTGGATTTACCGTAACTGTTTCAACAGTACTACTTACTGCTAAAACTTCTTTTCCACTACTATCATATATTGTTCCTCTTTTAGGATTAATTGCCCTATCTAATGTTTGTTGTTGATATGCAAGCTCCGATAATTCTCCTCCTTGAACAAATTGTATAAATCCTATTCTACCAATAAGACAAATAACAATAATAAAACATATAAATAATGTATTTCTCATTTTTCTTTTACTTGAAAGTTTTGTAACAGCCATAAAAAATCCTCCTAATTTATTCTATTAGGAAGATTTTCTATTATTCTTCTATTTATTAAATAATTTATTTGTTAACTTTTGAAACCAATTTTCATTACTATTTTTAACAATTTTTTCTGAAGCTGGTTCAACATAATCTTTTTTAGGCAAATTAATATAAACTGTTTGCCTGTTTGTTAATTTTTGCATTCCTAGCTTTTCTTTAGCCATTTTTTCTATTGTATTTAAATTTAAATTATTTTCTATGTTTACTTTCAATTGTTCATTTTCTTTTTGAGTAGCAGATAATTCTTTTTTTAATGATTGAATTTCTGTAAATTTTTCATTTATTTGAGAGTTTCTATAACTTATGGTTAGCAATAATATAAATATTCCTATAACAATTAATGTTAGCTTTACTTGTCTTTCTTTTTGAGCACTAGAAAGCTTAACATCCTGTCTTGGCACGTCTTTTACAACTCTTAAATTTCTTTTTTGTCTTTTTCTTTTGTAATCTGGTTCTAATTTTCTTGGACTTGTAGAATATTCATACATGTTTCTAGCCATAAGTTATTCACCTCCTTTGTATTTTTTATAATTTATTCTTAAGTTTATATCTTTTCAAATATTCTTAACTTAGCACTTTTACTTCTTGGATTTTCTTCTTGCTCTATTTTTGTAGCTATTATTGGTTTTCTATTAATAATTTTTCCTAAAGATTTTGCTCCACACACACAATATGGCAAATCACTTGGACATGTGCATTTGCCTTTTGCATCAATATACGCATTTTTTACAGCTCTATCTTCTAAAGAATGGAATGTTATTATGCATAATCTTCCATTTTCATTTAAACATTCTATGCTATCTTTAACAGTGTTATATAATGGTTCTATTTCATTATTAACTTCTATTCTTATTGCTTGAAATGTTCTCTTAGCTGGATGTCCATTATTTTGTTTTGACTTTGGTATAGAATCTTCTATAATGTCAACTAATTGCTTAGTAGTTTCTATGGTTTTATTTTTTCTATACTCACAAATATTCTTAGCAATTCTTCTTGAAAATCTTTCTTCACCATATTCATATATAATATTTGCAAGTTTATCTTCTTCATATGTATTTAAAACAATTTTTGCAGTTAATCCTTGAGATTTGTCCATTCTCATGTCCAATTCATTTTCACCTAAATAACTAAATCCTCTATTTCTTTCATCTAATTGATATGATGACACTCCTAAGTCTAGTAAAATCCCATCTACTTTTTCTATATTTAAGTCTTTTAATATATTTTTTATATTATCGTGATTATCATGAATAAATATAACATTATCAAATTGTTTTAGTCTTGATTTTGCTGCATTTAAAGCTTCTTCATCTCTGTCTATTCCTATTAAACGTCCTTTTGAAGATAATCTTTTTGCAATTTCTATACTATGTCCAGCTCCTCCGCATTGTACCATCTACATATATACCATCTGGATTTATATTTAAACCATCAATGCATTCTTGTAACATTACTGGATTATGTTTAAATTCCAATTTAACACCTCTAATATTTGATTACATTTACTAAAATTTATAATACATTTACAGCTGGCAATTTTAGAAAACTACCAGCTGTATTCATCTAAAGTATATACTTTTCTTTGGTTTTCAAATATCTTAAGTAATATTTTCTTATGTTTATTATAAAATCCTTAGTATTTTATAATTTATCTTTTGTATAATTTTCATTAGTAAAATTGTCTTTTGTAATTTTATCTTTTGTAACTTTATTTTTTATCTTTTGTACAGTTATCTTTCGTATTTTTTTCTTTTGTGTTTTTATATAAACTTTTGCAAGTTATATACCAAGCATTGTCATATTCTCGGCAATTTCATCTGCAGAAATGTTTTCATCACAACTTTCCCAAGTATCTTTATTCCAAATTTCTAACCTTGTTCCTACTCCTATAATAACTGCTTCTTTTTGTAAATTTGCTGCTGTTCTTAAATTGTTTGGAATTAAGAATCTTCCTTGTTTGTCTAATTCGCACTCTGTAGCACCAGATAAGAAAAATCTAACAAAATTTCTTGCATTTCTATCTGATAGTGGAAGAGTTTTTAATTTAGTTTCAAAATTTAACCACTCATTTTGTGAAAACGCAAATAAACATCCATCTAACCCTTTTGTTACGATGAACTTATCTCCCATGTCTTGTCTCAATTTGGCAGGCATTATCAATCTACCTTTAGCATCTAGAGAATGCTCGTATTCACCTATTAGCAATTAAATCTTCACCCCTCTCCACATTGTCACCACTTTGTGCCACTTTTCTCCACTTCATCTAAATTGTAATATAACTTTTTTTATTTTGCAAGCATTTTTTAAAATTTTTTTAATTTTTTTGACATTGCCATCGGGGACGGACCTTTTTGGCCACTTTTTGCCACAGGGGACGGACTTTTTTGGCAATATAAAATAGCTTCTTAAAACTCAATAAAATACAGTAATATAATGTTTTTAAGGAAATGGCTGTGGGGACCGACAAGTTTAGAATATGTTATAAAATTTGCGTTAGTCATAATTTTATTTACATATTCTACGCAGTTGGGAATGAACGTAAAACATTATATTACTGTATTTTTATATATAATTAAAAAAATTCTCAAAAAGGTTCGTCCCCTGTGGCAACTTTGCAAATTAAACCCGGAACCAATGGCAATAACTTGAACATTAAGTATTATTTTTATATTTATATGAACTTTTAATATTATTCGTTTGCATATTTTCCTATTATTAATTCGTTCTCATTTACTCTCACTATTGCTATACTTTTTATAAATCTATATTGGAGGTAAATTATGATTGATACAAATAAAAAAGATTCTAAAGAATATATGGGAAAAAAGCTAAGATTAGCTAGAACTATTTCTAATCTTACTCAAGAAGAACTAGCAGAAAAATTATCTTTAACTCCAGAGTATGTTAGTCAAATTGAACGAGGTATATCTTATGGTAGTGTAGAAACACTTATTAATATTTGTAAGACTTTAAATGTTAATGCTGATTTCTTATTACATGGATTACTTAACAACGATTCTAATAATTTAAGTGATTTAATTGATGAGGATTTTTTATCTGAATATTTAAAACTTGATTCTTACAATAAAACATTGTTAAATGTCTTTACACATGATTTAATAAAAATGCAAGAGGAGAAAATCAAAAGAAAAAAACAATAAAAAAACAAACAATTTCCGTATATAAAAAACCAGATTATTAATTTTTCCTAATAATCTGGTTTTTTAGTTTCATTTTAATTCTATATTTTTTATTGCTTTAATTTCATAGATAATAACTTAGAAATACCGTTTTCTTCCATTGTAACTCCATAAACTGTATCTGCCGCTTCCATTGTTCCTTTTCTGTGAGTTATTACTAAAAATTGTGTTTGTTTTGAAAACTTCTTCAAATATTCAGCAAAACGATATACATTAACATCATCAAGTGCTGCTTCAATTTCATCTAAAACACAGAAAGGAGCTGGATTAATTTTTAATATAGCAAATAATAAAGCTATTGCTGTAAACGCCTTTTCTCCTCCTGATAAAAGCATCATATTTTGTAATTTCTTTCCTGGTGGTTGTACTGTTATTTCTATTCCACATTCTAAAATATTTTCTTCATCTTCTAATCTTAATGATGCATTTCCTCCACCAAATAATTCTTTAAACACTTCTGAAAAGTTTTTATTAATCATCTCAAATTGTTTCTTAAATTGTTCTTTCATAGTAGCAGTCATATCTGATATAATTTTTCTTAATTTATTCATAGTATTTTCTAAATCAACTCTTTGTTCACACATAAAGTCATATCTTTCTTTTAATGTTTTATATTCTTCTATTGAATCAACATTAACGCTTCCTAATTCTCTAATATCTGAACGTAAATTATTAACTTTCTTTTGAGTTAAAGAAACATTTTCTGGTTTCTTATAATCTTTTACATTATTTGGAGTTAATTCATATTCTTCCCACATTTTGTTAACAATATTGCTGATATCTTCTTCTAATTTTGTCTTTTTAACATCTACTTTTACTATTTGAGCTTTTAAATCCTCAATTGTTTTGAATTTACTTGTAATTTCCTCTTCTTGTTTTTTTAGTTTTTCATTCTTATCTATTCTTGTTTGTTTTAATTCTTCTATTTTAGAACCACTATTTTTTACTTCTTCATTAATGCGTTCTATTTTCTCTTTTGTGTCTTCTATTGATTTTTCTAAATTAAAATTATCACTATTGATTTTTTCTATCTGTTCTTCTTTATTTTTAATACTCTTGTCTGCATTATCAATGTCTATATTAATTCTTTCTTGCATTTCTTCAATTGATGTTTCACTTTCGTCAAAAGATGAAACTGATATTTTTAAGTTTGTAATATCAAAATTTAAGTCATCTATATATTTTTGATTATCTTTATTTAATTCTGCATATTCTTGTATTATTTTTGTAAGCTCTTGCGTTTCTTTTACAATATCACTTATTTCTTTTGATATTTTTTCTTTATTTTCTTGTGTTTCTTTTTTCTGTTCTTCTAAATTGTTTTGTTCATCTTTTAATTTGTTTATTCTATTTTCAATCCTTGATATATTATTATCAATGGCTATTACCTTTTGTTTTTGAGTTGCATATGTAATATCTATTTCTTGCAATTCCTTTTCTAAGCTAGTCGCCTCTAATAATGTGTCTTCAATTGATGTTTCATATTCTTCTTTTTCTTTTTGTAATTTTTCTATTTTAGTTTTTAAATTTTTTAGATTTTTCTCTAACTTTTCAATTTCTCTTCCTCTACCCAAAATATTTACTGTCTTCTTTGCTACAGATCCACCTGTAATACTTCCTGATGCGTTTATCACATCTCCTTCTAAAGTTATTATTCTAAATGAATATCCATTCTTTTTAGCAACTTTAATTGCTGTTTCCATATTATCAACAATAACTGTTCTTCCTAGTAAATTAAGTATAATTTGTTCATATTTTTTATTAAACTTAATTAAATCTGATGCAATTCCTATTACGCCGTCTTCGTTTCCCTTTATTTTATCTATTTTTCTACCTTTTACAGATGTTATAGGTAAAAAAGATGCTCTTCCTAGATTATTTTTTCTTAAATGTTCAACAAGTCTTTTAGCATCATCTTCAGTTTCTGTGACAATATTTTGTAAGCTTGCTCCTAAGCACATTTCAATAGCAGTTTGGTATTCTTCTGGAACTTCAATTACATTTGCTAAAACTCCATTCATACCTTTTCCAAGTTCTTTTATATTATCACAATCTTTTAATAAAGATTTAACACTTTTTATATAGCCTTCTTTCTCTTTTTCTGTTTCTATTAAAAATTTTAATCTAGATTCTTTTATTCTTGATTCATTTAATAGACGATTGATATCATCATCATATTTTTTTATTTTTATATTTGCTTCTTCTCTTTGTTCATTTATTTTATCTAATGTTTTTACTATTTGATTTCTTTTACTTTCAATATCATAAAAATCTTTAGAAATATCTTCTTTCTCTAATCTTGTGCTATCTAATTCTGAAATATTATTTGAAATTTCATTTTTTATTTGTCTTTGTCTTTTCTCGTAATTTTCAAAATTAATATCTTGAGTATTATTTTCTGATTGTAATTCATATTTTTTATCTGTATTTTGTTCTACTTTTTGTTTATATCCTTCTATTTCAATTTCTTTTGAAGATAATTTCTCAGTAATTTTAGCAAGTTCTTCTTCTTTTTCTTCTAATTCTTTAGCAAATTTTTCTCTATTTTGTTTTAAGTTTGCTTTCTTTTCTTGTTTTTGTTTTATTTCCTCTTCTAAACCTTTTATCTTTTCTTTTAATTCTTCAATTTCCTTTGAAAATCTCTTTGAATTCTCTTTGTTATTTGCTATTCTAGTATTTGCTACATTTATATCTGAATTTAACATTTCTATTTCTTTTTGACTTTCAAAACCAATATTAGACATTTCTTCTATTTTAGTTGTTATCTCGTCAATTTGTGTTTTCAATTCTTCTTTTAATTGTTTTATTCTTTCAAGTCTTCCTTCTTCTTCATTACATTGATTTGTATAAATTTCTTCATCTTTAACAATTTCTTCAAGATTTTTTTTGTATTTTTCTATATTATATATAAACAATCCTATTTCTATATTTTTTAATTCTTCCTTTAAATTCAAGTACTTTTTTGCTTTTTCAGATTGAATTTTTAAAGGTTCTAAATTTGTCTCAATTTCTAATAAAATATCGTTGATTCTAAGTAAATTCAACTTTGTACGTTCTAATTTTTTTTCTGATTCTTGTTTTCTTGTTCTATATTTTACAATTCCAGCAGCTTCTTCAAATATATGTCTTCTATCTTCTGATTTGTTACTTAAAATTTCATCTATCTTTCCTTGACCAATAATAGAGTATCCATCTTTTCCAATTCCAGTATCCATGAATAATTCTAATACATCTTTTAGTCTACATGGTACTTTATTTATAAAATATCCAGTTTCACCACTTCTATATATTTTTCTTGTAACTGTTACTTCTGTATATTCTATTGGCAATGCTCCATCTTGATTATCAAATACTAAAGAAGCCTCTGCGAAACCTAGAGACTTTCTATTTTGTGTTCCTGAAAAAATTATATCTAGAGATTTAGCACCTCTTAGTGATTTCATACTTTGTTCACCAAGCACCCATCTTATACTATCAGATATATTGCTTTTTCCAGATCCATTTGGACCTATAACACTTGTTATTCCTGGCATAAACTCTAATACAGTTTTATCTGCAAAGGATTTAAATCCCTGTAATTCTAATCTTTTTAAATACATCTATTCTCACCTTTTGTCGATTAATTTACATGTAGTTTATACCATTTTTCGATTTTTGTAAAGCCAATATTATACAAAATCCGACCCTGAAACAATTTTTGCAATATTATAAATCAATTTTTGTTTATCAGGTGTACAATTGATTAAAATATTATATAATTCTTTATCTAAATATTTATCTGAACAAGTATCTGTACCTGTAACTAGCTTCTCTAAAGGCACATCCAATGCCTTTGAGATTTGTGCTAGCCTTTTCAAATTTATTTGAGAATGACCTCTTTCAACTCTACTTAAAAATGCTGTTGCTACATCTATTTCTTCTGATAATTTTTCTTGTGACCAACCCTTTTCTTTACGTGCTTGTCTAATTCTATCACCTATTAACGAATAATCTATTTCATTTTCCATTTTTTTACTCCTCCTTGTAAGTAAATATAACATTATGAGTTCTACTTGTCAATATATTTTTTATCTATCAATAAAATTTTACAAATGAAAAAATACTGTCACTAGTTTAAGGTTTAAATTTAAAAATTATTATTGCGAAACAGTCTTTTAAAACATTCAAATAAAAAATAGAATAAGATATTTTTTTCTTATTCTATTTTTTACTTTGATTTTGCAATTTAAACCCGGAACCGATGGCAAACCCGGAACCGATGGCAATTTATTTAATTACATTCTCAGCATAAGTGTTATTCACTATTTTATCATATGGAGCTTTTTGTTTTAGTTCTCCTGCTTCTGTCATAACCTCTTGTAATCTATTAAATGATTCTTCTTTTAATATTGGCGTATCATTCCAAGCATCAATATCTTTATAACTTTGTATTGCAGTTGCTAACATTTCAACATCTGTACCTGGAAAGAAGTTTTGTATTACTTCTGCTATTTCTTTACTTGAGTGGCTTTTTACCCATTGTTGTCCTTGATAAATTGCTTTTGTGAAATCTTCTATAGTTTTTTCATTTTTTGATATATAACTTTTTTTAGCAAAATACGCTGTGTATGGTATTTCTCCGGCTTCTTCTCCTACTGATGCTACAATATAACCCTTTCCTTCTTTTTCTGTAAGAGATGCTGTTGGTTCAAACAATGTTACATAATCTGCATTTCCACTTGCAAATGCACCTGCCATCAAATCAAATTTAATGCTATCATCTAAAGTCGCATCTGTTTTAGGATTTATTCCATTCTTTTTTAATACATATTCCAATGTCATATATGGAACTCCTCCTTTTCTTCCCGGAATGATAGTTTTTCCTTTTAAGTCTTTCCAATCAAATTTTTTTGTTTCTTTTCTTGATACTAAAAATGATCCATCTTTTTTTGTCATTTGTGCAAATACTTGTGTATAGTCTTCTTTTCCTTCATTATATACATAAATTGATGCTTCAGGTCCAGCAAATCCAATATCACATTGATTTGATAATACTGCTGTCATTACAGCATCTGCCCCCTGACCTGTAGTTAATTCTATGTCCATTTTATTTTCTTTAAAATATCCTTTATTTATAGCTACATATTGTGGTGCATAGAATACTGAACGTGTAACTTCATTTACTTTAATTACTTTTAAATCACTTTTATCATTAGATTTCATATTATTAAAAATAATAATTCCTATAATTACAACTATTATAACTATAACTGCTATAGTTATTTTCTTTTTACTTTTCAATTTTTTTCCTCCCTTTATTTAAAATTATTTGATTTAAGGATAAATTTTTCAAGCAATAATATCGCTCCATACATAATTCCTGCTACAATTCCAAGTATAATTACACTAGCCATTACCAAATCCAATTTAAATACCTGACCACCATATACAATTAAATATCCTAGACCTGCTTTGGAAACTAAAAATTCTCCAGATATAATTCCTACAAGAGATAAACCGATATTTACTTTTAGTGAATTAATAAATGTTGACAAATTTGCAGGTATGACTATTTTGGTCAATATTTGATATTTTGTGGCCTTAAATGTTTTTGCCATTTTTATAATTTCTTTATCTGTCTTTAAAAAGCCATTTAAATTTTCTAATATCGTAACAATTAGAGAAATTAAAATCCCCATTGTTACAATTGCTGGCATTCCTGCACCAACCCATATGATAATAATTGGACCGTAATGCTACTTTAGGTAAACTATTTAATACAACTAAATATGGATCTAAAACTTTTGACAAAAATTCTGACCACCATAAAATAATTGCAACAATAATTCCTATAAAAGTTCCAAGTAAAAAACCTACAACTGTTTCATACACAGTAACACCTATATGTTTTCCTAAATCATTTGCTCCAAGATGTATTAATGTATTAAAAATTCTACTTGGTTGACTTGTTATAAAACTGTCTATAATATTTAGATAAGCTAATATCTCCCATACTCCTAAAAAAATTATTAGTATTGATATTTGAGTTAAAAAAATCAATTTATTTTTTCTTTTTACTTTTTTTAAATATTCCTTTCTTTCTTTAGAAATTACTAATTTATTCATCTACTCCAAGCTCCTTCCATAATGTATTAAAATATTTACTAAACTTAGGACTTTCTCTACAATTAATTGGTGACCTATCTTTTATTTCAAAATCTATCTTGTGTATATCTTTTATTGTTCCTGGTCTTTTAGTTAAAACTAAAACTCTATCTGACATACTAATAGCTTCTGAAATATCATGCGTTACAATAATTGCAGTTATTTTTTCTTTTTTTAGAATTGAATAAATATCATTTGTTACCATTATTCTTGTTTGATAATCTAATGCAGAAAAAGCTTCATCTAATAACAATATTTTAGGTTTTGTAGCAAGTGTTCTTATTAATGCAACTCTTTGTCTCATTCCTCCAGATAGCTCTGAAGGATATTTGTCTTTAAAATCATAAAGATTATATTTTTTTAATAAATTTATTGCATATTCTTCATTTTCTTTATTATTTTTTCCTTTTATTTCTAACCCAAATAAAGTATTACTTAAAATATTTCTCCATTCTAGTAAACAGTCCCTTTGTAGCATATAACCTATTTTATTTGATATTCCGATTGCACTTTTCTCCTTCTATGTATATATCTCCTGTTGTCTTTTTTTCTAATCCTGCAATAATAGAAAGAAGTGTTGATTTGCCACATCCACTTGGTCCAATAATGCTAACAAATTCCCCCTTGTTTACTCTAAAATTAATATTTTTAATTGCTAAAACTTCTCCTTCATAATTTTGATATCTCTTACTTATATTTTTAACCTCTAATATTTTTTCCATTGTAATCCTCCTTTTAATTTATCCTAATAATATTTTATGTAAAATATTATTATTAGTTCTATTTTTATAACGCAAAAATAGCAGATAATTAATACAAATATTAATTATCCGCCTCTAAACACTTTACATTTATTTTTATAGTTCTTTTTTTATTTCTTCTAATTCTTTTTTGGTTACTCCGCTAACGCTCAAAATAATATCATCCTTAAAATTCATTAAGAGCATTTTCATTACTACTTCTTTTCTTTCTTTTATTCTCCCATCTCTCATTCCTGTTTTTATCCCAGTTTTTATTCCAGTTTTTATTCCGTTTTTCATTCCTGTTTCTATTCCTTTCTGGATTCCTTCATTTAAAACTCTTCTATTTTCAGCTGTTAATCTATCAATTAAAGTACTCATACGTTCATCACCTACCTTTTCCTCAATTTCTTGAATAAGTTCTTTTTTCTCTATGCTACATAATGCACCATCTAAGGCATATAAAATAATATTTTGCAACTCTTCTAAAATCTCTTTATTATTGGTACTTTTTATTATTAAATTAAGCTTATTTACTAAGTCTTTCTTATTTTTTGCCTTTTCAATAAGCATACTATATCCAAACATAGAATTTAATCTTAATAAATATTCATCTGATAGTTTGTTTATCTCAATTAAATTATATTGCAAATTAATTTTATAATTTTCAAATACAGATATGCTTACTTGTTTTTCTTTGAAATTTTGTGGCACTTTCCATTTTCTGTCACCTGTATATATAACTATTGGCACTATTATTGGATATTTCTTGTCTTTATTAAATCTTTGATTTTTACACCATTCATGCATAATATCTATACAGTAATTTAACATTCTATATGGCATCCTAACATCTATAGTAGATTGATGTTCTATTAAGAAAAATACCTCTTCATTTTTTAGTTTATATACTAAATCTGCTTCTTTTGACTTATATTTTTCTGTAACATAACTATTAGTAAATATTATAATATCATCTGTTTTTATTTCATATCCACTATAAATAAATTGATTAAGAAATCTCAAAATTTCTATTTTGTTTTTTAATACACTTTTTATTAATTTATCATGTAATTTGCTATTTTCCTCATTTTTTATAACGCAATAATTACTTTTTTCTTCTGCAAGCTGAAGTACAGCATTTAGCCTCAAGGTATGTATAACTTCGATATAATTTTCATATGTAAATACCTTCAATAAATCCCTCCCTTATATTATATTTTGTGTTTACTTTTTAGTCAACGTTTCTTTTGTAGTAAATAGTATGTTTTACCTCCTTCAATTTGTTTTTTTCTTTTCTTTTTGAATTTTTACTAGATTTCTTACTAGATTTTAATTAAATTTGATTATAAATTTTATTAGAACAAAAATATTTCTTATAAATATAAAATTTGACTTCAATTATTATTAAATCATAAATTGGTAATTTTTTCAAGTTTTTTAGACCTTATTTTCAAATTCGATAAAAAAAATAGCAAAATAAATCATTTTTCCGTATTCTTTGTCGATTTATTTTACTATTTCTTTATAACACAAATTTATATAATAAATTTGTGTGCAAGTAATTTAAAAATAATTACTAATCTCTTCTAAATTTTCAAATTGATTTTGTCTATATACATCGTACACTACAATGGCAACTGAATTAGATAAATTTAACGATCTTAATGTTGGTCTCATTGGAATCCTAATTGTTTTATCAATATATTTTTTTAATATATCTTCTGGTAACCCTTTTGTCTCTTTGCCAAACAATAAGTAAACTTCATCCATCTTTTTATATTCTGGCTCTGAATATACGTGTTTTCCTTTTGTCGTTACAAAAAACATATCATTTTCTTCTGGTTTATACTTCTCTAAAAATTTTTCAAAAGATTCATGCTCTTCTATTTCAACTTTATCCCAATAATCTAATCCAGCTCTTTTTACTGCTTTTTCTGAAATATTAAATCCTAATGGATGTACTAAATGTAGCTTTGCTCCTAATGCAGCACAAGTTCTTGCAATATTACCTGTATTTTGTGGAATTTCTGGTTCTACCATTACAACATTTACTTTCATTTCTATCCTCTCTTTTCTTATTTCTTATATTACAATTTATTTTTATCTTTATTTACTTAATTTTTGTCTTACATATTCATACAATACTACTCCAGTTGCAACTGAAGCATTTAAACTTTCAGTTTTCCCAATCATTGGTATTTTTATTTTTTCATCAGATAAATCTTGTATATCTTTAGAAACACCATTTGCTTCGTTACCAATAACTATTACTTTTTTATCAAAATTTATGTCATATAAGCTTTTATCAGTTTGCAAAGATGTTACAACAAGTTTAAATTTATGTTTTCTTATTTCTTTTAGTGTTTTAGTCAAATCTTTGCATTCAATAATTTTAATTCTAAAAATTGCTCCCATTGTTGACCTAACAACCTTAGAATTATAACAATCAGCAGTTCCTTTTGATACCAATATTTGTGTTAATCCTATACTATCTACAGTTCTTAAAATTGTACCTAAATTTCCTGGATCTTGTATATCATCTAATGCAACAATAATATCTTGTTTATAATCAATCTCTATATCAATATTGTTTTTTTCAATAATAGCTAACACACCTTGAGGAGTCTGAACTTGAGAAAGATATTTAAATAATTTTTCAGTAACATAAATGCATTCATATTTAGCAATTTCATACATTAATTCTTTAGAAATAAAGTCACTTCTTTCACAATCATCACATAAAACAATATATTTTATTTTACTATTTTCTTGTATAGCTTCTGCTACTAACTTTACTCCTTCAATTACAAATTCATTACTTTCATCTCTATATTTCTTATCTTTTAATTTCCTTATATGCTTAATTATCTCATTATCTTTACTTGATATTTTTTGCATAAATTCTCCTCCTTTTAGTTACCAACGTGTATAAGCGCAAAGCATTATATTAGTATTCCTTACTTTATAATCATACCAATTGACAAAAAGGTCCGTCCCTAATGGCAACTTTTTAAAAACTCTGTTATAGTCTTTAGGATTTCTCTTTCATTACTTGTTTTTACTTCTAGTGTAATCATTGGCTTTACACCTGCTGAAAATTTTATTTTGTTCCCATAATTTTGAATTAGTTTATTTACATCTAATTTAAATCTATTTTGTTCAAATGTAAATACTACAGCTTGGTTTTTATTAATTATTTTTACAATATTAATTTCTTTACTTAAGTATTTTATTCTAGCTATATCTATTAAATTTTCTAGTTCTTTTGGCATATTTCCAAATCTATCTATTATTTCATCTATAACATTTTGTATGTCTTCTTCATTTTTACATAGTGCTATATTTTGATATACTTCTATTTTTTGATTTGCATCTGATATATATTCATCTGGTATATAACTTGTTACATTTAAATCAATTTGTATATCTGTTTCTGGTAATACTTCTATTCCTTTCATTTCTTTAATTACTTCATCTAATAAATTGCAATAAGTATCATATCCTACTTGTTCTAGATGTCCTGATTGTATTTCTCCTAAAAGACTTCCTGCTCCTCTTATTTCTAAGTCCCTCATCGCTATTTTAAATCCAGATCCAAATTCAGTAAATTCTTTTATTGTTTTTAATCTTTTATCTGCTACTTCTGTTAGTAATTTATCTTTTTTATAAGTTATATATGCATATGCTTGTTTGTTTCCTCTTCCTACTCTTCCTCTTATTTGATAAAGAGTTGATAATCCCATTCTATCTGCATTTTCTACAATTATTGTATTTGCATTAGGTATATCTATTCCTGATTCTAAAATTGTTGTACAAACTAAGACATTTGTTTTTTTATCTATAAATTCTTTCATTATTTCTTCTATTTTTGTTCCTGTCATTTGTCCATGTGCATATGATACTTCCGCTTCTGGCACCAAATTTGATATCATATTTGCTTTTCTTTCTATATCTTGTACATTATTAAATAAATAAAATACTTGGCCATCTCTTTCTAATTCCTTTGTAATCGCTTCTTTTATTACCTCTTCATCATATTCTAACACATATGTTTGAACAGGTTTTCTATTATGAGGTGGCTCATAAATAACTGACATATCTCTTATTCCTACAATAGACATATGCATAGTTCTAGGAATTGGTGTAGCTGTCATTGTTAAAACATCAACATTTGTTTTTAATTGTTTTAATTTTTCTTTTGCCTTTACACCAAATCTATGCTCTTCATCTATAATTAATAGTCCCAAATCTTTAAATTCAACATCTTTGCTTACTAATCTATGTGTACCTATAACTACATCCACTTCTCCTAATTTGAGTTTTTTTATTACTTCATCTTGATATTTTTTACTTTTAAATCTGTTTAATATTTCTACTCTTATAGGAAATTCCTTCATTCTATCTTTAAATTCTTGATATTGTTGATCAGCTAACACTGTTGTTGGAACTAAATATGCCACTTGTTTTTGATCCATTACTGCTTTAAATGCTGCTCTAAGTGCAACTTCTGTTTTTCCATATCCAACATCTCCACATAATAACCTATCCATTGGCATATGTGATTCCATGTCTTTTTTCACTTCTTCTATACATCTTAATTGATCATCTGTCTCTTGATATGGAAATTTAGCTTCAAATTCTTCCTGCCATGGAGTATCCTTACTAAAAGCAAAACCTTGTATTTTTTCTCTTTTTGCATAAAGTTCTATTAACTCTTTTGCTATTTCACGTAAATTATTTTTTACTTTTGCCTTAGTTGTTTCCCATTCTTTACTTCCCAAACGATTTATTTTAGGTTTAATAGTATCTCCACCTATATATTTTCTAATAGAATCCAAATCATTTGTTGGTATATATAAAACATCATCATTTTTATATTTTATTTTAATATAATCTTTTATTGTATTATCTGCTTTAATAGTATTTACACCTATGTATATTCCTATTCCATATTTTTTATGGACAACATAATCTCCTATTTTTAAGTCTGCAAATACAACTTTTTCTCCCTCTTTAAAAGCTGCATGCATTATTCTTTTTCTCTTCTTTTCTCCATCTATTAAATCATCTGCAGATATAACAATTTGATTTATCTCATGACATTCAAATCCAGAAGATAACTTTCCTACAGAAATTGTAACAATACTCTCATTAGATTTTACTATAATTGTTTGATTTAGTTTTTCCTCAAACTTACATATTATTTCTTTTTCTTCAAGTATCTTTTGAATTTTTTTTGCTTTTTCTTTTGTACTTACTAATAAATATACTTTCTTTTTTTCATTTATATATTTTTGTAAATCAGAAAATAATCCATCTATTTCACTTTTATAATAATTTACTGTACGATAATTAAACCTATATTTCAAAGCATTAACTTTACTTTCTATATCTTGTTTATTTATATATACAATTTCATTTTTATCTATAACTTCTTCAATTTTTTCATAATTTAATAAATTATTAATTGCTTCAGGGATAAATCTTTCTTTTTCAATTAAGTTTTGTATTAAATTTTTATTATCTAATTGAATATTTTTTGCTCTTTGTTTTATTTTTACTATTTCATCTAAAAATATCCCATAGTCTTTTGATAAATATTCTAATATTGTTTGTTGGTTTTTATAAAAGCAATCAAAATACTTATCAATTTTACTAATATAATTTCCATCTTTTATTTGTTCAATATCTTCTTGTATATTTTCTTTTTGTTTATAATCTTTATATTTTTCCTCAATTTCTTTACATATTTTACTAATATTATTTTCTAAAATATATTCATGTGCTGGATATATTGTGGTCTTTTCTAATGTATTGATTGATCTTTGATTTATAATATTAAAATTTCTTATAGAATCTATTTCATCTCCCCAAAATTCTATACGAACTCCTATATTTTCATCAATTGATATATCTAAAATTCCACCTCTTACACTAAATTGTCCTCTTCCTTCTATTAACTCATATCTTGAATATCCTAAATCAATTAATTTTCTTTTAATTTCTTCTAAATTGTAACTTTCTCCAACTTTAAATTTTAACTCATTTTTATAAAGTAATTCTTTTGATGGTAATTTTTGAATTGCAGCTTCAATAGTTGTAACTAAAATTAAATTTTTCTTTGATTTTAATTTATTTAATGCTTCTATTCTTTCATAAGGTAATTCCTTACTTTCAGCAATATAGTCATATGTTACTATTTCTTTTTTAGGAAACAAAACAACTTTATCTGTAAAATATTTTAAATCTTCATAAATCTTTTTTGCTTGAATTTCATTATACGTTAATATACAAATAGGTTTTTTACTAAATTCATTTATAGCGCTTGCTAATTGAATCATTCCCACGTCAGTTAAGCCCGATATCTCTATCGGACTTTGTTTTTCTTCTAATTGTTTGAGCAAATCAATAAATTTTTGTGATTTTCCTAAATCACCTAATATTGTGTTCATGCCTTTTCTCCTAACTTGAATCACATTTTGTATTTTTATATTATACTATATTTTTTACATTTTTACAACTAATTTATCAAACTTAGAATTAATATACTTTTCTAACTTTTCCATAAAAATATTTGGTTCTATTTCTTTTTTTGCAACCATATCTAAACCTTTTTCCCAGCTTGCTGTTAGTTTTGGATTTAACATATCAGGCATAGATTGATAAACTATATCATAAATAATCTCACCTTTATCTGTAGGAGTTATAATTTGAGTTTTTGTATTAATATTTATATACTTTATTTTTTCTAATTTTTTTATTATTTCTGCTCTTGTAGCACTAGTTCCAATACCAGCACCTTTTATTTGTTCTCTTAATTCTTCTTCTTCAATTAATTTTCCTGCATTTTCCATAGCAAGAATAATTGATCCTGAATTATATCTTGTGGGTGGTGAAGTTTCAGCTTCTTTTGTTTCGAAATTATTAATTTTAATCTCTTGACCTTTTTTTAATTTTTTTAGAATCTCCAAGTCATTTTGCTTTTCTTCTTTTTTGTTGTCTTCCTCATTGTTTTCCACATTTTGTTCGTCTTTTGTGGATTTTTTAGCTGAATTTTTATCAATTGGTTTTAATATTTCTAAAAAACCTTGTTCCAAACAAACCTTTCCACTTGTAGAAAAAGTTTCTACATTCTTATCTTCTCCATGTTCAACATCTATTGTTACTTGAATTTTTTGATATTGTGCTGGTGGATAAAATATTGCTAAAAATCTTTTTGTTATTAATTTATATACTTGCTTTTGCAAATCCGGCAAATTATTATAATTTTCAAATCCTTGACCTGTTGGAATAATTGCATAATGATCTGTTATTTTACTATCATTAACATATTTAGTTTTTATTAAATCTGTAGAATATTTTTGTTCTACCATTTTATTTATATAGCCTTGAATTTCCTCATCTTTAAAGCCTTTTGCAATTCCGTTCAAGTTTTTCTTTATTTCTTTTGCAACAGCTGTTGATAATACTCTAGCATCTGTTCTAGGATATGTAACTAATTTTTTTTCATATAAATTTTGAATAATCTCTAGTGTTTGATCAGGCTTTATTTTAAACATCCTTGTACATTGATTTTGAATTTCTGCTAAGTTAAATAGCAATGGAGCATTTTCTTTTTGTTTTGATTTTTTTAATTCAGTAATTTTCCCCGTCTTATCTGCTAATATACTAATAAAATTCTTAGCATCTTCTTCTTTTTTAAAGCCTGTTTCATTATATAATTTTGTAGATTCAAACCATTTAGATTTTTCACTTACTTTCCACTCTGCTTTAAAAGAAGATATTTCATCTCCAAACTCTCCTAGGATTTTATAATATTTTGTTTTAGTAAAATTCCTTATTTCTCTTTCTCTAGAAACTATCATTCCCAAAACACATGTCATAACACGCCCTACTGAAATAGATGCTCTTTCTTCATTTATTTTACTAGCTAAATTTCTACCATAAATTATTGATAATAATCTAGAAAAATTAATTCCTATCAAGTAATCTTCCTTTGCTCTTAAATATGCACTATCTGATAAACTATCATATTCTGATAAATCTTTTGCTTCTCTTATTCCTCTTAATATTTCTTCTTCTGTTTGTGAATCAATCCAAACTCTTTTCATTTTTGCATTTGGATTTGGTTTAGCCATCATAAAAACTAATCTTTGTATATATTCTCCCTCTCTTCCAGAATCTCCTGCATTATAAATTTCTTCAATATCTTCTCTTTGCATTAGACCTTGTACAATATTAAATTGATTTTGTACAGCTGGAATTATCTCATATTTCCATTGTTCTGGAATAAAAGGTAATGTATCTAATCTCCAAAACTTTAATTTTTCATCATATTTATCTGGATAACTCATTGTCACCAAATGCCCTACACACCAAGTTATAATCCAATCATTTGATTCTAGATATCCATTTTTTCTATTTGTTGTTATTTTTAAAGCTTTTGCAAATTCCATTGCTACTGATGGCTTTTCTGTTATTAATAGTTTCTTGCTCATTTCATCTTTCCTTTATTATTTTTTAAGTCTTTCATCTATATATTTATTTATCTTTTCTTTTATATTTTTCATCCTTTGTTTTGTTTCTTCATTTTCATAATCTATTTTTTTAGATATTTTTTCTATATATTCTCTTTTTCTTATTTCTTCCAAAGTTTCATCAAAATTTATATTATAGACATATGCATACCAGGCAACCATATTATCTGCATTTGTTTTTAAATCTTCATATCTTGCTATATTATCTTTCATTATATTTTCATATACTTTATCAGTTATTTTTTCTTTTTTCAAATTATCAATTGGAAACCACACTGCATTTTCTATTGGCTCTGTTATTATTATATTAAAAATATCTAGTTTATCTGAATCTCTAATTATTTTACAATGTAATAATTCTCTTTCTTCTAGCCCTTTTTCTATTTCTATTTTATTATGATTTTTTATTGCTATATAAATAATTTTATCATATATATCTTCTTTTAAAAATTTTCTTATTAATCCTTCATCAAATAAAACTTGTAATCCTTGCACAGCATGATCTATACTTTGTCTATCTTTAAATGTATCAAATCTTTTAATTTGCTCGAATCTTCCTATATCATGTAAAAGCCCTATTAACTCTGCTAAATCAATATCTTCTTGTGATAATTTTAATTTTTCAGCTAGTTTTTTTGCATTATCTGCCACTCTTAATATATGCTCTTTTTTTATCTTGATTTTTGGATTTATGTCATCATATTTTTTTATATATTCATTTAGTACTTGTTTTGCTTTTTGGATATCTATCATTTCTATCACCTTCCAAATTGTATCACTTATGAAATTATATTTCAAATATAGATATAAAACTTTTACTATATTAAAAATTTTCTTGAAAATCAAGCTATTTTGGTATATAATTACTTCATTAATATGAAAGGGGCAATTTAGATGGGATATAACTTTATAGAAATAGAAAAAAAATGGCAAGATTATTGGGAAAAAAATAAAACTTTTTATACAGATGTATGGGATTTTTCTAAACCTAAATACTATGCATTAGATATGTTTCCTTATCCATCTGGACAAGGTCTTCATGTTGGACATCCAGAAGGATATACAGCAACTGATATAATATCTAGAATGAAAAGAATGCAAGGTTATAATGTTCTTCATCCTATGGGATGGGATGCATTTGGTCTTCCAGCAGAACAATATGCAATAAAAACAGGTAACCATCCAGCTGGATTTACAAGAAAAAATATTGAAACTTTTAAAAAGCAATTAAAAATGCTTGGTTTTTCTTTCGATTGGGATAAAGAACTTGCAACATGTGATTCTGAATTTTATAAATGGACTCAATGGATATTTAGCCAATTGTATAAAGATGGTTTAGCAAAATTAGTTGAAATGCCTGTTAACTGGTGTGAAGAATTAGGATGCGTTTTATCTAATGATGAAGTTATAAATGGAAAAAGCGAAAGAGGTGGATTCCCTGTAGTTCGTAAGAATATGAAACAATGGGTTTTAGATATACCTAAATATGCTGAAAAATTATTAGAAGGATTAAACGAACTTGACTGGCCTGAATCAACAAAAGAAATTCAAAGAAATTGGATAGGAAAATCAGTTGGCGCAGAAGTTAAATTTAAAGTTGCAAATAACGACAATCTAGAATTTACTGTATTTACAACAAGACCTGATACTTTATTTGGAGCAACATACTGTGTACTTTCACCTGAGCATGAACTAATATCTAAGTTAACTACTCCTGAACAAAAACAAGCTATAGAAAATTATATAAAACAAGCTGCTTCTAAATCAGATTTAGAAAGAACCGAATTAAACAAAGACAAAACTGGTGTATTTACAGGAAGTTATGCTATAAATCCTGTAAATAATGAAAAAATACCAATTTGGATTTCTGATTATGTTTTAGTTACATATGGTACAGGAGCAATTATGGCTGTCCCTGCACATGATCAAAGAGATTATGAATTTGCAACTAAATTCGGATTAAAAATTATTCCTGTATTAGAAGGCGGAGATATTTCAAAAGAAGCATTTGTTGGTGATGGAGTACACATTAATTCAGACTTTTTAAATGGATTAAATAAAGAAGACTCTATAAATAAAATGATATCATGGCTTGAAGAAAAAAATATTGGAAATAAAAAAATAAATTATAAATTAAGAGAATGGATATTTGCAAGACAACGTTATTGGGGAGAACCAATCCCTGTAGTTTATGATGAAAATGATAAAGCTTATATTTTACCAGAGTCTGATTTACCTTTAGTATTACCTGAACTTGAAGACTATAGTCCTTCAAAATCTGGTGACTCTCCATTAGATAAAGCTACAAATTGGGTTAACACTACATTTGATGGCAAAAATGTAAAAAGAGAAACAAGTACAATGCCAGGAAGTGCTGGATCTAGTTGGTATTTCTTAAGATATATCGACCCAAAAAATGATAACGAATTTGCAAATCAAGAATTATTAAAACATTGGATGCCTGTTGATTTATATGTTGGTGGACCTGAACACGCAGTTGGTCACTTATTATATTCTAGATTTTGGAATGAATACTTATTTGATAAAGGTTTATCACCTGTTAAAGAACCTTTTGCTAAACTTCGTCATCAAGGAATGATCCTTGGAACTAATGGTGAAAAAATGAGTAAATCAAAAGGAAATGTAATAAATCCTGATGATATGGTAAAAGAATATGGTGCAGACTCTTTAAGAATTTATGAAATGTTTATGGGGCCTATAGATGCTGCAAAACCTTGGGATCCAAACGGAATTGATGGCTCTAAAAAATTCTTAGAAAAAGTTTGGAGATTATATGTTGAATCAAATAAAATCCAAAATTCTGAAAATAAAAATCTAGAAAGAGAATATCATTATACAGTAAAAAAAGTTACTAATGATTATGAAACAATGAATTTTAATACTGCAATTTCTCAAATGATGATTTTTATAAATGCTGTCAATAAAGAAGATATATTCCCTACAGAATACTCAGAAGGATTCCTAAAATTATTAAATCCTATTGCACCGCACATTACTGAAGAATTATGGAATTTGTCATTAAATCATAGTGGTACAATTAGTTATGAAAAATGGCCTACATTTGATGAAGAAAAAACAATTAATAATGAAATAACTTTACCTATTCAATTTAATGGAAAACTTAAAGCAACTATTCAAATTTCTTTAGATGAAGATGAAAATTCCATAAAGAAAAAAGTACATGATGCAATTGAATCTAAATTAGATGGAAAAACAATTATAAAAGAAATATATGTTAAAAATAAGATTTATAATATTGTTGTGAAATAAATTTTTGTTATAAGCCTATTAAGATTTAAAAACATTATCTTAGTAGGCTTATACTTTACTTAAATTAGTTTTTAGGCAATAAATTTCTGCTTCATTCTTTTCTATTCTTCTTTCGTACTTTCTTATTTGCTTTTTATTTATTTCAATATTGTCAGAATTTATATCAAGTGCTTCAAATAATATATCTAATTTTTTGCCATGCTCTACTTCTATTACTGCTACTGATCTACTTATATTTCGAATATCTTCCTGCATATTTGGAATAACTTCAACTTTACATTTTAATTCTTTAATGTCTTTTTGTATTTCTGGAATAACCTTACATTTCAATTCTTTAATATCTTCCTTTAATGGTTCAATTGCCTTATCTACAGTTTCTTCCATCATGCATTTTAAATCTTGCATGAATTCTATTTTTTCCATTTTAGTCATACTATCACCTTCTTTTTATATTTTGTAATACAATTAATTGTGTTACAATTATACATATTTAATATTCTACTGTCAAGAATTTTTCATCTACATTTTTCGACATTTTCATCATTTCAATTCTTCCTTAGTTGTAATTAAACTGTAAATAATTTTTAACACTCTTGAAATATATAAACAACATTTTTATAGTATAATATTTGTATATATAAGGAGAATTATAATGAGTATAAAATCAGATTTAAAAAAAGATGGAATTGAAGTTACAGAAAAATTAGATACTTTAAAAATAAACTCTATCGCCATGAATATATCAAAAAAAATATGTGATACTTTTCCAGAATATGGGCTTAATCAAAATGACTTGTTTATACGATTATCTAGATTAAATATGTATAAAGCAAAAATGCCTAAAGGAATGGCAGAAGCAAATTATCTTTATAAAAACACTTCTATTTATTTTAATGAAGATATAAAAGAATCAAACATAAGTGAAACAGCCATACATGAGTGTATTCACTATCTTCAAGAAGTTAAAGATAAAAAAAATTATTTATTAAGAATGGGATTATGTGACTATACAGAATTTAAAACATATGGCTTAGGACTAAACGAAGCAGCTGTTCAACTTATGGCATCAAAAATAAATGCATCTCCAAAAGAATATGTAAAATATTTTGGAATCACTTTTGAAACAACAAGTCCTTCATATTATCCATTAGAATGCTGTTTAGTAAATCAATTAGCTTACATCATTGGAGAAGACATTTTATTTGAAAGTACATTAAATAGTAATGATAACTTTAAAAATAAATTATGCCAAGCAATAACACCTAAAACATTTATGGCAGTTCAAAATGCTATTGATGATATTTTATATGCAGAAGAAAATATAATAAAATTAAATAACAAAATTGCTGAAGTTGATGACAGAAATAAAAAAATTGATGGAATGATAAGAAAAATTGACGAATTAAAAAATGAAATTTTCCTTACATTTATGAGAACACAAAATTTAATAATTTCTAGCTATTTTGATAAAAAATTAGATAAAATATACGATATCCAAGAATTAGGAAACTACAGAAAAAAATTATACACATTTAAAGATTACTTAGGATCTGCAGAAGGTTACTCTTTCTTCAATGATTACTATGTAAATAAAATGGAACAATTAGAAGAAAGATACAACGCATTAGAATACGGTACTATAGAAACATCTTTAAAAATTATATCTAGAAAAGAAAGCAAACTTATTAAATTTCTTAAAGCAATTAAAAAATTAATATTTGGTACATCAACAAATATAGAAACAGCTGAAAACAGACAAAATTTATAAAAAATAAAATTAATTTATTTTACTAACCACTAATAAAAAACTAATATTTTTCATTAAAACTTTCGAGGTTTTACGGGTTATCCGTAAGCTAGCGCTACTCAAGCTTTTAATTCAAAATATTAGTTTTTTATTAGTATATAAGTATTTTAAATTAATAACTTAAAATATTATATATTTTTCACTATTTGCTTAGCCGCTTCTCTTCCAGAACGTGCTGCCCAAGCAACAGTGCCTTTAACTCCTGCTAAATCTCCTCCTGCATAGATTTTTTTATTTGAAGTTTGATAATTATCGTCAATCTGTACATTTCCCCATTTGTTTAATTCCAAGTCCAATGTTGATATGAAATTTTCTGGTTTAGAACCTAAAGCCATAATTATATAATCTGCATCAATTGTATAATTGCTTTTATCTATATTAATAGGCACTAACCTTTCTTCTCCATCTCTTTGTATCAAATCTGTTTTTACCAATTCAACTTGTTCAACTCTATTTTTTCCTATGATTTTTACTACATTATTTTGAAATAAAAACTCTATTTTTTCATTTATTGCATCTGATATTTCTTTTTCCTCAGCTGGCATTTGTTCTCTTGCTCTTCTATAAACCACTTTAACACTTTTAGCACCTAATTTTTTTACAGTCCTTGCACAATCCATTGCAACATTTCCACCACCAACTACTATTACCGTCTTATTTGTATAATCCGGATGTAAGTTGTATTCTAATAGCTCATTACCTCCATATACTCCTTGCAATTCTTCTCCTTCTACATTCATTTTTGATGATACATTTGCGCCAAAACTTAAAAATATAGCATCATATTCTTTTTCTAGTTCACCTATAGTTATATTCTTACCCAATTCTTGATTATATTTTACCTCTATTCCTAATTGTAAAATATTTTCTACTGTTTGTTTTACTTTTTCCTTAGGCAATCTAAATTCAGGAATTCCATGTACTAATAATCCACCTAAATAATCATATTTTTCATAAATAGTTACATTTATTCCCTCTTTTGCAAGAAAAGCACTACATGTTAATCCAGCAGGTCCTCCACCTATTACAGCTACTCTCTTTCCGAAATTTTCTTTTCTTTTTGAATTTATATCATCTTTCCATAATTCTAATAATGTAGTTCCTTCTTCAATAGCTTTATCAAATACAAATGCTTCTAATTCTCCAATTGAAACAGGCTCTCCTTTTATTCCACGTACACATGAACCTTGACATTGTTTTTTATGTGGACAAATTCTACCACATACTCCTGGCAATACAGTTGTTTTTGATAATATTTCATATGCTTCTTTATATTTTTGTTCTTTTATTTTAGAAATAAAATCTGGTATTTGATTTCCTAAAGGACACCCTTTTAAAGAACATGGTTTAATTTTGCAATTTAAACAATAATTAGCTTTTTCTTCTATTTTTTCCATTTATTAATACCTCTTTGTTTTTTATATATTTTATAACATTCTATAATTACAAGTCAAACAACTTAAATTTTCTATCTACTTTTTAATACTAATTTTAAATCATTAATAAAATCAATTTTTTTAGTTTCATCTCTAAGTAAGGCTGCCGGATGCCATGTTGGCATATATCTTATTCCCTTTTTTTCTACCCATTTTCCTCTAGATGCTGTAATTCCATATTCTTTTCCTAAAATATTTTTTAATGCTACACTACCAAGTAATACAATTATTTTGGGTTTAACTAACATAACCTGATTTCTTAAATAATTCAAACACGAAAAAGCCTCATCTTCTTCTGGGTTTCTATTAGCAGGGGGTCTACATTTTACAATATTTGCAATATAAACTTCATTTCTTTTTAGTCCTATTGCCTGAAACGCCATATTCATTAGTTTTCCAGCCCTACCTACAAAAGGCTCACCAAGTCTATCTTCATCTGCTCCTGGGCCCTCTCCTATAAACATTATATCTGCATTTTTATTTCCAACACCAAATACAATATTTTGTCTATTTTTACATAGTTTACATTTATTACAACCTTTAATTGATTCCTCTAATTCTTCCCATGTTTCAAACATCTTTTACTCCCTTTTTTTATAACTTATTACAAATCAAATAATATTCAATTAGAAAACTCAAAACATTATATTATTTAATTTGTTAATTTTTTATTTAATACATTGTTCTATTAATTCAACTTTTTCTTCTTTACTTGTGTCTATTCTAGCTTTTGTACCAATTGGAATTGTAGTTTTTCTTTCTATATGTCCAAAATTATTTGATTTTACAATTGGAAAATTATAGTCATCTCCAATAACATCTAATACTATTTTTTCTAAAGATACACCACTTTCATGTTCATAATTTCCTATCCATAATCCTTTTATTTTATCAAACACTCTATTTTGTTTCATAAAATATAAACTATTACTTGTCATAGCTGGATCTGTTTCAAATCCTAATTCTTCTATAAATAAAATCTTATCTGTAAAATCTATTGTGTATTTTCCACTTGTTAATCCTCTTATAAGAGATAAATTTCCACCTATTAGTTGACCTTCTACTATTCCTTTTTTTATTGTTTTATATCCGCTATCCTCTTTTCCAAGTTTTAAGTCACCATCTACAAATCTTTTTATTGCATCTTTGTAACTATAATCAGTTTCATCTGTTGCTATTGTTTTAAAATTCGTGCTACTGAATGTTACAAGTCCTGTTTTTTCTGTAATTATATTTGTCAACGATGTTATATCACTATAGCCACAAATGATTTTGGGATTATTTTTTATAGTTTCAAAATCTAAATACTCAAATGTGCTGTTCGAATTATTCCCGCCTTTTGCACACCATATCATTTTTATTTCTTTATTTGCAAACATATTATTTATGTCTTCTGCTTTCTCTTTTGCTGTTCCCGTGTATCCATTTGTATTAGAAAATAAATTTTTTGAAAACTTTACTTTAAATCCATCTGCTTCAACAATTTCTTTTGCCCTTTTTATTTCTTCTATATTATTTCCTATAATTGGATTTGATGGCGCTACAACTCCAATTGTATCACCTTTTTTTATTTTGTTTGGAATTATCATTATTCCTCTCCTTTTAAAATATTTAAAAGTCCGTCCCCAATGGCAAAAAATTGCCCAAAAGGTCCGTCCCCCTATGTCAATTCGATTAATGCTGTTGCTAACCCATATCCTTCTTTTTCTACTCTAAATGAGTGTATTATATCAGAATTACATACACTACATAAACCACTATCTATTATATTTTCTTCTTTTAGTCCTAAATTTTTAAATAATATTCTGTTTATTAATATTGTATCTATATGCCATTTATCTTCTGATGTTTGTTCCATTATATCATTTATTTTTCCTGTATATTCAAATATTCTTTTACATTCTTTTGCTACTTCTTCTCCTACTTCAAAATGACATTTTCTAATGCTTGGGCACATACATACAATTAAGTCTTGTGGATTACAATCATATTCTTTTATCATTTTCTTTGCTGCTTTTTCTCCTATTTTTTGAAATGTGCCTTTCCATCCTGAATGCACATTTGCTATTACTTTTTTTACAGGATCAAAAATATATATTAATATACAATCTGCATTTGTTGAACCCAAAGCAATTCCTGGTTTATTTGTAATTAATCCATCTGTTTGATTGTATTCTTCTAAATTAAAATCTGGTTTATCTTCTAGTACTTTTTTATTTATTATCTGTATATTGTCCGTATGATTTTGATTTGGTTTCGCCATAGATCTTATATCTATTCCAACCGCACTACCTAAATTTTCATAATCTTTTAATGCTTTTTCTAATTCTTCTTTTGGTAAGTTTTCTTTGTTAGCTCTTGCTGTTCTAAAATTTTTATCTATGCCTAAAGAATAAGCATGTTTTATAATGTCTGAATATTCAAGCAATTTTCTAAATTGTAAATATTCAATTCCATTTTTCTTAATGTGTATTACATTTTTATTTGATAAATCCATTTTATCTCCCTCTCTTGTATTTTTTATCTCTAATTATCCATTTCTTGTTTCATCATCTTTATTAAATCATCTTTTGATTTTTTATCAATATAATTATATTGATTTCCATTTTGCTTTGTATTAAATCCACATATTGATTTATACGAACAATACTCACAAGGAGTCTTTCCCTTTTTGTTATATGGTTTTAAGTCAATTTTTCCACTTAAAATTTCTTTAGAAATATCCTTTATTGTTTTGTCTATATAATCTTGTAATATTTTGAACTGTTCCTTATTAACACCATTTGTCCATTTTTCGTTTACAGTCCCAGATTGAGTAATAGCTGCTGGCACTATTTTTGAACTTCCTGTTTTTAATGTGTTGTCATTCATCTTAATAATTTTTACATCTGCTAATATTAAGCCTTTCATTCTGAAATTTTTTCTAATCATATCTTCTATTTCTTCATCTGATACTTTTTTATCTGCTTTAATCATTTGCTCTAATAATGAAAAATAGAAAACACCCGCTGGCATAATATCTTCAGCTTTACAAATAGCATCTGTATAAGTTAAAAGTTGTATTTGTAAACCTGCATACACTTCATTTAAATCAATGTTTTTACTTGATGATTTATAATCTATTATTCTCAAATATTTACCATCATCTGAATCTGCTGTATCAATTCTGTCTATCTTTCCTGTAATTTCAACTTTTTTTCCATTATCTAATTCCAAAACAATTGGAGGATATTTTCCTTTTTTATTAAATTCAATCTCTGTTCCTTCTATATCAAAATCACTATATATTAATGTCTCTATAATATATTTTAATGCTTTACTTACAATTCTTTTTAATCTTTTTACTAAAACTTTATATTTTGCTGTTGCTGTAAATATATAATTTTTGCTTAAATTCAAATTTTTATCAATAATTTGTGAAACAATTTCTTTAATTTTATCTTCTTCAATTTGCGTTAATAATATTTGTTCTTCTCGTACATATTCAAAAAATTCATCTATTGTCTCATGCATAAAAGAACCTGTATTAAAACTTTGTATTTTTAGTTCTTCTTTTTCTTTTAGTTTTAATCCATATTGTAAGTAATATGAAAAAGGGCAACTTCTATATCTTTCTAGCTGAGATACACTTGTGTTTAGCTTGTTTCCATATAATTTGTCAATATTTGCTTTTTTTATTTGATTAGGCAAATTACTATATCTTAAACCTTCTAAATCTTCAAATAATTTTTCTTTCCATTCATTTTGAGATTTATAATAGTTATATATTTCATACCAAATTTTATCTATGCTTTCTCCGTTTCTAATTTTATCTATGTTTTCTATTAATTCTTCATATGTGACTTCTTTATTAAATAAATCATATTCTTTATTTATAACATCACTTTTTTCTATTAATTTTGGAAACATCTTTTTTATTTTATTTATCAGTATAGAAGGTCTTAATGATTTTGATTCGCTATCTGTTGATACATATGATAAATATAATTGATTTTCCGCTGTTGTGAATGCTTTGTATATATTAAAATTATCTTCATACAATTGCTCTAATGTTCCCTTTGCTAGTTCTATTCCATCTTGTTTTAATTCTTCCCTATCTAAGTCATTAAAGAAACCTTCATCTTTATTAATACTTGGAAAACTTCCATCATTTAATCCTATTATAAATATATTTTGTACTTTATGACTTCTAGATCTATTAACATCACCAAAAGTAACTTGATCTTGCGTTCCCGGTATTTTTCCTAGTCCACTATTTTTTAATCCTATTTTTAGAATTTTACTATAATTATCTAATGATATTTTTTCTTCATTAAAAATCAACACTATTTCATCTAATATTTCTATTAACACTTGATAACTAGACTTATATTCATTTGCTAAATCAATATTTTTTTCTTCTTCTAATTTAGAAATCCTAGAAATTACTTTTTCTTCTATTTTTTGATTTTGTATAAATTCATATAAAGATTTTGTTATATTTATTGCTGTTTTCTCTTTTTTTATACTTTCCTTTAGTTCTATTAATGGCATTATAATTTGCTTTCTTAATTCATTTAATCTTTCTACTTCTTGTTTTTTACTTTTATCTTCTGCCTCTATATTAAAGTCTTTTTTCCACTTATTTTGTTTAATTCCCCATTTGTTGCAATAATTCTCTAATTTAAATATTTCATCTTCATCAATTTCACAAAATCCTAATTTTATATAACTAAAAACTGATTCACTAGAAAAGTTTCTAACTAAAATCTCTAAAATAGAAAGTACATATTGTATAATTATATTTTGATTCAAATCTCTTTTTTCATCAATAAATACAGGTATTTCATATTGTTTAAAAATAGCTCGTACTAATGAAGCATATGTATCAATATTTTTTGTAATAATAGAAATATCCTTATATCTTATTTTTTTATCTCTTACTAATTTTTTTATTTCTTTTGCAATATTTTCTATTTCTGAGTATGGATTTTTGGCTAAAAATAATTGTATGTTTTCCACATTTCCTTCATATTTTGTGGATTGAATCTCATAAATATTATTAGCCAAGTGCTTTAACTCTTTTGTTTTTAACCTATATTGATCTTTTAAAAATACTGGTTCTTCTAATTTAAAGTTATTTTCATTTACCAAGTCAATTAATTTATATAAAGTAATTTTATTTGAATAATATATATCTGTATCTGGGTTAATTGCAGGATTTAGGTTATCTACGCAAATTGTTATATTAACTTGTTTTGCATGTTTTATTAAACCTTTTATTATCTCATACTCTTGATGAGTAAAACCTGCAAATTCATCTATATATATAATACTATTTTTTATAAACTCAACTTCATCTAAGTGTTTAGAAAGCATTGTTAATAAATCTGTATCATCAATATAATTATCAACTATTTTATTTTCAAAATTTTCATATAATAATATCATATCTGAAAGCTTTGTTTTTAAATAAGCATCTTGAGTTTTTTCCACTTCATCTTTTAAATTATTTATTGTAATTCCATGTTTTTTAAATTCAGTAATTGTTCTAATTACAAGATCTATATTCTCATCAGACTTTCCTAAAAACTCCAGTTCTTTTTTATATTTATTTAATATCGAATATACTAACATAGCTTTACCACATTTAGATAAACTTTGTTTTATTTCTCCACCAATATCGTTTAATACTCTATATGCCATTCTAGTTAAAGTAATAACTTCAGCATTAATAACAGCATTTTTATTTACTGCTTCCATAAGTTTTCTTTCTGCTGTAAAAGAAAATTGTTCTGGAGTAATAATAAAAATACTTTCTTTTTTATCTATTAACTTAGCAATTTCAGAAAAACAAAATTGACTTTTGCCACTTCCTGGTTTTCCATAGATAATTCTTAATCCCATTTTTACGCTTCTCTTCTCCAATAAAATAAATATTGTTGTGCTAATCCTGCTAAATTTCCAAATTTTTCTTCAGCAATTTTTTCTATTTGTTTTTTACTTACTTTTGTTTCATCTTCTTGTTTTATATATAAATCATTCATAACTCTTCTTACCCAAACATCAATTGGAAACACTTCAAATCTTTTTAATGTTGAAAACAATAAGATACAATCTGCAACTTTTGGTCCAACTCCAGATAGTTTAAGTAGCTCTTCTCTTACTTCAATAGTATTAGGATTATTTTTCAACTTTTCTAGGTCAATATCTTTATTTAATATCATTTGTGTTGTTTCATATAATCTTATATCTCTAAATCCTAATCCTAATTTTCTATAATCTTCTACAGTAACGTCTTTTAATTGTTCAGGTGTTGGAAAAGTATAGTATTCTCTTCCATTAAAACTTATTTCACTACCATATTTTTTAGATAATCTTTCAATAATTCCTTTTATTCTAGGAATATTATTATTTGCAGATATTATAAAAGAAATAATAGTTTCCCATAAATCTTGATTTAAAATTCTTATTCCTTTTCCATATAAAACACTCTTTTTCATATTTTCATCAATTTCAGATAATGTTTCTTTTATTCTTTCATAATCTCTATTTAAGTCAAAATAATCGTATATTATATCTTCTATATTTCCATCACAAATTCCTTTAAAATTTATGTTCTTTCCATCTCTTTTAACATTTAATATATTTTTTCCAAACACTCCTGTATAGCTTCCATCTTCTTCAATATTCCATCTAAAACATTGCCCACAGTCAAATATATCTTTTAGTTCAAAAGATTTTGGATTTTTTAATGTATATATCTGTTCTATCATAACTCTTTCTCACTTTTCATATAATATATATAGATTATATCACATAATATAGTCAACATTCAATAAATATAAATGCCAATATATGAAATATGCAAAAAGATATATATTTAAAAGTTCCGTTCTCCAAGGCGTTTAAGACTTGCAAATATTCAAATTATATATACACACTATAAATATATAAAAAAATAAATGCTTTAGGTCGAACTCGCTTTTAAATATATATTTTTTTGCATGATTTTAATAAATTAATAGTAATATTTTTTTATTTTAGGATCACTCTTGACTGTTTTATGTTTCCATTCTATAATGTCAAAAGGAGGATGTTATGTATAACGATAAAAAAATTAATGATTTCAAAACTAAATTATCAGAAATAATATTTTCAGATTTTCCTGGATTACAAATATATACCAAGGAATATTATACAAATGTAATTTCACACTACTTTGAATCTCAACAATCTCCATTTGCATATATTTATGGAGATTTTAATAAATTAAGAGCTATAAATGATTTATATGGTAAAGAAGCCGGAGATGAAGCTCTAAAAAACGGTTTAAAAATCATAAAAAATTGTTTACCTAATAATGCTCTAATATCTAGAGTTGGAGGAGATGAAATTACAATAATCATTCCAAATTCTAGTAAAGAAGAGGCTTTAAAATATAAAAAGAAAATCGAAAACACATTCAAAGAGTATAATAAATTTTCAACAGGTTTATCTATTACACTTGCAGTTGAAGATTCAACTAGCCATAATATACATGAATTAGAACATTTGACTGAAAATCAAGTATCTAGAAAAAAAAATTCTAGAAATCCTAAATCTTTTGCATCAAATCTTCCATCAAATGATTCTCTAACTTTGCAAATACCAGACAATATTAGTAATGAAGAAGCCAAAAAATGGAAAACACTAAATTCATATATAAACATGTCTATAGAAAATCATTTAGCTGATATACGACCTTCTAAAAAATTCACATACAATATAGACGATTTTAAAAATGAAATATTTTATCTAATTGATTGTTTAAAAGATTATATAGAAACTAGTATAAAAAATGGTAAATCTAGTAAATCTCCTTCTTTAGAAGATAGTGATTTAAGCCAATCTTCAATACCAGCTTCTAATAAAACAATATCATTAGTTCACTCTTTACTAACTAATGGCAAATTACCGTATGAAAATTTATCACAAGACGACTTGAATGATATGCAAATTTTTATGGATTCTCTACTAAATGTTATTATAACAAACCAATCTAGCAATTCATTTAATAAAGTATATCTAAAAAATTATTTAGCAAATAAAATATGTGAATCACAAAATAATTACCAAGCTGTATTTATTAGTACTTCTGGAATAAAACTTTCTAATACTGCATTTGGACATCATTTTACTGATATAAAACTTGACAAAACATTTTTTTTAGTGCAAGAAACTTTAAGTGATAATTACAGTTTCAATGAGGAAGCTTTTACATTTTCACCTAGTGATTCTCATTTTATAGATTATGGAGGCGGAAATTATCTTTTATTACTTCCTAAAGATAATGCAATGTCACAAAATGAACTAGATTCTATTATTATCTCTATAAATAGTAACTATGATTCACAATCTCCAGAATCATCATTTCAAGTTTCTGGAATGATTAATGACAATATAAATACACAAAACACTCAATCATTCTTAAAATCCTTACGAGCATTCAAAGAACTATCTGATGATACTAAAGATAGCTTTAAAAAAGAAGCATTTACAAGTATTACACAAAAAAAGGCCTTTGAAAACTCTATTTCAAAGACTATAGAATATTATTTAAGAAATATTCCAAATGCTAAAAGTGATATTTCTAAGAAGAAAATTCTTGTTTCTAACTTTTTTACAAGCTTAGTTAATCAAGAAGCCTCTTACAATATACAATCAGATTTTTATAGAAAAAATCATCAAGAATCTGATTCTCCAGATAAAAATGAACGTTAAAAAAGATTTCCTTATATAAATAAGGAAATCTTTTTATATTATCAAAAATTTGCTTAAGAAATATTAGTCTACTATTCCTTATAACATAGCTTAAATAAATTTTACTTTATTATTAGTTTTCTTCTTTAAATCCTAATCCTACAACTTCTCTAGAGTTAGTAACTATTATAAAACTATTTCTATCAACTTTTTTAGCTACCCATTTTATTTTTGCAATATCTCTTCTTGTTGCAGCACACATTAATATTACCTTATCTTCCTTTGTAAACATTCCTTTTCCATAAAGTCCAGTAACTCCCCTTTGTACTTTTTCTTCTATTTGTTGTGAAATTTCTTCACTCTTATCTGAAATAATTAATAACAATTTCGTAAAATGAATTCCTTCAAACAAAATATCTATTACCTTTCCCATTAAATAAATTGCAATAGTTGAATATAATCCTATTTCTATCTCTTTAAGAAATATCATATTTAATATAATAATAATTGTATCTATTATAAAAATAGTGTTTCCCATTTCCAAACTTGGCTTATATTCTTTAGTAATATAACTTATTAAATCACTTCCTCCAGTTGATGAATTAACTCTTAAAATCATAGCTGTTCCGTACACCTATTATAATCCCACCATATACACAAGCAAGAAACTTATCTTCTGTTAATGGTGGAATTTTATCTAAAATATCAATAAATAAAGATAAAGATATTGTACCTACAATTGATTTTATTAAAAAGTATTTTCCTAATTTATAAGTAGACATTAAAAATAAAGGTATATTAATTATTAATATTGTAGTCCCCATAGACATGTTAAAAAGATAATATATAATTGTGGCTATTCCAGCTACTCCTCCTGATGATAAATGGTTTGGCAATAAAAACAAAGATACTCCTATAGCTATAATAAAAGCTCCAATAATTGTAAACAAAATATCTATTATTATTTTTTTTATTCTTTTTTCTTCTTTCTTTCTCATATAAAAAACCACCTATATTACAATTATTTGTAATATAGGTGATTTTATACTATTTTAATTATTTTTTTCTTCTTCAAGAAAATCATTATATGTCTTTGTTATCTCTATTTTTGACTTTCCTTGTTTTATGTTTTTATCTTGATTTAAGATCAAATCAACATCATATGTATCTTTTAATTTTAATACATTTTCTTTTTTATGTCCTATTACATTATTACCATCAATTGGGTTTACTGTTACTTTGACTTCTTTAACTTTAACATTTAATCTTTTTATTTTTCCTACAATTGCATCATACCACATACTTGATTCTACTAATTGTCTAAATGCTGGATGATATGGTCCTGCTACAACTTCACTATTTTCATCTGATGGATCTGTAATTTCGTCTGTATTTTGAAGTCCTATTCTTATTACATCAATATTTTTATCCGCAAACATTCTAACCAAATCTTTACAAATCTCCACTGCTTGAACTAATGGTAATGGCTCATAATTTCCATTTTTATATTCTTCTTCTAATTTTGTATTTTTAACAACTAATACAGGATAAATTCTAACCATTTTAGGTTTCAATTTAATTAATGCTTTTGCTGTATTAATTTCGTCAATTCTTGTACTTTCAGGCAATCCAACCATCATTTGATGTCCTAATTTAAACCCATGCCATCTAATCATTTTAGAAGCTTTTTTTACATCTTCAAATGTATGACCTCTATTAGAATTTTTCAAAATATAGTTATTAGCTGATTGTACCCCTAATTCTATTGTTTTTACTTTATATTTTTTTAATCTTTTTAATATTGTTTTATCAATACAATCTGGTCTTGTTGAAATTCTTATACTTTCAACATCGCCATTTTTTATATATTCATATGCCACTTGTAACAATTCTTCTTGTCTTTCAGGCTCAATTGCTGTAAAACTGCCTCCAAAAAATGCTATTTCTACTTGTGCATCTTCATCTTTAATACTATTTAAATGTTCATCTATAATTTTTTTAGCTTCTTCTTTTGTCATATTTTTTTTCTGACCACTAATTGATTTTTGATTACAAAAAACACAATCATTAGGACATCCTAAATGTGGTACAAATATAGGAATAATATATTGTTTCTTCATATTTTACCTCTCTTCTATTACAAATTTTCTAAAGCTTTTTTGGCAGCATGCATATGTGCTTCTTTTTTACTTTTGCCCTTTCCTTGTGCTAAAATTTCTCCATTACATTTAACTTGTGCTTCAAAATATTTATCATGGTCAGGTCCTGTTTCATTTATAATTTCGTATTCTATTTTTACCTCTCCATGTTCTTGTAGCTTTTCTTGTAATACAGTTTTATAATCTTTGTCTCCCACATGTTTTGTAGCTTTTTCTATTTCCTTATCTAAATTTTCTATTATAAATTTATCAGCCTCTTGTAAGCCTCCATCTAAATATATAGCAGCTATAACAGCTTCTACACTATCTGCTAAAATAGCTGGTCTATTTTTACCACCTGTTTTCACTTCTGATCTACCAAGAAATAAAAATTCTCCAAATCCGTGTGATTTTGCTATTTTATATAGACTCTCCTCACAAACTACAGTTGCTCTAACTTTAGTCATTTCTCCTTCTTGTAAGTTAGGGTATTTGTTATAAATATATTTACTTGAAACAAACTCTAAAATGCTATCACCTAAAAATTCTAACTTTTCATTACTTTCTTTATTATTTTCATGTGCATAAGATGTATGTGTTAAAGCATTTATTAATAAGTCTTTATTTTTAAATTTATAACCTATACTTTCTTCAACTTTATTTATATCCATTATTTATCTACCTCTTTATGTTTTAGTATTTATAAACCATTTATATTATATACTATTTTGAGGATTTTGCAAGTAATTTGTTTTTTTATGATGAATTTTACATAATTATAAAAATTTACATTAATTTCTACATTTTTTTCTATAAAATTTATAGACAGTTTATATTTGTTATTGTATAATATACATGTAATCTTATATCAAAGAGAAAGGGTAAAAACCTATGTTAAACGATAATAATCTTTCAAATAATGATAATAGAAATTTGTCTGAAGTTTTTAAGGAATTAAAAGAAATGCAATATAATGCAACTTATGCTACTCCACAAAAAAAGCAATTCAAACTTCCTTCTTTTAAGATGAATTTCAATAATTCAACAAAAAACAATAATACATATCAATCTACAGATTTAAAATTATCACACATTGTTACAGGTTGTTCAATTCTTATAGTTGCAATGGCTGTATTATTTCCAAAAAACGCTTCATTAAAAGAAAGTTACGCAAAAGTTGAAGAACCAACAGATGTATCTGAATATGAAATAAATAGACATAGTTTAAACATTCAAAACATTATATCTGAAAATTCAGACATGGATAAAGTAAAAGAACAAGCAGTTGAAGAAAGAGATGTTAAATTTGAAACAAACTACACTAATAATGCAACATTACCTAAAGGAGAAGAAGTTGTAACTCAAGAAGGTGTTCTAGGAAAAGACAATGTAACAGTTGTAAAAACATATGAAAATGGAACTTTTGTTGAAGAAATAATATTAAGCAAAGAAAATCTTGTAAAACCTATCCCAAAATTAATAGATTTAGGTACTTCTGAGTTCTTAGCAAAACATAAAGTTCATCTTGGAGATATTATGTATTTAACAACAACTACTAAATTAAAAGAATCTGCAGATGATTCTTCAAATGATGTTGCTGAAATAAAAGAAAGTTTAGATGTTAAACTTTTAGAATTACCTAGTGAAGAATGGTGTAAAGTATCTTTTGATAATGTTGAAGGATATTTAAAAACAAGTAACTTAACTTCATCATATACAACACCAAATATTACTGAAAAGAATAGAATACAAAGAATTCTTATAAAAGTTAATATAAATATGGAATTAAATAAACCAAGTGGTTTAACACTAAATGATTATAAAAAAATATTTACGGGTATCTCATCAGATACAAACAAAATATTCCAAAACAATTATTCAGTATTTTACAACATGGAAAAGAAATATAATGTAAATGGTATTTTCTTAGCATCTATGGCTATTCACGAAAGTGGATGGGGAACATCTCAAATTGCTTCTGATAAAAAGAATCTATTTGGATATGGTTCTTATGATGAAACACCTTATGAATCATCTTATGATTTTTCAGATTATTCAGAAGGTATTGAAACAGTTGCAAAATCATTAGCAAAATACTATCTAAATCCATCAGGAACTAAAATATCTGGAGGAGAAACAGCAGCAGCTTGGTACTACAACGGACCAACTCTAGAGGGAGTAAACACTAGATATGCTAGTGATAAAGAATGGCATAAAAAAGTATATTCATATATGGAATTACTATACAACAGACTTTAAAGTATCACAAAAGGAGTTATTATGAAAAAATTTGATTTTAAAATAAAAAATGTAAAATTAGCATTTGCCATATTAATAATTACGTTATTTATCATATTTTTATTATATTATCACTTTATATTACTGACATCATCTGCTAAAAACAGATTTGCAAATCAAATGGTAGAAATATCTGATGAAAACGAAAACTCTGTTTTTAACATACAAAAAATATTAGTTTATAGTAGTGCTACAGCTGTTGATAATTCTGAAGATCAATCACTTAAAAATGTTAGCATTTCTCAATTTTCAGATATATCAATATACATTGATAACACAAGCTATATTACAGATTTGACAAATGAAAATACAATAAAAGAATTATATATTGACAATATTGTTATTAACTCTAATTCTGATAAAGGAACAAAAATCTTAAATTATAAAAGTCCTTTATCTTTTGGAAAATATTCATCAGTTGATACTCCAGCTAATAATAGAATAGATTTTAATATTGTTAATACAAATTCTGAAAATGAAAATCGTGATTATAACACACCAACATTTTATACAGACTGCTCTAACCCTATTACTTTAGGGTATCTAAACAAAGATTTATTAACAAATTATGCTGTTAGTGATAGTGCAAATACTATTTCATTTAATGGAAAAGTTTTAAAAGAAGCTAATATTGATTTAAATGATGTAAATTATACTTTAAATTTTAATATACATATTGTTAATAATTTGAATCAAAAATTCTTATATAATATGTCTTTAAATGTTAACTTAAATGATGATAATGGCGGTATATATAACGGATATGTTTATAGAGGTAAAACTACATCTGGTAAAGAATATAGATTTTTTAAAGAAATGTAAAAAACAAAAAGATGCATATAACTTTTAGTATATATGCATCTTTTTTATATATTAATTTGATTTATCTATTACTATAAAATAAGAAAAATTTATTTATTAAAATCTTATGCACTTTTCAATTCTAATCTCAATTTATCAGCAATCATTGCAATAAATTCTGAATTAGTTGGCTTTCCTTTAGCTGCTGAAATTGTATATCCAAATATTTGCTCTACTGCTTCTTGCTGTCCTCTTCCCCATGCTACTTCTATTGCATGACGAATTGCACGTTCAACACGACTTGGGGTTGTATTGAATTTTAATGCGATCTTTGGATATAAACTTTTTGTTATTTGATTAATTACATCTATATCATTTACAACCATCATTATAGCTTCTCTTAAGTATTGATATCCCTTAATATGTGCAGGAACCCCTACTTCATGTATAATATTTGTTACTAAAGCTTCTAAATTCTCCTCATTTTTACTACTATTTGCTGATAATTCAATATATTGTTGTCTTTGATCTCTACTAGTTATTAAGTTATTATTGTTTTGTGTAGGCTTAAAGAATTTTATATCTCTAATTCTTTTTATTAATAACTCAATATCAAAAGGTTTTACAACATAATATTCTGCTCCTAGTTCTACAGCTTTTTGTGTAATTTTATCTTGTCCTACTGCTGACAACATTATGCATGTTGGCTTTTTTGCTGTTTTTATGATATTAATATTTTCTAAAACTCCTAATCCATCTAAATGTGGCATTATTAGATCCAATAAAACTACATCTGGCGTTGTGTTTGCTATTATATCAATCGCTTCATTTCCATCCTTTGCCATACCTATAACTTCCATATCATTTTGTGCATTAATATAGTTAGATAATGTACAACTAAAATCTTGATTATCGTCTGCTATTAAAACAGAAATCTTTTCATTCATAATTTTCCTCCTAAATATTACTGTAAATTTTTTACAATTGATATTATAATATTTAATTCGAGGTTTTGCAATTTTATTTGGAAATTTTTTCCAGATATTTTATAAAACGATTATTTTTATTCACTTTTTACCACATATTTTTTAGATATAGTTTTTATTTCTTTTAAAATAATATTTTTTGTATTAAAATCATTTAACAATTTATCTTTTACGTCTTCTTCTATCTCAATTCTACATACAATACTTTCTGTATAATCAGCATTTATTATATTAATTTTATTATTTTTACAATAATATTTAAAATTCTCAAAAGCATTGTAGTCTAATGTCACTTCTAATTCTTCGCCTAAACACTTTTTTATAATATTTGCTTGATCAATAGCCTTTAATAAACTATCTGAGTATGCTCTAACTAATCCCCCTGTTCCTAAAAGTATTCCTCCAAAGTATCTTGTTACAATTATTAAAACATTTGCTAAATTATTTTTTTGTAAAATATTTAACATAGGAGCACCTGCAGTTCCAGATGGTTCCCCATCATCACTAGACTTCTCAATTATTTGATCATTTTCTATTATTCTATATGCAATACAATTATGTCTTGCATCAAAATATTTTTTTCTTGTTTCTTTTATTAATTGTTCTGCCTTTATAACATCATTTACATATATAAAATTTGCTATAAATTTAGACTTTTTATCAACTACTTCTGCTGTTACATTTTTTTCGATTGTTGAAAATTCCATTATTAATAAATCCTTTCTATATATTTACATTAACAATCCTGCTGTATATCCTGTAGAATATGCTATTTGTAAATTAAATCCTCCTGTATAACTGTCTACATCTATAATTTCACCTGCAAAATATAATCCATTTACAATTTTAGATTCCATTGTTTTAGGATTAATCTCCTTAATTGATACTCCTCCACTTGTTACTATTGCTTCATCAATAGGTCTAAATTTTTTTATTTCTATATTTAATCCTTTTAATATTTTTATTAATTCTATTCTCTCTTGTTTTGTTACTTCATTTACTTTCTTTTCTGGATTTATTTTGCTTTTCTCAATTACAATGTTTATTAATTTTTGTGGCAATAGTTTTTCTAGACTATTTTTAAATTGTTTATTTTTAAATTCATTAAAATCTCTTAATATTCTATCATTTAGTTTTTCTTCTGAAAGAGCAGGTTTCAAATCTATTTTTAGCACTATACTGTGGTTCTTCAATTTTTCTTCAATATTTTTATATCTAACTAAATGAGCTGATGAACTCAAAATTATTGGGCCAGATACTCCAAAATGTGTAAATAGCATCTCTCCAAAGTCTTTATAAATTACTTTGTTTTTTTCTTTATCAATTAATTCTATTTCCACATTTCTTAAACTTAATCCTTGTAATTTATCACATATATTTTTATCATATATTTCCAAAGGAACTAAAGATGGTTTTATATTTGTAATTGTATGTCCTAAATCTTTTGCAATTTTATATCCATCTCCTGTTGAACCTGTTAATGGATAACTTTTTCCACCTGTAGCCAAAATCACTTTATCAGCCTCTATAAATCTACCATTTACGTTTATACCTATAACTTTTTTTGTTATTTCTTTCTCATTTTCTTCTACTATAATTTTTTCTACTTTAGAATTATATTCAATTTTAACATTTAGCTCTTTTAATTTTTTAGTAAAGCATTTTAAAACATCTTGTGATTTATCTGTTACAGGAAATATTCTATTTCCTCTTTCTTCTTTTACTTCTAATCCTTGTTGTTTTAAAAATTGGATAATATCCTGATTTGTATAGTTTCTATAACAACTATACAAAAACATCCCATTTCCAGGTGTATTTTTTATAAAATCATCCATTTCTAAAGAAGATGTAATATTACATCTTCCTTTTCCTGTAATTAATAATTTTCTTCCTAATGATTGCATTTTCTCAATCAAAATTACTTGATTTCCATTTTCTGCAGCACTTATTGCTGCCATCATTCCAGCAGGTCCTCCACCTATTACTATTACTTTCATTTAATTCCTTTCTATTTATATATAACTTTATTTATTCATTTCTTCTATTGCCTTTAATATTCCTAATTTGCCATATTCATAAGTAAGTCCACCTTGCATATATGCAATAAATGGCGGTCTAATTGGTCCATCACAACTAAGTTCTATTGTTGAGCCTTGTGTGAAAGTTCCTGCAGCCATAATAACTTTATCATCATACCCCCCCATATCACTTGGAAATGGTATAACATTAGAATCAATTGGTGAACCTTTTTGAATTCCTTGACAAAATTTTACTAACTGTTCTTCTGAATCTAAAGTTATTGTTTGAACAATATCTGCTCTTTTCTCATTATATTTTGGTTCTACATTATATCCTAATTTTTCTAATATTCTACTTGCAAATATAGCTGTTTTTACACTACTTGCTACTACACTAGGAGCAAAAAATAACCCTTTAAGTAATAATGGATTTTGATTTAAAGATGGACCTATTTCTTTTCCTATTCCTGGTGATGTTAATCTTTCTGCACATAATTCAATTAAATCTTTTCTTCCAACAATATATGCCCCAGAAGTAGCAATACCAGCACCCAAATTTTTCATTAATGAACCTACTGCTATATCTGCTCCTACCTCGATAGGTTCTCTATCTTGTACAAATTCTCCATAACAATTATCTACCATTATAATAACTTCATTATTAACTTCTCTAATAGCTTTAATTACTTTTTCTATTTTCTCAATTGTCAAACTTTTTCTTGTAGAATATCCTCTAGACCTTTGAATTTCAACCAATTTAATATCTTTTTTATAAAGTCTTTCTTGTATTTTTTTAACATTAAAATCATTATCTACTAAATCTATCTGTTCATATTTTATATTATAAGATTTAAGCGAGCTTTTACTTTCTTCCTTTCCTATTCCAATAACAGTCTTAAGAGTATCATATGGTTCTCCCGTGATACTTAACATAGTATCATTTGGTCTTAACAATGCAGACAAAGTAACCGCTAACGCATGAGTACCTGATATCAATTGAGTTCTAACCAAACTATCTTCCGCCTTAAAAACTTCACTATATATCTCTTCAATTTTATTTCTTCCAGGCTCATCAATACCATACCCTGTTGATGAAGTTAGATGTGTTTCTTGCAAATTACATCTTTGAAAAGCATTTAACACTTTACTACTATTAATTTGACATGTACTCTCAACTTCATCAAATATAGGTTTAATATCTTGTTCTACTTCTTTTACTAAATTTAATAAATCTTGTTTCATTCTTCTCTCTCCTTAAAATTCCCATCAGTTGCAAGTTTGCCGTTGGTTCCGGGTTTAAATTGCAATTTTAAGACAATTTTCTTTACTATTTTACTACATTTACGAACATTTTGCAATTTAAACCAAAAACAACTACTACTCACATTTATCTACAAGAATAGTAAATTAATATGAAGAAATTATATATTCTGAATTCATATACTGTTAATTAGTAAAAGAGTGAGTAACATTACTCACCCTAATTTTAATATTTTCCTATAAAATAAATCTATTATCATTTTCAATAATAGCAACTGTTTCATCAACTGTAAAATTTGAGGTATCCAATATATTTTGTTCGTTATATCCATTATTCTTAAAGTTGGTTAATAAAGTAATGCAACGTTCTTTCATTTGACAATCTTCAGGTCGTTCTTTATCTCTTAAAAGCAACGTTTTTTCATCTACTAATAATACAATAAATTTTATATAATAGTCCTTAAACTCTTCATACATTTGCTTTAAAGGTGTAGATGTTACAATATAATTAAATATAACATCATATCCGTTTTCTAAATAAGTTCTAATTGTGTTTGTGCATACTTTCCAAAACACATCCAAATGATTTTCTTCTTTCCAAGCCTGAACATATCCACCAATTACTTGATGATAAATGTCATCTCCATCTATCAAGACAGGTTTTTTCTTTGATTCTGCAATTTTCTTTGAAATTGTACTTTTCCCAACTCCTGCTGGTCCAGTAATTATATATAAATTAGACATTTTATTTTACTCCTTTTATACATGATTAATATACTTATTAAATTCTTTAAAACAAACTCCAACTGGTATTTTATAGAATCTCCATAAATACTGAAAATGGCGACTCCAATAATTGTCCTTATTAGATGTCGCCATTTAGGTGATTTTTTTATAAATTATAATACATATTTTTTAATTAAAATTGTTCCTCCTGCTATTGTAACTAGTATAATAAGTCCTACTGTAAAATATATTCTTATTTGTCCTGTAGATACTGATAACATTACTGGTGCATCATCTATATCGTCTTCCCCTTGTTTTTTATTATCAGGTGTTGAATCTATATCTGGTAAATGATATTCATTATAATCTTTTGATATTTCTGCTGTGTTTACTTTTAATCCCATATTGTTCTCATCATTTATCCATGTAAGTAATACTTCTACATCTGCATACTCTTCTGGTTTTAATAATGTGTTTTCTAACAATGTCGTAGATATTATATTATTTCCTTCATCTTTCCATCCTGGATTGTCTTCTGCAACAAATTTCAACCCTGCTGGAATATAATCTGTTATTTCTTTTACATATCCTTCTACATTTCCTTGATTATATACACGTATTGAATATTTAAATTTAACTGTTACTTGGTTTAATTTTTTTCTATGTAAATCTACTTTTACAATTTCTTCTGGGTCATCCCATGCATCATGTCCTGTATTTGTTATTGATTGTTGCCCATTTTCTATTACTATTGCTTGTGTTACCCATTTTCTTAATGCTAAGTCAAAAGTTTTTAATATTATTATTTTTTCAAAGTCATCATCATCTTCTTGTCCACTATAATAATATCCTGAATCTGAAAGTTCATCTTTATTTTCATTTACACCTTTGTATGATTGGAAGAACTGGTCAATATATTCTTTATATTTTTCCAAAAGTTCCTCGTTTGAATCATCCCCTATTGTTTGATATGCTAATTGTAATGCTTCATCTGGAATTTTTTCTCCTTTGCTTTCTACATATTGTTTAGCACCAGCTACAAATTGTTGTGATGTCATATTTTGTGTTTTTAAATATGCTGATAAACCATAATCTCTTAAATTATAATTTGGTATATAATCTTTAAATACCATTGTTACATATTCACAAGTATAATCTACAGCTTTTTCTGTCATTTTTCCTTGAGATACATATTCTTCTGTTAACACTTGTTTTAGCAAAGGAATACCATATTCTAAGATTCCAATATTCCATTGTTCTCCTGAATCTCTGTCTTTTACTGATCTATGTGCTGCATCTTCATAAACACTTATTTCTGTTGTGTTTGTCATTACAGTATCTAAACCAACATCACTTTTTACAATAAAGTTTACCTGCATATCTGTATAATCTAATTTGTCTCCTCCATCATATGCTTTTAATAATTTATCATTTAGATATGTTGTCTTTAACATTCCTACTCCGTTTGATCCTGAATCATTATTTAATTTCCATCCATATTTTTGATTTAATTCATCTTTTTCATCAAATGCTAAATATGTTGGAAAATATTCTGTAAGTTCTGCAGCATAGCCATCTATACCACCTTCATTATACACTCTTATGTTATATGTTACTACATCTCCTATTTTTACTTCTACTGGATCTTTTTTATGTTTATATATAGCTGATGTAGATGTTCCTTCTTTTAATGGTGTCACATCCACTACTGGTTCTCTTGAAACAGCTACTCCTACACCATTTACACTAGTTATATATTTTCTTAATGATAAATCGAAAAATTGTAAAGTAATATTATCATAATCTTCATCATCCTCATTATAAATTGGCCATTTTTTGTTATCATCATAATATTTTCCACTATCTTCTTTTTTCCAATCTTCTGGTACAGAATCTCTATCTGTTACCTCATTTCCATCTTTATCTGTATCTTTTGATATACAAGCTTCATTTCTAATTATATCTTCATTATTATTTTCTGCTACAACTTTTAACTTTACTGCTACTTCCTTATAAGAAATGTCTTTTTCTGTTTTTGTGCCATCTTCATTTTCACCAAAAGCTTTTATTAAATTTTCTGTATTTGCTTTTTGTGATAAATAATCTGTTGTTATCTTAACAATATTTTCTCCTTTATCATCATATCCTGCAAGCCATAAACGATCTTGATTAAATTCAACAGCTTCTTTTTCTTCATCTGTTAATGTTGTATCAGCTTTTAATTCATCTCCTGTTTTATCAGACCAAATAAATTCTAATCCTTTTGGTATATTTTCTGTAATTTCTGAAGCATATCCATCTGCTGTTCCCTCATTGTATATTCTAAATGTATATGTAACTATATCTCCTTTTTTCACACTAACTGGATTTTTATCTAATTTATACTCTCCTGTTGTGATTTTTTTGCCATCTGCTCCAGTTGTATTTAGTTTGCTTACATCTACACTCTTTATTCTTTCTGCAACTTCTTTACCATTAACTGCTGTAATACGTTTAATTAATTTTAAATCAAATTCTGGTTCTATTTGTTTTGTGTGTAAAGTTTGTTCATCTTCTCCACTTGTTCTTTCTGGAATTACTACTGGTTGTGTACTTACTTTATCAGTAGAGTTTGTCCATAATTTTAAAATTGTATTACTATAGCTATTTTTAAATTTAACTTCTAACTTAGAAATATCTCCAACTTCTGTTTTAGGAATAGAAATATAAAAATCATTATTCAATTCACTCTTAATATCTGATGTTTCAGTTTTTCCATCACTTTTTAAAATTTTAATTTTTGAATTGTCTATTGATGTACTACTATCTTTCTTTAATGTAACAGTTATATTATCAAGTGTACTCTCGCTTGCTTGACTACTAATTTTAATTGGTCCTACAATATAATTTGATTTAGAATCATCTAACTTATAATCTAGTTCACTTGTTTCTATTTTTATTGGATTTTCTTCTTTAGCTGTTGCACTATTAGTACTTGATTTAGCATTCTCTTTAGCTGTTTTTATTAAATAATTATATAATAAATTTGCTTGTATATTTCTTTGAATTCCATTATCTCCGTCATTCTTTTTATAATTCATTAATACATCATATGATTCTCCATCCGTTGTATAGTTTAACCAATTATCTCTATCTGTTTGATCATATAAACCTTGTTTATTTTCTCCATAATTTGTAAAATACCATAATGCAGCTTGCTCTACAGCTTTTATATCTTCATCTGTAATTTGAGCATCTTCATTATATTCATCTTTATATATATTTGCATTTTTCAATAATGTTTCTCTATATTCATCTGATGAACCTTGAACATAAAATAAATCTAATACAGCTAATATCGCATCATATTGATTAACACCATCAATAGTTTTATTCCAATCATATATTTTAGCTTTTACATCTGTTTCATCTGTTTTCATATCAAAAGACTCATTATATTCTTTTATTACACCACTATCCGACTCTCCATCATTATTTAGGAAGCCTACTCCTTCTCTTAAACAAAATATATCTTTATCATTAGAATATGCACTATTAGGATTTGTACTTGTATATCTTAATATATTCCATATTTTAGCCGCCTTTCTATTTTGGAAATCATCAACATGATTATCTCCAAAATATCCATTAATTGCATAACCAAAATTAGTATTTTGTTGTGTCATGTATGGACTTAATCCTAAATACATTGATGTTGTTTCAGTTTTTGCATTTACTCCTGAAAATGACATAGTTATAGATAGTTCAAGAATAACTACAAGTATTAAACTTAAAATAATTTTTTTCACGTTCATAGGTTTTCTCCTTCTATTTATAAATATACTTATACTAATATTTTACCTTATTTTATAATTAAGTCAATAGCTAAATTTTACATATTTCAACATATTATTAAAAAGCCTTCTGTATCTCTTATATCCCCATGTATTTAAGATTTTATTGTATATTTATATATATATTAAAATTTTATTACAATTTCATTATAAATTTAACACTTCTTAATTTAATTGACTTTTTTCCCTTATCTCCGTAGTAATCTATTCGCCTTTAATATTTTTTATATTTTCACATATCATATTCTTATATTTAAATTAATATAATTTTATAGGTGATTTCATGAAGTTTAATAAAAAAAATATCTACCCAAAACTTATAATAAGTTTAATCTCTATAACTATTTTATTATCATCATTAACAAGTCTGGCTGACGATATAGACTTTCTTGAAGAAGCAAATAACAATAATTCAAGTATTCAAGAAAATAAAATTATAGAAACATATAGCAATAATGAAAAACAACTAAATTTAAACTCTCGTTCTTGTATTGTTTTGGATAGAACTAGCAAACAAATATTATTTGGAAAAAATGAATATAACAAAGTAAAAATGGCTTCAACTACAAAAATAATGACAGCGATTATTGTTATTGAAAATGATGACTTAAACCAAACAGTAGAAATATCAAAAAAAGCTGCCAACACAGGTGGCTCTAGACTAGGTTTAAAAACAGGTGATAAAATAACAATTAACGATTTGCTTTATGGATTAATGTTATGTTCTGGAAATGATGCTGCAGTGGCATTAGCAGAATGCACTGCCGGTAGCATACCTGATTTTTCCGAATTAATGAATAAAAAAGCCTCTGAATTAGGATTACAAAATAGTCATTTTGAATCTCCTCATGGCTTAGATTCTGATGGACATTATACAACTGCTTATGAACTTGCCAAATTAGCTGACTATGCATTAAATAACAAAACTTTTTCACAAATAGTAGGAACAAAAACTTATACAGCAACAATTAATGGTAATTCTAAAAATTTATCAAATACAAATGAACTATTAGGAAACTTAAATGGTGTTTATGGAATAAAAACTGGTTTTACAAATGGTGCAAATAGATGTATTGTAACTGCATGTAAAAGAAATGATATGGACATTATCTGTGTTGTATTAGGTGCAGATACAAAAAAATTTAGAACTAAAGATAGTATTTCATTAATCGAATACACATTTAACACATTTGAACATATTAACATTGAAGAATGTATTAATAAAGAATTTAAAAAATGGAAAACTGAAAACTTAGATGATTTTACTATTAATAAATCTATAAATTCAAACTTAGAAATTAAAACAGCCAAGTTGGAACATCCTATTATTGCTATAAAAAAAGAAGACATTAATAATATAAGTTTCTCTATATCTGCAACTAAAATATTATCTGCTCCTGTTTTAGAAGGAACTTCTATAGGAAATATGACCCTAACATCTAATTCAAATTTAATTGCTAATACCAATATTATACTAAGCAATTCTGTAAAGAAAAAAAATATTCCAAGATATTTATATGATTTTATAAAAAATTATAATAACATTATTTGTAATATTTCTATATAAAAACTAAAAATATCAATTTGTATTATTAGTTAAAAATTAAATTTTTCTAGAATAAATTTATAAAAAACAAAGTGCCTATTTTAATATATAGGCACTTTATTTTTTATTTTACATTTTCTTTTATGTATTCAACTACATCTTCTACTGTCACAACTTTTTCTGCATCACTATCTGGAATTTCTATATCAAATTCTTCTTCTAGCGCCATTACTAATTCAACTATATCTAATGAATCAGCTCCTAAATCATCTATAAATGATGCTTCCATTGTAACTGCATTTTCTGCAACTCCTAATTGTTCTACTATAATTCCTTTTACCTTTTCTAAAACTTCTTCTGAACTCATTACCCGAGTTCACCTCCTCTCAAGTTTATAAAATGATTTATTCATTTATAATTCTTTTTCATATTTCATTTATATTATATGTTTTTATATTTGTCAAGTATATTCAAAAAATAAATTTCATTTATACTACATAGTCATTTATTTACAAAATACATTACTTTTTATTGTTTATTAGCTTCTTTTTGTTTTGTAAATTGTTCTATCATTTTATCTACTGCTTTATTTTGAACAAATTTTTCAGCTTGAATAATTGTATATTCAAATAATAATTCATCACTACTTCCATGTGCTTTTACTACTGGTTTCTTAACCCCTAAAAACAATGCTCCACCATATGATTTATAATCCATTGTTTTACTAAATCTTTTTATAGCTGGCAAAGATGGTACTGCTAAAATTTTAGCTAATAAATTTTTAGTCATACTTTCTGTTAATGATTTTTTTACAAGTTTTCCTAGTCCTTCTGTCGTTTTCAAAAATACATTTCCAGTGAATCCATCAGCAACAATTGCATCTATCTTACCTGAAAAAGCATCTCTTCCTTCTACATTTCCAACAAAATTTATATTTAACTCTTCTGATTTTTCTTTTAATAATTTATAACTTTCTTTTACTAACTCATTACCTTTGGTTTCTTCTGTACCAATGTTTAATAAACCTATTTTAGGATTTTCAATTCCATATGTATTTTTTAAGTATATACTAGACATTTGTGCAAATTGTAACAAATTTATTGGCTTACAATTTGTATTTGATCCACAATCCATTAACAATAACTGGCTTTTATATGATGGTAATATTCCTGCTAATGCTGGTCTATCTATTCCTTTTATTCTGCCAACTAAAAGAGTAGCTCCAGCAAGTAGTGCCCCTGAATTTCCTGCAGAAATAAATACATCTCCTTCTTCCTTTTTTAACATATTAAATCCAACAACCATTGATGAATCTTTTTTGTGTTTTATCGCAAGAGTTGGTGTATCTTCCATTTCAATTGTTTCTGTGGCGTTCTTTATTTTTAATCTATCAGAAATTTCTTCTAATTCTTTTCCATAAAATTCTTTTATTTTATTTCTTATTACATCTTCTTTTCCTATTAGTACAACTTCAGCCTTTACTTTATTTATTGCATTTACTGCTCCTTTTATATTTGCATCTGGGGCATTGTCTCCTCCCATTGCATCTAGAAGTATTTTCATTTTTGTCCTCTCCTTATTCGTTTATATTATTATATTTTAACTTTTCTTATTTTATTATTATTTTTATAAAAAAGCAATAGTTTAATAATAACAAAACTAAAAAAAACTTTTATTTTTTAAGCAAATAGATAATTTGCATATCTTTCATTCTATAAAAAAACAAATGGACAAATATAAAATTATATTGTCCATTCATTTTGGTCTGCTAGAGTTATATTAATGCAAAATTTATTAAAAGCTTTGTTTTAGCTTCTTCACGGTAATCTTCTGCTCTCTTTTGCTTTTCTAATACTTCTTGTGCTAATTGTCCACCTAATTTGTCTGATAGTAAATTTAAAAAATATCTTTCAAGCATATCATCCAAATCACAAATGAGAGTATCCAAAGATAACTCGTCAGAAATAAGTAGCAAATAGATATATGCTACAATAAACATTTCTTGGATTTCTTCTTTCTTCAAGAAGCCTCCTTCTGTTGCAATTATAGCAGCAATACTACGATACAAATCAACTTCAAATTCGTACTCCGAAGAAATTTCTTTAATTGTATCAGTGTATTCATCTATCGCATCTTCAAGACTTTTCTTCTTTTTTTTCATTTTTTCAAACAAAGTTGAATAACCAGGCATGTCTTTTGATGTACTTTGCAAAATTTCAGGAACTTCCTCGATTTTCTTAAGTGCTTGACAAACTTGATCTTTTTCTAGCATTTTTTCAGACAGTTCATCTTTAACGCACAAAATCTTCTGTTCTTTTCTCATTGTGTTAATTATCATTGGCAGAATCCGATTAAGCTCATTAACTTTAGCTTTTCTTAAATTATTTTCTTTCATATTTCTTACCTCACTTTCTTAGTCTGTTATTGAAAGAAACTAAACGCAAACCATTATACGTTTTATGTTAATAATTATAACAGTTTTCATGTTTTATGTCAATAATAGATATTTCCTAATTACATTTTTATTTTATCTCAAATCAATTCGTGAAAAAAGGTATATATTTAAAATTAAGTTCGACTTGAGTATTTATTTTTGTTTCTATTTAAGTATGTATCTTTAATTTGAATATTTGCATACCTTAAACGCCTTGGAAAATGAAACTTTTAAATATATATCTTTTTTCATGAATTAATATTTTTAAGGAAACACAAAACTAAAAAGAGTCGTTATTAACTAAATGTTAATTATGACTCTTTTTTATTATATTAAACAATTTTATTATTCAATAATGTCTGCAACAACACCTGAACCAACTGTTCTACCACCTTCACGAATAGCGAATCTTAATCCTTTTTCGATAGCGATAGGTGTAATTAATTCTATTGTCATTGAAACGTTATCTCCTGGCATTACCATTTCTGTACCTGCAGGTAATTCGATAACACCTGTAACGTCTGTTGTTCTGAAGTAGAATTGTGGTCTGTATCCATTAAAGAATGGTGTATGTCTTCCACCTTCTTCTTTAGTTAATACATAAACTTCAGAAGTGAATTTTGTATGTGGGTGTATTGTTCCTGGTTTACATAGAACTTGACCTCTTTCGATATCTTTTCTATCAATACCTCTTAATAAAACACCGATATTATCTCCAGCTTCAGCTTGATCTAATAATTTTCTAAACATTTCTACACCTGTAACAACAGTTTTTGCTCTTTCTGTTGTAAGACCGATGATTTCAACTTCGTCTTGTAATTTAACTTCTCCTCTTTCTACTCTACCTGTTGCAACTGTTCCACGTCCTGTAATTGTGAATACGTCTTCAACTGGCATTAAGAATGGTTGGTCAACTGGTCTTTCTGGTGTTGGGATATAACTGTCGATTGCTGCCATTAATTCTTTCATAGGTTTATAAACTTCATCATCTGGATTTGTTGATGAACTTTCTAATACTTGTAATGAAGATCCTTTTATAACTGGAATTTCGTCTCCTGGGAAACCATATTCTGATAATAAGTCTCTAACTTCCATTTCAACTAATTCTAATAATTCTGGATCATCAACCATATCGCATTTATTTAAGTAAACAACGATATATTTAACACCAACTTGTCTTGCAAGTAAGATATGTTCTCTAGTTTGTGGCATAGGACCATCAGCTGCTGAAACAACTAATACTGCACCATCCATTTGAGCTGCACCAGTGATCATGTTTTTAACATAGTCAGCATGTCCTGGACAGTCAACGTGAGCATAGTGTCTTGATTCTGTTTCATATTCAACGTGAGCTGTGTTAATTGTGATTCCTCTTGCTTTTTCTTCTGGAGCTCCATCGATTTGATCATATGCTTCATATTGAGCTTTACCTAATAATGATAAATATTTTGTAATAGCTGCTGTTGTTGTTGTTTTTCCGTGGTCTACGTGACCGATTGTACCAATGTTAACGTGTGGTTTTGTTCTTTCAAATTTTGCTTTTGCCATTTGAAATTCCTCCTCTTAATTTTTATTTTTTAAATTTAATAACTTTTTTGTACTTGCATTCTATAACATTTATTATAAAAAAGCAAGCTTTTTTTATATTTTCTTTTACGGGCACAGCACACTGTGCCCTATATATTTTATTTTTCATCCAATTCTTTTGCAATTTCTGTTACATGCATACTCAAATTCTTTGACATGTGTGAAATACTGTTCACTATGTTTTTAGCAATTTTTTGTTTTGCTTGTAAATTACTTGCATCTGAATTATAAAAATCACTAGTGTTATATTTTAAACCTTCAATAAATAAATTCCTTTGTTTTTTCACTATAAAATAAACACCTCTTTTTATTCAGCCTTTTTTCTTGAAGCAACAATTGTTTCAAGGACTGATTTTGGAACTTCTTCATAATGTGAAGGTTCCATAGAGTATGAACCTCTACCTTGAGTTTTAGAACGTAAGTCTGTTGCATAACCAAACATTTCTGATAATGGTATAAATGCATGTATTTCTTGCATTCCGTCTTCTGCGTCCATTCCTTCCATTCTACCTCTTCTAGAGTTTACATCTCCAATAACATCTCCCATGTATTCTTCTGGAACTGTTATTTCAACTTTCATAATTGGCTCTAATATAACTGATTTAGCTTGTTTACATCCTTCTTTGAATGCCATAGAAGCAGCTATTTTGAAGGCCATTTCTGAAGAGTCAACTTCGTGGTATGAACCATCAACTAATGAAACTTTGAAATCTATAACTGGGTAACCAGCTAAGATACCACTTTCAGCAGCTTCTCTCATACCTTGTTCAATTGGTTTAATATATTCTTTTGGAACAGCTCCTCCGACAATTTTACTTTCGAATTCTATTCCTTTTCCTGGTTCTAATGGTTCCATTTCAAACCAAACATCACCATATTGTCCTTTACCACCAGATTGACGAATAAATTTACCTTGAACTTTTACTTTATTTCTAATTGTTTCTTTGTAAGCAACTTGTGGTTTACCTACATTACATTCAACTTTAAATTCTCTTTTTAATCTATCAACGATAATATCTAAGTGTAATTCACCCATACCAGCAATGATAGTTTGACCTGTTTCTTGATTTGTATATGCTTTAAATGTTGGATCTTCTTCTGCTAATTTAGTTAATGCGATTCCCATTTTTTCTTGAGCTGCTTTATCTTTAGGCTCAATAGCTATATCTATAACTGGTTCTGGGAATTCCATTGATTCTAGAATTATTGGATGGTTAGGATCACATAAAGTATTTCCTGTTGTAACCTCTTTTAATCCTACTGCAGCTGCGATATCACCTGCATATACTTTATCTATGTCTTCTCTATGGTTTGAATGCATTTGAAGAATTCTTCCGATTCTTTCTTTTTTATCTTTACTTGAGTTTAATACTGTTGAACCTGATTCTAAAGTTCCAGAATAAACTCTGAAGAAACATAATTTTCCAACAAATGGATCTGTAGCAATTTTAAATGCTAATGCTGCAAATGGTTCTGTATCAGAAGTTTTAGCTTCTGTTTCTTCTCCATCTGGTGTTTCTCCTTTAATATGAGCTATATCAAGTGGTGATGGCATATAATCAACTATTGCATCTAATAATTCTTGAACACCTCTGTTTTTGTATGAAGAACCACATGTTACTGGAACTATTTTATTAGCTATAGTACCAACTCTTAAACCTTTTTTGATTTCTTCTGGTGTTAATTCTTCACCTTCTAAATATTTCATCATTAATTCTTCATCTTGATCAGCAACTGCTTCTATCATTGCAGCTCTGTATTCTTCTGCTTGTGCTTTCATTTCTTCTGGTATATCTGTTTCTTCAATTTCTTGTCCTAAATCATCTTTATGAATAAATGCTTTCATTTTTATTAAATCAACTATACCTTGGAAATTATCTTCAGCACCTATTGGCAATTGAATTGGAACAGCATTTGCTTTTAATCTATTTTTTAATTGATCAACGCAAAGCATAAAGTTTGCTCCAACTATATCCATTTTATTTACATATACCATTCTTGGTACACTATATTTGTCTGCTTGTCTCCAAACTGTTTCTGTTTGTGGTTGAACTCCACCTTTTGCAGCTAAAACTGTAACTGCTCCGTCAAGTACTTTTAAAGATCTTTGAACTTCTACTGTAAAGTCAACGTGACCTGGAGTATCTATAATATTAATTCTATTATTGTTCCAGAAACATGTTGTACATGCAGAAGTAATTGTAATACCTCTTTCTTGTTCTTGAGCCATCCAGTCCATTGTAGCAGCACCTTCATGAACTTCCCCTATTTTATGTGTTTTTCCTGTATAAAATAGTATTCTTTCTGTTGTTGTTGTTTTTCCAGCATCTATATGTGCCATTATTCCTATATTTCTAGTTCTTTCTAATGGGTATGCTCTTCCTGCCATTTTATATTTCCCCCTTTCAAATACTTTAATTCTCTTTGAATTTATTTTTTATAACTTCATTTTTTATAATGTTAAATTTGGAATTTAGAATGGTAAGATATGAATTTTTCGATATCTTATTAAGCTGAAGGCGTACATCGGTACGTCGAAGTTTAACAAGATAGAGTAAAATTCATAGATTGCCATTATTAATTTCAAATTTTACCATTTGTAATGAGCAAAAGCTTTGTTAGCTTCAGCCATTCTATGTGTATCTTCTTTCTTCTTAAATGCTCCACCATTTCCGTTTACAGCATCAATTAATTCACCTGCTAATTTTTCAGCCATTGTTTTTTCATGTCGATTTCTAGCATATGATACTATCCATCTTAAACCTAAAGTTTGTCTTCTTTCTGGTCTAATTTCTAATGGAACTTGGTATGTAGCTCCACCTACTCTTCTTGCTTTAACTTCAAGTACTGGCATAACATTTTCTAAAGCTGCTTCAAAAACTTCTAAAGGATTTTTTCCTTCTTTTTCTTTAATAATGTCAAATGCATCATATACTATTTTTTGAGCAACTGATTTTTTACCATCCAACATGATATTGTTAACTAATTTTGTAACAACTTTACTATTGTATATTGGATCTGGTAATACTTCTCTTTTTGCTATATATCCTTTTCTTGGCACTATTCTTCCCTCCTTAAAATTTTTATTAATACTTTATAAAAAGTATTTAGGTACTCTCAAGAAATTAAATATTTCTTGCGTATAGCGCTTATATATCTATTCTAAATTTAAGTACCTTAAACTTTAGACAAAATAACAAGCACTACTTATTTTTATTTGCTAATTAACCTTTTCTTTAAATAGTTTTATTTATTTTTTAGGTTTTTTAGCTCCGTATTTAGAACGCGCTTGCATTCTATCTTTAACACCTGCTGTATCTAATGTTCCTCTGATGATGTGGTATCTAACACCTGGAAGGTCTTTTACCCTACCACCTCTGATTAATACAACACTATGTTCTTGTAAGTTATGTCCTATACCTGGGATATAAGATGTAACTTCATAACCATTAGAAAGTCTAACCCTAGCAACTTTTCTTAAAGCTGAGTTTGGCTTTTTAGGTGTAACTGTTTTTACAACTGTACATACTCCTCTTTTTTGTGGAGCTCTGTTATTTGTTAATTTTTTATTTTTTGAGTTCCATCCATGTTGAAGAGCTGGAGCTGTTGATTTTGTTACTCCTGTTTTTCTTCCTTTTCTTACTAATTGATTAATTGTTGGCACTTAAATTTCACCTCCTTAAATTATATAACCGCTAATACATTTTACCCTTACGGCAATTTGTATTAGCGGTTAATATTTTATCATATTTAATTAAATGTGTCAATGATTTTTGCTATATTTATCTACCTTCATCATCACTTTTTTCTGTGTTTTCTTTTATTTGTTGATTTCCAGGTTTTCTTTCTTCTTTAGCTTGATTAACAAAGTTTTTCATACTTAATCTTGTTCTAGCAGGTGCTAACCCTTTTTCGAATTTTTCTTTCGCCTCTTTTTCGCCATATTTATTTGCATAATTTACTATAGTAAGTTTAGCAGCATCACTAACTTCTAGTTCGTTTAATAAGTCTGCTAGAGGCATATTTTCATATTCATTTTGTGTTTTATTATCTTCATTATATTTTTCTGCAATTTCTGCATTTTTCCCATCCACTTTTTGTACAAAAGAAGCATTTTTCTTTTCTTCTTTTTCTTTTGCAATTATTTTTCTTACACTTGCAGCAATTTCATCTTTGCTTTCTTGTTCAAGTTCATTAACATTTTGTTTTCCTTCACTCAATGCTTTGTTTTTATTCCAAATCTTTCCAAGAATTTCTGCTCCGCATTTTTCTTCTGTTTTAGTATATTTTCTTAATTTAAATTTTTCTCTAATATTTAACCCAGATAAATCATGTTTTAATTCAAATGGAAATTCACTTTTATTATAAACACTTTCAATATATTTTTCTATTAAATCTCTATTTCCTGTTGAATCTAGAGCCCTTATAATTTCAGGATTAACTTTTCTTTTTAGCATTAACCCTAATCTTCTTTTTCCTGTTGTCTCCTTTATAATTTTTCTACATTTTTTGCTTATATCTAATCTTTTATACATATCATTTTTTTCATCTTCTATCTCTTCAATTGGTATATTTATAGTACCATTTTTATCTTTGCATTTTATAATTTTGTCATTTTCAGATATAAAAATAGATATATCATTTTCATTTCTATTACCTCCATTTTGCATAGTTTCAGGTGTAAAATGAAAGTTTTTATAATCTTTTCCTAATTCATTTATTATTTTGTCGCCTTGCGCTTTTATTTCTTCTTTACCTTTACTTGGATCTCTTAAAACATTTAAACCTTCTTGTTCATTTTTCATTTCATTATCATTTTGTTTTGTTTCTATCTCATTCTTTGATTCGTTTGGCTCTGTTTCCGTTCCTTTACCTTGTTGATTTTCTTCATCTTTACTTGATTCTGAATTTGAGTTTTCTATATTATTTTTTTGTTCTTCTTCGTTTTTTTTCTCTCCAAAATATTTACTTACAAATCCACTTTCCAAATCTTTATCTATATCTGTTACTCTTAATCCTTGTGTTCTTGTTTTTAAATATTCTAACTCTTTATATTGTTCTAAATTAGATTCTAATTCTATATAACCTTCTAATTTGCTTTCTATTTCAGTTGCTTTTTCTTTATTGGTTTTAAGCTCTTCTCTAGCATTATCTACTATAGTTTGATTAATTTGTTTTCCTTCATTAAAATCTCTTATAGCATTGTCAATTGTTTTTTGAGCATTTTCAGCAACTCTTTCATAAGCTTGCTTTTGACTTTTCAAATTGTCTATTTCGCTCTTTTTCTTATATTTTGACATTTCTTCATCTATACTTGATATTAAATCAGATTTTGAGTTTTCAAATTTTTCATTTAAATCATTTTGTTGACTTTCTTTTTCACTCTTCATTTCTTCAAATTCTTCACTAGCTTTTTCAACTTCTTCTTTTTTCATTTGTTTGTCAACAGTACCAATCATACTTAATGATAATTCTTTTCCTAATTGTTCTAATTCTTTTTCTTTCTCTTTGACACTATTGTCTAATTCGTCTATTTTTTGTTTGTTCTCAGCAACCTTAATCATTTCTTCTATTTTATTTTTTATCTCTTCCATATTTTCTCCCTTCAAACAAATCGTTTTTCATTTTAACGAACTCATTCTATTCTATTTTAACACATTTATCTGTTTTTTTCAACATTTTGCTTGCTTTTACACAATTTTAATCAATTTGTAATATTTTGGTAATAATAATGATTTAAAAAACTGTAATTATTTATAAAATAATCACAGTTTTCTTTAATTATACTATATTTTCTAAACTTCTTTTTGCCATTAATTCATATCTTTCTTTTTTGTCTTTTATTTTTTTACCTTCTAATTGTGGCAAAATGCCAAAATTAGCATTCATTGGTTGAAACTTTTTATTCTCAGTTGATATATATTTAGCCAAGGCTCCTATTACAGTATATTCTGAAAACGTAATTTCTTCTTTCATCTTTAATTTATTTACTGCATTTGTTCCAGCAACTAATCCCGATGATATTGATTCCACATATCCTTCAACCCCTGTTATTTGTCCTGCAAAATACACATTTTCATGTTTCTTTAAGTTATATGTTTCATCCAATAATTTTGGAGAATCTATATAAGTATTTCTGTGCATTACACCATATTTAATAAATTCCGCTTCTTTTAGTCCAGGAATCATACTAAAAACTCTTTTTTGTTCTCCAAATTTCAAATTAGTTTGAAAACCTACTAAATTATATAGTTCTGCTTGTTTATCATCTTGTCTTAATTGTACAAGTGCATATGGTCTTTTAGCTGTTCTCGGATCATCAAATCCAACAGGTTTTAAAGGTCCATATCTTAATGTATCAATACCTCTTTTAGCCATAACTTCTATTGGCATACACCCTTCAAAAATTTCTCTTTTTTCAAATTCATGTAAATTAACAACTTCTGCATTAATTAGATTATTATAAAATTCTTCGTATTCTTCTTTAGACATAGGTAAATTTATATAGCTTTGTTCTGTTTTATCTTTATTTAATCTTTCTTTCCATTGCCCTATAGTTTCTTCTTTTTTCTTTTCTTGGCTATATCTGTCTCCATAAAAAGCAATATTAAAATCAATGCTATTTTTTGTAACAATTGGTGCTGCTGCATCATAAAAATATAATTTATCTTGTCCTGTGATTTTTTGAATTTGTACTGATAAATCATCTGAAGTTAATGGTCCTGTAGCAATTATTACTATTCCATCTTCTATTATATTTTTTATATCAACAACTTCTTTGTTTATTATTTCTATTAATTCATTTTTTTGTATTTCTTCTGTAACTTTTTTAGAAAATTCTGTTCTATCAACTGCTAATGCTTGTCCTGCAGGAACACTAGTTTTATCTGCTATATTTATTAATAAAGAATCTAATCTTCTAAGTTCTTCTTTTAATAAACCACATGCATTTGTTAATAAATTAGATTTAAATGAATTGCTACAAACAATTTCTGCTAAATCTTTATTAGAATGAGCTGGTGAATATTTAATTGGTTTCATTTCATATAATTTTACTTTTATTCCTCTTTTAGCTATTTGATATGCCGCTTCACATCCAGCTAATCCTCCACCTATAATTGTTATATAATCTTTCATTATTTTTGTAAGGAGTGTCCTTTTTATTTTAAAAACACTCCTTTTTCCTCCTTCTACTCAAATAAACTCATAATATCTTCCTTAGAAAGTTTATTAATAAATGATGTTTTTGTGCTTAATACGTTATCAATAAGCATAGATTTTTTATTTTGTAATTCATATATTTTTTCTTCAATAGAATTTTTAGTTATTAATTTATATACTTGAACATTGTTTTTTTGTCCAATTCTATATACTCTGTCTGTTGCTTGATTTTCAGTAGATATATTCCACCAAGGATCATAATGTATTACCATATCCGCACCTGTTAAATTTAATCCTGTTCCTCCTGCTTTTAATGATATTAAAAATAATTGTATTTCAGGATTTTTGTTAAAATCTTCAACTAATTTAATTCTATCTTCAACTTTTGTTGAACCTGTCAATTTATAATATTTTATTCCAAGTTTTTTTAATTTCTTTTCTATAATATCAAACATTGATGTATATCCTGAAAATAATAATATTTTATGTCCTGAAGTTGTTGCTTCTTGAATAATTTCTATGCATTGCTCTAATTTACTACTTTCTTCTTTATAATCTTCGATAAACAAACTTGGATGACAACATATTTGCCTTAATCTAGTTAATGCCGCTAAAATTTGTATTTGACTATTTTCATATCCATTGTAATCTATTTGCTCAGATATTTCTTGCTTAGCTTGTGCTAAATAATTCATATATATTTTTCTTTGCTCTTCTCCCATTTCGTTATTCAATATAGTTACTGTTTTTTCAGGCAATTCTTTTAAAACTTCTTGTTTTGTTCTTCTTAATACAAATGGCTCAATAAGCATTTTCAACTTAGCTATAGCATTTTTATCTTCTTCTCTTGTAATTGGCATTTCGTAAAGATTTTTAAATTTTTTATAATTAAATAAATATCCAGGCATAATAAAATCAAAAATTGACCATAATTCTGATAAAGAATTTTCTATTGGAGTACCTGTTAAAGCATATCTTGTATCTGCTTTCATTTGTTTAATAGCTTTAGCATTTTGAGTATTACTATTTTTTAAATACTGTGCTTCATCAGCTATAATAAATCTAAATTTATAATCTTTCTTTTTATATAAATCAATATCTCTTTTTAATAAATCATATGAAGTTATTACTAAGTCATAATCTTCAATTTGATTTATTTTTTCTTTTCTTTCTTGTAAATTTCCTCTAATTACAAGTGTTTTTAATTCTTTAGTGAATTTTTCAGCTTCACTTTGCCAATTCAACGTAAGTGAACTAGGGCAAATTACTAAACTAGCTTTTTTACTATTATTTACTCGAATTTGTTCTTGCCCTTCAATAGTTTCCTCATTATAATCTGTATTTTGTACATAATCTACAATAATTGATAGCATTTGTATTGTTTTACCTAGTCCCATATCATCTGCTAAAATACCACCAAATTTATAATTATCCAAATTTTTAAGCCATTTATAACCTATTTTTTGATAATATCTTAAAACCTTTTCCAAATTTTCTGGCACTTCTAATTCTTCTTCTATTTGTTCTTTATTTAAATTTTTTATTAGTTGCTTATATTCACTATTTTTTTGTACATTTGTACCTTTTAGTTGTTTTAATAATTGATTTAAATAAAAGCTTCTATATATAGGAATTTCAACCTTTCCATTTTCTAACTGTTTATAATCAATATCCATTCCTGTTATTAATTTATCTAAAAATTCTATTTCTTTATTTTCTTCTAAATTAATAAAACTCCCATCTTTTAATCTATAATACTTTTTCTTTAATGAATATTTCTCCATGATATCTTTTATTTCATCTTTGTTTATATCTAAATCTTTTAAATCTATATCTAGCAAGTTATTACTAATTTTTACTCCTAAGCTACTCATTTGTGGCTGTCTTATTTGTTTTGTTTTAAAATTATCTGTTACTAGTACTTCAAAGTTCTCCATATAAAAATTTATATCTTCTGATAAGAATTTATATATTTTATCATTGTTTGGTAATATAAATCTTAAATTCTTAGTTTCTAACATAAACCCTGTTTTTCTAAACATATTTAAAGCTTTTGTTTCTTTAATCATATTTCTAGGAATATCTAACTTTTCTTTTTCATTAAGAGGATTAAACTCTTTTTCTCCATATATAAACTTCACATCTGCAATCAAATAATCATTTTTATCAAAATCAAGATATAGTTTTACAATCAACTCATCTGGTTTATATTTTTCTAATTCATCTTCTTTTATCCCTTTTATAACAATATTGTTTTTCACCTTAGGCATTACTATTGAAAATAACTTTGATAACTCATTAGTTCCTAAATTTGCTTCAGTTATATAGTTTTTTCTGAATAAATCTAATAATCTTAGAGTAGTTTTTTCAAAATCACTACTACAACGATATAGTTTTTTATCATCTAAAATATATGTATATTTTTTTCCTTTTATAATATTAACATTATATATATCAACATTTGGTGCTAATACATATTGTTTTTCACCATCTTTGTTTAAAACAAATTGTATTTTTGGATCTTTCTCTGTAAACTCTATTACTTGAGAAGTATAATCTTTTTGAAATTGAACATTATTACCTTTTAGTATATCAAATAAATCATCTATACCACTATTCCCAATCATTATACTAGTCTCACTTAAAGCCTTTCCATAGTACTTATAATTGGTATTTGAATTAGAATTAGCATATTTTATAATTTCAGAATACTTTAATAAAAACTCCAATAAAGGTCTACTATCCTCTTCAAACATCTCTTTTGTATGTATAAACTGCAATTTCTCACCATATTTATAAAAACTTTTTTCTATCATCCTAACATAAAAATCAGAAAGATTTTTAATTCTGTACATTTTATTCTTTCCTATTCTAAACTCAACCTTCATCTCTTTAGAAAATTTATCAAAATATATTTTAGGTTCAATCTTTACACTGCCTGCATCTTTTATTTTTATTTCTTCCTCATCTAAATTTTCTATTTCTTCATTATATAACGTATTTACAATTTGATTAAAATTTTTGTATTTCATCCCTAAGTCCTCTGAAGCACCTTTACCAACCATTATATTAACTCTCCTTTTCTTGGCACATTATTATACAACAAATAATAAAAAAAATCAAGAAGATTGCCATCGGAGACGGACCTTTTTGGCAATAATAAAATATTTTATATTTCAATAAAATACAGTAATATAATGTTTTACGTTCATTCCCAACTACGTAGAATATGTAAATAAAATTATGGATAACGCAAATTTTATAATATATTCTAAGCTTGTCGGTCCCCACAGTGATTTACTTAAAAACATTATATTACTGTATTTTTTTATATTATTTAAAAAATTGCCAAAGAGGTCCGTTCCTAATGGCAATTTTTCTCTAAAGCTATAAAATTCTGTTTTTTTCTATCTTTATAATATTTTGTTATTAATTCATCTAACTCTATACTTAATTTATAAGTTATTGCATAGTCTTCACCTTGTTCTATGCTTTTATTTAATTTATCTCTTAATTTACAAATTTCATCATTTAACATATAAATCTCTCCTTTTCTATTATTATTTTCTTTTGTATATTTATAAATTACCATACAGCATGCCTCAAGTCAAGTATTTTCAATACTTTTTGCAAACTTTCGCGTGACGGTTTTCGATATTTTTTGACATGTGAAGACAGCAAAAAACAGTATTATTTTTTTTGTTTTAATAATACTGTTTTTTTAACATTTTTTATTTTTTCTATTTTATACATTTTTCCTTAATTTTTCACAATAGAAATCACCATTTTTTCTTCTTTAAATACATTGTTTAACATTTGATTTAAATATTCTACATTTATTCCCTCTATTTCATCTAAATAGTCAAAACTGTTAATTCCTTTGAAATAATCTGCTAAAAACATTCTTGATATATCTACTACGTCGTCGTATTCTTTTATATATCCTCCATATATCATTTTTTTGATTCTTTCAGCATCTTCCTTATTTACGCCATTTTCCTTCATTTTTGATATTTCTTTTTTAAATTCTTCATATACCTTTTCTGGATTATTTGATTGACCTGTTATTAACACATGTGCATATGTTTTTCCAAATTCATAATCTAGACTTGGTTGTGTATATATAATTCCCTCATTATATAATTTTTTATATAATTCTGAACTTCTTCCTATTATTAAGTTTAGTAATATTTCAATTGCTATATGTTTTTTTACTATTTCATTTACATTGTCAGATGAGCAGTTAATTACTTTGTCTTTTATACCTATTGCATACACAGGTTGACTAACTTCTAACTTTTGCTCTATTTTTTCTTGCACAATATTTTCTGGTTCATCAGGATAAATTCTTTTTATTTCTCCATTAGATTTTTTATCTATTAATCTTTTTTTAATTTCTTCTAATATTTTTTCAGGTTCAAAATCTCCAGACACAACTAATACCATATTAGATGGATTATAAAATGTATTATAACATTTATATAATATCTCTTTATCTATCTTGCTTATTGTTTCTATTGTTCCTGTTATATCAATTTTTATCGGATTATTGTGATACATTGCATTCATTGCATTTAAGTATACTCTCCAATCAGGATAGTCATCATACATCATGATTTCTTGACCAATTATTCCTTTTTCTTTTTCAACATTTTCATCTGTAAAATATGGATGTTGAACATAATCCATAAATTCATCCAAAGCTTCATAAAAATTATCTGTACATTCATACAAATAAGCTGTATGATCATTTGTTGTATATGCATTTGCCTCTACACCTATAGATGTTAATGTATCTAAACTATTTGTTCCATTTTCTTGTTCAAATAATTTATGTTCCAAAAAATGTGCCACTCCATTTGGTACTGTAGTTGCTTCATTTTCTCCTGGAACTACAAACACGCTATCATTTGAGCCATAATTTGTTCCCCATATAATATATTTTTTTTGAATTCCTTTTTTAGGAATTATCATTACAGTTAAACCATTATCTAATTTTTCTTTATATAACTTTTCTTTAACTTTTAAATTTTCAATAACTTGCATTTTTTCCTCCTAATATCTATTCTGGATTTTTTATTAATCTTTCAAAAAATATATTGTATTTATTGTAATTTTATTTGCAATGTCTATGATGTTCTTTTTATTAACTTTTTCAATCTTTTCAATATATTCTTTAACTGATACTTTTTGATTAGATAACTCTTGTCCAAAATAGTAACTTACTTCTGTATCTTGCTCATCTTCAATTGTTTTTATAGTAGCTATTATTCCTTTTTTAGCATTTTGAATTTCTTCTTCTGTAAAATCTCCTTTTTTCATATCTTCTATTTGCTCTCTTATCAACTCTAATGCCTTTTCATAATTTGGTATATCAATTCCACAGTTTATAAATATATTATTTTTATTGCGTAAGTAACTTGAACTAGCCACATATGCTAAATGTGCCTTTTCTCTTACATTTTGGAACATTTTTGATGTTGCTGTTCCTCCTAATAAACTATTGTAAATTAAAGTATCATATTTTAAATCCTCTTTATCTATATCCACATCTAGCCCTAATACTAATTTTCCTTGTGTTACTTCCATAGATTCTGTAACTATATTTTCTTTATCTTTAATTTCTTTATTAGCAATCATAGGTTGTACATAGTTTGCTTCTCTACTTACTAATTTTTGGATATTTTCATTTTCACTAATCTTCTTTTCTATTTCATCATCTATATTTCCAGATACAAATATATCAATTTTACATTCATCAATTAATTTTTTATAATATTCATATAGATTTTTTCCATTTAAATCTTTTAAATCTTCTATATATCCAAATTTATATAATCCAAATGGTTGATTTTTATACATTTCTTCTATACATCTATCTAATGCATATCTAGCTTTATTATCTATTTTTCCCTCTATTATTTTTTGTATGTTATTCTTTTCTTGTTCAACATATTCTTCTTTAAAGCTTTCATTTTCAGTATATGGATCAAAAACAATCTCTAACATATTTTTTACCGCACTTTCTAACAAATCCTCATTTGTTCTTGGTAAAAAATTATCATTTAAAACCTCAATATAAAATTTTAAAACCTGATTATCACCTGTTTTATCTAATCCACAATCAAAACTTGCTCCATACATTTCTTCCATTTGCTTACTAATATCTTCTTGTGTTTGCATATTTTTAGATCCTCTTCTTAAAACAGTTGATACTAATGCATTTTTTGTTACATTCTCTCTGTTTAATTTTGTTGTTAAAAATACCGCAATTAAATTTGTTTTAAATTTATCTGTCTTTATGCAATGCATTTTTATTCCTTTTTTTATTTCAGTTTCTTTGCAATTCATATTTATCCTCCTTAAAGTATTTTTATTTATTATTTACAATAATATCATTTTTAATTAATATTTTCCATATTTTTTCATTTATATTTAAATTTTATAAGTATTTATTTATTTTTACATTATATTTTTTACATATAACATTTTTATCTATTAATTTTTGCTTTATAATTTTAAAAATCAAAAAGTGAAAGTTAAATAAGTTTTCCCCTTTAACTTTCACTTTTTCTACAATATTAAAATTTTCTTTTTCTAGCTGCCTCTGATTTTTTCTTTCTCCTTACACTAGGTTTTTCATAATGTTCTCTTTTACGTACTTCTTGTATAACTTGATCTCTAGCGCATTGTCTTTTAAATTTTCTTAAGGCATCTTCTATATTACCATTATTAACTCTTATCTCTGACATTTGATTTCCCTCCTTCCGGCCCATACTAACTGTATGTGGGATGACTTTTTTAACGTATTAATTATACATTAAAGCATTATACTTGTCAATAGGTAATCTTTTAACATCTATAATTAGCGCCATATCCAGCTAAATAATGGATTTTCAAATATCAATTGTCTCATCCATCCATTAGTAAATGGAATAAACCATAGAATAATTCCAATTATTATAAGACACACTATAGTTAAACCAAAAGCAACTAAATCCAATTTTGACTCTTCTTTTGATTTTTCTTTCTTTAAATCACCTTTACGTGGCACAACTTTTATCAATTCTTTTAAAAGACTTATCATACTTCCAATTGTACCAACATTACTTTTATTTGTGGAATCATCTTCTTTATTTTTCCATTTAAAATTTATGGCTGATTTACTAGAATTTTCATTTTTATCCACATTATTTCTGTTATTAGTTCTTTTATTTACTGTTCTATTATTAGTTCCATATTGAAACTCATAACGATTCTCATCTTTGGTCTTTTTTAATTCCAAATCATATTGTGATTTCAAAAAATCATCTGATAATACTTGATACGCCTCATTAAGCTCTCTAACTTTTTGCTCAGCATATAGTCTTTCTTCACCTGTATATAAATCCGGATGATACTTTTTTACTAATATTTTGTATGCTTTTTCTATAATCTCTTGTGAAGCGCGCTCATTAACTTCTAATATTTCATAATAATTTTTCATTAACTACACCAATTAAAACCTTTCTCTTTTGATTATTTTGATTTTATACTAAAAGAATAAAAAATTCAATATGTTTTATTTATCTAATTTTCTAAGTTTTATTTTAAAGAATATTGCAATTGTTGTACTCATAATTAGTAAAACTATAATTCCAACTTTAAATCCTGCATTTGGTATTATTTTATTGGCAACAGTAGTATCTACTTGTTTTCCTGTATAAACTTTTTCTTTATCATACAAATATTGTACCAATGTTTCTGTATTATAGGTTCCATCTGAATTTTTTACTACTTTCATTTTTCCTGTTTTATTATTTGGTTCTTCTATTAACTTGTAATCTTTAATCTCTTTTGCATTTGTTTTGTAGCTATCATTTTCATGTCCTATTATTTTTGTATCTTCTGCTATTTTTTCTCCTGTTTGTTTATAAATGTATTCTACTTTTACACTGGCCTTTCTACTATAATGGTAAATTACTTCTATTGTTCCTTTTTGCATTTTTCCACTTTCATTCGTTGGTAACATAGATTTTCCATCTTCATCTTTTTCTATTAGGTCATATCCTTCAAATGTTTTTGATGATGTTTTATATTCTTCTCCCTCTTTACCTTCGTATGTTTTAGTTTCTATTATCTCTTGTGTGTTTATATCAATATGTTTTTCTACAACTACTGATTTTTCCACATAATAATATATTTTTTCTTGATTTTCTTTTGTATATTTTCCTGTTTTTGAATCTGGTTCTTCTGCTAATATATATCCTTCTATGTCTTTTTTATCTTCGCTAACATCAAATGTTTCACCAATTACTCCTGTTTTTTCTACAGCTTCTGAAATTTCTTCTCCTGTATCTTTATCTATATATTTTACAATTACTTTACCTGTAATTTCATTAACTATATTAGTTATTGTAATTTCTTTTTGACTATCATTTTTATCAATAATTTCTCCTATTTTTTTAGTATAATCTTCTAATTCTCCTTTATTGACTTCTAATTCGTCTGCTGTATATTCGATTTCATTACCGTTTTGATCGTATTTATCTAGGCCATTAAATGTGTAGCTATTTTGATTTTGCAATACGTCAATTTGACCTTCTGCAACTATCTCTTGAGTAGTTTTATTTTTAATTTGTAATATAATTGAGTTTGGTCTTAAATTATAACTATTATCTTGATCTTCCCATTCTTTTGTTACTTTAATAGCTATTTTATCTTCTGGAACTTTAAATGTATTTGTTACTGTTGTTCCTTGAATTGTTTTACTATAGAATTTAAGATCTTCTTTATGTTCGTCGCCTTCTAGTACTGTTTCATCTGCTGTATATATAATTTCACTACCATCTTTATTATATTTAAGTACTTTTTCAAATTTTATTTTACTTTGATCTTCTGTTTTTGATACATTTATTGTTTTGCTTTGTACAATATTTTCTCCATTTTTTAATTGTAAAATAATGCTTTCTGGTCTTTTATCTTTTTGTTCTGCTGTATCAACCCATACCAATGTTGCTTCTACATCTTTATATAAATCTGTTGGTATTTCTTTTGTAGATGATTTAGATTCTTTTACTTCAGCCGATTCTAGATTAATTTCAGCTGTTGCACTATTTATTACACTATTTTTAGATGTATCTATATTTTTATAAACTAGTTCTATTTTCTTACTGATATTTACTTGTTTTATACCATTTTTATATGTATCTACATCATTAATATTTTCTGTCCATGTAATGGTTTTATTATCTTTATTGTATATTCCTCCTGCTATATCAGATTTTGCTTCATCTATTTCATATTGTAACTGATCAACTATTGTTACTATTACATTTCCCTTATATTTTTGAAGATCAGCACTATATGTTAATGTATATGGTATTTTTTCACTTGTAGTTTTAATTTTCTCTAATGTACTTGTTTTTTCTAATCTATCATTAGTAATTTGAGAATCTTTAAGTCTATAATAATAAGTTACTATTGTATCTTCTTTTGTAATTTTACCACTAGCATTATCAGGTGTTGCTATTAATTCATATTTTTGACTTACGTTTTCTAGTTCTTTAGTAGCATATATATCTCCTACAGTTTTAGTTTTTACTATATCTTCAGCCACTGTACCATCTTGTAGAGGCACTTTATTTTGTGTTCCCTCTATATAATAATGAACTATTATATTACTTTTTTGAGTTTTATTTATTATATTTAAGTTTTCATCATTACTACTTCTATTAACTGTTAATCTATTTGTTGGATTTTCTGGTAAAACATATCCTTCTGGTGCTTCTACTTCAGTTATTTCATATTCTCCTGTTCCTAATTTTGTTGTTATTTTACCATCTTGATTTGTAACATAAATTGTTCCATCTTTTTCTCCTGTTGATTTTTCTATAGTAAATCTAGCACCCTCAAGAGGACTTGTACCATCTTCCTTATATTTGTTTATTACAACTTGTCTTTCTACTTTTTTGTAATAATACACAACTTCATTGTCATTTTCTTTATAAAACCCTGTGCTGTTTTCAGGCATTTGTGATAACTCATATTCACTACTTAACAATTCATTCGATATTGGATTAGTAGTATAGCTTTCACCTTCTTTTCCTTTTAGCACTTCATCTTCTGCATTATTTCCATCTTCTAAAGGTACTTTTATATTTGTTCCTTCTATGTAATGATGTACATTTAATTCTACATCTTTTCCAACATATTCATAGTTTACTTCTATATTGTCAGCTGTGTAAATACCTTTTAAATTAGCAGGTAATATATATTTTCCATTTTGATCTTTATCTAGTTCATATTTATCTAGGAATAATTGTGGCTCTGTTACATAACTGTCGCCTTCTTTTCCTTCTAATTTTTCATCATCAGCTACCTTTTCTGTAGTTCCTTTTTTATAATGATGTACTAAAACTTCTGCTTGTTTTTCATTTTCAATAGTGAATTCTTTTACACCATCTGACAAAAATTCTATTTCTATAGGATCTTTACTTAATATATAACCTTCCGGTGCTTGTGTTTCTGTAATTTTATACTTTCCAAATGGTAATTGTGTAATTCCTTTTCCTTGTGAATTTGTAGTTACTTCTGTATTATAAAAAGCTGATCTATTTAAAGATATTTTTACATCATTTATTGTAAAACTATTTTCTTGCGTTTGTGAAGAATTTGTTTGATTATATCCCAGATGTAAATAATACATTTGTCCACCTTGTAATACAATCGTATAGTCTTTTGAATTATTTTGTCCAATTAAATTTACAACTTTTTCTTTTGTATCATAATCTGGAATTGCTTGACTATTTGTTATTATTGCATATCCACAATTTCCTGAATTTAATACAGATTCTGCATTTACAGTTAAATTATATTTTCCTATGTTATTTGTTAAATCAATTGGAATATATGACTCTTTATCTCTATTCTTTGTATCAATTTCGTATTTTCCATCTTGTTCTTTAAATCCATAATTTGGTTTATATAATTTTATACTATTTATTATCATACTTTCATTTTCTACATTTTCTGAGTCATCTTTTCTATAGCCTAAGAATAAATAATATGTTTTTCCACCTTCTAATTTATATGTATAATCACTTGATGGAACATTGCCAGATATATACATAAATCTTCCATCAGATTTATCATATGATGGGACAGAACTTGTCGTAGATATCGTTGCATATCCTATACATTTATCTTGTTCACTATTTATTTGAGCATTTACTGCAATTTCGTAAATCCCTGTTTTATTTGACAAATTAATAACCATAATAGAATTTGCTGTAGTATTTGATATGTTATCTGTCAAATTATTTTCTGTTTGATACTTTTGTGTATTTGTTGCAATATATTTTCCATTTTCTTCAACAAAATAATGATAATTTGCTCTCATTACTCCTGAGCCTATGATACTAGGCTCAGTTATATGTGTTGAATTTTGTACTATATCTTTTATTACACCTTCTGGATCTGTTCTTTCATCTACTTGTTCTATTTTAAATTTTGCTCCTTGTAAAGGTTGCTTAGATTCTTTATCAACCTTATTAAGAATAATTTTATTATCTGCCAAACCAAATGTTACTACTATATCTTGGTCATTTGTAATATTTGTAAATACAGGCATTGTATAACTTCCATCTTCTAATTTTTGGAAATCTTGCTCTTGTCCATTTATTGTGATTTTTAAAATTTCATAATTTTCATTTGGAGTTATTTTTATTTCTTTTGTACTATTGTCCCCATATTTTACAACTTCATATGGTTCTTCACCTTCTCCAGAAATAGTACCTCCTTTTACTCCTTCAAATTCTTCTATTTTTGTTGTTATATTAAATTCTTTTCTATTATTTAATACTTCTAACTCTTGTTGACTCAATGCCTGTTCTTTTACTTGTGAAACCATGTTTTTAAAAGTATCATTACCATAATTAGAATAACCTTTATTTAAATCTCCTGAATATGAAGAATCTGTATATCCTCCTATTATATAATTTCCATATCCTAATTCTATTACTGCCTTAACATTCTCATGTTTAGTTTTTTCAGTACTTTTTGCAAATTCTGCAATTCCATCATTATTATATTTAATAATAAATCCATCATATGTTCCTTCTTTGATATTATTTATATTAGGATCTAAAGTTACTCCATTACCAAGTCTCATTGCACTATCGGCAAAAAAGCTTCCTACTACCAATATATTTTTATTTTCTGTCTCTAATACTTGTGAAACATAAACTTGATCTGAATTATCATCATTTTTTAAAGCATTAGCCCATTTCACTTTGCCATTACAATCATATTTTATTAAAAATCCTTGTTCTGCCTTAGATGAATCACTTTGTAGAATATTCCCATTTTCTAAATTAATAACTCCTACAAAATATCCTCCTACTACATAGTCGCCATCTGATGTTTCAATTATTGATGAAATTTTGTTTTTGCTTCCATTATTAAAATCTTGATACTGTTTTTTCCATTGTACAGTTCCCTTGCTATCATATTTTATTATACTTTTTGCTTTTGAGCTATCTGTTGATTCATAAGCTCTCGCTATGTATCCTCCATCTTTTGTTTCTAAAACTTGATCAATTTTAGAACATAAATTCCAACTATCTATTGATGGACTTGTCCATTGCATATTTCCTGTACTATCATATTTTATGATAACTCCACCTTTGGCATTTGTTCCATTTATATTTTTCTCTAAAACTCCACCTACAATAAAACCTTGGTCACTAGTATTATCTACAGTATATAAACAATCATCTCTTGTATCACCTACAGATTTTGCAAATATTAATTTTCCATCACTACTATATTTTAAAATCATACCATCATAACTATTATTACTATTTAAAGTATTACCATCTTCTAAATCTAAAAGTCCGTAAAAAACTCCTGTTACTAGTATTTCTCCATTTTGAGTTTCTTTAATTGAGTTACTCCAATCATCACTATCACTTTTATTTGTTCCTATAGATTTTTCCCATTGTAAATTACCTTCATTATCATATTTTATTAATACTTGGCAATCATTATCATTTAAATTAAACTTTTCTCCATTTCCTAAGTCAAATTTTTCTCCTGTTGAATCACAGGCAATTCTTATAAGAACTCCACCATCGTTTGTTCCTAATGCTGCTTCTAATATGTCATTTCCATTTGTGCCAATTGCTTTTGCCCACTTAATATTCCCATTACTATTATATTTTGTAACCATTACATCTGTATTACCATTATTTTTTAATATTTGTCCATTTGATAAAGTAAAATTGTTTGAGAATTCACCTGCACTTAAATATTCGTTATTTTGTAAGTTTATTAATTTAAGAGTTCTAGCATTTCCTTCTATCTCTTCTGTATCTTTAATTAAACTATTTGGTAGCTCAGTTTGTTTAAACTTTATTATCATGTCACTTGTTCCGCTTAAAGTTTGTCCATTTTCAAGGGTTGTACCTTTATCCATATATCCTCTAACTATGTAATCTCCACTATCTGTCTCTAAAATAGAATATAACTTTGTATCATCCTCATATTTTAATGTTTTAGTAAATTCAACATTACCTTTGGTATCATATTTTACTATTATCCCACTAAAATAATCATTATGAGATCCTATTAAATTACCTTCTAATTCATATTCACCTGCAACATATCCTGATACCATATATTTATTATCACTAGTTTCTATTATTTTGTTAATTTCATCAAATCTTCCTTGAGTATTTTTAGCCCATTGAATATTTCCATTGTTGTCATATTTTATTAACATACCCCATTGGTCACCAGCTTCAGCTCTTTTTAATATTATATTATTACCAAGTTCTATACTAGCACTTTGAAAATACCCTCCTACTAAAATACTACCATCACTTGTTTCTAATATAGTCTTTATTCTATCATCACTTGTTCCTCCAAAGCTATTAACCCATTCAATTTCTTGTCCTTTGCTATATTTAATAACAAAAGGGTCCCAATCTCCTTTTCCACACTCTAAAACATTTTTGTCATCTAAAACTACATCTCCTTGAGCACGTCCAACTATTAAAGTTCCTTCATCTTGTGTTTGTTTTAACTCATCAATATATATTGATGTATTATCTGATTTTATTTCTTTAGAGTATTCTTCTTCTCCTTCTGAATTATATTTAATTATATTAGCATAAGAAGATGTAATAGCATTTCCTTCAACATATCCACCTACAAAAAATCCTCCATCATTTGTTTCTGTAAGTGTATTAATTTTATTATTTTCTTTTATCTCTTTAGTCCATTTTATTTCTCCATTATTACTAATCTTTATTATTTTCTTGCCTGATTGACTAGCACATATATAACTTCCATCATTTAATTCAATAATAAATTCATGCGTATATGAATAACTATCTGTTCTATCTTTTTCTATTGTTTGTTCCCATTCTGTTTCACCTTCATCATTATATTTAACTACTTTGTCATTATCTATTGTTAAATAACATTTATCTTTTGTTTTTATAAAGCTATTATAATCACCTGAAACTGATTTAGCCCATTGGACTGTTAAACCTACTAAACTTTTTGTTTTTCCTATTGAAAAATAATATGCCTCTTTACTAACTTTATACTTTTCTGGTGCTTGTAGTTCTACAACTTTATATTGTCCTTCTGGTAAATCAATTTCTATTTCACCTATTGAATTTGTTGTTACTGTATAATATTCTTTTCCATCTATTATTTCTTTTGTTCCTACATATTCACCTTTACTATCTTTAGCAAACGTTTCTTCCTCATCTATGTTATATATAGCAAATTTAGTATTTGCTATTGCCTCTTTTGTTTCTCCATCTTTTTTTATTATTTTAAATATTGGACTATCTTCTATTTGCAATTTTAATGTATTTCCATCTGAAGTATAATTTCTGTTTATTTCATCAATTGATTCAAATTTTAGTTTTCCATCTTCTTCTTTAACTTTGAAAACAATGTCTTTAACAACAGAATATCCATTAGGTGCTACTGTTTCTTTTAATGTATATTCTCCTTCTTCTTTTCCATCTATGTATTGATATAGGTTATTTATTGTAAATTGTCCCTTTTCGTTTGTTGTATATGTTCCAATTACTTTATTCTCTTTATACAATTGGAATTTAGCACCTTGTAAAGTTTCTATTTCTTCACTAGTTTTTGATCCTATTTCTGCCGTCTTTTTAATTTTAGTTATTTCTAAATTGTATGTTGGCATTTTCTCATTTTCTAATTTCAAACTTAATGTTGGTATATTATTCTCCTCTTTTATACCACTTTCTTTAACATTTCCCTCTAAGATTTTATACTCGAATTCTCCTTCATTATTTGTAATCTTAAATTTGATTTTGTCTGTTAAATAATATCCTGTAGCCTTTAATTCTTGCACAGTGTATTCTGTATTTATATCCAACCCTTCTAAATATGTATTTCCATATATGTCTGTTCTTATTGTTTTTCCTTCTACTGGTAAATTTCCACCTGTTATTTTATAAAATACATTTACAATCGGGTTATCTGTATTTTTTTCTACCTTATTTATTTTTAATACAGCCTTTACTTCATCTTCTACTTCTACACATACCTTATGTTCTTCTAATTCTGCTTTTGTAACTGTTAAATCTTTCCTTGTGTTTCCTTGTGTCTTTTGAACAGTTAAATTCCCATTATTATCTACTTTTCCAATAAATCTAATTTTATCTGAATTTAGAGTATATAAATTGGGTGATTTTATCTCTTGAATTTCATATTCTTTTTCTACATACAATCCATCTACTTGTAATTTTCCTTGTTCATTAGTTAGGGCCGTTTTTGCCTCTTCTACAGTTTGTCCATTTACAACTTCTCTTACACTATATGTAGCCCCTGGTATAACATTGTCTTTATTTAGTTGATATTTTGTAAGCTCTAAATTGAATTTTTTTGCTATTCTTAACCCTATTTTACTTGATTCTACTTGTGTTTTATATTTTCCTTCTTCTGTATCTAAGCTAAAGTATACACCATGATGACTGTATGATATTTCATTAAAATCTAATCCATTTGGTATTTGTATTGTGTAATAAAAATTATATTCATTATCTTTTGTTATTATATATTCTCCAAAATCAATTAAATATGTTTTTATATTTTCCCATTTCGTTATTTCATTTGCTGTTTTCCATCCATTTGCTTGGTTACTTAAATCCCTGCTTGGATTTTCATTTTCAGAATAATATACTTTAACAACTTGTTTTAGTTCTTCTGGTACTTCTATTCCTGTATTTAACATTTTTGAAGTATATGTTGATCCCATATCACCTTCACTTAATGCATATGTATTACCTTCAAAAGGTATTTTTCCTAATATTTCAACTTCACTTACTGTTCCTGAATAATTATTCTTAATTTGCACACCTATCTTAGCCGTTCTTTCTGTATTATCCACATTAGCATATAATGGACTTATATCAGCTATTTCTGGGGATACTACACTACTTCCTTTTTCATCATAATTGCTAATTGTTTGACTTGTTAACAAACTGCTTGGTGCATTTAAGTTAATAGCAGTTGTAGAGTATTGTACATTTTCTATAGTATTTAAGTTATCATTTACATCATACTTATCTTTAATTTCATTTGAGTACTCCCCATCAACTTCATTAGAAGCATATAGTATTATTTCTGAATTTGTTGATTTTATCCTTGGATCTGGTGTTATATTTACATCTAATGTTATCTTATAACTTTGTTGTATTAAATCATTATTTTTTGTATTAATTTTTATTAAGTTAATACCATCTTTTTTTATTAGTTCATAATTTACAATTGATACATTATTATTATTTATCTCTATATTATTTATTTGTGATGATAATATTTCTTTTGGAAGTTCAATTAAAAAGCTACCATCAATCCAACCTAATGAATAATTATCTTTATCATATGTTGATGTATTTATAGTTATTCTTTCATTTTTTATTGTTTGTTGTGTAGATATATTAGAATTACTAATCTCTAACGTTGCAGAAGAATTGTCTGTTCTATATGTTGAAATATCTGTATCTTTATTTACATATTGTTCTCCTAAATATCCACAAGCTTCTGTTTTTATTTTTTTGAAATCTTTAAATTGCTCTTTGCTATAATTTGTTGTTATATACTCATCATCTAATTCTTTTAAACAATAAATATTTAAATATGAGTTACCTGCATTCTCACTTGTTTCAACTCTAATGTGTTTTACTGGTTTTTCAAATCTATAGTAATTACTATTATAATATGGTTTATACCCATCTAATTCTAAATTATAAATTAGTTCATTTGTATCATCATCATATACTTTGATCCATCCATTTTCAGATTTTATAAATTTATTCCAGTTAAATTTTATTCCTACATTTGTTGTCAAATTTTCAATATTTTCATAACTTGAATCTGCTCTAACAAATTGATCAGATATTTTTTCTTTTCCATTTGCTGTTTCTTTTATTACAGCTCCAGAAGATGCTCCATCTTCTCCTGTTAATATTCTCCATCTAACAACATATGTGTCATCTTGTTCTTCTGTAGTTATTCCATTATATATGTTTAATGGTTTAGACTTAGTTACTTCTTTTGTAAAATTAACATCAATTTTTGCAAATTCACCATCTTTAGGAAATTGTCTATAACTTACATGTATTGATGATTTTGCTGTATCTGAAACATATGGATTTTGAAACTCCTTATTTGGATTATTATGTGCTTTATAATATGTCTCTACTGGAATCCATAAATCTACAGTATCTCCTCCTATTGTTGCATATGCCTCACTAGGATATATTACTGAAATGTTATAAGTATTAGCATAAGATACTGGTTCTTGTTTTTCACTTTCATGTGGATTTTCTTTTTCTATTATTTCTAAAACCCTTGTTTCACTATTATAATTATATTCTGATATACTACTTCTTAGTTTAACTTCAATTGGATCATAACCGCCTAACTGAGGAATTGTCGCTTTAGTAGTTTGTTCAGTTAATACCAGCTGTCTTTCTTCTTCATCAGTATTTATTTGAAATCTCATTTCTAGATTTCCATTATCACTATTCTTAAATTTTTCTATATCATTTTCTTGTATTTCATTTTGACTATTTATATTAGCTCTAGCTTTTCCATACCAATCTACTGATAAATCTATTTCTTTTCTTATCTGAACTTCCTTTCCATCTTCTGCAACATATATTCCAGTCAAAATCACTTTGTTGTCATTTCTTGAATAATCTTCTATACTTTCATGATATTTACTATTTACTGTTGTTTTAATTGTACCTGATATTAATTTTTGGGTACCACTATTTATATCATAAAATTCAATATTTCTAGTTACTCCATAATAATCTTCTTTTACTTGTTCATCTTTTGGTAACGCCGTTACCAATGTAAAATTTTCTCCTAATATTTCTATTTTTGCGTTTTTCAAATATCCTTCTTTCAAAACATTAAGTTCCATGTATAGGGTATCTGTTTTTCCTATTTCTTTACATGTTCCCATTATTTTTTCTGCATATCCATCATCATTTATATCACGCAAAAAAGCAGCACTAAACTTAACATTGTCAGTACCTTCTACACTATCAGAGCCATCTTTAAATTGTTCATATGTCATTGCTCTAGCTAGCTCTGTATCTATATTTTTATTTTTACTAACCTTGTTTGTTATTACAAACAAAAAACAACTTAGCAATATTGTAAAAAATACTGCCACAAATATAGCATACCTCTTTTTATTAAATTTCTTCAAATTCATAAAATCACTCCAATGCTTCTTCGCGTTATAATATATATAAATAAATATATATATATAATATATTTTAATTTTTACTGTGTAAATATAGCTTTTTTCTAACTACTAAATATAGCCTTTCCTTTACTTGCGGAAGTAGTTTACAGGTAATTTGTTACTATAACATTACTTTATTTTATTTTTTGTATTACAATATGTATATTTTATTACAAACTATTGTTAAACTATTGGTTCCCTAGGATTAGGTTTGCAATTGGTTCCGGGTTTAAATTGCCAAATTATTATTAGAAAAAAGTCTTTTAAATTATTTAAACAAAAAAAATAGAATAAGATATTTTTCTCTTACTCTATTTTTAATATGATTTTGCAATTTAAACCCGGAACCGATGGCAATTTTATTCTTCACCAAATATAGCTTCGAATTCTTTTGCTTCGATTTTTTCTTTTTCTAATAAAATTCCTGCTACTTGATGCAATTTTTCTATATTATCTGTTAATATTTGTTTTGCTCTGTTATACCCTGTGTCAACAATTTTCTTTGTTTCTTCGTCTATAACAGCTGCTGTTTCTTCTGAATATTCTTTACCTTGTGCAAAATCTCTTCCTAAGAATACTTCTTCTTGGCTTGATCCTAGCATTAATGCTCCGATTCTATCACTCATACCATATTTTGTAACCATACTTCTTGCAATTTTTGTTGCTCTTTCTATATCGTTACTTGCTCCTGTTGATATATCATTTAATATTAGACTTTCTGCAACTCTACCACCTAATAGTGATACTATGTTTTCTTCCATTTCTGTTTTTGACATAAATGATTTATCTTCTGTTGGTCTATACATTGTATATCCACCAGCCATTCCTCTTGGTACAATTGATATTTGATGAACAGGATCTTGTGTTTCTAAGTAATGACTTACTACAGCGTGCCCTGCTTCATGATATGCTACTAATCTGTTTTCTTTTTCACTTCTTACTTTTGTTTTCTTTTCAGGTCCCATAGTAACTTTTACCATGGCATCTTCTATTTCTTTCATTCCAATTTCATTTAGATTTCTTCTTGCTGCTAAAAGTGCTGCTTCATTTAATACATTTTCTAAATCTGCTCCTGCAAATCCTGATGTATTTTTTGCAATTACTTTTAAGTCAACATCATCTGATAATCTTTTCTTTCTTGAATGAACTTCTAATATATGTTCTCTTGCTTTTACATCTGGCATTCCAACTACTATTTGTCTGTCAAATCTTCCTGCTCTTAATAAAGCTTTATCTAATACATCTGGTCTGTTTGTTGCTGCTAATACTATAACACCTTCATTTTCTGCAAACCCATCCATTTCAACCAATAATTGATTCAATGTTTGTTCTCTTTCGTCATGTCCTCCTCCAAGGCCTGCACCTCTTTGACGACCAACTGCATCAATTTCATCTATAAACACGATACATGGTGCATTTTTCTTAGCTTGATCAAATAAATCTCTAACTCTTGAAGCACCTACACCAACAAACATTTCAACAAAGTCAGAACCACTTATAATAAAGAATGGTACTCCTGCTTCTCCAGCAACTGCTTTTGCTAATAATGTTTTACCTGTACCTGGTTGACCTACTAATAAAACACCTTTTGGAATTCTAGCTCCCATATCTGTAAATTTCTTTGGATTTTTTAAGAATTCTACAATCTCTTCTAATTCTTCTTTTTCCTCATCAACACCTGCAACATCTTCAAATGTTATTTTATTCTTCTCTGCTGGTGTCATCATTCTAGCTTTACTCTTTCCAAAAGACATTGTTTTATTTCCTGGATTTCCATTATTTGCTCCACCCATCATAAAGAACCAGAAAATAAAGAAAATAATTAATAAACCAAATGGTGTTAATAAACTTAATATAGTAATAAATATTGATTGAGATTTTTCTTCTAATGTGAAAGCTCCGTCTTTTAAGAAATCTTCACTATAAGAAATAAAACTCTCCATATCTGGTATATTAACTTCTTTTTTAGTTTTATCATCTTTTAATTGCACCATTGCAGATGTTCCGTCTGAATCAATTTCTATAGATTCAACTTTTCCATTATTAATGTTAGCAATTAAATCTGAATATTTAAATTTTGAATCATTATTTTCTACTATTGAAGATAATACAACTAAAAATATCACTCCAATTATTAACCACATGGCTAATGTTTTTATCCCGTTTTTCAAAATAATTCCTCCTCATGTATTAATTTATATTGATTTTATAACATATAAATTTACGATTTTCAATGTTTTTTTATATGACTTTTTTATTACAAATATATACGTTTTCTAAACATATTACGGCTACTTATATTTGGCTTATAAAATATATTTTATGATTTTTTACTAAAACTTTTATTTTTTTATTAGGAGTCAAATATTTGTTACCTATATTATTACTACAAAGTTTTATAATATCTTCTATATGTATTTTTTCAATTCCTTTTGAAGTTCCAAAAAGCCTTGTTATAGTATATAATATAATTCTAGACTTTATTACCTTTTCTTGATTATTAAACCCTTTTAAATCTAATATTATTTCTTTTTTATTTTCATTACAAAGTAACTCTTTATACTTAATTACAACCTGATTTTCAATAAAAGCTTCTTCATCACATGCTAAATCAGACAATCTATTTAAAGTATTTATAATATTAGGATTAAACTCTTCTTTAATATAAGGAATAACTACATTTCTAATTTTATTTCTAGTATAAGTATTATCAAAATTAGTTTTATCAATTCTAGGATTTAGATTATTACTATTACAATATTCCTCAATTTCAAGCCTATCACACTCGATCAAAGGTCTAATATAAATGCCTCTTTTAGCCTCAATGCCAATTAATCCAGAAACACCAGAACCTCTTAATAAATTCATAATAACAGTCTCAGCTCTATCATTCATATTATGCGCAATAGCAACCTTATTAGAATTTGTTTTTTGCATCACTTCATCAAAAAAATCATATCTAGCAATTCTACCAGCTTCTTCAACTCCTATTTTACTATTATTAGCCAATTTTTTAACATCTATACTTTTTGAATAAAATTCAATATTATTTTTTTTACAATAATCTCTAACAAACGCCTCATCGCTATCAGCCTCAACCCTAATCATATGATTAACATGAGCCACAACCAAAGTTGCCATTGGTTCCGGGTTTGATTTGCCAAATTTCCTTTCTTTTATTCTTAATAAAATATCCAACATTGAAATTGAATCTGGTCCACCTGAAACTGCTAAAACTACTTTATCTCCAGGTATAATTAAATTATATTTATTTATTGTTTTTTCAACTTTTTCTATTATATTACTCAAAACTATATCTCCTATCCCCATAATCTATATATAAAATTCCTATTTTTATCTTTATTCTCTTTTATACTATTAACTTTCTTAGTGTCTCTCGACTTATGCCAATCTGTTTTCCAATTGTATTATATGATATTTTATATTCATCTCTCATTTTTTTAACTAATTCTAATATTAAATATTTATTACTTTTAATCTCATTTATATCAATATGTTTTTGCTCCAAGAAAAACTTTAATATTTCTTTACATATTTCTTCTTTATTTTCATCATTTTCCATAAAAATAAAAATCTCTTCCTTATTCTCCTTAAATTTTCTAGAATTAATATACTCTCTAGCATTAGAACTTATTAATGAATCATCTGCAAAACAATTATTATTATAACTCGAATATTGATATTCTGATGAATTCCTACACATATGTGCTTTAACTGGATTTTGATGTATATAATCTATACATTGATATAAGTGTTTTTCGTAAAATATTGGCTGTGTTTTATATCTGTCTCTAAATACATATCCCACTCTATCATACTTTTTATTATAATATTTAGCATATTTTAAATTTACTTTATGCATAAATTTTATTAAATTATTTGTATCTTCAATATAAATCAATATATGTACATGATTATCCATTACACAATATGAAACAATTTGAATGTCATTTATTTCCTCCTTTGTATCTTTCATTATTTTCAAATATTTTTCTTTGTCTTTATTGTTATTAAATACATACTCTTTATTAATTCCTTGAACCATAATATGAAAAAAAGACGTATTTATATACTCTTTAGGTATTCTTGGCATAAATTCTCCTCTCGTTTTTTTATTTCCCCCTTTTATATATAAATAGCCCCTTTTTATGTCTTATATAAATTTTTATCACTATAATTCCAAATTTTTATGCAACTTTGCAATTTAAACCCGGAACCAATGGCAATTAATCATCAAATCTTTTTTCCAAGTTGACAAATTTTGTGTAACTTCCAAGCCATAACAATTCTACAGTTCCTGTTGATCCTCCTCTGTGTTTTGCGATTATTACTTCTGCTATATCTTTCTTTTCACTGTCCTCGTTATAGTAGTCGTCTCTGTATAAGAACATTACTATATCCGCATCTTGTTCTATTGCTCCTGATTCCCTTAAGTCTGATAGCATTGGTCTATGGTCTGGTCTTTGTTCTGCTGCTCTTGATAATTGTGATAATGCTATTACTGGTACATTTAGTTCTTTTGCTAATATTTTTAGTGATCTACTTATTTCTGATATTTCTTGTTCACGGCTTCCGTTTCTCTTATTTGATCCTTGTACTAATTGTAAGTAGTCTATTACTACCATTCCTATATTTTTTTCTAGTTTTAGTTTTCTACATTTTGCTCTTATTTCTGTTACTGATATTCCTGGTGTATCGTCTATGTATATTTCTGCTTCTGATAGTGGTCCTATACTTTCTGCTAATTTTGTCCAGTCATTTTCTTCTAGCTTTCCTGTTCTTACTTTATTGCTATCTACCATTGCTTCACTACATAAAATTCTGTTTACTAATTGATCTTTTGACATTTCTAAACTAAATACTGCAACTGGTACTTTTGCTCTTACTGATGCATTTGTTGCTATATTTAGCGCAAATGCTGTTTTTCCCATTGCAGGTCTTGCTGCAATTAGTATTAAGTCTGATCCATGTAACCCAGCTGTTTTATAATCTAATTCTGAAAATCCTGTTGGTACTCCTGTAATATGTTGTTTTCTATTGTATAGTTCTTCTAGTTTTGTGAAACTCTCTACTAATACATCTTTTATAGGAGTATAGCTTTTTTGATTTTTTTGTTGCATAATATCAAAAATCTTTTTTTCTGCCCCTTCCATGATATCTTCAACGTCTTCTGTTGGGCTATATCCTAATTCTATAATTTCATTAGCAGTTTTTATTAATCTTCTTAATATTGATTTTTCTTCAACTATTTTTATATATTTTTCTGCATTAGCTGTTGTAGGTACTTTTTCTGGTAATTCAGCTAAGTACTCTAATCCACCAACTTGCTCGAATTTTCCCATTGATTCTAACTCTGCTTTAACTGTTATAATGTCTATTGGTTCTGATCTATTATATAAATTTAAAATAGCAGCATATATTGCTCTATTATCTTCTCTATAAAAATCTTCTTCTTTTAGTACTTCTATACTTGATATAACAGCATCTCTATCTGTAAGCATACTTCCTATTATTGCTTGTTCTGCTTCTAAATCATGTGGTGGTACTTTTCCTAATTCCATTTTTACTTCATTCCTTCCTATAGAATTCATTTTATCAACTCTATTACACTATAACAACTATTTTTCATTTTATATTTTTACCTAAAACGCTTTTAATTCTTCTTTTAAACCTATTTATTGTGCTACAACATCTATTTTTAAGTTAGCTATTACACCTTCATATAATTTGATATTAACGTTTCTTGCACCTAATTCTTTTATTGTTTCTTTTAATTCAATTTTCTTTTTATCTACTTTTATCTTATAATTTTTTTCTAATAAATCAGAAATTTCTTTAGTAGAAACTCCTCCAAATATTTTTCCATTTCCACCAGCTTTTACTGGAACTTTTAAAATTATTTTTGAAATTTTATCAGCTATTTTTTGAGCTTCTTCTTTTTCCTGTTGTTTTTTAAAAGCATTTGAATCTTGTTTTGCTCTTAATTTACTCATATTTTCATTATTAGCTTCAACTGCCATGTTTTTAGGAAACAAAAAATTACGTACATATCCATCTGATACATTTATAATTTGATCTTTTTTCCCTACACCTTTTATATCTTGCTTTAGGATTACTTTCATATATTATCACGCACCCTTTCTAATGTATCTTATTGTAACCTATTTTTCGTATTTTTTCAAGCGATTACCTAAAAATTACCAAGTTTGCCATTGGTTCCAGGTCTAAATTGCAAAATTACTATCAATAACAGACCTTCTGGCAAATTAAAACCTGAATAGACGACAACTCTAGAATCAATATCAAAAACTATAAAAAAACTTTTAAAAGACCGTCCCCAATGGCAAAAAATTGCCAAGAAGGTCCGTCCCTCTTGGCAATTTTTATTTTATTATTTATTGTCTACTACTTTTTTCTTGATTAATATTACTCCTGCTCCTAATGTGATTAGTGCTATTACTCCTATTGTTATTGGTATTGCAATGTTCAAGTCTTCACCTGTACTTGGTGTTACCATTATTCTTTCTGCTTTGTCTGATAAATCATCTAATGTTTCTTCTGGTACATATCTTCCTGGTGCTAATTTAAGTGTTCTTCCTCCTATTTTCTCAATATTTGTAATTCCTAAGTCGTTTTCTAGTGATATGTCATCTGTAGTTGTTAATATTTTTGATACTTCCAAAGCATACTCTTCTGTTTCTGTAGGTGCTACTTTTGTTTCGCTCTCTTTACATAGTACAGTTCTATTTTCAATATTATCACTTATACACTTATTATTTGAATCAGTATATAATATAGGATCTTCTGTTTTATGTTTTTTCAAGTCATCTTCTGTTAGTACTTTCCATCCTTGGTTTTTACTTTCTTCAAATGACCATGAACTATCTAGATAATCAATTATTCTAGCTGGTGTAATTTTTACTAATGCATCCTTATTAATTTCTCCAAACCAATAGTAATCTGGTGTATTGTAATCTAATTCACTCTTATTGTAAAATTCCATTTCATATCTTGCTTCTAAAACTGCCCCTTGAATTAATTCATTATCAAGTTCTAATTTTATGAAACCGTTATTGGTCATTTTTTCTGCTTTATTAGTTGTTCCCATAAATGTCATATGTTTTGTTTCACCATTAGCTTTTAATTTACCATTTTGATCATATTCAAATTTTGCCTCTGAAATTACTTGACCATTTGCTAATGTTAGTTTTAAGTCACTTACTCTTTTCTTTAATTCAACTTCTTGTCTTGCTCTTTCAACAATACCAAAGTCTACATTGTTAATTTTATATATAAGTTCATCACCATCTGATGATGTTGTTATTCTTTTATTAGTTCCAATATTCTCTATTCTAAAGTTCATTAATGGTGTTGTTGATTTCATTGTATCTGGATTACTTCCTTTGTTGTTTTTAAAAGCTTCTATTCCATAATTAGTTATATTACTAATTTCCGAATCAATTTTTTCTCTTGTTACATAATCATCTTTTGCATCAGAATATCTAGTATCCACATTTTCATTATACCATGTACAATCGTGACTTGCCTCAGTAGCTGAATTAGAATTCCATCTTGATCTATCGATAACTGTTCCTTTATAGTCTTGTACTGTTATTGTTTTTCCATCTACTTTTTGTCCACCCCAAGTATATACTAATTCATATTCATTTGGTATAAATCCTGAAATTTCAAAATCTCCATTTTCATTTGTTTTAGTTTGATATTCCTGATATTCATTTCCATCATTATTTTTTGGTTTTAATGTTACTGTAACTCCAGCTATATTTTTATCTTGGTTTTCTTCATATTGTCCTGAACCTTTTCTTTCTTGTCCAGTTTGTAATGCTTCTTGTGTACTATCTAAGAATACTTTACCTGCTAATCTTCTTGCGTCTTTTACTAGTAATTTTAATGTTGGTGCAGCATCTGTATCATTTTCGTATGTTGTTTTATCTCCTGGAGTCACATTACCAGGCATTGAATTCTCATCCACTCCAGCATAATTATGACCATTTTCTTGTACAAAGTATGAACCAATTTCGGCTATATTATCTAAAATTTTAGGTTCGTTTGCAGCTGCATCATTTTCATTTTCTATTATTATATTTGCAACTTGTTGTCTACTTAGTTTAAATTGTACATATACACCATATCTTCCTCCTGGACTTATTGTATGTCCAGATTTTATAATCATCTTTCTATATCCATTAACAGGTGGTTGGGCAGATATTTCATAACTAACAGCTTCATCTTGATGTCTTATAAGATCTCCATTTTTATCATAAGCTCCTGTTTCATTTACAATTACATCCGAATATGTTGGATTATATTGAACATCATAATAATCTATTATTTCATTAATTCCGCTCATATAAGGTTGTTGTATTATTGTAAATCATTATCTTATAAGTAATATATACTTGTAATTCTTTAGATCTATCTTTTGGATTTTCATATGTATAATCAGATTTATAAATAGGTCTCGTATATGCCATACTTCCATATTCATTTCCAAATTTAACTCCTACATTTAATCCACCTGGATTGTTTCCATATTTTTGATACCTTGTATCATAGTTATATATATGGTTATAACCATTAATTGAAAGTTTAACTCTCTCTATATCTTTTAATACAGACATATTTGGTTTTTCTCTTATTTTTAATCCTAAGTTAACATTCTCGATTCCATTTGCAACAAATGGATCAACTGCTTTTATTTCTTCAAATCTTCCAGTTAGTGAAAAATCATTACATAATGATAACCATACACTATCAGCTCCAAATAATCCTGGGTTAGCTCCTGCTCTAGCCCATACTGTTGTATCGATTCCATCATAACTAACTGTTGATTTATGGTTTGCAGTATCTCTACTATATCCTAAAATATCATTAGTCACTCCATCATTTATTTTTATAGAATTTTGGCTCAATCCATTATTTGTAATATTTCCAAATTTATTATTAAGATTTTCTCTTAATCCTGAATTTTCAACTGCTTTTGTACCAGCATCTATAAAAACTTTTGTACCATCAGCATTGTATTGATAAGCACTTGGATTAGGATTTACTGTAGCATATGTTATTCCATTATAGTAAAAATCTATATAAAGATATGGCAAATCATCTACTTTAACATCATTAAATACATATTTTCCATCTGAACCAGTAACTTTTATCTGCTCTGCTTTATCTCGACCAATATACCATAAAGCCACTGTTACTCCTTCTTTGCCTTCATTTTTATCCTTATCAAAAGTTCCGTTCATACTAGCAGTTTTTCCTACTTCACCATCAACCCATACATATCCAGAGATACTAGTATTTACATGTTTATTAGTTTTAGAAATTACAGTAGCAGTTTGCGTAGTACCTGCTGATACATATTGTGTTAAATTAGTATTTGTATCTTCATATCCAGAATATGGATTTACAGTTTCAACAGGTTTATAATTTCCAATTTGTAAATTAGGGATCACTTCTGTTTTACCATCTACTCCTGTCATAAAAGTTTTTGCTTCTTCAAAACTACCTAGTGATGAATCTGCTTTCACCCATCCTCCTGTATCTGTATTTTGTACCTTGAATCCTACATTAGCCATTTTCAAATTAGAATTATCAGCATCAACTTTTTCTATTTGTAAGCTTCCTGTTAAAGAAACAGGAATTTCCACAGACGCTGCTTTACTAGAAAATGTATTTGATTTAGTATCAACCATTACAAGATTTTGATAAGTTGTACCAGATTTTGATTTAAAAAATGCCATTGTTGCTTGTACCACAGTACCTTTTGGTTTTTTAGTTCTTGCTGTTATCTTAATATTCGTCATATTGCTACGATTGACAAGTAAATAGAAATCTTTTTTACTTTCTATTTGTCCTACATTTTCATTTGATATTTCTACTCCATTTTGTAAAAAACAATATTGATCTTCTTCTAAAGTTTCCCCATTTTGGTTATCTACATATATACTAGAAAGTTTCGGATTAAATGTAAGGTTTATTGGTCCTATTTTATAATGTTCTCCTTCTATTTGAACACTTACTTTATCTTTATTATTCTGTTTAATTTCTGCTGTTGTACTAGTGTTTTTATCATTATTAATATCATCTGCATAAGATTTAGCATCAGCTATAACATCTTTGGAATCTTTACTTAAATTTTTATATTTAAGTCCTCCAGATTTAACAGTAAATCCTTTTAGTTCATTAAACCCTATATATTTTCCATCTTTATCTTTTAATTGCCCTACATTTTTCATCCAATTATCTAACCAATACCAAATTATTTTTTGCCTTTCATGATTGTTTTCCGCATTATGTATTGCATATGCAATTCTACCATTAGTTAATTTACCATTTATTGTCTCATTATAATAACTTTTTGCATTATTTCCTGTTATAGTAATTTTATCCACCAAATCATATGAAGTATCTATTCTTCTTAATTTATCCCCATGCTCCGCACAAAATAAATTATTATCTGCACCACCGTCAGGGTTATAAGTTCCTTCTTCAAAATGAGCCGAAGTATCATTATATGAAAACTTATAACCTTTACCACCTGGCTTATAATTTTTTATATCAAAAGCCTGACTAATTGATTGCATTATACTTATCATTATAACAGATATTAATATAACGTTTTTGCATTTTCTAATTTTATTCATCTTTTTCCCTCCTCCCTTTTTATATTTTTTCCAATTTATTTTTTTTAACTTTTTTTACTATTGGTACTGCAATTGCACTTAATATAACTAATGTTATTACCACTATTAATGTTATATAGAATATTTTTTCACCAGTTTTAATACTTATAATAACATCTGCTGAACTCATATCGTTTTCTCCTTGTGTTTTGTTTCCTGGTGTTGAATTACTATCTGCCAATCCCAATTCATTATATGCTTCTGCAATTTCTGCTGTATTGTTTACTAAACCTGTATTATTTTCTGTCATTGATTTTGTTAATACCAATGTTAACTCTTTAGATTCTCCTGCTGCTATTTTTTCATTTGCTAAACTTGAGTTATATAAACCTGTATTTGTTTTATACCAGTCTTTATTTAGTTCAGAACTAAATTTAAGATCATTTGGCATATAATCTACTATTTTCTTAGCATATCCTTCAACTTCTCCAACATTTGTTACTCTTATTTTATACTCAATTAGTACAGTAGAACCATTAATTTGTTTTGAATGTATCTCTGCTTTTGCCATTTTACTGTCTGTATATTCTGTTGTTGATGTACCTGCTTTATTTTGAACTATAACCTTGCTTACATACTTATCTAGTTTTAAATCAAAATTTTGTAATTTTATTAATCCAATATTGATATCTGATATATTGTTATTGTTTATTTGGATAATATCTGTTGATGCTACTTTTTTATTTGCTCCATCTATTACTATATCATTCATTGTTGCATTTGAATTTTTTGATTCTTCTACACCATCAACTTTATATTTTGTTAATGAATATTGTTTAGTATCATAATTAAATACTACTATATATTTACCATTTCCTATATTGCTTAATACATATGTTCCATTATCACTTGTTGTAGCTGAGATTGCATTTCCATTTTTGTCTTTTACTAATTGGTTAGTTTCAGCATTTAATAAATTAACTGTTATTCCACTTAAAGTATTTTCATTTTCATCTTTTTTACCATTGGCATTTGTATCATACCAAGCAATACCATTAATTATATTGCTTCCTGTATTTTGTCCATTTCCGCTATTATCTTTATTTCCATTATTTTTTTGATCATCTATTTGTATAATGTGAACTAATTCTTCTGTTCTTGCTATTTCTACATCATGACTCTTAGCAACAGCCTGATTGATAATCGTTATAGAATTTGACAAATTACTATCTACATTAACAGTAACTGCTATTTTCACTGTACTTTGTTCTCCTTTATCTACATCTATCTCTGTATCTATTTTATTATTATATGGTCTAGTAATTTTTTCTCCATCTACTTCTATATAATCTATATCTAATTCTTCTGGTATTTGATCTTCTAAACTAATAGTACTATTCATATCGCCATTATTAGTAATCGTAATTGTATATTCAAAATTTTCTCCATCTTTTATATATTTATCATCTGTATTACTTGAAATTGTCATAGATATATCTTTTTTCAAGATATTATCTCTTACTATATTTGATCTATATTCATTTTTCTCATTTATTACTTTAGTTGAAAAATTGACCTCTCCTGAATCATTAATTTCACAAACATATGTTAGTAATTTTATTTCCCCTTCATTAAACGTACCTAAATCAATTTGATCATTATAATCTATAATTTCTTCATTTATTTCTTCTTGAAATTCTTCCTGTCTATCTGCTTTTTCTAAATTCTCATCATTATATGGTCCTCCATCTATTGCCATAATATCATCATCCGAAATCTCTATATTAGGATTAAACTTTCCTGTAGATAAAGTTAACGAATTTACTTTTAACTTTTTATCTAAATTTGTTTCTAATTTAACATTTTTTATTTGTTCAGATGTAATATTTTCTACAATAGCAATATATTCTATCTCATTTCCGGCACCTAATGTTATTTCTCTATCTGTAATTCTCTTTACTGTTACTCTTATATCTCCAGATTTTAAAGTAGAAGATAATTCTTCTGATTCAGTTGTTACATCATTGTACTTAGTAGTACATTTATTTGTTATTACTTTTCCATCTGTTATATCCTTATTTACTCTTACTTCATATTCTTTCGTAATTGTTTTTCCTACTTCAATTGTTTCAATTGTTCCTTCATATGCTTTTTTATCTGTTACTTCTTTATAATATGATGCTCCTGTGTATTCATAATTGTCTTTTGGCTCTACATATGTTGTCCCTTCTGGCACACTTCCAGAAATTGTTGCATTATTAACTGTTTCTGTACCTACATTAGATACTTCTAATGTATATTTTATTACTTCTCCTGCTTTTACTTCAGCTTTGTCTTTTAAATCATCATTTCCAACTTTTGCTGTTATGTTAGCTTTTAATTTTGGTCCAACACCTGTTGTTAATTTTACTTGTGTTGCTTTTACTGTATTTCCTGCATTTGTAGTAGCATCTACATAATTAACTTGATAATCTTGACTTGCATTTTCATTGTATTCTAGATTTTCAGGTATTACAGCATTATAAGTTGCTATAATACTTTCTTGTGAGTTAACTTCATCTTTTGCAATTAAGTATTTTTTTACTGAAGCTGGATTTTGGATTGTCTCACTCCATCCGTTATCTTCATTAGATATATCATCTGTTGCATTTTCATTTTCTGTATAATATACTGTTGCACCTTCTGCACTAATTGGACTTGTTACATTAATTCCAATTGATTCTTCTGTAGTTCCTGTTGGAAATGTTCCAAGAACTTTTATATCTTTTATCGCATTTGATTTATTATTAATAACTTCTATTTTTGGTGTTATTTCTTTTGCTTTTGTTCCTCTTTCAAGCATAACTTCTTTTGTTGAATCTTGATTAACTTCTTCTATTCCTAATTGTTCTATTGTTGTTACTGTAGTTACATCTGTTGGGGCAACTATTTTTATATTTTTTGTAGCTTTTGCATCATTTGTATATGCTTTTGCTTTTTCATTTGAATAACTCATTACTATTTGTGTATCTTTTGTCGCTGTTTTTCTGTTTAATTTAAGTTTTCCATTTATTATAATTGTTGGTCCTTCAACAGCACTTTCACTGTAATGTGTTTGTTCTCCTTGGATTTCTATTGTTAATTCTTTTCCATTTAAATATGCATTTTTAATACTTAATTCATCTTCATATAACATTGAGATATTACTTACTGTTATTTGTTCAATTTCTTCTGGAAATTGAATTTTTAAAACTGGATTTCTATATAAATCATTTAATTCACTTTTAGACTTTAATACAGCTTTTATTTCCACATCATTTTCAATAACTGTTGATAACTCGCTTTTATTAACTTCTAAGTAAGCTTCTGTTGTTGTTTCTTCTAATTTTGTTTTTACTAAATTTTTAGGTGTTTGTTGTCCTTCATTTAAATTAGTAGTAACAAATAATGCTGTATTAAAATCAACTGCATTTTTTACTATTTTTTCATCATTTGTTTTAATTACTTTATTATTTGTAATACTAATTTCTCCACCTGTAATTGGAGCTGTTGTTCTTATTACTATTCCTGCTTGCATAGTTTCTCCATAGTCAATTACTATGTTACCATTTTCATCTGCTTGGCTATCTTTTGTAATCACAGCTATTTGCTCACCACTAGCATTTCTTATTGCTAAACTTCCATCTTCTCCTAATACTTTTATTAATCGTTCCTTATTAATTGTAGTTTTTCTATATAAAGTATTAGCATTTGTACCTTGTAATGGTACGTTTTTTTCATAATCAGCTTGTGATGCAAATACATCTTGTTCTCTTACTTCAATATAATTTAATATATTTGCAGCATTTACATTAACAACATCTGTTGTTGTATATTCTCTATCAATTCCTTGATATAATTTTCCCTTGTATATTGTTGATTCAGAATTTTCTATATTAGCTGTTACAACTTCTTCTTTTTGATCATCTTTGCTTATTAATAAATCATCTATATTTGTTTCTATTTTTTCATCATTATATAATGTTATTTCTATATTTCCATTAACAGTAATATCTTGTACATTATTTACATCATATAAATATGTTAAAACTATACTTTCACTTCCATCTTTTTTCCATGTTACTATATTTTCTTGTGAATCATCATTTTTTAAATTAACATTTAATTGTTTATTTTCATAATTATATTGAGAGTTTGTCATTGTATTTAAATTAACAACCGCTGAAGCATCTGCTTGTGTCCCATTCATTTCTGGAACATTTGCATTAATATTTATTTCTTTTATTGGATAACTATTATCTTTTAATCCAACATTCAATAAAATTTGTACAACTCTCTTTTCTTGCCCTGCAACTTGTAAGTTTTTATTTGTAATAATTTTTGCAGTTTTTTCTATATTTTCAGGAGTTTTATTTTCAGGTATAACTTTTAAAGTTACTTTTTTGCTTGATTCTACCTCTTTGTCTTTTTGACTACTATCTCTATATATACCATTTAATTTAATAACACTTTCCATGTTTAATAATCCTACATTAAAAGCTTCTTCTCTTTTTATTTCTATAGGTATTTCTAGTTCAACTTCAGAACCAGCATTAATTTGGTTTAAAGTTATAGTATTTCCTTCAATTTTGTTTATGTAGTCATTTTGAGTCTCTTTTAATGTAAAATTAGAATTTTGCAACTCAATTTTTCCATTAAAATAACCTTGTTGTTTAACTTTTAAATGGATACCTAATTTAATATCTTCACTATAGACACTCTTTTCTATACTTGATATTTGTCCTCCATTATCATCCTTAAAGTACACTCCAAATTCTACATTTTTGTTGTTAGTACTTATATCGTCAAATGCATAGCTTATTAAGCTACTTCCAACAAATACAAAATTTGTCATAGTCATAGCTAATATTAGCATTAAAACAACAAAAACTTTAAAAACCTTACCCTTCATAATTTCCTCCTTAACTTTGTTAATTAAATTAAAGTTTAATAATTACCAATCATAATTATTCTAATATATTATAAAAAAAATCCTAATCTAAATCAACGTACCTATTTTTATGTTACAAAAAAACACGTTTTTTCCCTTTACGGAACATATATTTCGACATTTATTAACATGTTTTATTAAAATTATATTACTTTTGTGTTACAAAAAAATTGCCACCGGGGACGGACCTTTTTGGCAACTTTTTGCCACTAGGGACGGACCTTTTAAAAATATTTAGCCTTCTATAACTTAATATAGAAGGCTTTAATTTTATTAACTTAACCACAGAACTAATGGCAAACTTAACAATTTTTATCAACTTTTTTAATTTTTTTCATATCTTAATAATATAAATATAAAGAGGTGGTTTTTATGAGTAATAACAATAATTTTAATTTTGACGAAAATACAATGAACAATATTAAAAACATGGTTGATAACGGAAATATTTCTGATGCTATTTCTCAGATTTCTCCTGATATGATTCAAAATTTTTCTAAGATGCTACAAAACAATTCTAATAATAATGCTTCTAATTCATCTACGGAAAGCAATAACAATAATATAAATAACAACAACTCTACATATAAAAATAATTCTTCAAGCAATTCAAGTAACTCTAATTCTAACAATTCTAATAATGGTTTTAATTTTAATAATTTAGATCCAAATACAATTATGAAAATAACATCTGCTCTTCGGTAAAATGAATAACAAAAATGACCCTAGAGCTAACTTACTTTATTCTTTAAAACCTTATTTAAGGGATGGTAAAAAAGATAAATTAGATCAATATGTAAATTTGTTAAACATAACAAATTTAGCTGATATTTTAAAAGATGATAAAAAGGAGAATAATAATGGCTAGGTTTCCTTTCTTTGGCTTTCCTTATCAATATCCATATTACAATAGATATTATAATAATTATAAATATTATAACTCAAGCGCTAATAAAAATAACATCGAAAACAACGATGCTGATAAGGAACTAGAAGAAGGTCCTGTACAAGCTAGAGATAATAATTCGGACAGATTTAATTCAAAAATATCATCTAAAAATAATCCGTTTTCACCCTTTTCTTTTAATTTCACTGGTTTCTCAGATTATGATAAACCTATATTAGAAATTATGGGTATAAAATTATTTCTAGATGATATTATTATTTTAGGTATATTATTTTTATTATATAAAGAAGAAGTTAAAGATGAAATGCTTTTTATTGCATTAATCCTATTATTATTAAGCTAAACTAATCTATAATAATTTGATCGTCTACTACACTAACATATGATTGTTTATGTAATGGTTCCTCATCTCTATCTATTTCTTTTACAATATTTGCGATTCTTATTTGAACTGTGTCAATAAGTCCTGCTGCAATTATTGCTTGTTTGTTTCCTTTTGCTCCTGCATGTGCTAATCCCCTTAACGTTCCTAGAACTATTATATTGTCAGAAGCCATTACTTCTGCACCAGAATTAACGTCTCCAATAATAACAATACTTCCTTCTGATTCTAATTTTTGTCCAGATCTTAAAGATCCTCTATGGAATTTTGTTTCAGATATGGCAATTTCTTTTTCAAATGTTTTCTTTATTCCATGTAAGCCTAAAGTTTTTGGACTATCAAATTCGATTTCTACGTCTATTTTTTCTTTTATAATATTTTGTATTTCTTCTATTTCTTTATTTTTTAAAACTTTTCCTGTTACATTTATAGGCGTCTTTTCGTCTTTGTATAGTTTTTTTAGTTCAGGAAGTTTTTTCTTTAGGCATTCTACTAGTTCTTCTTGTTTTGTGTCTTCGTTTAGTTTTATTATTATTTTGTCTTTTTTTAAATTGATGCTTACGCAGTTCTTTTTCATTTCTAACATCCTTTCTCCATTTAATTTTTAATATTGCAAATCAAACCCGGAATCAACCGCAATTTAATATACATTTTTTAAGAATTTTGATATGCATTTTTTAAACTGTAACTTTTATTGCAATGTTTCTGTATATATCATTGCACCCATGTTTTCTTCTATATCTTGTGTGTTCATTCCAAAGTATTCTCCCATTATGTCTCTTACAACTTCTGCAGTATAGTTACCGTGTCCTCCGTTTTCTACCATAACTACTATTGCTATTTCTGGGTTTTCAAATGGTGCAAATCCTACAAACCATGCGTGTACTTGGTTGTTTGGTGCTTCTGCTGATCCTGTTTTTCCTCCTACACTTATGTTAAAGTCTTTAAATCTTACGTATGCTGTTCCTCCTGTATCACTTGTAACTGATTTCATACCTTGTAATACTGCATTTAAATAATTTTGATTTAATTGTTTTTCTTCTTGCGTGTCTTCTTCTAATCCTAGTTTTTTGTTTACAAATTTATTTATTTCTTCTCTTGATGCTTCTGAACCGTCTGAGTTTCTTATTGTTTTTACTATACTTACATCTATTTTATGTCCTCCGTTTGCTAGCATACTAATGTATCTTGCCATTTGTAATGGACTAAACTCATTATCTCCTTGACCTATAGATGCATTTAATGTATTTCCTGGATTCCAGTTTTGATCGTCTGGATGTTTTTGTTTTTTAGTTTCTCTATCTGCTAATACACCTGCCGTCTCTCCTTGTAGTTCTATCCCTGTTTTTGTTCCTAATCCAAAGTATCTTGCAAATTCTGCAAGTTTGTCTATTCCCATTCTGTCTCCTGTTTCGTAGAAGAAATAGTTACAAGATTTTTCTATCGCTTCTGATACATTTAAATATCCATGTCCTCTATGATAATCTGTGTAGTACCAACAATTCATTGATATTCCATATTTTTTATATACACCTGTATCATTTATTTTTGTATTTAAATTTATTGCTCCTGATTCTAATCCTGCAATTGCTGTAACCATTTTATAAGTTGAACCTGGTGAGTAAGAGTTTTGTATTGCTTTATCTACCAATGGTTTTGCTGCATTATTTGTGTAATTATTCCATGCCTCTGTACTTATTCCTCCCACAAAGTCTGATGGGTCATAATTAGGATAACTTGCCATTGCTAAAACTTCTCCTGAATTTACATTCATTACTACACATGCTCCTGCTTTAGCATTATAAGCTTTTCCAAAGCCTCCTGATGCTATTTTTTGTATGTTTGAAGCTAGCGCATCTTCTGTTACTTTTTGAAGATTTGCATCTATTGTAAGTACAACATCAGAACCTGCTGTTGCTTCTTTTGATACATATTCTGCTGTTGTAGTACCATCTACTGCCATATCTATTTGTTTTGTACCATTTTTTCCTTTTAAATACTCTTCAAAAACATATTCTATACCTGTTTTTCCGATAATATCATTACTACCATATGTACTTTTTCTTTGTTCATATTCTTGGCTATTTATTTTTCCTGCATAACCTAATATATGAGATGCTAAACTTCCTGATGTATATTGTCTTACTGGCTCTACAACTATATTTATACCAACAAATTTATCAGAGCTTTCACTAAATTCTGCAACCGCTTCTCTAGAAATATTATCCGCTATTCTAATAGCCTTTGTGCTACTATAACCTTTTTGACTTGCTTCATATCTTATTGCCATTATTTTTCTTGCATCTTGTATGTTGTTTGTATCAATTCCATACTTACTTTTAAATTTATAAAAAGCCTGTTCAGCTGTAATATCTTCTGAAAGTTTGTTAGACTTTTTCCATGACAATAACTCTTGTTCTGAAATTGTAAATTCAAATGGTTCTATTTTTATTGGGAAAGAATCTACATATGATGTTTCATATTTTTCTAGTACATTTATCATATTTAATATTGATTGATTTAAAGTTGCAGTATCTACTTTACTTTTATACATTTCTAATGAAAACTGAATTTTAGAATCAACTAACGTAGCACCTGTTTTATCTAATATAGCACCTCTTGAAGCTTCTAATACACTTTCTCTAGTTAATCTTGTATTAGACTCTTCTCTATATTCTGCTCCATGAACTATTTGAAGGTTAAATAATCTAGCAATTAATATTATCCCTAGAACATATATTAGAACTGTTAGTATATTATATCTTAAATTTATATTTGCTTTTTTAGATTTCCTCGCCAAATTTTCACCTTCTTATTTTTAAAAATATCTTGTTAAAATTTTATTTCCTTTGTACTCATTTTCTATATAATACCCTGCTTTTTGAATTAATGGATAAACAATAATTGTTATTATTAAATTATAAATCACTTCGATTGCCATTATTTTTATAAAATTGATAATCTCTACGTTTACATCAATAAAGAAATAATTTAAAATATACTTTCCAACTTCAAATATTATTGTTGACCCTAATACCATAAGCATTATTGTCATTCTACTATCTTTAGAAAAATTTTTATCAAATGCTCCTGCCATAAATCCAATTGCTCCCAGACATACTGCATAAATTCCTACTTTTGTTCCTACTGTTAAATCTAAAAATAATCCTAAAATAATACCATATATTGTTCCCATTGTTTTATTGGCAAATAGCCCAACAAATAAAACAAATATAATAAATAAGTTTGGCATTATTCCAGCTATTGTAAACCAATTAAAAAAATCAGATTGTAAAAAATAAATAATAAATAAAGTTAAAATTAATACTACATTAATAATTAATTTTTTCAATTGATTCCACCCTTTCTTATTGATTTGTTATAACTAATACTGTATTTAATTTATTAAAATTTACAGCTGTTTCAATTATTGCATATCTGTCAGTCATATTTTGTGTGTTGTTCACTTTTTTTACTGTACCAACATGAATTCCTTTTGGATATATTCCCCCAAGTCCTGAAGTTTCTATACTATCTCCTTGTACTACGTTAGCATCTGTAGGAATATACATTGCTCTTAAAGCAGATGTTTCATCTAATGTACCTTTACATACAATGCTATCTTGTGTAGTACTCATTATACAACTAATAGAACTAGCAGTATCTACTATTGTTTGTACTTTTGAAGTATTTTCTGTAACAGAAACAATATGTCCTACTAATCCTTCGTCTCCTATTACAGTCATGTTTTCTTTAATTCCATCTTTTTTTCCAAGATTTATAACAATTGTTTTTGAATAATTGCTTATATCTTTATTTATAATATAACCTGGTACTGTTTTATACTCTCCATATTTTTCTGTTAAATTTAGATATTCTTTTAATGTTTCATTTTGTGTTTTTATATTTTCTAATTCTCTTAAAGATTGCTCTAATTGACTATTTTTATTTCTTAAATTTTCATTTTCTTGTTTTAAATTTTTAATGTCTGTAAAAAATGTTCCATTACCACTCATTTTATTTTTTAAGTAAGTTAAACCATTTTGCATAGGCATAACTAAATTACTTGCAATATTTTCAAAAAAGGTTGAATTGTTTTCTCCATTTGAAAATATAACAATTAATATTAAGATAATTATCGTTATAATAATTCCTATTACTCCACTTTTTCTATCTCTATACATTTTTTACTCCTTATTTTTATCTTCGCTTTCTGCTATTTACCAATACTGTTTTTAATCTTTCTAAGTCATCTAATGTTTTACCTGTTCCTCTTACTACGCAGTCTAAAGGCTCATCTGCCACATATACTGGCATTCCCGTTTCATTACTTAATAGCTTGTCCAAATTTTTTATTAAAGCTCCTCCACCCGCAAGGATAATTCCTTTTTCCATAATGTCTGATGCAAGTTCTGGTGGTGTTTTTTCTAATGTTAATTTTACAATATCTACTATTTTGTTTATTGATTCTTTTATTGCTTCTTCAATTTGTGTTGATGTAACTTTTATATTTCTAGGGAATCCACTTGCTAAGTCTCTTCCTCTAACATCCATGCTCATTTCTGTCATTAATGGCATTGCACATCCTATTTGTATTTTTATTTGTTCTGCTGTTGTGTTACCAATTGCTAAGTTCATCTCTCTTTTTATATAATTTACAATATCTTCATCAAGCTCGTCTCCTGCAACTCTTAAAGAATGACTTACTACAATTCCTCCAAGTGATATAACTGCAACTTCTGTAGTTCCTCCACCTATGTCTACTATTATATTTCCACTAGGTTCTCCTACCTCTAAAGATGCACCTATTGCTGCTGCCATAGGTTCTTCTATTAAATAAACTTCTTTTGCACCTGCTTGTATAACAGATTCTTCTACAGCTCTTTCTTCTACTTCTGTAATACCAGATGGTACTCCAACTACAACTCTTGGTTTTCCTACATTATATCTTTTTCCTACTTTTTGTATTATGTTTTTTAACATTAATTGTGTTGCTGTAAAATCAGCAATAACACCATCTTTTAATGGCCTTACTGCTTTTATTTGTTCCGGTGTTCTTCCGAAGCATGTCTTTTGCTTCGTTTCCTGTTGCTAATATATTTCCATTTTTTATATCTATAGCAACAACTGATGGTTCTTTAAGTACTATTCCTTTTCCCTTTAATGTTACTAAGATATTTGCTGTACCTAAATCTATACCTATGTCTTTTGAACCTAATCTAAAAAAATTTATTATATCTTTACCTTTCATAATACATCCTTTCTTATTTTGAAACTAATTCAGAGAAAATACTTTTATAATTCATATTCCCAATTACTAAATGGTCTAATAATTCTATATCAAACATTCTTGCATTTTTGTACACGCTTTTAGTAAATTCTATATCTTGTTTACTTGGTGTTGAATCTCCACTAGGGTGGTTATGCACTAATATAATTTTTGGTGCTTTCATTTTTATTGGTTCTACTAATATATCTTTTATTGACAAATTAGCAAAATTACTACCACCATAAGCAATATTTTTGATTTTTAAAATCTCATTTCTGTTATTTAAAACCACTATTTTTGCAATTTCTCTTTTTTTATTTCTCAATTCACTCATTAAAATTTTTGCTAAATCATATGGCTCTTTAATAATAACCTTTTTATAATTAGCTGGTTTTGACATTCTTACACCTAGCTCGCATAATGCTTTTAGTTGAATAGCTTTTACTTTACCTATTCCTTTTATTTGCATAAATTCTTCTATTGTTATTTCTGTTAAAAAACTTAAATCATCTATTTTAGTATCATTTAAGTTAAGTATTTTTTGTGCTAGTTGTACTGATGTTTCTTCTTTTGTTCCGGCTTTTTATAATAATAGCTAATAGTTCTGCATTTGATAAATTTTGTTCTCCATATAATTCTAATTTTTCGTATGGTCTTTCTAATTCTGGTAATTCTTTTATTTTTATAGACAAAATATTTTCCTTCTTTCTTATACAATATTCGCCCCTATTTTGTCTTTTTATTATTTTTTTCCATATCTAGATTATATATAATTTAAACTTTTTTATATATAAACACTGCTAAAACCATTCCAATAATACTTGAAATACTTATTTTAAACATCATAGCAAATGTAATCTTTAAAACGCTTAAATCTAAAGTAACTGGTGTTTCTAGCCCGAAACTTTGATTATATGATAGCCACCAAAGCCAATCAACTTTTGAAGCTAACTCTCCAAGTAATCCACCTACTACTAAACCTGATAAAATAAATATTAATAATATCCATATATTTTTTTCTTTAGTTGCCATCTTTTTTTACCTCCTAAAAACCGCGTTCTTTCTACGGAATTTCAACTTTATTTCACTTTTGTATTATATATGAATTTAACATTTTTTTCAAGTATAAAACTAATTTTTTACCAATTTTTTGAAATTTTACATAATATGTTTGATTTTAACTTCTATATATGTTATAATTAGCATAAGGATTTTTCCTGAATTTGGAATAAATTGGGATTTAAGACTACAATGCAAAATAGCATTTGTTTATTTAGCACATTGAAAATTAAAAAGGAGGGTTTTCTATGAATAAGAAAACACGCAAATATGTAGCATTATCATTATTAGTAGCTTTGTTTGTATGCACCATATACAACTCAAATGTAAGTAAAGCAGAAAAAACAACCTATACAAAAAAAGCCATCATTTGTACTGTAAACAATGTAAGTCGGACTTTAACTTGGTCCGATGATGGAAGTATATACTTTAAAATAGGAGCTTCGGAACCTATTCAGTTATTTTCAGACTCCTCCCTTTTTTTAAGTATAAAATTTGATAAATACGGTACATGTTGGACCTACGAAAATGACCATTCTGATGAAAATGATAGCAAATATGTTCTTCGCTGGTGGAATTATGATTTTATGCCTGATTCATATTTTTTTAATCCTATTCCCAGAGTAACTTCTGAAGGGTTGTATGAATATGTAGACGACATAGAATCATTAATTCTTGACTCTGATAATGATTTTATTATCGGATACAAGACATTCTCGGGAAAAGAATATGCAATACCAACACCAGAAGATATGAAAAAAATATTATCAACAGATGATTATTTAGAATATCCTCAACCTAGGCCACTTAAAAATAATTCTACGCCTTCACCTTCACCTAGCACCCCAGTAGCTTCTCCTAATATTTCTATTCCTTCTACCATTCCAACAAGTAACCCATCAATTACTTTCCCCAATGCTAACAGCGTTACACCGACACCGGCTGTAACAAAAAAATCTGTTAAAAAGAAAGCTGGTTATTCCTGTCTTTCTGTTGGAAGTAAAGTAACTAGTAAGTACAAGCTTACTAGGGGTAAACTCACTTGGAAAGGTAATGGAAAGAGCAAAAAATTCTCTGGAGTTAAGTCTGCTGGATTCATAAAGAAAAGTGGCAATCTTGTCTTTATGACTAAGCAAGGTAAAGTATACACCTTATCCTCTAAGGGTAAGAAAAAGTGTATCGTTAAAAAGAAGGCCAAAAAGCTTATTGTAAAAAATAAGTTTGTAGTAAAGGTCAAGGTAGGAAAGAAGTTTATTAACCTAGCTAATAAATAAAGCTGCTTAAGTAGTATTAAATCCCGGGAGAAGGAGATGGCAATGTCATCTCTTTTTCCTTTTTTTATTTTAAGTTTATCTTGAATTGTTTTTTTACTTATGTTATATTAGCATAAGTTTTATTTTTTTATTAATTTTATTACCAAAAATTGTGCATTTAAATATAATATCAATAGTAGTATAATATAATTAGTAGTTATCAAAGGAGGCCTTTTCTTATATGAAAATTGAAAAACTTACAGAAAATAAAATACGTGTTATTGTTAATACAGAAGACTTAAAAGAAAATGATATAGATTTTAATTTATTAATGAATAAATCAATGGAAACCCAGAACCTATTTTTTGAAATTTTAGAAAGAGCTGAAGAAGAACTTGATTTTCATACAGATGGTTATAAGCTTTTAATAGAAGCATTTTCTTCATCTGATGAAAAACTAGTTTTTACTATAACAAAATATTTACCTAAAGAAATATCAAATACCCTTGAAACACCAAAAAAGAAAAAACTAGCTGTAAAAAGAAAAAGCATAGACTTTTCTAACAAACAAATCATATATTCTTTCAGTTCATTTGAAGAATTTTGTAACTTCTGTAGTTTTATAAATAATAACTCTAATATAAATGTAACAAAAATTTCAAAAAATATTTCTTTGTATTTTTATAATGATACATATTATTTAGCGTTAAGAAACGTAAACACATCTTATGCTAATATTAAACTATTTTACGCAATCGCATTAGAATTTGGAAAAATATTATCTCCTTCAAAAAGTTTTGAAAACAAATTAATTGAACATGGTGAAATTATAATTAAAAAGAATGCAATTCAAACAGGAATAAAATACTTTGTTAAATAATTGACATGGAGTACAGACCTTTTTGGCAACTTTTTGCCACTGAGGACGGACCTCTTTTATAAAATAAAAAGTTGTCAGCAAAATGACAACTTTTTTTATTTTATTAATATACATAGTTTTGTGGATTATATGCTACTCCATTTACTCTTACTTCTAAATGTAAATGAGGTCCTGTTGAATTTCCTGTTGAACCAACAGCTCCTATTATTTGTCCTTGAGAAACTTGTGTACCTGCTGATACATATAATTTACTACAATGGCCATAATATGTTTGTACACCATTACCATGAGAAATTACTAACATGTTCCCATATGAACCTTTATATCCTGAAAAAGTAACTGTTCCAGAAGCTGCAGCTGCTATTGGTGTGCCTGTTGATGTTGCTATATCTAATCCTGTATGTGATGATCTTCTAATTCTGCTACCTACACCAAATCTTGAAGTAATTGTACCTGAAACAGGTCTAATTAAAGCTATACCTAAATTAGCCTTTGCAGAAGATGTAGTTCCTGCTGTATTAACAGATCCTGAAGCTGTGTATTTTGATGTACCTGTAGAATTTGTATTAGTTTTAGCAATTGCTGTTCTTTGTGCTGGTTGTACATATAATTTTGATATTGCATCTTCTGTTGAAACTAAATCTTTTAGTTCTACTTCATATTTTTCTACAATTGACATATTTTCTATATTTGAACTATTTTTTTCTTTTAATCCATTAACAACATTTTCTGCCTCTTCAAAATTAGAAACATATGCTTTTTCTTCTTGATTATCAACTATTGCATAATATCTATAGTATGTAACGCCTTGTTGTTTTATATCGTTAAAAATTTCATCATCATTTGTAACAATATTCTTTTTTAATAAGCATAATTTATATTCTGGCAAATTAGCAACTTGTACAAATGCCACATTGTTACTACCTTCGCCTTTTTCTATGTAATCATTTATTTTATGTTGTAAACCTGTTCTATTTTCTGTATATCCAACTTGTTCTCCATTAATAAAAACACTATATGTTGGCTTGTACAAAAATGCAACTGCTCCAACTATTAAAAAAGCGGCAATCATAAAAAGAACTATAAATTTCATTCCTCTTCTTGTGTGAATCATAATCTTTTTAAACATTATTTCTTGTCTCCTTTGTATTACTTTTTGCCTAGTTCCGTTCGTCTTTTTTACTATTGTAATAATATTGTAATATTATCTTTTTTGCAAAGATAAATACGGGTAATTTTCACTAGTTTTATCTTATTTTGTTCTTTTATCTCTGTTTTTTGCAATTTATCTCCAATTTCTATCTTTTTAATATAAAAATAACCTTAATTATTAAACACTTTTGTCTAATAATTAAGGTTTATTATTTTGAATTATTGTTGTAATTCTGTCTTTACTGTATTTATTTCAGTAACAGTTGCTTTTTGAGCTGGAACATAATATCCTTTAGATTGTGCTATTTTAAATAATTCATATTGAAAACTTTCATCATTATTTCTTATTTGTTGAAATGTTTGTCTTAATTGCATATTTTCAGCTTCTGATATAGCTGTTTGATATGCAGTTAAGTCTGCCTTTACACTTCCTAAGATATCATTTACCATTGTTTTTTCATCCATTTTAAAATCCTCCCTGTTTTATTTTAGATTTGTATAGAGTAATTAGTTATTTAAAAAACTCATTAATTTTTGTTTTGTATTTAATGCATCTTGCGCTGATTTAGTAAATAACTGTTTTATTTGTGGGTCTACAGCTTGTGAAGAAAATGTATTTAATTTTTGATATGCTGTTTCGTGAGCTCCTATTAGATGTCTTAAATTTTGCAATTCTACTTGATTTAAATCTGGCATTTTTATCAATCCTTCCTTTTTTTATTTACATTATTATTTACTTTTTTTATAATTTTATACTTTTTTGATTGATTTTCTATTAATCTTTTTATATTTCATATTAATTTTTGTTTTTCTATATTGCTATGTTTTAAATTTTTAAAAATAAAAATTTAAAAACAAAAAAGCACTACTTATTAAAGTAAGTAGTGTTTTTTATCTTATATATCCATCTTTCTAAATTTTATATATGAAAGTGTTGATATTATTCCTGCTATTATTATTCCTAATCCTAATGCAATTTTATATCCTGTATAAGGTATATCTTTGTCTGATGTTAAATCTCCATAATTTTCTTCAGTTTTTCCTGAATTTGATGAACTAAATTTTGTTCCATTATCGTTATCGCTTCCGCCGTTACTCTCTAATCCACTATTATTTTCATTATCATTTCCACTATTATTTCCATTTTCTTCTGAACCATTTGAATCATTGTTTCCACTATTGTTGTTATTATCTCCATTTTCTGAGTCATCATTTCCATTATTATTGTCGTCTTTATCTCCACTATTATTATTGTCATCTTCTTGTGGTTTATCACTTTTAACTACAGTAACTTCACATGTTGCACTTTTTCCATTTTCAGTTGTTGCTGTTATAGTACATTTTCCAATTCCTACTGCACTTATTCTACCATCACTAACTGTTGCAACATCTTCGTCACTACTTGTCCATGTTACATCTACATTAGTATCTGCATCTGCTGGCAATATAGTATATGTTATTTCTTCTTCATCTGTTCCATTCAAATCTAGTTGAATACTATTCTTACTTAATGTTATAGATTCAGGTAATGTAATGCTTTGGAATTTTATATTATTATCTTTTGCATATTGTTCTGCTTTAGATCCTTTTTCTCCTTTTATTACTAAATCCTTTGAACACTCTGCAAATGCATCTTCTTCTATTGTTGTAACTCCTTTAGAAATTGTTACATCTGTCAAATCTTTGCAATTTGCAAATGCATTTTCTCCTATTGTTGTTATTCCATCTGGTATATTTATACTTTCTAATTTTGTTCCTGAAAATGCTTCTGTACCTATTCTTTTTATATTATTTGATAAAACATTTTTTATATCTGAATCGTTATATTTTATTTCTTCTAGACCACTATTCATAAATAGTCCATCACTTATTTCTGTTAAATTTTTTGATAATGTTATTGTAGATAACCTTGTACATTTTCTAAAAGTATATTTCCCAATACTTGTAACAGAATCTGGTATTGCTATTTCACTTAGTTCTTCATTTCCATCAAATACTTGATTTCCAATAGTAGTTAATGTATCTGGTAATATGATTTTACCTAATTTAGAAAAACTTTTAAATAGTCCATCTCCAATTTCTTTTATTCCACTTTTTATTTCTACAGAACTAATATCTTGTTCTATATCTGTAGCTGCAATTATTTCTTCTCCTTTGTCATTTTCTACTTTATCTAGCTCTAATTTTGTCCAATCTATATTTGAGATAATTGCATCTTTCACATTATCGTTTTCAGTATAGTATCCTGATTCCAAGGGTTCTATAATAAGATTTGAATTATTTTCATTGTCTGGATATATAGTATAATTCTCTCCATTTATCATATACTTTATTTTTGCATTTCCTAAAATTTTCTTTTCATCTTTTGTACTACTTTTTACACAATATACAGTTACATTTTCTGTTAAGCCTACACCTGGTATTTCTGATGTTCCATCAATAAATTTTCCATAATAATATACAATAGGATTTTCATCTTTTAGATTTCCTATCCAGTTTGCTCCTCCCCATTTTGCTATTGAATCTTTATCTGCACCTGGAATTCTTATTATATGCGCTTTTATTCCATATAAAGCATATGATTCCACTAAAGTTGTTTTACTGTCTAGTATTGCATTTGTAGCATTTCCTGGATATGCCATTAATTTCATTCCTGAATCATTAACTTTGTATATTGCACCATTTACTATTTTTAATTCACTATTTTTGCTTTGATCTTGAGCTTTAAATTTTGTTAATTGATTATTTGCAAATGCTCTAATTTCAATTTCTGTTATTTCTGAAGGAATATTATATATTGTAGTGTCATCTTTTCCTTCTGGATATACTTCAATTGTTGTTCCTTTTACAAGTACACCATCTATAGAACGAAATACTTCATTTTCTTCACTAACATTTATTGCTTTTAAATTTTTACAACCTATAAATGGAACCCATCCTATACTTTCAAAGCCTCCTGGTAATGTTATTTCTGAAGGAAATTCTTCACAGTATGCAAATGCTGCAGCTCCAATAGATTTTAAATTTTTTCCAAATTCTACATCTTTCAAACTTGTACACCATTTAAATGCGTGACTTCCAATAGATTCCACTGTCTTAAAATTAAGTACCTCTAAATTTTTACAGTTTTCAAAAGCTGACTGACCTATTTTAACAACGCCTCTAACGTCAACTTCTTTTAATTGTGTGCAATTCCAAAATGAATAAAATCCTATATTTACTGTTGGGGCTATAAGACTAACTTTTTGTAAATTAGCATCTCTTTGAAAAGATCTTTGTCCTACTGTAATAATAGTTCCCTTTATTTTTACTTCTTTTAACTTTCCTCCATCTAAGACATTATGTGTATCATCTGCTGGTTCATCAGTTGCTCCTTTAGTATCAACAATCTCAAATGCATAGTTTCCTATATCCTTTACATATTTACCTATTTTTACTGTTTCTAGTTCATAGCATCTTGTAAACGCATTTTTACCTATTGAATATATAGATGAATCACTCAAATCAACTGTTTTTAAAGTTTTACAACCATAAAATTCTTTTTCATTTATTATTGTTAACTGTTTTCCTCCATAAACTGCAGTTATATTTTCGTTTCCTTTTAAAGCACCATTCAATTCGTGTACAGGTAACCCTCCTAAGGTATCTGGTATCGTAATACTTCCACTTACTCTTGCCTCATACATTTTTGCTTCCATTTCATTTCCATTTCCTACTGCATATCTACTAAAAGTAAAGCCTTTTTCCTTATATTTTTTTATTTCGGTATTTACTCCTGCTGTTGTTATACTTTTTATTAAATCTTCTTGTTTTATCCCACTTCTGCTTGAATTTACATTTTCGTCTATGTATATTGTTTTTAACCTTTCACAGCTAATTACAAAAGTATTTGATAAAGTAGTAACACTATATGGAATGTAAATGCTTTCTAACTTTGGGCAATCCACTATTGCGTTAGAATCTAATTCAATTACAGTATCTGGCAATGTCAACGTCTCTAGATACTCAGATTGTATCGTATTATGTCTTCCATCTTTTCCTATTTTCAAAACTTTTTTACCATCTATATTTGATGGTATATTTATAGTTTTTGCACCATTTGTCTTTGACACATAACTTATTAATACACCACCATTATAATTTTCATATTCATATGTAATATCATCCATTGTAATACTATTTGCATTGGCCTCATTACAAAAACTTAAACCTATTCCTAAAAATATTATTACAATTAAAAGTTTTATTTTCTTACTCATTTCCTTCAACTCCCAAAATAATCTTTTATACTATATTTAAAATAAAATTTTTCATTATAAAAGTCAATAGCAAAAAAATGCTATTGACTTTAACGTTTTCTATCGCTTTACGGAAGCTACTTGTACAATATTTATTTTAGAAATATTAAATTTTTATTACAATTGTTAAAAAACTATATAATCTCCAATTTGGCAAATTTTGCCATTAATCTTTTATGTCCAACTTTATCAAAGTTGATATCTACTTTTAAGTCATCTCCTTCTTGCTCAGCTATGTTGATTGTTCCTTCTCCAAATTTCTTATGGAAAACCCTAACTCCTGGTTTATATTTAGATAAATCTACAGTATCACTTGACTTTTTGTTTAAACTATTTAAAAAGCTTTCAGCTGTTTTAAAAGCAAATTCAGTTTTATTTTTTACTTTATTGCTTGCTGATGCCATTATAGGCTCTTTTGGATTTATTTTATATTCTTTTACAGGATTTTTACTTCCATATGTCCAACTATACGAAGAATCTTTAAATATTTGATCTTTATGATTTGTTTCTCCAAATGCTTCTTCATATCCTTCTAATAATTCTTCTGGTATTTCATTTAAAAATCTTGATGTTGGATTATAACTTGTTGATCCAAATATTGTTCTTTGTTTGCTACATGTTAAGAATAGATTTTGTCTTGCTCTTGTAATACCAACATAGCAAAGTCTTCTTTCTTCTTCTAATTCCGTAGGTTCTGATATAGATTTATATCCTGGGAAAATTCCTTCTTCCATACCAACTAAAAATACCACTGGGAATTCAAGCCCTTTTGCGCTATGTAATGTCATTAGTGTAACTGTATCTTCTTCCTCTTCTAAATTGTCTATATCACTTGATAATGTAATTCCTTCTAAAAATTCACTTAAAGTATTTTCTGCAAATTGTTCTTCAAACTCCATTGTTACTGTTAAAAATTCGTTTAAGTTTTCTATTCTGTTTTCTGCCTCTATTGTGCTTTCATCTTCTAGTGCCTTTGTATATCCAGATTTCTTTAAAGTTAATTTAACTAATTCTGAAATATTAAGTTCATCTTTTTTAGCCTTTAATTCTTCCATGACATTTACAAATTCTCTAGAATTCAAATATACTCTATTTAAACCATATTGATCAGCATTTTTTATTACTTCGTACATAGAAATTTCGTTACTATTTGCAATTTGCTCAACTTTATCTAAGCTTGTCTTTCCTATTCCTCTTTTAGGCTCATTTATAATTCTTTTTAAACTTAAATTGTCTGAGCTATTTTGTATTAATCTTAAATATGCAATTATATCTTTAATTTCTTTTCTTTCATAGAATTTTAGTCCACCAATTACTTTGTATGGCATATTTTCTCTTCTGAAAATATCTTCTATTGCTCTTGACTGTGTATTCATTCTATAAAGTATTGCAAAGTCTGAATATTTATAATATTCTTCTCTTTTTAGATGTTCTATTTGTTCTGCTATGTATGATGCTTCATCATATTCGTTATCTGCCACATATACTTTTGGTAAAAAGCCTTCTTCATTTTGAGTCCATAATTCTTTTTTGTATTTTACTTCATTATTTTTTATGACTGAATTGGCTACTTTTAATATATTTCCTGTACATCTGTAGTTTTGCTCTAATTTTATTATTTTAGTTCCAGGAAAGTCTTTTTCAAAATTTAATATGTTAGAAATGTCGGCTCCTCTAAAACTGTATATCCCTTGATCATTATCTCCAACAACTGTTATGTTTCCATGTTTTGATGCAAATAATGTAATTAATGTAAATTGCGATTTGTTTGTATCTTGATATTCATCAACTAAAACATATTTAAATTTATTTGAATAATAATCTAAAACATCTGGATTTTCTAATAATATTTTAATTGTATAATTTATTATATCATCAAAATCTATTGCATTATTTTCTCTTAGCCTTTTTTGGTATAATTCATATACTTTCGCTATTTTTTCTTTTCTAAAATCTCCATTTGCCCTAGCTGTATATTGTTCTGGTTCTAGCATTTCATTTTTTGCATTACTGATTTCTGACAAAACACTTCTGTCTGTAAACATTTTGTCATCAATTGCTAAATCTTTTAGACAGTTTTTTACTAGTGTTCTTTGATCTGATGTGTCAAATATAATAAATGAACTATCAAATCCTATTCTATCTATAAATCTTCTTAATATTCTAACGCAAATAGAGTGGAATGTTCCCATCCAAATATCTTTGGCTGTTTCTCCTACTAAATTTGCTATTCTTTCTTTCATTTCGTTTGCTGCTTTGTTTGTAAATGTAATTGCTATTATCTCCCATGGAAGAACATTTTTTTCTCCAATTAAATATGCTATTTTGTGTGTTAATACTTTTGTTTTTCCACTTCCAGCTCCTGCGATTACCAAGCATGGACCTTCTGTGTTTACTACGGCTTCATATTGTTTATCGTTTAATCCTTCTAATATTTCTTGCATTTTTTCTCCTTTTCTAATATTGACTTTAAATTCTTTATAATTATATTATTCTTAATATTAAAAGTCAATAAAAATTGCAAGTTTTTCAAACATTTTTTCGCTACAACGTTGTAGCAAAAATTCCTATTATAAAACCTATCATATTTCCTACAGCTGTCATTTTCCCATGATATAGTTGATTTGATTCTGGTATTAATTCTCCTGACACAATATATAGCATAGCTCCTGCTGCAAAGCTTAAACAAATTGATATTACTTCTTGTGATATTGAACCTACAATTGCTCCAAAAAATGCCCCTATGCCTGTTGTTATTCCTGATAATACTACATAAAAAATAACTTTTGATATTTTCATTCCTCCATTTTTCATTGGTACTGCCATTGATATACCTTCTGGTATATCGTGCAAACATATTGCTAATGCTAGACTCAAGCCCAATTTCATTGAAGCTTCAAATCCTGATCCTATTGCTAGCCCTTCTGGAAAATTATGAATTGCAAGCCCAATTGATACTATAATTCCTGTTTTTAATAAAGTATTTTCGTTTTTTTCAAATCTTTTATTTGTGTTAAATTTTTTTTGCACTATTATATCACAAAATATCATTACTATAATTCCTATAATTATTCCTATAATAACATTTATAATACTGCTAATTCCTAGTGCTTCTGGTATTAAGTCAAAGCATATAATTGACATCATTAGCCCTGATGCAAATGCTAAAATAAAACTTAAAAATTTGTTAGAATTTTTCTTTATAATTACTCCTATTATTCCTCCAAGTGTAGTTCCAAATGTTCCAAAAAATAGGCCAAGAATGGTTGTTTTTAATATTTCATTCATAAATAAAACTCCTTAAAATATCCTTTTTTAAAGTTTATTTTAGGGAGTTTTGTTTTATTCCTTAAGTTTTTAAAAGTTTTTATTAATCTTATTCATCTTCACCTTTTAATCTTTCTGCTCTATCTGCTGCAATTAAGTTATCTACCATTTCATCAATATCCCCATTTAGGAAGTTTTCCATTTGATAAATACTCATTCCTATTCTGTGATCTGTTATTCTTCCTTGTGGGTAATTGTATGTTCTTATTTTTTCACTTCTATCTCCTGAACCAACTTGTGATTTTCTTGCATTTGAAATTTCACTATCTTGTTTTTGTTTTTCTATTTCATATAATTTTGTTCTAAGCATTTTCATAGCATTGTCTTTATTTTGGAATTGTGATCTTTCTGTTTGACATTCTACTACAATTCCTGTTGGCTCATGTATTAATCTTACGGCTGAAGATGTTTTGTTTATATGTTGTCCTCCTGCTCCAGATGCTCTAAATACCTCCATCTTTATATCTGCTGGATTTACTTCTATTTCTACATCTTCAACTACTGGAAGCACTGCTACAGTTGCCGTTGATGTATGTATTCTTCCACTACTTTCAGTATCTGGTACTCTTTGTACTCTGTGTACACCACTTTCGAATTTTAGTCTACTATATACACCTTTTCCTGTAATCATAAATGAAATTTCTTTATATCCGCCTAGACCTGTATCATTTTCGTTTAATACTTCTAATTTCCAATGTTTCTTTTCTGCATACATTGTATACATTCTAAATAATGTTCCTGCAAATAATGCTGCTTCTTCTCCTCCTGCTCCTGCTCTAATTTCACAAATAATGTTTTTATCATCATCAGGATCTTTTGGAATTAACAATATTTTTAATTCTTCTTCTATTTTTGGTAATTCTTCTTTTGCAGAATAATATTCAGTTTCTGCAAGTTCTTTCATTTCTGGATCTTGCATTAATTCTTCTGCTTCTTCCATGTTTTGTTTTACTTTTTTATATTCTCTGAATTTAATTACTATATCTTCTATGCTAGCATGTTCTTTCATTAATTTTTGCCATTCTGATTGGTTTGATATTACTTCAGGGTCTGCAATTAATTTTGTTAATTCTTCATATCTTTTTTCTACCGCTTCTAATTTTTCAAACATAAATATTCTCCTTTACTTATAAGCTTTAAGTATTATACTATATTTTTATTATTTTTACAAGAGTAATAATATATAAAAGAGCTAAATATACACATATTTAGGCTCTCTACTTATTATTTTTATTAATTATTTTATAATGATATTAAATTAAATTTAATATTTAATTTTTCTAATATTTCTTTTTCTCTATTTGTACATGTTAAAATTATTATTTGATGATCTATATATTTATTATTAATATATTTTAAAATATTTTCTAATCTTTCTGTATCATAATATGCAAAAGATTCATCTAATATAATTGGCATTTTTTCTTCTGATAATTCCTCTACCATTGAAAGTCTTAAAGATAAATATAATTGGTCTATTGTTCCTATACTTAATTGTGATGCTGAAATATAATTTCCATTTTCTAATTCAACAATCAATCCTTTTTGATCACCAAACAGAATATTGTTATATTTCCCATCTGTTATAGTAGAAATGTTTTTAGATAAATTTTGAGTAAACTTAGGGGTAACTGTATTTTTCATTTCTTGATATGAATCATCTAAAATTTCTTTTGCAAGCATAATACTTTTCTCTAATTTTTTCAAGGTTAACATTTTCTCTTTATTGTCAACTATATTTTCTTCCAATTTTGATAGATTTTCTAATTTAGGTTCAATATTTTTTTTATCTAAATCTAATGTATGTAATTTTATTTTTTTATTATTTATCTCATTTTCTATTTCTTGAATTTCATAATTTATATTTTTTATATTATTTAAATTAATTAATTCATTTTTTTCTATTTTATTTTTATATTTATTATTTATTTTTTCTTTTTCTAAATTTAT
>JABLTO010023703.1_pt1 | contig 120029 bp, 97 predicted proteins | sample 7160091 | NCBI WGS metagenome assembly JABLTO01 (sample SAMN14651225, study PRJNA627086) | human gut metagenome | isolation source: feces | host: Homo sapiens | reverse complement strand
TCAAAACAACATCTTTTTGTACAATAACGCGTTAAATCCCACAGATATGCGTCAGCATTATCTGTGGGATTTGCCTTTTCTTGTATCAAAAATATATTGTTTTGAAGTGCTATACAGTTTCTAAACTTTGATTTTTTATGCCAAAGTCGAAAAATAAAACAAAGCTGTCGCCTTGCGAGGCTTTTCGGCAAAAGCATAATGGATTTATGCGAGAAACCAATACTTCCTTATGAACACTCAGCCAAACCGAACGCTTTTTGTTTATTTCTGCTTATTTGACTTTTTTATTATCACAAAGGCTGCCGTGCAAAGCAGGCAAAGCGCGGGGAAAATCGCCTTTGACTCGCCTGTTTTCGGCGGAGCCTGCTCGGGTTCAAGCCTTTTGAGCACCGTATCGGAAAGGGAAATTTCCTTTGTGAGAGAGGCGTCGGAAAAATATTTTCCGCAGTCTTTGCAGCGCCAATATTCGATGTTTCCTTCGCTTTTCGTTGTGGGATTTGCGGCGGGGATGTGCTCGGCATTTTCGTGATTTTTTTCGTCGATTTGACCGTAAGAGGCAGCGCAGCCTTCGCAGACCGCCTTTTCGACACAATTCGCCCTGCCGCCGAAACAGCCTTCGGTTTCAACACCTGACGTGCAGCCCTCCGACAGGCACCTGCGGGTGTGGGTTCCGTCACCCGTTGAAACCCACTTTCCGAAATCGTGAGAGGCTTTCGCTTCGGTCACAAAATATCCGCATTCGCAAATATCGTCGGTGGTGCAGTCGCCGTCGGGCTCGGCAAAATGGGGTTTTTCCTCTTCCGAGACGCTGCAGCCCCCGTTTGTGCATTTTTTGCCGTGACCGCTTTTCGTGACAACATAATCACCCTTGAAATCGTGGCTTTTTGCGGCGATTGCCTCTTTTCCGCAAAATTCGCACATCACGGGAGTGGTACAGTCTCCGTCATCATCAAGCGGCGTGTGGCCGAAATTCACCGTGACGGTCACTTCGGAGACGTTGCCGGCCTTGTCGGTGACGGTGATTTTTTGCTCGCCCTGCGACGGTTCAAGAACAAAACGGCCGTTTTCGTCAAGGGCAATTTCTTTGCCGTTCACGTCGACCGAACCGATATATTTGTCCTCAACCGTGACGGTCTGCGCCTCGCAGTAGGTTCTGCCGTTTTCGATTTCTCCGATAATCGGCACCGTGCCGTCCAGCACAATACCCTCCGAACAGATATATGAAACGTTGCCGGCATCGTCGGTCAGCCTCACATAGACAATATATTCATTGTCGGGATCTATTCCGAATTCGGCATAATTCTTAAAGGCCGCATTTGCGAGTTCCTCCTCGGTAAGCTCCTTTTGCGACAGCAGATATTCGATTTTGACCTGCCCGCCGCTGTTGTCGGAGGCGATAACGGTGACATTCTGCGTTTCCTTAAAGAACAGACCGAAGGTTATGCCCTTTAAGAATTTGTTCCACCTGTTGTCCTTGATGATTATCTCGCCCGTCGGATTTTCGACGTCGCGCCACATTGCGGTCAGCGTAATGCTCATAACCGAATCGTCGGCCGCAAGGTCGGCATAGGTCATGTCGGCGGTTATGTCAACATCGCCGTATTTCCAGCCGACAAATTCATATCCGTCCTCCCTTGCGGGGGGATTTGCGCCGTCAAGTATTTTATCGCTCCAAAGAAGATTCTTATCCTCGAGATCGGAACCGCCCTTTGTGTCAAATCTTACGGTATATGCCTTTGCCGTCCAATTCGCCTCAAGGCCGATGTCCTCAAGAACGGGAGCCGAAAAGTCATATTCCGCACCGCCGCAGCTCCAGCAGCCGAGGGTATATCCGTCTTTTTTGCAGTCGGCGGGAACAACGGCCCTTTGCCCGCGCAGTATCTTTTGACTCTCAACGGCGCTGCCGCCCTTTGAATCAAAGGAAACCGTGCGCTTGGCGCTGTCCTCAATTTTGCCGTTTCCGCTGACCGCTCCGTAGAAAATACCGCCCATAATTTTGCCGTTGTTGACGACCTCGCCGTTAAATATTCCGTCGATAATGTTGCCGCCGCAGGTAACCTTACCGTTAACATTGCAGCTTTTAAGGTCGATGTCGCCGTCTATCACGGCGTTGTCCCCCATTTCAAAGACTATTTTATCATCGGCGCAGGAAAGCTTTCCGTGAACGGCGCTCTCCCCTGTCAAAACAACTTTCGAAGAATCTCCCGGCATACCCGTGTTCATAACCGTAAGCTCGCCTGTTACGCTCGCATTGTCGCCGAGCAAAAGCTCGCAATCATTACGCATTTCCACGGTCACGCTGCCGAAAAGCTGCACGTTGTCCTTAATTTCGACGCTTTTCGACGTATCGCTTGTTAAAATTGTGACATTGCCGTCTGCCGAACCGAGTTTCGAATTTCCCAAAAGTTTCGGAGAGCTAAAAACGATTTCTTCCGTCCTGCAAATCTCGGCATTATCGCTCATGGAAAGCTTAATCTTCGGGTGAAATACGCCGATAAGCTCGGCAATTTGTGCGTTTTCTTCAATGCAGATCCCGGCATCATCATTCGGATGTTCTACCTCTACGGTGCCGCCCTTTGCACGGCCGCCGAAAACAATGCTTTTATCGTTGTAGGTTTCTTTCAGACAAATTTTCCCCATGTTTACTGCATTGCCCTTCATTGTAAAATCGACATACCCGTAAATAGAAATGCTTCCTTCGTTTACCGAATTTCCGCTCAAAAGGAAGGCCGTGCCGGGGTCGATGATCAGTCGGGTGTTTTCGGCAATTTTTCCGCCGTACATATCCAGCCTTCCGTTTCTAAACCCAAAGTTTCCGACGCTTCCCGACGCCATGCAGTCGGTGACGGTCAGAGCGCCGTTTGCCTTAATTTTGCTGTCGTTATTTCCCATGCCGACGATTTTTCTGCCGTTTAAGCATATGCTCACGCCGTCCTGCAGCTCCGTAACGCCCGCCGGCAGGGTCACATCGTTTGCAAGGTAATAATTCCCCGCCGTCGTTGGCAGCGAGTCCGACGAGGTCCACGCCTGCCATACCGTCTCGGTGTGGGTTGTGTGTCCGTCAAATTCGTTTCCGCCGCAGAGGCAATGATTATGCGCTCCGAAAAAGCAAAGGTATTTTGCATTTGATATTGCATCGAAGTTATCGGCCTTTGTTGGCACGGCCGACGCCGCGACAAGGGTGGAAGAGGTAATCATACTCATTCCGTCCGAAAGGTCAATGCTCGGATTTTCGCTGCCGCTGTCGATGAGCTTTCCGTCATTTCCCCCCGCGAAAAGCTCGAGAATTCCGCCGTTCACGGTGATTTTGCCGTAATCTTCGGTGTAATACACCGACGGCCAAACAGCGGCTTTATCGCCCTCTATTTTAATCTTTCCGCCGTTTACCGTAAAGTCAAGAGATGAGCCGTACTTTTCGGAGGAAACGGATATATCGCCGCTTTCGACAACAATATGCGTTGCATCTACTATACCGCCGATAAGGTCGACGCCCTTTCCGACCGCGTTAAGCTTTCCGTCCCCGCGGAAGGTCAGCGTACGGCCCGGAAAAGCCGAAATGCAGTAACCGCCGCCGGTTTCTTCCACCGTGTTTTCACCGATAAGAACAATGTCAATGTCGCGGTTATAGCTTTCGAATTCCGAATCAATACCATATGGCATTATCGTACCGAAGCCGGCAGAAGCTTTTATGTGGGCGTTATCGAGCGTTAAAACGCTCTTTTCGGTCTCGCCTTCTTCCGCAAGCTCATATTTGACCGTTCCGTCGCCGAAAACATCGTCCTTGTTCGAATCGGTGACCTCGGTATATACACCGTCGTTTTCGAGCATGATGGGATAGATATAGTCATATTTTCCGTTTTCTCCGAAATTCGGTGTTCCGACGATTTTCGCAAACTTGGGGAGGCGTACAAGCGACATAAATTCCGTATCGAAAAAGTTTACGGGTTTGCCGAAATTGGGATTATAAAGTATACCCTCGACCCTGCCGCCGTAGGCATTGAAAAGCGGAGTATTCCCGTAGCTTCCGCTAAGCCAAATCGCGCAGCCTTCCGAGCTGTTTCCGACGGTACCGCCGTAGAGATTAAAGGACGTCCAATCCCACTCGGTCACAATGCCTACGTTTTCAAATCGGGATTCACCCTTATTGATGATACTGCCGCCGTACATATTGAAATTTCCCCGCACACTCACAACGGCAATTCCGTTACAGTTCTCGCCGTAAATACCGCCGCCTCCGATACAGTCGGTCAGGGTAAAGGAATGTGCAAGTAAATACTCTTTTTCAAATATGAGTGATTTGCCGTTAAGACAGAGCTTGATTTCGCCGTTATTCCACCCCGCAAACCACGGACTTTTGACCGAAACGTCATTTACAAGATAGTAGTTGCCTGTGTCGTTCGGAAGGGTATTTGTCGACGACCAAGGCATCCATATTTCTTCGGAATGAGACGTATGGTCGCCCGAATCGGTGTCGTTTCCGCAGACGCAATGGGAGTGAACGGGACTTTCGATGACCACCTTGCGGGAATCGGCACTCAGAGTGCTGAGATCGTCGCCGGGATTATATGTGGAAACATTGCCGTTCTTGTCGGTGGCGGTGATCTTCGTAAAGCCGCTTACGGTTCCGAAGGTGGGACCGCGCATCACGATATCCTTGGACTCAAGCTCCACCAGACTGCTTTCGAAAGTCGGTTTTGCGTAATTGTAGCCGGAGAATGCGTATTGATTACTTTTTGCCTTGAGTACGCTGTTTTTAACGGAAAAAGTCGTGTCTACGCCGTCTAAGCATATTGTTCTTCCCGCTTGCAAAACATCCGACTCTGCATAAATCACACTGTCTGTGCAGGTGGTTCCGCCTTGGCCCTGCAAAGCTGCGTAAAAGGCTGCACCTTGCCCTAAAGCCGAATATATTCCCGCATGAATATACGAGTTTTCGATCGAGATCCTACCGGTGGCATAAACACACCCGCCCTGCATCGCTTTCTGCACATTTCCTTGGCGGTCCTTGCCGACGATAAGATCCAGCGCCGCGTTTTTTATCTTTAAGTCGGACACACGGATCGCCACATTGTCGCCGAAATTTTGCATGCCGCCGATCACCGTGATATCTGCCGAACAGTTACGGATCTCACAGTTTGCCGTTGAAATTGCATAAGCGCTCCGATACCCGTCCTTTGTTCCGGGAAGGGTGACCGTCAGGCTGTCATTACGGCTGTTTCCCTTGATGAGAAAGGAACTGACTGAAGCGGAGATCGCGTAAATGCTCACCGTCTTATCGCTTTCGTCCGCCCATTTGATCTCGTTTTTTCCTTTAAGGATCAGCGTGTCAATGCCGCTGCGAATGTCTATGGCTCTTGTTTCGGTCGTCACGCTGATTTCGGCGTTTTCAAGGGTCAGCGTTTTTGATTCGACGTCAAAAGTTATGCTGCCCGAAATGCCCTCGCCGACAATGCTGCCGCCCGCCGCGGGCACGGATATTCCGTTGATTTTCGCCGAAACCTCATCCGCCGCAAAGGCTGCCGTCGGCAGAGTGCTCATCATTACGCATATGGCAAGAAACATACCTATTATTCGTTTTGTCATTTTGCTTTACCTCCGTTCCCGGTATCGGCTCAGTCAAGCGCCGTAACGGTTATGTTATAATAGCCGTCGCCGAAGTTCGTATCCTGGAACATCATGTTTGAAAATTGTAATGTGAGATTTATATCCTCGTCGGCCGTGTATATGTTATTATATGCCACGGTCAGTCTTGCGGTTTGATTTGCCTTCGGTATGACAACAGAGGTTCGCGTGCCAAGCAGCATTTCGGAATTATTATATCCGTCAACAAGCGACACACCGCATATTTTATCGTCGCTTTTTGCGCTCACCGAAACCGTCCCGCTGAAAACAATGCTGTAAGAATGGCCTTTGGAAAGCGTGATTTTCTTTTCGGAGGAGCTATAAGAAATTAAATTTCCGTCGGATTTTTTCACGGTGAAAGGAAGGGTTCCCCAGCCGTAGACCGTACCGCTTGCGGCAAAGTATCCGGCGCACGAGCCGTCCTTTCCGTCTTTTCCGTCGACGCCGTTTTTGCCGTCGGCTCCCTTTTGTCCGTCCTTGCCGTCGGCTCCGTCTTTTCCGTCGACGCCGTTTTTGCCGTCGGTACCTTTGAGAACCGACAAATCATAAATATCATGCCAAACGGTATCGCCGATATAACGCCATTCAAGCATATTTTCATTAACTCGGAATTCCGGCGTTTTGCCGTTCTCCCCGTTTTCGCCGTTTTGCCCTGCAAGACCTTCGATGTCGGCGAGAGCCACAAGGTTTTGCCATTCTTCGCCCTCATAGCGCCATTGAATATACAGGTCGGTTTTTTGAATTTCAATTTGTCTGCCGTCTGCGCCGTCAACGCCGTTTGCACCGTTTGCGCCCTCGGCCTTAACACCGGTATCGGTGGTACCGATCCACCAATTGCCGTTTTCGCCCACAAAAGGAGTCTTGCCGTCCGCTCCGTCTTTTCCGTCGGTTCCGTTTATGCCGTCGGCGCCTTTAAGAGCCGACAAATCATAAAGATTAAGCCAAACGGTATCGCCGATATAGCGCCACTCAAGTTTATTTTCGTTGACGCGGAATTCCGGCGTTTTGCCGTTCTCCCCGTTTTCGCCGTCACGTCCCGCAGGGCCTTCGATGTCGGCGAGAGCAACGAGGTTTTGCCATTCCTCACCCTCATAGCGCCACTGTATATGCGAATCGGTCTTTTGAACTTCAACGGTTTTGCCGTCTGCGCCGTCCTTGCCGTCGGCTCCGTTTATACCGTCCTTACCGTCAATTCCGTTAGTACCGTCTTTTCCGTCAACTCCGTTGGTACCGTCTTTTCCGTCAACTCCGTTGGTACCGTCTTTGCCGTCAATTCCGTTGGTACCGTCCTTACCGTCGATACCGTTTATACCGTCCTTACCGTCGATACCGTTGGTACCGTCTTTACCGTCAATTCCGTTAGTACCGTCTTTTCCGTCGGCTCCGTTGGCTCCGTCCTTGCCGTCAATTCCGTTGGCACCGTCCTTGCCGTCGGCTCCGTTTATACCGTCCTTACCGTCGGTACCGTCTTTGCCGTCGGCTCCGTAAAGCTCGGTGAGCGCCGCCAAATCGCGCCAGTCGGTTTCATCACTATATTTCCATTGAATGGCGGTGCCGTTATTACGCACCTCCACCCGATCGGCCGCCGCGCTCGTTTGTTGAACCCTGCCGCAGCCGGCAGAAAGTAAAATTCCAAGCATTAAAAGCCCGCCGACCGCATTTCTCATCATTTTTTTCATTTTGCGTTACCTCCGTTCAAAAATTCAGAGCGGTATTTATCGGCAAAAAGGGCGACGCCCTGTTTTAAAACCTCCATTTGGGTTTTCAGATAATATTCGTCCTCAAACATGGCATAGTGCACGCAGGCGCGGACAAATATAAAAATAAGCGGCGTCGTGACCGTATAGGGTATTCCGATTTTCGGCTCCAACAATTTAGCATATTCGGTGTATCGCTCGTTTACACCCTCAAAAAACTTTTTTCCGCATTCAATATATTTCGGATGGGTGTAGACCTGATACATGAGGCGGTATTTGCTTCCGTGTTCCCTCGCCGTCCAATAGGGCACCTCCTCGATAAAACGCATGACGTCCTTTGGGTCGGTGGGTGCCTTTTTCATAAAATCGTCCTCCACCTTGGCCATGCAGTAGGCGGTGGACTCGACAATCAGCTCGTCAAGATTTTTGAAATAGGAATAAAGATTTCCCTGGGTGCAGCCGCAGGCCTCGGCGAGCATTTTTATCCCCGTGCCGGTAAGGCCGTGCTCGGCATAGCACTCATAGCATTTTTCCATGATTTCAATTCTCTTTTCATTGTGTTGTTTTTCTGTTCTCATTGTTTTGCAGCGCTCCTATAATTAAATGACCGTTCATTTAATTGCAGTTTAACACACTTTTTGCGAAATTGCAAGTCTTTTTCAAAAAAACAAAAAATCGAAAGCGCACCCTCTCGAACGGACTTAAAGCCTATAAAAAAGAAAAAGCCCTTGAAAAATCAAGGGCATAAAAGCTTTTCTCCTTGCCGCAGGAGCTTTAATTCGGCAAAAAGCAAGTTTATATCAAATCGGATTACGGTTATAATACTGTAAAATAAAAAGAGCAAGGTGTAACCCTTGCATTATAATTCGTGCCGCAGGCACACCTAACTTATTACCTATTACTTTTTACTTATTACTTCCCAAAAATCCCGTATCAAGCTTTATTTGAAGTAATAGTGAAGAGGTAAGAAGTAATAAGTAAAATCCCGCCCACTAAAGTGAACGGGATTTTGGCGCGCCAAGAGGGATTCGAACCCCCGACCTTTTGGTTCGTAGCCAAACACTCTATCCGGCTGAGCTATTGGCGCATTTCTTACAGCTCGATTATATTATCACATCTCGCCGCAAAAATCAATACCTAAATTAAAATTTTTTAAATTTATTTTTTTCGGTAAAACACAGACGGATTATAAAAATCTGCCGTTTCTCCCTTCTCTTTGGAAAAACGGCAGACACATCAGATTTTCTTACTTATTGACACAATATTCGCTGTTTGCAAGGTTGCCATATCCGCTGACGGGAGCGTCGTATGAGGAATCTCCGTAGGAAATATAGTAATCGGCATATCCGCCCCAATAATATCCGTTGTAAATCCACCATTTGCCCGAAATTGTTTTTGCAACATCGGTTCCGTCTTTTTTATCATTTGACTTCAATGTAGCTTCGGCATTTTGTATGTCAACATAACTTTCTCTCGAGTCATAGGCTACATCAATGCCGCTGACCGTACAGTTTTCAACCGTTGCGTTGTCAGAACCGTTTCCGCGCTGAATATTGCCGGCAAGGCCTCCAATGTTATAAACGGCACGGATAATATTGTTTTGGGACACGCAATTTTTAAAGGTTATTTTCACGCCCGGGTCGGCGCCCATTCCGAGCAGCATACCGATTTTACCATAGCCGTTAAGGGAGCTGTTGACAACACGGACATTGTCAAAGGTGGTGGTTCCGTATGCATAAGCGAGCACGATCGAACCGACATTTCCGTAATAAACATATCCCTTGCCCATTGCCACATCGGCTCCGTCAAAGGTCAAATCACGAATGTTGACCGTTCCCGAAGCATTGCCGATAAAACCGAAACCGTATCCGCTTGAATTGGTGCAGCTTCTGACAAGCAAATTACTTATTTTATGTCCGTTGCCGTTGATTGTCATTCCCTTTATGGGATCGATGGGACGCCAAAAGCCCCTTCCGAGGTCGATGTCATTTGTTATGTTCAGCGTATATCCGCTGTAATCGACCTTTTTATCCGTGATTTCATATTTGAAAAGAGCAAGTTCTTCGGCCGATGCGACGGTAATAATCTTGTTTAGTGTATCGACGGGAGTTTTATAGCTTTCTGCCTTTTTGTCGTCCCAATAAAATTTATCGGAAGTGTATGTGAAAGGCGAAAAGGTTTTGGTGAGCATCGTCACAAGACCCGTTGCAGAATCGTAATAAAATTCCTGGTCGGCGTCGAGCCACTTAAGAGCCGAGCACCTGCTCATTCGACGGCCGTTGTGATTTATCTCCAAAAGAGAAAGACCCTTTTCAATGAAAAACTCAACTTTTATAAGCTTGTCATTATCTTCGGCAAGGCCTTTCATGCTTATATCGAGAGTCTTAGGCTCATTTTGGGTTGTGTCTGCCGTGAAGTTGGCGGGATTTTCGGCTTTTTTGATAACAAGCTCCAGCTGCGAAGCATTTTCTTTAAGCTGAGCACCTGCGGGAACGGTTGCAGAAGCGACGGGAAGGTCGGTATCCTCATGCTTTTCGGAGGACGCGAGCTTTGTCTCTCCGGAAAGCAGGCCGTTTTCGTCGGTTTCTACCGACACGGCGGCATAAACCGGATATTCTGCCAACTGATCATAATCCTTCCCATAGCTGTCGCTTTCGACGGTGTCCTGAGTTGCGACAACGGAAATTGCAATACCGTTAATCGAAAGGTTCATATAATCGTTTCCGGCGGTTTCCTGCATGCGGCCTTTAATCACAAATGCGGCCGAGGTCTCACCCGCTTTAAGATGATATTCAGAGCCGAGCGCGGTATCGCCCATCGTCCATTCGATAACTTCGTTAAGCTTGGCGTCGCCCATAATTCCGCTTATCTGCACCTTATACTTAAGGGCGAGATTGCCGTCGTTTTTAACGCGGAGTGCGGGAAGCTCATAGCTGCAGCCCGGCTCCCAAAGGATTTTTTCGGCCTCTGCACCGGCGGCCTTTTTGAAATCGAGGGTTTTGCCCTCGGCATTTTCCCAGGTGCCGTCGGCCTTTTGCATTTCGAGAGCCACATCAAGGCTTCCCGAACGAATGGTGTTGACGCTCGTGGATGCGGTGTCGGTGAACCATGCGAAGGTGGTTCCGACAAGCATTGCAAGGCACAGCGCCATTGCAATCACGCTTGAAACAAGCGCCCTTTTTGTGTTTTTGCTGTTCATACTCTTTTCCTCCTAAAAAATTATAAACCGTAAGAACTTTACAATTTATACATATATTGTAACCCCCTCCCCGAGGTATTGTCAACAGCAAATTTACAAAAAATCAATTTTTACTTATATTGAACAAAATAGGCGATTGTTTCAAACTCGGATTATCGTTTAAAACAAAAAGACTGTTCGTAACAGAACAGTCTTTTTTCACAATTTTAAAATTCAGTTTTCATCGGTGACGTGAAATATCCCGACCTTTTCATCGTCCTTTGCAAAAAGGGCCTCCGACGGCTCTTTTTGATTTTGCGAGGACTCTTCCCCGCCGGCAGCATTTACGCAGACCTTTTTCCTTTCGGAATTATCCCTTAAAAACTCATAGGCAAACCACACGAAGGCAGCGAGATAAAGGGCGGAGAACCAGATTTCAAAGGTTCCCATGCCGAAAAGGAATCTTCCGTAGGTCATGGTGGAAAGGGTGCAGGAAAGGAGCGCGTATTTAAGATATTTTCTCGAAACAAAGGTGAGCAAAACAAGCAGAATATCGACCATATATGTATATCTCTCGTGCATTTCGGGGAGGAAATACACAAGCGCCCAAAAGCTCCAGGCGGCGACGCCGAGGAATTTTTCGGCGGTGTTTATCTTGATTATTCCCGACATGACCGTGTAAAGCGCAAGCCCGCAGATGGTGAGAGTCAAAACCATAGCGGCGGTGTGAAGATATTCCCAGTTTGTCTCTCCCTGTTTCGCAACAAGACACCAAAAGCTGTATACGTTTTTATACATATCCTTATATGTTCCGCTTTGGGTCAGATAAATCTGTATCGGCTCGACAAGGCTGCGGCCGAAGATATATCCGAAAATTCCCGTGGACAGAAAGACCGTGAAGGACAGGAAAAAGCCCAAAATCGTGAACCGTTTTTTATAGAAATAATAAATCACAATAAAGGGAGCGAGGAATGCGGCCTGGAATTTGCAGCCGAGAGCAAGACCGAAAAAGACAAAGGCCGAAATATATTTTTCCTTATAAAAGCGATAAAGGGTCATGAGCAGGAAAAAGCAGTATATGGAATCGCACTGACCCCAAAAGCCGGAATTGAGGAAAACGGTGGGGAGCATAAGAATGACGGTGTAAACGAGATTATGCTTAAAGGTGAACCGCTTAAAACCGCACATTTCCCCAACAAAGTCGGCGGCGAAAAAGGCAAGAAGATAGTCGAAAACAACGGAAAGCAGCTTATAAAGCCACACGCAGTCAATTTTAAAATATGTTAAAAAGGCAATGAGAGTCTGATAAAGAATATTATAATTTCCGATTTGACTTTTAAGAGAGACTATTCCCCCGCCGTCCCTTATCTGATTGAACCACGGGATAAGAAAGGCGCTCATATCGCCGCTTACATAATCAAACCCGGCAAAGCGAATGTAAAAAGCGAGCAGGCTTATTATACCGAAGAACAGGACGGCTCGGTTTTTTTCGGCAAAGCGTATGACATTTCCTTCAATTTTATTCAAATCATGTCAGCTCCTTTGTGAATATTTACCTCTAAACTGTAAGAAAAAATCCCGAAGACTTTCGCCTTCGGGATTGGCGGAGAAGGAGAGACTCGAACTCTCGCGCCGGTTACCCGACCTACGCCCTTAGCAGGGGCGCCTCGTCACCAACTTGAGTACTTCTCCATTGGTAATGTCTTTCATAAGGGTATCATTTCCCTTGCCCGAATATTATAACCACTCGCCCTGCTTTTGTCAATAGTTTTTTTGTTTTTTAGAGAGGAAATTTAAATATTTTATTGCTTTCGGGCACTTTCTTTGATAAAATACACGGGAGGTGATTTTTTGAACAGACATGCCTATCTCATTATGGCTCACAATCAGTTTGACCTGCTAAAAAAAATAATATCCCTTCTAGATTTTGAGGGACACGATTTTTACATTCATATCGACAAAAAGTCCGTCGATTTTAATCTTTCGGATTTTGAAGGAGCCGCAAAAAAATCAAACATTATCTTTATCGATCGCCGCGACACGGTTTGGGGCGGATACAGCGGAATCGAAACCGAGCTGGCGCTTCTTGAAAAGGCCGCAAAGGGCGATTATTCCTACTTCCATCTTATTTCGGGAGCCGACATGCCCCTTAAGCCCGCAAAGGAAATATACGAATTTTTCGAGCAAAGCGGCGGAAAGGAATTTGTCCATTTCTGCACCGAGGAGTTTAACCTGCGTCCCTCCACCGCCGAGCGGGCAAGCCTTTACCACCCCTTTCACGAAAAGGCGGGAAGGCAAAACAATTTTTATAAAAAGGCGGACGACCTTTTGCTTGCTCTTCAGCGGCGGCTGGGGGTAAACCGCTTTAAAAAGGCGGGTATCGTCCCCTACTGCGGCGCAAATTGGTTTTCAATAACCGACGGCTTTGCGAAATATTTGCTGTCGAAAAAGGATTTTATCAAAAAATATTTTTCCAAAAGCTTTTGCGCCGACGAGCTCTTTTTGCAGACGGTTCTCATGGCCTCCGACTTTAAAAACAACCTTTACAGGCCCTGTTTTTCCGACGAATGTATTTCAAACATGCGCTATGTGGACTGGAAAAGAGGAAACCCCTATGTTTTCAAATCGGGAGATTTTGACGAGCTTATGAGCTGCGGATGTATGTTCGCAAGAAAGTTTGACATAAAGGCCGACGAAAAAATTTGCGAAAAAATTTACACCGCCATTAAAAATGACTGATTTCCGGAGCGAAAGGCAACAAAAAAAGGCCGTGAGACTTTAATGTTTCACGGCCTTGATTTTTGAGAAAAATTATTTCTGCTCCTCGGCTTTGACCGAGGGAATGTTCTGCTTGAGCGAGGCTCTGGTCTTGCGAAGCTCGGAAAGATTTTGGGTCAGCTCCTCGTCGGAACGGCGCATAATGTCGTCCACGAAGTCCTGAGCCGCCTTTCTCATGTCGCGGCTCTTGGTCTGAGCCTGGGACACTATTTCGTGAGCCTTGGCCTGAGCCATTTTGGTGATTTCCTCCTGAGCCACAATGGCGCGGGCGCGCTCCTCGGCGCTGCGGACAATGCCCTCGGCCTCTTTTTTGGCGGTGGTGATGATGTCGGCACGGTCGGAGACAATGCTCTTGGCCTGCTTGATTTCGTTGGGCATATTGAGACGGATGTCGTCAATCAGCTCGCGAAGCTTTTCCACCTCGATAACGCGGCGGCCGCCCGGAAAGCTCCAGCCCTTTTCCATAATATCGTCTAACTGATCCAGCAATTCTTCAACGTTCATTTTTATCTTCCTTTCAGCCTTAAAATAATATCGTCGTAAATTTCAGCGGGAACAAATTCCCTTATATCTCCGTTCATGCTGCCGATTTGCTTGACAATGGATGAACTCAGATACATATTCTCGGCCTTGGCGGTGAGGAAAACGGTTTCCGCCTCGGGGCAGAGCTTTTTATTGGTAAGCGCCATCTGAAATTCATATTCGAAATCAGATACAGCGCGCAGACCCTTGACAATGGCGCCCGCTCCGACCTTTTTAATATAGTCGGCAAGCAGACCGTCAAAACAGTCGACCTCGACGTTTTCGAGACCGCCTATGGACTTTTTTATGAGCTCCACACGCTCCTCAAGGGAAAAGGTGGGAGATTTTGCCACATTCGGCACCACAAGCACAATGACCCTTGTGAACATCTTGGCGGCGCGGGCAATTATATCGTAGTGTCCCATGGTCATTGGGTCAAAACTTCCGGGACAAACAGCGGTTATTTCCTTCAAGCCTTTTCAATTTCCTTTCTGTAAAAACTCAAGGCAATTCTTCCGTATTTTTTCTGTCTGAAAAGGGACATATATTCGGGAAGAGGCGGCATTTCGTCAGACGCGTCGTGTTCGCAAAGCACTATTCCGCCCGTTTCGAGAAGCGGACAAACAGCGGGAAGGGCGTCCTTTAAAATGCCTTTTTTATAGGGCGGGTCGAGAAATATGATGCCGAATTTTTCACGGCAGGAGGCTACAAAAAGTCTCCATTCGCGGCAAAAAACCGCCGAATTTTGCTCGAACCCCGCAAGAGCGATATTTTCCTTTATTACCGAAACGGCCCTTTTGGAGCTGTCGACAAAAACGGCATTTTTCCCGCCGCGGCTCAAGGCCTCGATACCGAGCTGGCCGCTTCCGGCGAAAAGGTCGAGCACGCTTCGACCCTCGATGTCAAACTGAATAACGCTGAAAAGCGCTTCCTTTGTCTTTTGGGTCGTGGGACGGGTTTCAAGACCGTCAAGGGTTTTGAGATTTCTTCCCCGGGCGCTGCCGGTAATGACTCGCATAAAAAAACATCCTTCTTACAACTCTCTATATTATCCCATTATTTCGGTCTTATGTCAACAGGAAATTTTAAAAGTTTATAAATTTATGTTTTATTCCTTTGCGCAAAGGAGCGTTTTTGTATGTATTTTGTACAACCGACTTAATCTGTCCATTGTAAAAAAGCGGCTGAAAATGTATAATAAGGTCATAACGTAACGAGGTATGTACGATGGTTCACAATAAAAAGGACAAGCTTGAACAGCTTATTTTATCCCGTCTGTCCTCAAAAGAGGTTCAGACCTATGCCAAAACGAGAGCCCGCCCCTATCAAGAGCTTATGGCCTATTACAAATGCGCCATAATGGAGGTCACGACAAAATTCAACGTGCTCAATGAAGAACTTTCTCTCGAATATGACCGCAATCCCATCGAAACGGTCAAAAGCCGCCTTAAATCCCCCGAAAGCATTATGGAAAAAATGGAGCGCAAAAATTTGCCCTTCACGGTGGAGGCAATCGAGCAAAACATCAACGACATTGCGGGCGTTCGGGTAATATGCTCCTTCCCTTCCGACATATACGAGCTCGCCGAGGCCTTTTTGCGGCAGGACGACATTACCCTTATTCAAAAGAAGGACTATATAAAAAATCCCAAGAAAAACGGCTATCGCAGCCTGCACCTTATTGTGGAAATCCCGATTTTTCTTCACAATCAGAAAAAACCCATGAAGGTGGAGGTTCAGTTCCGCACAATATCCATGGATTGGTGGGCTTCTCTCGAGCATAAAATCAGATATAAAAAGGATTATGAAATGACAAGCCAAATGGAGGCCGATCTTCTCGACTGTGCAAGCCGCAGCGCAAGACTCGACGCGCGCATGGAAAGCATTTATAAACGGGTGGAAAACGGAAACAATAAAAGCGACGAAAAATTAAAGGAGCGATAATATGAGCAAAAAAGCACTTAAAGCAGCGGGTTTTCTCGCAGGAACGGCGGCAGTTGCGGGGGCAGCGGCATTCACCGTAACAAAAATACTCGTTGACACGGCTCTCGACCGCGACATGCCGAGGGTCATGAAAAATTCCGACAATCTCATTTCCGGCTCGGGAACCGATCCCGAGAAAATCGAAAGCGCCCTCAAAAAGGGGGATGAGCTTGAGGCGATGCCCCACGAGGACGTGGAAATAACCGCCGCCGACGGTATAAAGCTCAAAGGACATTGGTATCACAAGGAGGGCGACAAGAGAGTCGTTATCGCCATGCACGGATGGCGTTCCTCCTGGAAAAAGGATTTCGGGACCTGCGCCGAGTTTTTCCTTGAAAACGATTGCAGCGTTCTTTTTGCCGAGCAGAGAGGACAAAATTCCAGCGGCGGCGACAGCATGGGCTTCGGACTTGTGGAGCGGTTTGACTGCCTGTCCTGGATAGATTTCGTAAAGAAGGTAACGTCGGGCACGCTGCCGATTTATCTCGCGGGAGTTTCCATGGGAGCGGCCACCGTGCTCATGACTGCAGGCTTTGACCTGCCGAAAGAGGTTCACGGCATAATCGCCGACTGCGGATTTACCTCCCCTTACGAGATTTGGCGGCACGTTACCGAGCGCAATCTTCATCTGCCCTTCGGCCTCAAGGGAAAAATGGCAAATCTCATATGCAAAATGAAAATTGATATGTCGGCCGACGAATATTCCACCATCGACGCCATGAAAAACGCCACCGTTCCCATTCTTTTCATTCACGGCATGGACGATCACTTTGTTCCGGTGGACATGACATTCAAAAACTATGCCGCCTGCAAAAGTCAGAAACGGCTGTTCCTTGTGCCAGGCGCCGACCACGCCATGAGCTATGTTACCGACCGCGCGGGTTATGAACGGGTGGTCAAAAATTTCTTTGAGGATTTCGACAACTGAACATCAGACAAATCAAAAAGCCTGCCTTCGGCAAAACCGAGGGCAGGCTTTGTTATTTTTAAAATCAGTCGCCGAGGAATTTTTCCACCAAAAATCTCGGGCGGGCCTTGACCTCGGAATAGATCTTGCCCACATACTGACCGGCAACGCCGAGACAAATAAGCTGAATTCCGCCAAGCAGCCACACAAAGCTGACGGCAAGCAGCCAGGATGCCACCGCAACGCCGCACAGCGAAACAATTAGCTCGGCAATCAGCCCGAGAGCCGACAGCACGGTAAAGAAAATGCCGAGAGAGGTTATGAGCTTTAAGGGCTTGACGCTGAAGGAGGTTATGCCGTCAAAGGCAAAGGCCAGCATTTTTTTGAGAGGATATTTGGACTCGCCGGCAAAGCGCTCGGCACGCTCGAAATAGACAATATCGCTTTTAAAGCCGATGTGGGGCACGATTCCGCGCAGAAAGAGATTGACCTCTTTATAATCGGACAGCGCCTCAAGGGCTCTTTTAGACATAAGGCGGCAGTCGGCGTGATTGTAAACAAGGTCGACGCCCAGCTTTTTCATGAATTTATAGTAGCCCTGAGCCGTCGAGCGCTTAAAGGCGGTGTCGGTGGTGCGCTTGCTGCGAACACCGTATACCACGTCGCAGCCCTCGGCGAATTTTTCCATAAATCCGTCGAGCACGTTTATGTCGTCCTGAAGGTCGGCGTCCATGGAGGCGGCGCAGTCGCAATGCTCCTTGGCGGTCATAAGCCCCGCAAGGAGGGCGTTTTGGTGGCCGCGGTTGTGGGCAAGCTTGACCCCGCAAACGAGATGATTTTCTCCGTGGAATTTCTCGATAAGCTCCCATGTTTTGTCCTTACTGCCGTCGTCCACATAAAGGATACGGCTTTTTTCGTCGCACACACCCGAGCTTATCATGGAACTCAGCTTTTCGGTCAGTCTCCTGGTGGTTTCGGGAAGCACGGCCTCCTCGTTATAGCAGGGAAGCACAACATAAAGAATGGGCATATCAATCGTTCCTTTCATTCTTTTTTATAAATATATTTTTGGGTTCATCGCTTTCGGCGGAGGAAATTTCATTTATTTCACCGCCGTTTTCATCGGCTTTAGGCATGGGACTATCACCGAAAAGGGGTCTCGGTCCGCCAATTTCGGGGGCGTTTTGCCCGTCATTTTCGGCCGGCGGCGCATTACCTGCTCCCTCCCCCGCTTCTCTTGAGAAGGACATGACGTCAAGCTCCTTTTGCTCGTCAAGAGATGAGCCGACGCAATCCTTGAAACCGGGAGAAAACTTCTTTTTATAAATGACAAAATATGCGGCAAAGAGCAGCACCGCCGCGCAGGAAATCACAATTCCCGGCTTAAAGCCCGGGATGCGGTAGGTGAAGTGAATGGTGTGCTCGGTGCCGTCGCCCGACACCTTGACCGCCATAAAGCCCACATTGACCTTTTCGATGTCGACCGGCTTTCCGTCCACCTCGGCCGACCAGCCCTCCTCAAAGGGTACGCTGAAGAACACAAGGTTGTCCTTATCAAGGGTTATTTTTGCCGTGAATTCGCTTTTCCCCGTTTCGAAGGAGGAGCAGCTGGCGGCGGCGCGTGCCTTGCAATCCTCGACATATTCGTCATAGGTCAGGCTGTTTTTGAATTCCTCGATGTCGGCGGTTTCGGAAATGTCGGACAAAATGTCGCTGTATTTTTCGATTTGCTCGTCGTCAAGAAGTATGGCCTTCATCATGGCGTTGGAGCGCTGTTCCTTTTCCACCTGGTCGCAGAAAGCCTCGGACATGAAGCTGTCATAGGTAAAGCCGTAGGGAACGAAATTTGTGTTTTCATAAACGTAATATCCGCTCTGCTCGGTGTCCTGCTTGGTGGTGGCGGGGCCGTTCGGGGAATAGAGCTTATAGCCTTCGGCGGCATATTTACCGTTGCTGTAGAACTGCTTGGTCTCGCCGGTATAATTTATGACGTATTTGACCGAAAGAAGTCCGCGAAGGGCGTAAATGTCGGGGCTGGGATTGGAGTTTACGGTGCGGTTGAAGGCGGTGTATTTGTAGAAATCCATTATCGACCCGGGCACGATGCTCTGGAAAGCCTGAATACTGCTGAAGCCGAGGTACATGGCAGTGTTTTGGGTGCTCTCGTAAACGTCTATTCGGGCGTCGTCAAGCTCGCAGGCAAGCTCAAGCTTGTTTTGAGCGTTTGTGACGGTGAGCTGACGGTCGTTTTCGATGAGGGTGGGGATTATGAACGACTGAGCGTTGGTGCGTACAAGGGTGCCGAGATAGACCACATAGGAGGAATAGAGCACCGAAATGACGCAGCACAGCGCAAGCGCCGACCTTGCGAATATTCTTGCGGATTTTTTCTTAACTTTGATGAGCATGAAAACAATGGCAAGGCAGGCGACGGTGACAGCGGCATATATCCAAAAGCGCTCGGTATAATTTTTATTATACACGCCGTATTCGATGATATTTCCCTGCCCGTCCTGCTTTGCGGGTATGAATCCGATGGCAATGACGACGATTGCCGTCACAATTGCCGACCACTTGAGACCGAAGGTCAAATCCACATTTTTGTCCTCAAAGGCCATGACGGTGGTGAGCGACAAAATGAGCACCGGCATATAGAACCAACGGGCATAGTAGTTATAGTTAAAGGCCGAAAAAGCCTGATTAAGCACAGGAACAAAGGCGATGAGAAGGCACAAAGCAAGCAGTCTCGTCTGCCAGCTTTTTCTCCTCGTTTTCATGAAGGACAAAGTTCCCACCATGCCGAAAAGGGGCAGCCACGCGGCCACCGACGCCCATTTTTTGACCCCGATGTCGTCGAAATAGACCATACGGGCGGGCGGATCGGGCGGGAAGAAAAGGCATTGAATGATATAGGGATAAAGCTTCGGCTCGTCATATACAAGGCTGTTCCAGCCCATGATCATGGAGCCAACACGGCTGTTTTGCATAATTCCGAGAACGGCGGGCAGCAGTATAAACATACTGGCGCAAAGGCCGAGCACCGACTCGATTATGACCCCCAAAAATCTCGAGCAGGTATAGGCGGCCTCTCCCCTTTTGAAGGTTATGTTCCAGCTTCCCGACGCCCATCTCACGACAAAATATATCACCGTGAAAATGACCATGCCGAAGAAGAAATAATAGTTTGAAATCGACGAAAGAGCCACCGCAAGGAAGAAAAGTCCTCGGCGGTTTTCGGCCATGATAAGCTCGAGACCGAGCAGCAGCAGCGGGAAATAAACAATGGCCTCGTGGAAATGGTTGAAGAAAATATTATAAACCGAAAAGCCCGAAAAGGCATACATAATGCCGCCCAGCAGCGCATAGGTCTTATTCTTCACAAACTTGGTTATAAAGGCATAAGCAGTCAGCGAGGCGCAGGAAAATTTTAAAATGAGCAGCGGCCCCATGAGATGAGGGATAAAGCTGTTGGGAAAGGGCAGCGTCAGCCAAAAGAAGGGGCTGCCGAGGAGATAAAAGCTGTATGAGCTCATGAAATTTGCGCCCAGATCGGTGCCGAAATCCCACCCAATGTCGAGGTTTCTCACGGCGGCGTGGGCAAGCTTGTAGAAGGGAATTTGCTGTGCGTTGAAATCCCCGTAATAGACAAAATATCCCTTATCGATAATGATATGGGGTATAAAAAGGATACAGGCCATTATAAAGGCAAGACCGAAGGCGGCGAAGTACCTTTCCTTGGGCTTTTTAAGTATCGAAGAATTTGCCGAAATCGACATATCATCACTCCAACATTATAGGTCTTGTCATTATATCACATAATTTTAGATTTAACAATACCGTTTTATAAAAAAACCACAGAAGGGGTAAACCTTCTGTGGTTTTAATATTCAAATCTTAAGCAAGTCTTGCTTTAAGCTCGTCGAGCTGTTTCTTAAGCTCTGCGGGGAGACGGTCGCCGAATTTCTTGTAGAATTCTTCGATTCCGGCAGCCTCGTCCTTCCAAATGTCCTTGTCGACGTTGAGCAGGTCGGCAAGAGTCTCCTTGGAGATGTCAAGGCCTTCCATGTCGAGGTCGTCGATTTCGGGAACATAGCCGATGGGGGTCTCCTTGGCGCCTACCTTGCCCTCGCAGCGGTCGAGCATCCAAAGAAGAACGCGCATATTGTCGCCGAATCCGGGCCAGATGAAGTTGCCCTCGTCGTCAAGACGGAACCAGTTGACGTTGAAGATCTTGGGAGCCTTGTCGCCCAGCTTCTCGCCCATTTCCAGCCAATGGCCGAAATAGTCGCCCATGTTGTAGCCGCAGAAGGGCAGCATTGCCATGGGGTCGCGGCGGAGGGTTCCGACCGCACCGCTTGCGGCGGCAGTGGTCTCGGAGGACATGATGGAGCCGACGAACACGCCGTTGTTCCAATCTCTCGACTGATAAACCAGCGGAGCGGTCTTGGCGCGGCGGCCGCCGAACACGATTGCCGAGATGGGCACTCCTTCGCCGTTTTCAAACTCGCTGCTGATGCAGGGGCAGTTTTTGGCGGGAGCGGTGAAACGGCTGTTGGGATGAGCTCCCTTGGAGCCGTCGGTGCAATCCCATTTCTCGCCCTTCCAGTTGAGAGCGTTCTTGGGAGGATTCTTGTCGAGACCTTCCCACCAAACGGTGTTGTCGTCGAGATTGTGGACAACGTTGGTGAAAATGGTGCCCTGACGGGTGCTGGCAAGAGCGTTGGGGTTGGATTTTTCGTTGGTTCCGGGGGCAACGCCGAAGAAACCGTTTTCGGGGTTGACGGCCCAAAGTCTGCCGTCGGGACCGATTCTCATCCAGGCGATGTCGTCGCCGACGGTCCAAACCTTATATCCCTTGTCGCGGAGGTACTTTGGGGGAATGAGCATGGCAAGGTTGGTCTTTCCGCAGGCGGAGGGGAATGCGGCGGCGATGTATTTTACTTCGCCCTTGGGATTTTCAAGACCGAGAATGAGCATATGCTCGGCCATCCAGCCTTCGTTTCTGCCCTGATAGGAGGCTATGCGCAGAGCAAAGCACTTTTTGCCCAGCAGAACGTTTCCGCCGTAACCGGAGTTGACCGAAATAATGGTGTTGTCCTGGGGGAACTGGCAGATATATCTCTTTTCCTCGTCGATGTCGCATTTGCAGTGAAGTCCTCTGACCCAGTCGTCGCTGTCGCCGAGAACGTCAAGAACGGCCTTGCCCACTCTTGTCATGATTGCCATGTTGAGCACAACATAAATGGAATCGGTGACTTCGATACCGACCTTGGAAAACTTGGAGCCAACGGGACCCATGGAGTAAGGAATTACATACATGGTTCTGCCCTTATAGCTGTCTCTTGCGATGTCGGCAAGCATTTTATAGGCTTCGCCGGGCTCCATCCAGTTGTTGGTGGGGCCTGCCTCCTCCTTGGTGGGAGTGCAGATAAGGGTGCGACCCTCAACACGGGCAACGTCGTTAACGGCGGTGCGGTGGAGGTAGCATCCGGGGAGCTTTTCCTCGTTGAGCTTGATCATTTCGCCGGTAGCGCAGGCTTCCTTGCGGAGCTCCTCAAGCTGCTCCTCGCTGCCGTCGATCCAAACGACCTTTTCGGGCTTTACAAGCTCGATTTGCTCGTCAAGCCACTTTTTGATTGATTTGTTGTTGGTCATAATAACCGTCCTTTCTCAACCTTTTATAATAATGAGTTTATAAACAGGGTCTGCGGAAAAATTTTCCGTGTCTAAACCTATTTTACAATAGAATGAGCATAAAAGCAATGCTTTTATATTTAATAATGTGTTAATTATCGGAAAACTCGGCGTTTTCGCTTCGACTGTCGAGCACAAGGCGTTCAAGCTCCTTGGCCGCAACGCTCAGCGGCTGTTCCTTTCGCTTGACCATACACACCGAACGCAGGGGGATTTTCTCGGCAAGGTCGATTCGCGCCACGTCTGGCATTCCCTCGAGGAATTCCTCGGGGACAAAGCCTATACCGAGGTCGGAACGAACCATGGGAAGAATTTGGTCGGCGGTGGCCGCCTCAATGTCCGGCAGGAATTTGAGACCGTTTTTGGTGAAGAAGGCCGAATACATTTCAAAGGTCTTGGTGTCGGTCCCAAGCGAAATGATCGGATATTCCGACAGCTCCTTTAGCGTCACCTTTCGGGAAAGCAGCTCGGGAAATCCGTTTCCGCAAACCGCGACCTCCCTTATGGTCTTTATCTTCTTTTCGGTCAGCGTGGTCGACTTGACCGTCGGGGTGGTGACTATGGCAAGATCGGCAAGGCCCTCCTTCAAAGCGGTTATGGCCTGAGGCGTGGAATGGTTGCTTATGCGTATCTTCACCTTGGGATAAAGGGTGCGGTATTTTTTCAGTATCGGAAGAATGCAGCAGTTGAGCGCCACCTCGCTTGCCGAAACGTATATCGCACCGCCCTCGAGATTTTTGCTGCGGGAGATTTCCTCCTCCCCCGCCTCGATGTGTTCAAGGGCAATTCTGATGTGGGAATAAAGCTTTTCCCCCTCGGGAGTCAGCTTCATACCTCGGTTTGAGCGCACAAACAGCGTGCAGCCGAGCTCACCCTCGAGATTCTTTATGGAACGGGTCAGATTGGGCTGGTTGTTCATGAGCATTTTGGCGGCCTGAGAAATGTTTCCGTATTTTGCGACATAGTAAAAAATACGGTAATAATCATAGTTGATATTATACATTCTCTCACCTCTTTTGATATATGTAAAATACATAAATCAAACCAAAAACATATATATTACATATACCAGCATTGGCATTATAACCCTAAAGGGAGGCTTTGTCAATAGGCAAAACAAAATTTTTGTTAAAAAAATAACAAATTTGGCTTTTGCCCGTCGGCAGCAAAAATTTCCTGTCCGTTGACAGCGGCGCAAAAGGGTAATATAATGATTAAAAAGGAAGGTGGAAACATGAAAAAAGGTCTTGTTCTCGAGGGAGGAGCCATGAGAGGGCTGTTCACGGCCGGAGTCCTTGACATTGTCATGGAAAAGGGCATTGAATTTGACGGGGCCGTCGGAGTGTCGGCCGGGGCGGCCTTCGGCTGCAACATAAAGTCGCGGCAGATCGGGCGGGCGCTTCGGTATAATCTGAAATACTGCTCCGACAGCCGTTATGCAAGCCTTTCAAACCTCATAAAGGGCGGAAATCTTTTTTCCACCGACTTTTGCTACGGTGAAATTCCCCTTTCCCTCGACCCTTTTGATTTTGACGAATATGAAAAAAATCCCATGGAGTTTTACACCGTCTGCACAGACCTTGAAAGCGGTCGGGCGGTTTATCACAATTATACCGGCAGAACCGACGGCGGATTTGACTGGATAAGGGCTTCGGCCTCCATGCCGCTGGTTTCGCAAATCGTCGAGATCGACGGCAAAAAATATCTCGACGGTGGAATTGCCGATTCGATTCCCGTTAAATTTTTCGAGAAAAAGGGATATGACAAAATCGTTGTCGTGCTCACCAGACCCAAGGGATATATAAAGGAAAAAAATCCTCTGCTACCTATTATGCGGATTAAATACCGAAATTATCCGAGGTTTATTTCGGCCGCCGAGTATCGCCACGTCATTTATAACAAAACCCTTGATTACATCGGCAAAAAGGAGCAAAAGGGCGAAATTTTTGTTATTCGGCCGCCTTTTGAGCTGCCGGTCGGAAAGGCCGAGAGCGACCCCGAAAGGCTTAAAGAGGCTTACGAAATCGGAAGAAGGGAAACCGAAATGCGGCTTGAAGAGCTTAAGGCTTTTTTGAGCGGCAATTGAACGTTTTTGATTTTTATAAAGAAAAACGGACGCAGGTCTAAGAAGACCACGTCCGTTTTTTCATTTACACTCGATATAATAAGGGCAAATGTCCTCGAAATGTCCGTCCTTCATGCGAAAGCCTCCCCGAATGACGCCGAGGCCTTTAAAGCCGATGCGCTCGTAAAGATGGCGCGCATGAACGTTTGTGGCCACAACGGCGTTGAACTGCAAAATCGAAAATCCGATTTCGGCCGCTTTTTTAATGCTGTGGCGCACAAGCTTTTCCCCCGCGTGAAGCCCGCGGCAGGAGGAGAACACGGCATAGCTTGCGTTGGCAATGTGGCCGCACCGACCCACATTGTTGGGATGAAGAATGTAAAGCCCCACAACCTTTTCGTCGTTTTCGGCGACGGCGCAAAAGCTTTGGGACGCGAAAAATTCCTTTGCCGACTGTTCGTCAAGAGGCTGCTCCTGAGGAAAGGCTATTCCCTCCTCCACAACCTCGTTCCATATTTCTTTCATTGCGGCAAGGTCGCTTTCGCGGTATTCCCTAATTTCGACTTCCATGTTCTTTTTCTTCCTTATCGTCGATTTTTATATTCATCTTAATGCGGAGATCGCCGAGACTTTTGTCATACTGTGCTTTTGAAATCGCGCCGTTTTTGAGAAAAATGTCAAGCGTCTCCTTTTGCTTTAAAAACAGAGCATAATTTTTATTTTCCGTCACATTATCCCCTCCGGGTTCATGTCGGCAAAAACGGTGGTTTTTCCCGCCGCCTTGCCCGCTTCCTTTAATACCTCGGACATACATTTTCGGAATTTTTTCGTGTTTTTACACTTGATTATTATTCTGTATCGGAATTTACCTCCCACCTTGGAAACCGTGGCGGGAGAAGGCCCAAGCACCCGAACGGTCAAATCCGAATAGCTCTGCGAAACCGTCCTTCGGAAAATTTCAAGTGTGTTTTCGGCGGCATTTTTGGCGTCGCTTTCCCGCGGGGACACAAAGCCCAAAAGGCAAATATCGCAAAAGGGCGGATATTCGAGAGCCTTGCGCAGCAGAATTTCCCGCTCGAAAAAGCCTTCATAATCCTGGCAGGAGGCCATTTCGATGACCTCGTTTTCGGGGCTGTAGGTCTGAAGCACGCTGATACCGTCACCAAAGGCGCGGCCGGCGCGGCCGATAACCTGAGTGAGCAGCGAAAAGGCCCGCTCGTAGGCTCGAAAGTCGCTGTTATAAATGGCCTGATCGGCGCAAAGCACCCCCACGAGGCTTACCCTTTCAAAGTCAAGTCCCTTGGCCACCATTTGCGTTCCCACGAGAATGTCGTATTCGCCCTTTCCGAAGGCCGAAAGCTTTTGCTCATGGGCATTCTTTTGCATGGTGGTGTCGGCGTCGAGACGGAGGATTCTTGCGTCGGGCAACAGCTTTTCAAGCTCGGCCTCGGCAAATTGGGTCCCCGCTCCCGACATTTTTATAAACTCGCCGCCGCATTCGGGACACCGTTCGGGAAGGGGCTTTGAGGCGCCGCAATAGTGGCAGACAAGGCGGCCGTTCGCCCTGTGATAGGACATGGAGATGCTGCAATTGTCGCAGGTCAGCACCTTTCCGCAGCTTTTGCAGGAAATATATGTGTTGTATCCTCGGCGGTTGAGCAGCAGTATCGACTGCTTGTTATTTTGCAAATTTTTTTCCAGAAGCTCGAGCAGTCGGCGGCTTATGACCGAGGTGTTGCCCTCCCGCATTTCCTCCTTCATGTCCACCGTTTCGACGGCGGGCAGGCGGGCGTTGTTATACCGCTCGGTCATTTTGACGAGGGTATATTTGCCCTCCTTTGCCTTGGCAAAGCTTTCGACCGAGGGAGTCGCCGAGCAAAGCAGCAGTAGCGCCCCGGATTTTGCGGCGCGGAAACGGGCAACGTCCCTTGTGTGAAAACGGGGGGCGCTTTCCGACTTGTATGTGTGCTCCTGCTCCTCGTCCATAACGATAAGGCCGAGATTGTCGAAGGGAGCAAAAACCGCCGAACGGGTTCCCACGGCTATCTTTGCCTCTCCCCTTTTGACCCTTTTCCATTCGTCAAGGCGTTCGCCCATGGAAAGGCGGCTGTGAAAAACCGCAACCGTTTCGCCGAAGCGGGCACGGAAAGCCGACAGCACCTGAGGAGTCAGCGAAATTTCCGGCACCATGACCACGGCCTGGCGCCCGAGTTCGAGAGTCTTTTCTATAAGCTCAAGGTAAACCTTGGTTTTGCCGCTGCCCGTAACTCCGTATAAAAGCCCGCAGCCCGCCTTTTGCTCGCGCAGCATGGCATAAAAGGTGTCGAAGGCTCTTTGCTGCTGCTTTGACAGCACGGTCTTTTGCGGCTTTTTGTCGGCGGCGACAGCCTCGGGGGTTCGGTATACCTCGCTGTCAAAAATTTCGGCAACGCCCTTTTTGACGAGATTTTTAACCACACCCTCGCCCGCTCCGGTAAAATAGCATATTTCCTTTACGGTGGCGGCGCCGTTTGAAAGCAGAAAATCAAAAATTTCCCGCTGCTTTTTGGTCAGTTCTCCCGGCTCGTCGGTGCAAAGGCGCAGCGTTCTCACCGTTGCGTCGCCCACTCCCTTTTTTGCGCCGTCTATTCTGACGCAAAAGCCGCCGTCGACAGCCCGTTTAAGCAGCTCGGAGGAAAAGCCCTCCTTTATGAGGCTTTCCCTTAAAACTCCGTCGGGATTTTTTGAAAGCAGGCCGCAAAGCTCCTTGATTTTCCCCGAAGGCCCGCTCGGAATATTTTCGGCGGCAAAGTAGCGGCTGCTCCTTTTAAGGTTCAGCCCGGAGGGCAAAAAGGCCTTATAGCAGTCGTAAAGCGGGCAAAAGGTCTGTTCCGAAAGGAATTTTCCAAGCTCGATAAACTCCTCCGACAGCACGGGTTCGTCGTCGAGAAGGTCATCCGCCTCTTTAAGGCTTTCGACGTTTTCGGGGTTTTCCCCTTCATACATGACGACCCCCGTGCGAAGCGCGCCGCCGCGGCCGAAGGGCACCTGAACCCTTCTCCCGACTATATTTTCACAACAAAGATATTCCGGCAGAATATAGTCAAAGGGCTTGTCGAACTGATAAGCCGTTTGCTCCACCGCCACGCCGACGGTTCTGACCTTCATCCGACAAGCCCCCTTAAATTTTTAAAATTATTTATCGCACTTTTCCTCGGCCAGCTCCTCCATGGCGAGGGTGACCGGCTTTTCGGTCAGGATTATTTCCTGCTCCTGGGCGCGCTTGCTTATCATACGGGCTCTTTTGGCCACGTCGATAACAAGATCGTAACGATTTTCATAAGTGTTAATGAGTTTTCCTATTGCGGGATTAAGCATTTTCAAGCACCTCGTTAATTAAATTTATATTTCGCTCGGTCTTTCGGCGGTCGGAAAGGATTATTCTCTCAAAATCCTCGGCCGCGTCCTCCAACCGGTCGTTTACGACAACATAATCATAGTCAACCGCACGTTTCATTTCAAGAAGGGCCTTGTCAAGGCGCTTTTCAAGCTGCTCGGCGGTTTCGGTTGCACGCCCCGAAAGGCGCTTTTTCAGCACCGCAAGGGAGGGCGGCAGAATAAAAATACTGACGGCGTCGGGCATTTTTTCCTTGATTTTGGCGGCTCCCACCGTCTCAACCTCCACAAAAACGTCCTTGCCATCGTTTATCCAATTTTCAATGGGCTCTCTCGGCGTTCCGTAGTAGTTTCCGCAGTATTCGGCATATTCAAGCAGCTTGTCGTCCTTTATCAGCCGCTCGAAATTTTCCCGAGAGGTAAAGTTATATTTTTCGTCGTCGCTCTTGTCTCTTTTCGGCCTTGTTATGGTCGACACCGAAAATTCAAAATCCCCGTGAGCGGCGAAATATGTCTTTAAAATCGTGTCCTTTCCGCTTCCCGAGGGACCGGAAATAATAAAAAGTCTTCCCTTTTCCATGTTATCCTCCCAATTTCCCGGCGCTTTCCATTCCGGCAAGCAGCCGCTCGGGCGTCAGATATGAAAGCACAACGTGCCCGCTATCGCAGACAATGACCGAACCGGTTTTTCTCCCTTGGGTGGCGTCGATCAAAAGCCCCTGTGCTCTCGCCTCGGTGACCACCCTTTTTATGGGGGCCGAATCGGGATTTATGACCGAAACGATACGGTCCTTTGCCAAAAGATTTCCGAATCCGATACCTATAAGCTCCATACCGTCACCCTATTCGATGTTTTGAATTTGTTCTCTGATTTTCTCAAGCTCGGATTTGACGTCCACGACAACCTTTGAAATTTCGGTGTTTTGGGACTTGGAGCCGATTGTATTTATCTCGCGGTTTGACTCCTGAAGCACGAAATCGAGCTTTCTGCCCACCGGCTCGCCCGAGTCGAGAAGGGCTCTTATCTGAGCAATGTGGCTGCGAAGCCTCACCGTTTCCTCGTCTACTGCGATTTTGTCGGCAAAAATCGCCGCCTCGGTTATTATTCTCTGCTCGTCGACGCTTTTGTCCTCGAGCACCTCGGCAAGCTTTGCCTCAAGTCTTTTGCGGTATTTTTCCACCGTCTCGGGGGCCTTTTGCTCGACAATTTCAACCATGCGAAGAATGTTGTCGGTCTTTGAAAAAACGTCCTCATAAAGCTTTTGACCCTCGGTCTCCCTCATGAGGATAAATTTATCCACCGCTTTTTCGACCACGGGAAGAACCTCGTTCCAGACGGCCTCCTCGTCGGTTTCTGCCTTTCTCACCGAAAGAACCCCCTGAAATCTCGAAAGAGCCTCGGGCGACACCTTTCCGTCGGCGCCGGTTATTTCGGCAATCTCGGAAAGAGCCTTGGCATATCCCTTTGCGAGAGCGGTGTTGACCGTCACGGTGCAATCCTCGTCCTCGCGGGCCTCGGCCGAAAGGTAAAGGTCGATTTTTCCTCTCGACACCCTCGAGCGGACATAGGACTTGAGCTTTTCCTCAAGAAATCCCATCGACGAAGGCAGACGGCAGGAAAATTCAAAACATCTGTGATTAACCGACTTGAGCTCGACCGAAATATTTCTTCCCGAAGCGTCGGACTCAAAACGGCCGTATCCGGTCATACTTCTCACCATAGTGAAACATCCCCTTATACAGTTCTTTATATTATAACTCCCCCATTCCCCTTTGTCAAGATGCGGCAGCCTTTGCAAAAGCCTCCCGCAGACATTTTTTTGCCGCACAATCGGCGCCCAAAGACCGGTCTTTTTCCTTTTGCAAAAAAGCGGCTTTAAAAGAGCGTGAACACATCGGCATTTTTATTTTTTCTATTGACAACGGGAGAAAACTGTGCTATAATTTCGCTTGCCTTTGAATGAGGCGGCGTTTTACGTCACGCCGAAAAAGCTTTGTGCTCGGCCTCGGCTGCCCGCCGTGTAAAAAATCGGGCAAAAACAAAAATGCGGATATGGCGGAATCGGCAGACGCGCTAGATTCAGGTTCTAGTCGGGGCAACTCGGTGGAGGTTCAAGTCCTCTTATCCGCACCATCGCTCAAAGCCTTTGTTTATGTGGCTTTGAGCGTTTTTTATAGCATGAATTTTTAATTCTTTGAACTTTACAACTATAATAGTATTCATAGCAGAACATTATTTCAGGGTTTAACTTGTTATTTTTTTATCTTGTAGTTTGGTTTGAGACAGCAATCTTTCTTTTAGTTTGGTTGAGTACATACAACAAATATGCAAACTAAACCACCATACTGCCAGACTTTGCGCCGTTTGTAATTCTTTATCAGAATACAAACCATGGCAGACTGCATTTCGCATACCAAACCCATAGTCACTTGTATAGAATAGTCGTAAATTGAATAAAAATGTTTCATCAAAGCATTCTTTATTTGAATATCAAGCTTTCCGTTCTTTTCGTATATAACGATCTCATCCACCAACATCCTGAGATGCGTATCGCTTATCGCACCGTCGGCTATAATACCGTCAAGCAGTTCTACGCTTTTCTCCATTTGCTTTTTGCGTTCCTTTACGGTAGTTTCAATATCCTTCATTTCCCGAATTCTGTTTTCGATTGTTTTAATATCCGTTTCGCAGGAAACAAGCATTTGGGTATAAACTTCGGCGTGTTCTCTGTCCCGTATTCTTTCAAGCAGTATTTGCTGTTAATCGGTTTTCCGCTGCGCAAGCTTTTCTTTAAGCGCTGTTATCTGCTTTTCGGCGGACGGTCGGTCAGCAAGCCACTTTTTCAGTTCTCTGTCAACCCTTTTAAAGTTTTCATGGGCCATTTTTTTAAGCTCCTCAAGCTCTTTGAGTATCAGCCTGTCAAGAACTTCCTCACCGATCTTATGCGGTGAACAATTTTCCTTTCCGTAACGGTGGTAGCCGTTGCAAACATATTCCATTCTCGGCGGATTATTACGCCAATATCTTGTTTTACAGCTGAATGAGGAACCGCAATCGCCGCATTTTATAAGCCCCGTGTATCTGTATCGGTGATGTGTATTTCCGCTTGAAGCCCTTACATTTCTTTTCGGCTTTTGCTCAAGTAAAAACTGTGCCTGCTCCCATATCTCTTTCGGTATGATTGCAGGCACGGCGTTTTCATGTTTGAAATGCTCTTCGGGCGGCAGTTCCTTTCTTATATGATTTATTTTACTTGTATAGGACTTGTGGCAGATAAGATTCCCGATATAAAACTCATTCTGCAATATTCTTTTTACGCCTGTATTTTCCCATAAAAATCTGTGAGCAATTTCGGGTTTGTTGTATCCGAGATTTTTACCTAACAGTTTTTTCTGATAATACACCGGCGATTTAATGCCTTCCTCATTCAAAATTTTAGATATGGCTTTAAGCCCGTATCCAGATACATACAGATTGAATATCTTACGGACTATTTCGGCGTGTTCCTCAACAACCGTAACCTTACCTGTATTTTTATCCTTGAAGTATCCAAGCGGCGGTATCATCACGATACCGCTTTTTTGTTTCTGCTTATATCCCGCACGGATTTTCTTGGATATATCTCTGGCGTACATATCGTTGAATATTCCTTTAAAGCCAATCATCAGATCATCGTCCTCGTTGCTTGTGTCTATGTTTTCGGTTACCGAAAGCACACGCACATCATTTTCACGAAGATAGTCTATAAACATTGCGGTCTGCGTTCTGTGCCGTCCGAGTCGGGACAGGTCTTTAACGATTACCGCAGATGCTAAATGTATTTGTTATACTGTTTACTTTTTACTCAGTCGGCATACGCCGTCCGAATCGTCCCATGCTTTCAGTGCCGCCGCAAGCTCGGAAATGAATTTTTTATTGATGTAGTCGGCACTGCCACGGTTCATTTCGTGTTCTTCCGCATATTTCCGAATTGACATTCCGTTTATATATCTTTTCTTAAAATATGCGGCATAGCTTTTGAGCACGGTTTTAAGACAGTCATTTAAAAAAGTTATATCTTCTTTCAGTATATTAAAATCCGTTTTGCCCGAAACGCCGATATACCGTTTTTGTGTAACACACAAATTATATTTACGCACATCCGATTTATAGTTTTTGCAGATATCCTTTGCATAATCGGTATATGTTTCGGCACTGCGGTAAGTGCGGTTCTCATAAAGCAGTTCTTCCGCATCCTTTGATTGCTTTTTACGAACAGGACCGGGAAAGCCTGCTTCTTCCAAATTTGAAATATGCGTATCGGTGATTTTCACCTGCGGCTGACGGGTGAACTTGTCAACCCATTCGCCGTTTACCTCGACTTGCTCACAAAAAGAATTTTTCGTTATTGTGTAATACTTGCAGCCGCAGGCTTCGGTTCCGTAATGAAAAATAACGACTTTTTCATCGGTGTCAGCGTCGGGGACAACTGCCACAACATAAATATACCTGCCGTCATACCGTCTGTAAAATCCGGCAAATATTCTCCTGTTCCGTTGCCTGCCCATACGCTCACCCCTTAATGATTCTGTGAGAGTATTTTATCATATTCTCGGAAACTTTACAATGCCTTTATCAATTATGAAATTCAGCAGAGAAATTCTTTTTGCCATACTGTATTTTATTACGATTCCAACTCCGGTGTGTATTCGTACACTTCCATCATCAGCCGAGCTGCCAACCGAAATCCGGTTGTGAACGCCTGTAGTTCATGCTTATCAGAAATCTCTGCTTCCGCCTTTTCGAACTGATCAAGCAGGCCTTTTTGGTGTTCTGTGAGAGCAGCTCTGAGATTTTTTTCGTGCCGTATGGCATTTTCGGTTAATTCACTTTTATTGCCGCCGTTCCATAAAGCGTGTTCATGCGGACGTATGCTGCCGTAATAAAGTTTTTCAAGTATATTCACGATTTTCACCTCTTTCCAAGCCAAACACCATACCACAATCGGTGTCATAAGTCCGGCATTCTTTTGAAAGAGTTTTAAATACCGGATTTCTCCTATATTTATCAGGACATTTAGAAAAATCCTGTAAACCTCATTAGTAAAAATTGCAAAATAAGACAGAGTTCTTATTTTTATAAATCTCCGTTTTTTAGTGTATAAAAAGCCGTGTGCTGCTGCACATAGGACTTGACAAAAATATTGTGCAGCAGCATACGGCAGGGTTTTAACGCCTGCAAAAACATATTTATTTAATTCAAAAAATATAAACGGCTTATGTTAAAATGTATATTTTATACAATGTGCAAATTCGGCGGTTGACAGCCTGCACTGAAATGCTTTATAATGCTGTCAAATCAAAAAAACAAATTTGAAACAGACAATGGCGCCTGGTAATAAAAAGGTGCGGTTGTCTGTTTTTTTATTTTAAAAGAAACGGAGCGACAGAAATGAACGGAAATGCAACCGAAATAATGCTTAAAAATATCGGCATGGAATATGAAAACGGCGTTACTGCTCTGACAAATGTAAGTATAGATATCAAAAAGGGAGAATTTATATCGCTCCTTGGCCCGTCGGGCTGCGGAAAAACCACCCTTTTAAGAATAATCGCCGATTTGATAAAGCCGACAAGCGGCGAGGTTACGGTCGGCGGCGAAACGCCGGAGGCTGCGCGCCTTAAAAGAAAATACGGCATTGTCTTTCAAAGCCCCGTCCTTTACGACTGGCGAACGGTAAAGAAAAATGTGATTTTGCCCATGGAAATTTTAAAGGTTCCGAAATCCGACAGGGAGGAACGGGCGATGCAGATGCTTGGGCTTGTCGGGCTTCAGGATTTTGCAGATCATTATCCGAAGCAGCTTTCGGGCGGTATGCAGCAGCGTGTGGGAATTGCAAGGGCTCTTGCCATTCAGCCCGAAATACTTTTAATGGACGAGCCTTTCTCGGCACTTGACGAATTCACCCGTGAAAAGCTGCACGAGGATCTTTTGAGAATTTGGAGAAAAACAAACAAAACAATAGTTTTTGTTACACATAACATAGCCGAATCGGTATTCCTTTCGGACAGGGTCTGCGTTTTGTCTCCCCATCCCGGCAGGCTTTCGGCGATTATCGACATTGATCTTCCGAGACCCAGAACGGTCGAAATTAAAGACACGCAGGAGTTTACGGATTATGTGGCAAAAACGCGCGACAGTTTTGAGGGGGTCTGAAAAATGAATACCTTAAAAAAGCTCTGCCGTGCCAAGTGGTTTATGCCGGTTTTATGGACGCTTATTATTATAGCGGTTTGGGAGCTGTTTGCCACGGTCGTGGAGCTGACCGAGCGCTCGCCCGAAAACTTTTTGCCCCACATAAGCGGAATAATAGGCTCGATAATTTCCACCGAAAAGATAAACGGTTCTCAGACGGCATTCGGCATGGTGCTTGAAAACGCGGGAGCGACGCTTTCCCGTGCCGGAATAGGCTTTGCGGTGGGAACGGCGCTTGGGTTTATACTGGCGCTTTTGATGAGCCTGTTTGATACGGTTGAAAAGATTGCTTTCCCATACCTTATGCTTATCCAGATGATACCTGTTTTGGGCTTGGCGCCCATTATACTGGCGCTTACCGGGGACATTGCAAAAAGCCGAATTGTTATCGCCGCGATATTAACCTTTTATCCGGTTGCGGCAAATACGCTTGCGGGATTTAAATCCGTACAAAAGGAAAAGCACGAACTTATGTATTCGTATGCGGCAGGCGTAGGGCAATTTTATTTTAAAACTATGTTTCCTGCCTGTTTGCCGTACTTCTTTACAGGACTTAAAATAGCCGCTCCCATGGCAATTACCGCATCTATACTTGTTGACACCTTACAGGGCGGCGTGGGGCTCGGATGTCTTTTGTCCCAGTCTCTTAAAGGCGCCATGACAAGATATGTTTTCTGGCAGATAATCGTGCTCAGCGCGGTTGTGGGAGTGTTGAGCTTTGTATTGATAGGCGCAGTTGAAAAGCTCGTTTGCAGACACAACAAATGATACGGAGGCGACGGACATGGTAAAAATGAAACTTCCTTCAAAGGGTCGGTACAGCGGAATAAAGGCGGTTGCCTGTCCGATTGTGTTCGGAGCGCTGATTATAACGCTTTGGCAAACCGGCGCACTTCATAAAATACTTAATACAACCACGGTCATTTTGCCGATGCCGACTAAAATCATGGAAATAATGAGCAGCAACGGTGAGGCGATTTGGCAAAATACGGCGGCCACCCTGTCGGTGGTCATTCCGGGACTTGTTGTCGGCTCGGTAATAGGATATTTGCTTGCGGTGCTTGCCTGCTTTTCTCCGAGATTCGGAGCTACCGGACTTACGGTCATCGCGGCGATAAGCGCCGTACCGATAGTTGCATTGTCGGCGGTGATGCTCCAGTGGACGAGAAAGGTCAGTCCCGATGTGTCGGTCAGAAGCTTTGTCATGAAGCTGCTTATTGTTGTGATCGTCAGCGTGGCGTCTATGACGCTTAACGCATACAGAGGACTTACCGAGCTGCCGCCCTTCTCCCTTGACCTTATGAAATCCTACGCGGCAGGGAAAACGACCGTGCTTTTAAAGCTCAGAGCGCCCAACAGTATACCCTTTGTGTTTACTTCGCTCAAGGTCAGTGTTCCGGCAAGCGTTATGGCGGCATTGGTCAGCGAATATTTCGCCGAAAAGGTTTGCGGCGTCGGCAGAATGATAAGAGAAAACATTTTAAAGGCGCAGTATTCCACGGCTTGGGCTTACATAGCGGTGGCCTGTATTATCGGAATAGCGTTATTCGCCGTTTTATCGGCAACAGAAGCTTTGGTGATGAAAAAGCGGCGTTGAATACAAAGTTGTTTGACGGAGCTTTTCATTATAAAATCAAAATATCGGAGGTAATTGAAATGAAAATGAAAAAAATTGCGGTAATTGCCCTGTCGGCATTACTTACCCTTTCCCTTGCGGGATGCGGAGACAAGGCCACTCAGACCGATCAGTCGACTCAGTCCGCCGAAATGACCGACGAGGAGAGAATCGTTTCGGCGGCCAAGGCCGGTATGGTAGGCAACTGGGGACTGGGCAACGAATATGAAATCCAGGCACTGCTCGCAAAATACGATCAGCCTACCGATTATGTCAGCATGGACTTCACAATGGATCAGTTTGATACCGACGCCATTACCCTGGCATCGGCCATGACATATAACGAGCTCGGTCTTGTTAAAAACGACTATGACGGCGGCTACGGCTACGGCGACAAGGTCGGCACGATAGATATGAACGACCAGGGCGTTGCAATGCTTGAGGATATGATTTTCTGCACCAAGGATTTCGCAGAAAAAAATCCCAACACGGTCCGTGCATTTGTTTCGGCCTCGCTCAAGGGCTGGAAATATGCCTGTGAGCATCCCGATGAGGCGGCCGAAATAGTTTACAAGGCAGGCTCCTCTGTTTCCTCGGCACACCAGGCTTATATGGCAAAGGAGGTCGTAAAGCTCGTTCAGACCGACACCAAGGGCAACACCGTTACCGATTACGGTCACATGGACGACGAGGCGCTGCAGCAAACCCTTGACCTTGCAAAGAAATACATAAAGCTTGACGACAGCACGGCTTCCGCAAAGCTTTCGGGTCTTACCCTTGACGACATCAGAAACGCCTCCTTCCTTACCGGAGACATAGGAACTCCCGAAAAGAAGGATGTATCCATTCAGCTTAAATGGCTGCCCCAGGCGCAGTTTATGGGCTATTATGTCGCAAAGGACAAGGGTTATTACGACGAGGTCGGACTTAATGTCACCGTAACTCCCGGAGGCGGCGACATCGGTGAAACCACCGCAGTTGCGGGCGGCACGGTCGATTTCGGTGTAACATGGGTGTCGAACCTTATCACCGCAAATGCCGGCGGAATGGATCTTGTTGATGTGGCACAGGTCTATCAGCGCTCGGGTCTTGTACTTGTTTACAAAAAGTAAGATATTCGGGTCAATGCGGTTTTTACCGTGTTGACCCGGGAAGTTTAACGAAAGGATATGTTTTTATGGATCTGCTTATAAAAAACGGAACGATCGTTACCGATTCGGAAATGTTTAAGGCGGATGTTGCGGTAAAGGACGGTAAGATTGTCGCCGTTGCCGAGGGTATCAGGCCGGAGGACGGTACGAAAACCGTAGACGCCGAGGGAAAGCTCGTGCTTCCCGGCGCCATCGACGCACACACCCATCTTGCAATGCCGTTCGGCGGAACAATATCGTCCGACGATTACTATGCCGGCACAAGAGCCGCAGCCTGCGGCGGTACCACAACGGTATTCGACTTTGTTTTGCAGGATTTCGGCGAAACGATGGTTGATGCGGTAAAACGGCGCGACAAGCTTTGCAGACCGGCAGCGGCGGTCGATTACGCATACCATGTTGCGATTAAGGATGTAAGCGGAGGCCTTATCAATTCGATAGACGAGGCGGTCGAATACGGCGTTCCCTCCTTTAAGGTTTTTATGGTTTACGATTTCGGCGTTAAGGACGGCGTTTTTTATCAGGTGCTTGAAAAGGCAAAAAGCGTCGGTGCTCTCATTGAGGTTCATGCCGAGAACAACGAAATGGTTAATATGTTTACAAAAAAATTCCTCTCCGAGGGCAAAACGGGCGCATGGTACCATTACCTTTCAAGACCCGAGTTTGTCGAAGCCGAGGCGGACGAAAGGGCAATTCAGTGGGCAAAATCCCTTAATGCCCCCCTTTACATAGTTCACCTTGCAAACAAGCAGGGCGTTGAGGCGGTGACAAAGGCACGGGACGAAGGCTTTGAGATATATGCCGAGACCTGTCCCCAGTATCTTGAATTCACCTGCGACGTTTATAAACGGGAGGACGGCAGAAACTTTGTTTGCTCGCCGCCCATGAAGGGTGAGGAAAGCCGAAAAGCCCTTTGGCAGGCGATTAAAAGAGGCGATATTGCAACGATAGCAACCGACCACTGCCCCTTCCAGGCCTACGAAAAGGATTGGGGGAAGGACGATTTTTCGAAAATCCCCAACGGGTGCGCGGGAATAGAGAATATGTATCCCTATATGCTGTCGGCGGCAAATAAGGGTGAGATCAGTTTCCCGAAGGCGGTCGAGCTGTGCGCGGCAAATCCCGCAAAAATATTCGGATGCAAAAGCAAGGGCTCCCTTGCGGTGGGCAAGGACGCCGACATTGTAATCTACGATACGACCGTCTGTTTTACAATAACGAACGATAAAATGCATTCCGACTGCGACCACACGATTTGGGAGGGCATAAAGCTGAAGGGCTACCCCGAAAAGACCTTTTCGAGAGGCCGTCTTGTATTTGACAAAGGCGAATTCACGGGCGAAAAGGGCTGGGGCAAATTCGTTAAATGCTCGCTTAAATAATCTGAAGAGACTTTGTTACAAGAAGGTGAGACAATGCTTGATGTAAAATTTGAGGCGGCAAGATGCCTTTTGTGTGCCGACGGCGCATGCGACAGAGCCTGTAAAAAAGGATTTAAGCCGTCGCGGATGCTGCGCTCGGTTTATTTTGAAAACGGTCAAAGGGCCGCAGAATTTGTCGACAGAGCCGTGTGTGCGGACTGCGGCGGAGACTGTGAGGACGCCTGCGTTCATTATGATATGCCCATAAGAATCAGAGAAACGGCAAAAATGCTGCCCGACCGCAAAAAAACCGAGCCAAGGGATCTGTCCATAGATTTTTTGGGAGTGCATTTTGAAAATCCGTTTATACTTTCCTCGTCGATCGTTGCCGGCAGCTACGAAATGTGCGCCGACGCCTTCAGGGCGGGCTGGGCAGGCGCAGCCTTTAAAACAATAGGCTTTTTAAAGCCAAAGGAGGTTTCTCCGAGATTTGACGTTTTAAACAAGGAAAGCACTCCGTTTATCGGCTTTAAAAACTTAGAGCAGATCTCCGACCACGATCTGAAGGATAACTTAGAGGATTTAAAACGGCTTAAAAGAGATTTTCCGAATAAGGTTATCGTGGCTTCGATTATGGGACAGAACGAAGAGGAATGGACAAGCCTTGCACGACTTGTAACAGAGGCGGGCTCCGACATTATAGAATGTAATTTCAGTTGTCCGCAAATGTGCGAAAAGGGACTCGGCTCGGATGTCGGACAAAGTCCGGAGCTTGTGGCGATGTATACGGCGGCGGTGAGAAGGGGCACGCATTTGCCCGTGCTTGCGAAAATGACGCCCAACATCGGGCATATGGAAATTCCGGCAATTGCCGCAGTAAGGGCGGGCGCCGACGGAATTGCCGCAATAAACACCGTTAAAAGCATAACGGGACTGTCCCTTGACTGCAAAAAGCCGAGAATGGATGTATCGGGCGAAAGCGCCGTTTCGGGGTATTCGGGAAAGGCCGTTAAGCCCATCGCCCTGAGATTTATAAGCGACATGAAGCACAACGCCGAGCTGAAGGATGTACCCATAAGCGGTATGGGCGGAATAGAGACCTGGCACGACGCGGCGGAGTTTATGGCGCTGGGCTGCGGCAGCGTTCAGGTGACAACGGCGGTTATGCAGTACGGATACCGAATTATAGACGATTTGTTGAGCGGTCTGTCCCTTTTCCTTTCCGAAAACGGCTATGAAAGGCTTTCGGATTTTGTCGGTACGGCGCTTGGTGAAATAGTATCGGCCGATAAGCTTGACCGAAACAGCATTGTTTATCCTTCGTTTAACAAGGGCAGGTGCGTCGGCTGCGGAAGATGTATGATCTCCTGCCGCGACGCGGGACATCGGGCTTTAACGATGAGCGATAAAACGCTTAAACCGAGGCTTGACCCGGAAAAATGCGTCGGCTGCCAGCTTTGCGCGCTTGTATGTCCTCTCGGATGTATAGGTCAGTCAAAGAGAATAGAGCTAAAGGCAAGCGGATATTAAAAAATATGGGGTGACGCAAAATGGCGATAACCATGCGTAAGCTTTGCGAGGATGCAAAATCGAAATACGATATGGAGCTTGTTGCGGGCAAAAGCGGCATAGAAAACACCGTCAGATGGGTGCATATGGTGGAGGACAGAGAGGTTCCCGATTTTCTCCACGGCGGCGAGCTTATCTTTACAACGGGTATCGGACACATTGAAAGCGACGACCGTATGCTTGAATTCACCCGCAATCTTTACGCCCACGGAGCCGCCGGGGTGGTGTTTAATATAGGTCCCTATATCAAAAGAATTCCCCCCGATGTCATAAGCTTTGCAAACCAAAACGGCTTTCCGGTTTTCACCCTGCCGTGGAAGGTGCATATAATTGATATTTCCTATGATTTCTGCGGCAGGATAATCGAAAACGAAAAAGCGGAAATGAGTCTTATGCAGGCCTTTAAAAATCTCATTTTCGCGCCCGAAAGGGAAGAGGATTATCTGCCGGCAATGCAAAAAAACGGCTTTAACGCCGCAGAGCATTACCGTGTTTTTGCAATTACCCTTTACGGAGCCGACGGCAAGGTTGTAACATCTCCGCTTTATTCAAAAAACAAGATGCTGCTGTGGCGCATTTTTTCGGGATCGGATTCACCGGCCGCGATGTTTATTTATAACTCCCGCCTTATTGTCGTAAAGCAGCGGTGCCCGGAGCATTGTGTTGAACGGATACTTACGGCGCTTGAAAAGGCCTTCAGCCAAAGCAGGACACGCTATAAAACAGGCATTTCGGACGAGGGAACGGGCTATCTTTCGGTGCCATACCTTTACCGCCACGCAGGCGCAGCGCTTGTTACGGCAAAATATGAAAACGCGGCCGTGGCAAGATACGACGATATAGGCGTAAACCGTCTTATCCTTGCGATTGAGGATAAATCCGTGGCGGAGGCCTATGCAAACGAGGTTCTGAGCGCGGTTATCCGATATGACGAAGAAAACGACACCGATTTAACCGGGCTTTTAAAGCTTTATATCGAGTGTGATTGCAGCGTTAACGCAACGGCCGAAAAAAGCGGAGTTCACCGAAACACCGTTAACAACCGCATTAAACAGATAAGGGAGCTGCTGGGCGGCGCCCTTACCGAAAGGAAAAAGGCCGAGCTTGTTTTAGCCTTTAAAATCAGAGATCTAATTAAGTTTATTTAACGGAGGCAGTTTAAAATGGATGCAAAAACTATTGTAGAGTATCACAAAAAGTATAATTTACAGTCATGGTCAAAGCAGGCGGCAATAAACCCCCTGCCCATTAAGGACGCCGAGGGCATATACATGTATGACTTTGACGGCAACAGATACGCCGATATGTCAAGCCAGCTTGTAAACCTTAATGTGGGTCATAAAAACCGTCAGATAATCGAGGCCGTAAAGGAGCAGGCGGAAAAATACAGTTATATGGCTCCTTCCTATGCCTGCGAGCCGAGAAGCACTCTGGCAAAAATGATCATCGACCTTATGCCCGATAATATGGCAAAGGTGTTTTTCACAAACGGCGGCGCCGACGCCAACGAAAACGCGGTAAAGATCGCACGCATGTATACCGGCCGTCATAAAATCTTTTCGAGATACAGGAGCTACCACGGCTCAACCTACGGCGCGGGCAATCTTACGGGCGAGCCGAGGCGTTATCCGCTTGAGCCGGGCGCCCCGGGCTTTGTAAAATTCTTTGACCCCTATGTTTACAGAGAAAAAATCAAATTCGACTCCGAAAAGGCTGCGGCGGATTATTATGTTGCAAAGCTCAGAGAGCAGATCATTTACGAGGGTCCCGACAGCGTGGCCGCAATAGTTGTGGAAACCATTACGGGCTCTAACGGCGTAATCATTCCCCCGGAGGGGTATTTAAAGGGCGTCAGAGCCGTTTGCGACGAATTCGGTATTATGATGATCTGCGACGAGGTTATGGCAGGCTGGGGCAGAACGGGCAAGATGTTTGCCTTTGAAAATTTCGGTGTTAAGCCCGACATTGTTTCATTCGCAAAGGGCGTTACCTGCGGCTATGTTCAACTGGGAGGCGTTTGCGTATCAAAGGAAATAGCGGCGTTTTTCGACGATCATTTGCTTTCCTGCGGACTTACCTACAGCGGACATCCTCTTGCCTGCGCCGCCGGCGTTGCCTGCTTAAATTATTATAAGGACGTAAACATTCTCGAAAATGTCAACAAATCGGGCAGGGCGCTCGGCGAGTGCCTTGAGGAAATGAAGAAAACACATCCGTGCGTCGGCGATGTAAGATATATCGGACTTTTCTCGGCCTTAGAGCTTGTTAGAAGCAAGCAGACAAGAGAGCCACTTGTTCCTTACGGAAAGGATCCCGACGGAATTATGGGAAGGCTTATAGGCGAGCTTAAAAAGCGCGGCTTTATGACCTATTCCCACGAGAATATGATTATAGTTGCTCCTCCGCTTATTATAACGGTCGAGCAGATTAAGGAAGAGCTTAAAAAGCTTGACGAGGTGCTTTATATTGCCGACGAAATTGTTGATAAGAGGTGACTTATATGTCGGGCGGACACTATGAAAACATAAAAAACGCAAATTTATTTGACTGTATCGGCATTTCACAGATCCGTCTCGTTCCGTCTAAACTGAGAAATGTTCCGGTCGGATATTCCGAGGTTCCTCTTATATTCCACCTTAAATCCGAAACTGTAAAAAAGCTGGCGTTTAAGGTGCCGTGGGGCGGCGTTGTGTACGGCTTTGCAAATTCCGCGCAGCAAACCGAGCAGAGGCTCGGTCTTAATTCCCACATAACCGACATAACCGTTTCGGACTGGGACGGCAGATTTATGCTTATATTCGAAGCCGAAAACGAAGCCGACTCGGTGGCCTTTAATGTGGCTGGGGAGGATGTTATAAAAATGTTGAACGAATGCCGCAGACCGGCAGAAATGTGAAAGGATGAAGACCTATGTATAAATGCAGCGAAGAACGAATGAAGGATAAAATCGAAACCTTTTCAAAATTCGGCGATGCCGGACACGGCGGCATAACAAGATACTCCCTGTCCGACGCGGCAATTAAGGCTCGCAACGAATTTGTAAAGCGTATGACCGCCATAGGAGCAGCTATTGAGACAGATGATGTTGCCAATGTGTACGCAACAATTCCCGGCTCCGACCGTGATGCCAAAAGGATAGTTATGGCGTCCCATGTTGACTCGGTTAAAAACGGCGGTAATTACGACGGTATACTGGGCGTTATGTCGGCTATGGAGGTGCTTGAAACAGTTGTTGAGCACAATATACCCCACAGGCACCCCCTTACCGCAATGATATGGACAAACGAGGAGGGCTCTCTTTATCCCCCCGCAATGATGTGCTCGGGCATTGTTTGCTACGATTATCTGCCGGAGGACATTCGTCAAAAGTTCAAATATGAGGATATGCTTGCAACAAAAAGCATGTTGGATCCGACAAAAACCTTCGGCGAGGCACTTGATAAATCGGGCTTTAAGGGGGACAAAAGCAACCGCATTTCCCCCGAAAAATATCAGTATATGTTTGAAACGCATATCGAGCAGGGCCCCATTCTTGAAGACAACCAAAAGGATATCGGGGTTGTTGACTGCGTTCTCGGTATGTTTAACTACCGCGTGAAATTCTACGGTCAGACCGTCCATGCCGGCACCTTCCCGATGCCCAAGCGCCGCGACGCGCTTTATGCGGCGTCAAAGGCTCTGTGCTATCTTCACGAGGAAATAGACAAGCTTGCAATTCCCGAGCTTGTTTATACCACGGGCGAGATCGTCTGCCACCCCTGCGTGCATACCTGCGTTCCGGATTATGTCGATTTTTCGATAGATGTCCGCCACCAAGACCCCGAGGCGCTTGCCAAGGTGCTTGCGGTGGTGAAAAGCTGCGGCGAAAGGGAGTGGGCAGGCTGTAAATGCGAGGTCGTAAAGGCGTGGAACAGAGATACAGTTTACTGGGATAAAAGGCTTGTCGGCTATGTTGAGGAGTCGGCGACCGAAAACGGCATACCGCATATGTCAATCCATTCGGGTGCCGGTCACGACGCGCAATTTGCCTCATATATGCTGCCCACGACCATGATATTCGTGCAGTCTAAGGACGGACTTTCCCACTGCGAGCCGGAGTTTTCTTCGGTTAAGCACTGTACCGAGGGAGCAACGGTAATGCTGGGCGCCGTGCTTAAAGCGGACAAAGATTGACTTAAAAAACGCCTCTCCCGCAAAAATTGCAGGAGGGGCCGTTTGATGAACGAGGGTGAAAAACATGTCACGGGAATTTTTTATACCGAAGAAAATTATTACGGGAAGCCGGGCGCTTGACGCGGTCGGCGAAATAATTAAAAATTACGGCAAAAAGGCGCTTATAGTTACGGGTAAAAATGTCCGAAGGCTCGATTGCTTTTCGGCTCTTTGCAAAACGCTCGAGGGCTGCGGTCTGTCATATGCCGTTTTTGACGGAATAACAGGCGAGCCGGACGACACCATGATTGCGGCGGGGGCAGCGAAATATAAGGACGAGGGCTGTGATTTGCTTGTTGCGATAGGCGGGGGCAGTCCCATTGATTCCATGAAAGCCATTGCCGTAAACGTTTCGGGAGAAAAGGAAATATGCGATTATTACCAAGAGGCAATTGATATTAAATTGCCGATGATGACGGCGATACCCACAACCGCGGGAACCGGCTCCGAGGCCACGCAGTTTACCGTTATAACCGACACAAAAAGAAATATAAAAATGCTTTTAAAGGGCGCGGTCTTAGTGCCTGATGTTGCGGTGGTAGACGGCAGCTTCGGCATTTCCGCTCCGAAGTCCGTAACAGCGTCAACCGGACTTGACGCGCTTACTCACGCCATAGAGGCGTATACCTCCCGCCGTGCTCAGCCGCTTACCGACAGTGTTTGTATATCTGCCGTAAAACGGTTATTTAAATATCTTCCTGTTGCATATGCAAACGGAAACGATTTGACGGCGCGAAACGAAACGGCAATCGCCGCGCTTGAAGCGGGTATCGCCATCAACAATTCCTCTGTAACCGTTGTTCACGGCATGAGCCGCCCCATAGGTGCGCTTTACCATGTGCCGCACGGACTTTCAAACGCAATGCTGTTGTATAAATGTATGTCCTTTGCGCTTGACGGAGCAGTGAGCCGCTTTGCCGCTTTAGGCAGGGCGATAAATGCGGCCGACGGAAATGCCGATGACCGAGCCGCCGCAGAGGCCTTTTTGGATGCAATCGGCGATATTTGCAAAAAGCTTGAAGTACCGACCCTTTCCGAGTATGGCATAGATAAGGAGGATTTCTTCGGCAATATAGAAAAAATGGCAGATGACGCACTTGCAAGCGGGAGCCCCGCAAATACGGCGAAAGAGGTTACCAAGGCGGATATTATAAACATTTATAAATCGTTGTTTTCTTAATATCGGTTGGAATTAACAGCCTTTCACCGTAGCTGCGTTACCATCAGGTTCTAGTCGGGGCAACTCGGTGGAGGTTCAAGTCCTCTTATCCGCACCAACCACCTTGAGGTTTTCAGGAAAACCTCAAGGTGGTTTTCTTTTCACTTTTCTCTCTTCTTTCTTCTCTTTTTTCTTAATCGGTTCGTTTATCATTGCTAAGCCGAATTTATCCGCCAAACTTTTTATAGGTCACAGAATATTTGCAACTATCATCATTTGTCAAATCAAGCGGTACAGGACGCTCCATTCTTACATAGCCTTCTTCCGTAAGAATATTTATCGTCTTAAGTACATCAAATTCTTTTTCACCAATTCCGACAGCTATTATATGGATGTCACTTTTCGGATTTCCTTTAATATATTCATATACTTTTTTCTTCATCACAGTATCTCTCCAATCATTTTCATATTCCTACAAATTCCGCCACACTTATTGTAAAATTTTTACTTGTGTTTGTCAAGTGTTTTTGTTAAATCGGAAATTTTATTGAAACGTGAGGTTTTTGGGCGGCAGGCAACGAGGCCGACTTTGTAATCGATGGAATTAAAGCGGGCGATTATGTCCTTAAGGTTTCAAAAGCCCGTCACAAAACCGAGCAAATCGAGATAACCGTCGGCGAAAAGGGAGAATCGGTAAGCGTTACACTTCTTCTTTACGGCGATGCCGACAAAAACGGCGATGTCACCGTGTCCGACGCGCTGCTCACCCTCCGGGCGGCGGTGGGTAAAATTTCGCTCGACTCCTCGTCGGCCGACTGCTGCGACGTGGACGGCAGCGGCGATGTCACCGTGTCCGACGCACTTCGGATTTTGCAAAAGGCCGTGGGAAAAATCGAAAGCTTTCCTGCGGAAAAACAGTTTCCTCCACAAAACCCAAATATAAAAAAAACAAAGCAGGCTTTACGGTAGTGCAAAGTCTGCTTTGTCTGTGTTTAAAAAATTGCTGACAATGGATGTCAATCGGCTATGAGAGAGGCGATTTCGTCGAGTGAAATGTTATATATCTTCCCCTCCATGTCCCGCTGGCAAAGGCGGTTTTTCACCGACTCCCTGTCATACCTGCAGCCGACGAGGGCGTCGCATATTTCTTTTTCCGAAAGGGTGGAAAAGAAATCGCCGAAAACGGCGGCCGAGTCGATAAGGCCCTTTTTAATATCAAGCTTAAACTGTATTTTTCCCCCCGCAAATCGTCCGGTGCGCTCGATGTTGAACTTGGGATTTTTGCCGTAGATATAATCCCAGTTTGAAAGCTTTTGCTCCCTTATGACCGATATTTCTTCGATGTCCTCGGGCGTGAGAGCATAGCTCTTTCCGCTGCCCTTCATTATATGGGAAATCATGATTTCCTTAAACTTTTCGGGAGAAATTTCGCTGTCGAGGTGGTCGGAAATGTTGGTCACCCGATCCCTGACCGATTTTATGCTTTTGGAAATTATCTTATAATCGTCCACCGTTGTGGAGGCGACCATCTGCTCAATATCGGTGGAAAAAAGCAGCGAGCCGTGATGAACCACGCTGTCGCGGAGGCGGTATTGGGCGTTGCCGGAAAATTTCTTTCCGTCAATGGTAAGGTCGTTGCGCCCGTTGAAGGCGGCGGGAACGCCGAGACTTTTAAGGGCGTCGATGACGGGGGCGATATACTCGTGAAACTCGATTTCCCGGGCATTTTTTCGCTCGATAAAGGAAAACTGCCAGCCTCCCATGTCGGTGTATATTGTGCCGCCGCCCGAAAAACGGCGGGAGACGGTTATGCCGTGTTCCTTTGCATAGGGCAGGTTTATTTCCTCGGCGACGTTCTGATATTTCCCCACCATAAGGGTCGGGGTGGTGCGCCAAAAGAGGAAAACCGTATCGCCGAGATCCTTTTGCTCGGCAAAATAGTTTTCGACGGCGAAATTATAAAAAACGTCGCAGGAATTTGTCTCAATATAAATCATCTACGCCCTCCAAAACCTCCCATGCCTTATAGGAGCTTCGGGCAAGGGGCGCCGAGGCAACATGGCGAAATCCCTTTTCAAGGGCGATTTTTTTATAACGGGCAAAATCCTCGGGAGTCGCATATCTCTTGAGAGGATAGTGCTCCTTTGTGGGCTGAAGATACTGGCCTATGGTCAGAATGTCGCAGCCGGTGGCGAGCACGTCGTCGAGAAGAGCGTCGATCTGCTCCTCGGTTTCTCCGAGGCCGACCATAAAGCCGGTTTTGGTGAGAAGGGTTTCGTCCTTTTGCTTGAAATAGCGCAAGACATTCAGCGAGCGCTCGTAATCGGCCTGAGGACGGATGACCTTTTGAAGCTCCTTTACCGTTTCCACATTGTGATTTATAACGTCGGGGTGAACCTCGGCGATAATGTCGAGGGCGGCCGTGTTCATCTTCATGTCGGAAATGAGGGTCTCCACCGTTGCGCCGGGGCAAAGCCTTCTTATGGCGCGGACGGTCTTTGCGAAATGCTCGGCGCCGCCGTCGGGAAGGTCGTCGCGGGTAGAGCAGGTCAGCACCACATGGCGAAGTCCCAGCTTTTTTGCCGCCTTTGCGACGTTTTCCGGCTCGTTTTCGTCGGGAGGCAGAGGCCTTCCCGTGGTTACGTTGCAGAATTTGCAGTTTCTCGTGCAGATGTTGCCGAGAATCATAAATGTGGCGGTGTGTTTTTTATAACATTCCCCGAGATTGGGGCAGTTGGCCTCCTTGCAGACGGTGTTAAGTCCCATGTCGCGCATGATTTCGGCGACCTCGGACACCGCCTCCTGGTTATATCTCACCTTGAGCCAATCGGGTTTTCTTTCCATAATATCAATCCTTATCGGTTTTAAGAAGTCCCACGGCGGTTCCGACCTCGACCGTATCGCCCTCTTCAAAAAGCTGCTTGTCAAGCACGCCGTCCTCGGAGGCCTCGATCTGATTTACCACCTTGTCGGTTTCGATTTCGAAGATGGGCTCGCCGGCCTTTACCTCGTCTCCCTCTTCCTTAAGCCACGCGCACAGCACGCCGTCCTTCATTTCGGGACGGAGTTTCGGCATTTTTATTTCCTTTTCCATTGTTTTCATTCCTTTTATATGAGATATTTTACAAGACGGCCGTCGCCGCAAAGGGCGGCCGAAATCATTTTGAGATTTTCAAAGGCGATGCTCAGCCCCGAAAGATCACCTTTTCCGCCGCAAAGAAAATCGCAAAGAATATACCCTTCGGTTATAAAACCTCTTTTGGCGGAATATTTCACCTCAATGGGCCGATTTTCGAAAATTCCCTTCTTTTCAAAATCGAAGGACGGGGTTTTGCCGAAGGTCCATGCGTCGCTTTGATATTTCTCCTTTGCAAGCCTTTTCACCTCGCAAAGCTCCTTTTCGGAAAGCTCGGCGGTCTTTGCCCCGCAAAGCACGGCCTTCTCAAGGCGGCTTTTAAACTCCTCCACCGACATTTTTTCCTTTAAATGCTCGGAAATGTCGGTGACGGCGCTGACCGTCGAAAGGGTGCCCTTTGTGACAATACTTTCGTTTTTCGTTTTTGCGGTTATTTTGTCCAGCAGCTCAAGGTCGGCGGAAAAAAGCAGCGTTCCGTGGTGGAGCACCCGCCCCTTGCTTGTGCGCTGGGCACTGCCCGACACCTTAAGCCCGCAAACGGCAATGTCGCACACCCCTCTTTTGGCGGCGTCAAGCCCGAGAGAGCGCAGAGCCTTTATGACGGGGTTTAAAAAAGTGTCATAGCAAAGGGTTTCCGACGCATCGGAAACGAAGGTATAATTGACATTTCCGAGGTCATGATAAACCGTGCCGCCTCCCGACATTCTGCGAACGACGGGAATATTTCGCTTTTCAAGCTCGAAAAAATCCACCTCGCGGTAGATGTTCTGATTTTGTCCCACAATGACGGCGGGGCGATTTTGCCAAAGAAAGAAAATATCGTCGTCGGTGTAATTTTCGAAAACATATTCCTCAAAGGCCTGATTGAAAAAAGGGTCGGTGCAATCATTTTTAAATGTAATCATATAATCCCTCCCTTTTTGTCGGCAATCGATATTTTAACACACAAGGCCGCCTTTTTCAAGTTTTGCATACCAAAGAGTCAAAAAAAACATGGCAAAATATTAAAATAGGTATTGTTATACGGCGGAATTTGGTATATAATAAGTCGATAACAAGCGACATAATTATGAATTGGAGATATATTTATGGAAAGATGTGAACTGTGCAACCTGCTTCGCGGCTTTGAAAACTTTGACGGCAAGGAGGTCACGGTGTCCGGTTGGGCGAGAACCGTCCGCGACTCCAAGACCATCGGCTTTATCGAGCTTAACGACGGCAGCTCCTTCAAATGCGTCCAAATCGTCTTTGAGGACGGAAAGGTGGACAATTTCAAGGAAATCGCAAAGCTCAACGTCGGCTCGGCCGTCACCGTCACGGGAACCGTCGTGCTCACTCCCGAGATGCGCCAGCCCTTTGAAATTCACGCAAAGGAAATCACCGTCGAGGGTCTCTCCACTCCCGATTATCCCCTTCAGAAAAAGCGCCACAGCGTGGAGTTTCTTCGCTCCATCGCCCATCTTCGCCCCCGCACAAATCTTTTCAACGCCGTTTTCCGCGTGCGTTCGGAATGTGCCTTTGCAATTCATGAATTTTTCCACAGCAAAGGCTTTGTTTATGCCCACACCCCCCTCATCACCGGCAGCGACTGTGAAGGCGCCGGCGAGATGTTCAGGGTGACCACCCTCGACCCCAAGGACCCGCCCCTTAAGGAGGACGGAACCGTGGATTTCGGCGAGGACTTTTTCGGCAAGCCCACCTCGCTGACCGTTTCGGGCCAGCTTTCGGCCGAATGTATGGCCATGGCCTTCGGAAAGGTCTACACCTTCGGCCCCACCTTCCGCGCCGAGGCAAGCTTCACCAACCGCCACGCCGCCGAATTTTGGATGATCGAGCCGGAAATGGCCTTCTTTGACCTTAAAGATGACATGGAAATTGCCGAGGCCATGATAAAGCACATTATAAATCACGTTCTTAAGACCTGCCCCGACGAAATGCAGTTTTTCAACAGCTTTGTTGACAAGGGTCTGCTTGAGCGCCTCGACTTTGTGAGAAGCTCCGATTTCGGCTGTGTGACCTACACCGAGGCGGTGGAAATTCTCGAAAAGCACAACGACGAGTTTGACTATCCCGTCAGCTGGGGCGTCGACCTGCAAACCGAGCACGAGCGCTATCTCACCGAGAAGATATACAAAAAACCCCTTTTCGTCATCGACTATCCCAAGGAGATCAAGGCATTTTATATGCGTCAGAATGACGACGGCAAGACCGTCGCCGCAATGGACTGCCTTGTGCCGGGAGTGGGCGAGATCATCGGCGGAAGCCAGAGAGAGGAACGTCTCGACGTGCTGCGCGCCCGCATGGAGGAGCTGGGTCTCGACGAAAAAGACTATTGGTGGTATCTCGACCTTCGCAAATACGGCGGGGTCAAGCATTCGGGCTTCGGTCTCGGCTTTGAGCGCATAATCATGTACATCACCGGCGTTCAGAACATCCGCGACGTACTTCCCTTCCCCCGCACCACCGGCAGCGCCGAATTTTAACTTTATATACAATTCAAATATTTTTGTGAAGGATTTGATGGATATGCAGTTTAAGGACATGAGCAAGGAAGAGCTTTGCTCGCTTAAAAACGATTTGCAAAAACAGTATGACGAATTCAAAAGCAGGGGTCTTTCCCTCGATATGTCGCGAGGCAAGCCCTCTCCCGAGCAGCTTGACCTGTCAACCGGGCTTTGCGACTGCGTCGACTATGAAACCTACAGCAAAAACGGCGGAATCGACTGCCGCAACTACGGCTGTATCGACGGCCTTCCCGAGGTCAGACAGATGTTTGCCGACATTCTCGGCGTTTCGGCCGACAGCGTTATTCTCGGCGGAAACTCCTCCTTAAACGTCATGTTCGACTGCATTTCCCAAGGCTATACCCACGGCTTCGGCGACACGCCCTGGTGCAAGCAGGGCAAAATCAAATTCCTCTGCCCCTCCCCCGGATATGACCGTCACTTCTGCGTCACCGAATATTTCGGTTTCGAGCTTATAACCGTTAAAATGACCGAAAACGGACCCGACATGGACGCCGTCGAGGAGCTTGTAAAGGACCCCGCCGTCAAGGGAATTTGGTGCGTTCCCAAATATTCCAATCCCACCGGAATAACCTATTCCGACGAGACGGTGCGCCGCTTTGCCGCCCTTCGTCCCGCCGCAAAGGACTTCAAAATTTTCTGGGACAACGCCTATGCCGTTCACGACCTTTACGAGGACAAAAAAGACACCCTTTTGAACCTTGCCGACGAATGCAAAAAGGCCGGCAACGAGGACATTTACTTCATGTTCGCTTCCACCTCCAAAATCGCATATCCCGGAAGCGGCGTTTCGGCCGTGGCCTGTTCCGAGGGTAACAAGAAAATCCTGCTCAGCCGTCTTAAATATCAGACCATCGGCCCCGACAAGATGAATCAGCTGGGTCATCTCTGCTTTTTCAAAAACACTCAGGGTATTCTCGACCACATGAAGCTGCATGCGTCAAAGCTCCGCCCGAGATTTGAAACGGTGCTTTCCCGCCTTAAAAACGACCTCGGAGAGGACGGAATCATCACCTGGACCGAGCCTGTGGGCGGATATTTCGTCAGCGTGGATTTGACCTACGGCTGCGCCAAGGAGGTCGTGGAGCTGTGCGAGCAGGCGGGCGTAAAGCTCACCGGCGCAGGCGCAACCTTCCCCTACGGAAAGGACCCGGAAAACAAAAACATCCGTCTTTCCCCCTCCTTCCCGCCCGTTGAGGAGCTCGACCTTGCCATGCGGCTGTTCACGCTGTGTTGCAAGCTTGCCTCGGCGGAAAAGCTCATCCAAAGCAAATAACATTGATTTAACGGCCTGTCTTTGGGAGCACTCCCTCGGCAGGCCTTTTTAAAGAGAAATGAAAATTTTTGACGACATTTTAAAAAACGGGGTCAAAAACCACCCCGAAAGAACCGCGCTTTTCACCCCCCGCGGCAGCTTAAGCTATGCCGAGCTTGACCGGCTTTCGTCCGGCTTTGCGGAGCTTCTCAGAAAAAGCGGCGCAAGGCTCGGGGACAGGGTTGCTTTATGTATTAAAAATCCTCTCCGCTTTATGCCCGCTTTTTTCGGGGCGGTGAGATGCGGCTGCGTCTGCGTTCCCGTAAACGGCTTTTTGAAAGAAGGCTCAAAGCGTCAGATAATCGACTCGGCAAACTGCCGATTTGTCATCGGAGAGCAAGACGGCGGCACGGGTGCGAAATTTATACCGATCCGTCTTGCAAAACCGCAAAAATCCGACGGTGTCTCTCCCCTTTCGGAGAAAGACACCGCCGTAATTCTTTTCACCTCCGGCTCGACGGCCGCTCCAAAGGGCGTCTGCCTTTCCCAAAAAGCCATGCTTTCAAACGCAAAGGCTCTCACCGAGACCTTCGGGGAATTTCACGGCGAGGGGCTGTGCCTTGCCTTGCCGCTTTTTCATTCCTTCGGGCTTCAGGTGGCTTTGAGCTATCTTTACATGGGCGAGACGGTCTGTATTCCCGAGACACCGGACTTTGAGGGAATAAACGCCCTTTGCCGCCTGCACCGTATAACCGACATTACCACCGTCCCCGCCGTTTTCGGCCGTCTGCTTTCGGGGGACTGCCGAGGTTTTTCAAAGGAAATCGGCTTTTGCATTGTCGGCGGCGCGCGGGTCGAACCGCGGCTTATAGACGAGCTGTCCGAACGGTTTAAAAACGCTCGGGTTCTCGTGGGCTACGGCCTTACCGAAAATTCCCCCGTTGTCAGCTGTCTGACGGTGGAAAAAGGCCCAAAGGGTTCGGTCGGAAAGCCCATTAACGGAGTTTTTGCCGAGATTTCCCAAGGCGGCGAAATCGAGGTGGGCGGCAGCTGCGTCATGAACGGTTATTTAAACGAAAAGGGCGAGCAAATTCCTCTCAAAGACGCAAAGGTTAAGACGGGAGATCTCGGGCATTTTGAAAATGGATTTTTATTTGTCGACGGGCGCATAAAGGACATTATCATCAAGGGCGGCGAAAGCATTTCGGCCGAGAAAATTTCCGCCGCCGCGCTGCTTTGCGGAGCAAGCGAGGCCGCCGCCGTTTCGGTTCCCGACAGCGAATACGGAGAAAACATCGCCCTTTTTGCGGTTCCGAAAAGCCTCTCGGATTTCGACATCGAGAGCTTTAAAGCAAGGCTTTCCTCCCGTCTCACCGGCCTTGAAATGCCTAAAATCATAATTCCCCTTGCCGCCCTTCCGAAAACGGATTTGGGCAAGGTTGACAAAGCGGCGCTCAAAGCCGTTCTTTAAGCACCGAGGGTGCCCCTTTCAAATTTAATTTTCCGCAAAAAAAGACAGGTCGGTAATTTCCAACCTGTCTTTCGGTTTTTAAGGCTTATTCCTCGGGCTTTTCCTTTTCTTCCGCCTGCTCGTCGCCGCTGCAGAACATATCGTCGTCGAGACGGGCGCCGCAAAAATTGCAGAAGGAGGCGTCGATGCGGTTTCTGCTTCCGCATTTGGTACAGCGCTTAAGACGTCTTGCGTCGGCAAGCTTTTCCTCAAGCTCGGCAAGCTCGGCGACCTTAACGTCGATGTCCTCGACCACGCTGTCGCAAAGGCTTGCGGCCGAGCAGTCGTTCTTGCAGCTGTCATAATATGCCTTTCCGAGATTTCTCAGGGCGGCGTTTATGGAAGATTTTTTACGGGCGATGGCCACGCGGATTTTCTGAATTTCAATGGTTTCGGTGGCCTTTTGAGCTCCTGCCGAGAGAATTTCTCTTGCGGTGGAAACCGATTCGTCGAAAAATGTCATAAAAATCATCTCCGAAAAAATTTGGGATTTTTCTTTACAATAATTATAACACCCATACCCGCAAAAGTCAAATAATTATTTTTCAAAAACCTTTAAAAAGGGCTTGACAAGTCGTGAAAGATAATATATAATAGTCAAGCTTTCAGTTGAGAGCGACATTGCGGAATTGTGTAAGGGTAGCACGGCAGACTCTGACTCTGTTTGTCTGGGTTCAAATCCTAGTTCCGCAGCCATAAAACCTCACCTTTTCGGTGAGGTTTTTGTTTTGCCGATTTTGTCGGCGGATTTTATTTTAATTTTGTTGAAATGACAATTTATATATAGTATAATGAAAAAAACGACCTCGGAGGGGAAAGCATGACCGTCGACGGCAAAAGAAAATTCATCGTCAACACAATTTATGTGGCGCTTATTTGCGCCATCGTCTTTTTCATCTTTAAATATCTGACCATTTGGCTGCTGCCCTTTTTCATCGGCTTTATCTGCGCCCTCATTTTACAGCGGCCGGTGAGCTGGCTTTCAAAGCACACCCATACGCCGAGGGTGCTTTGGTCCTCCCTCTTCGTGCTGTTTATTCTTGTTTTCGTCTTTGGGCTTATCGCCTTTGCAGGCACGAAAATATATAACGAGGTCTATGGGCTTGTGGGCTGGATGAAGGACAACATTCCCGTCTTTGAGCAGACCTTTCAGAACATAAGCGACAATCTGTCCGACTGGCTTGACACCCTCCCCGAGGGGCTTGCCGACGCCCTGCGAAACACGCCGATTTCCATGGCCGAAAACGGGGTTGCCGCCGCCTCAAACGCCGTGACCTCCTTTGCCACCACCGTCATTTCCAACATTCCCGGCCTCATGCTGACCACAATTATTTCCATTGTGGCCTCCTGCTTTATCACCAACGATTATAACAAAATTACCGCCTTTATACTCCGTCAGTTTTCCCCGAAATATCAGCACGTCATCCGCCATTCAAAGCAGCTTTTCATGGAAAACGTGCTTAAAATGCTCAGGGGATACATCATAATATTTTGCATAATTTTTGCCGAGCTGCTCGCGGGGCTTGCGATTTTCGGCGTGCCCTATGCGGGGACGCTGGCCTTTTTCATCGCAATTCTCGACATTGTTCCCGTGCTCGGAACAGGCACGGCGCTTATCCCTTGGGGAATTGTCGAGCTTGTCAGCGGCAACTCCACCCTCGGTATTGAGCTGATTTTGCTTTACGTCTTTATAATCGTTGTGAGAAACATAATCGAGCCCAAAATCATCGGCAAGCAGGTGGGGCTTCCCCCTATCGTCACCCTTATGGCCATGTATCTCGGCCTCAACACCATCGGCCTTCTCGGCATGATTTGCTTCCCCATTATGATTATCATCGTAGCGAAGCTTCAGGAGGCGGGGCTTATACACATTTGGAAATCGGCCGAAAGCGACGACGCACCGTCTGACGGGCAAGACGGTCTGCAGGAGAGCGCGGAAAACGAACCCTCTGCCGAGCAACCGTCCCGCGAGTGAGCGTCTCACAAGCAATTGTCAACAGTTTAATTGCAAACCAAAGGACCTGTTCTTTTTTGAGCAGGTCCTTTAAATATTATATCAGCTTTTTGCAGCAAAAAGCCTCATTGCGTAAAGAGAGCCGATACCGAATCTTAGCTCTTTACGCATTGCAAAAGCTGCGCGTTATTAGCCTCCCTTGTGTAAAGGGAGCCGAACATACCGAGCCTTTACTGTTTATGCAATGGAGCCGAAGATGCCGAACCGCAGCTGATTATACAAAGGAAACGGAGTTCTCGGAAAGCTCTGGGGTGTGCTTTATTTTCCGCTGTCGCCGTAGTTTGAAAGCACTCTTGCCGACGGGTCGTTTACGTCGCAGCCCTCCCAAGACTTGTTGGGCATCCAGAAATCGACCACCATGTCGCTCTGACCGGGATAATATTTTTCGAAAAGCTCGCGGTAAAGCAGCGATTCCTTGGTAAAGGGGCGGGCATGGGTATATGCCTTGCATTTTTCCTCAAATTCGCCCTCGGTGTAGTAGCTTTCGGCATATTCCTTGAGATAATCCACCATGGAATGGCCGACGGCGTCGGAAAATGCCGCCTTTTCGCGGAAAAGAATGTCGTGGGGAAGATAGTCGCCCTCAAAAGCGTGGCGCAGAAGATATTTGCCCTTGCCGTATTTGTTCATTTTCTTTTCGGGGTCGACCGACATGACGTATTTGACAAAATCAAGGTCGCCGAAGGGCACACGAGCCTCAAGGGAGTTTACCGAAATGCAGCGGTCGGCGCGGAGCACGTCATACATATGAAGTTCGCGCACACGCTTTTCCGATTCCTTTTGGAATTCCTCGGCCGACGGGGCAAAATCGGTGTATTTATATCCGAAAAGCTCGTCGGAAATTTCACCGGTAAGCAGCACGCGGATGTCGGTGTTCTCGTGAATCCATTTGCACAGCAGATACATACCCATGCTGGCGCGAATGGTAGTAATATCGTATGTTCCGAGCAGATGAACCACCTGCTCCAGGGCGCAAAGCACGTCCTCCTTTGTGATGATGACCTCGGTGTGGTCGCTGCCGATATAGTCGGCCACCTGTTTTGCGTATTTAAGGTCGATTGCGTCCTCGCTCATGCCGATGGCAAAGGTTTTTATGGGCGTTTTCGACTGTCTTGCGGCAATGGCGCACACAAGAGAGGAGTCAAGACCGCCCGAAAGCAAAAATCCCACCTTGGCGTCGGCAACAAGGCGTTTTTCCACGCCGCACACAAGCTTGTCGTGGATTTTCTTGCAAACCGTTTCAATATCGTCAAAACAGACCTCGTCCACCGCTGCTATGTCGCAATAGCTTATAAATTCTCCGTCCTCAAAATAGTGTCCGGGCGGGAAAGGCATGATTTTGTCGCAAAGTCCCACAAGGTTTTTGGCCTCGCTTGCAAAAACGAAGGCGCCCTTTTCGTCGCGGCCGTAATAAAGGGGGCGGATACCGATGGGGTCCCTTGCGGCGATATATTTTTTGGCCTTGCCGTCGTAAATTATAAGGGCGAATTCGGCGTCGAGCATTTTAAACATGGCCGTGCCGAATTCCTTATAAAGCGGCAGCAGAATTTCACAGTCGGAATCGCTTTTAAAGGTGTATCCCTTTTTGGCGAGCATTTCCCGAAGCCTTGCAAATCCGTAGATTTCACCGTTGCAGACCACAAAGGAGCCGTCGAGCTCGAAGGGCTGCATACCCTCCTCGGTAAGTCCCATAATGGCAAGGCGGTGAAAGCCCAAAAGACCCTTTCCGGTGTCGATAATTCGACTGTCGTCGGGGCCTCTCGATATTGTTTCGTCAAATCCTTTTTTAAACTTTTCCAAAACGGCGCCGCCGTCACAATAGCCCATAATTGAACACATAATAATTCCTCCGAAAAAAAGTTATGGCCGAAAGCCCCAAAAGGACCTTCGGAAAGCAATTAAAAGGGCGAGAAGTTTTTCCCGCGGTGCCACCTTTTTTTGTTCTTCATTGTCGGCTTCTCAAAAAGACAAAGCCCTGCCGCGTGACGGGCGGCTCCCGTCTCCCCTACTTACCCCGAAATGACCCGCTCCGGTCGGAGAAGGTCAATTTCGGGGCTTTGGGTTCGAGGCTCGCCGGGGGTTCTTCGCAAAGGCTTTGCCGAGCGGCTCACACCCTCCCGCTCTCGCTTCGGGGAAAATCCCCGGTAAGTTCCTTTGCTACTTTTCCCGGCTCAAACGCCTTTATATGTTTTTAATTATTCCACATCCTGAAGAGCGTCATAGCCTTCTTCGCCGGTGCGGACCTTTACGACGTTTTCAACATCGTATACGAAAATCTTTCCGTCGCCGATGTGACCGGTGTAAAGAACCTTTTTGGCGGTGTCGATAACGCTTCTGACGGGAACCTTGCTGACCACGATGTCGACCTGTACCTTAGGCAGCAGGTTGGTTTCCACCGGAACACCGCGGTAATACTCGGGCTTGCCGCCCTGTACGCCGTAGCCGAGAACATGGGACACGGTCATGCCGGTGATACCCAGATCCTTCATTGCGGCCTTGAGGGCGTCGAAACGGTTTTCTTTGCAGATTATCTCTATCTTGGTAAACTTGGGCCCCTCGCCCTCGCTGAAGGAGGGAACCTTCTTCACGGGGATTGCTTCGGCAACGGGAACATCGGAGGCGGTCGCCACGATACCCTCGGCGGGAGCATAGGAAGAATACTGATCGACAGCGGGAACGAAATCGGGATATGCGCTGGGAAGTCCGTGCTCGGAAATGTCGAGACCGGCAAGCTCATCCTCGGCAGACGCGCGGATTCCGCCGCACTTCTTCATGATACCGAAGGTGATTACCATCATAACCGTCGCATAAGCGGCAACCGACGCAAAGCCGAGCAGCTGGAGTCCCGTTTGCTCGAAGGAGCCGGTGTAGAAAAGACCGGAAAGGCCTGCGGGGGCGTCGGGGTTTGCAAGAAGTCCCACGGCGATTGTTCCCCAGATACCGTTTGCCATATGTACGCCCACGGCGCCGACGGGATCGTCGATGTGAAGCTTAAGGTCGAGCAGCTCGACCACGAGAACAACTAAGAAGCCGGAAACGATACCCACAACGGCAGCGCCTACCGCGTCATATGCGTCGCAGCCCGCGGTAACGCCGACAAGACCTGCAAGAGAGGCGTTGAGGCACATGGAAACATCGGGTTTGCCGTTTCTTATCCATGTAAAGAGCATGGTGGTCACGGTTGCAACCGAGGGAGCGATCGTGGTGGTGAGGAATATGGAGGCAAGCTCGGAGGGGGTGGTGGCGGCGGCTCCGTTGAAGCCGTACCAGCCGAGCCACAGAATGAACACTCCGAGAGCTCCGAGGGTTATGGAGTGGCCGGGAATGGCGTTGACCTTTGTTACCTTGCCGCTCTTGTCCTTAACATACTTGCCGATACGGGGTCCGAGGAAGGCAGCGCCCACAAGTGCAGCGATACCGCCGACCATGTGAATGGCGCAGGAGCCTGCATAATCGTGGAAGCCGAGCTGAGAAAGCCAGCCGCCGCCCCAGATCCAATGGGCCTCGATGGGATAGATGAAAAGGGAAATAACCGCGGAATAAATGCAGTAGGAAGAAAACTTGGTGCGTTCGGCCATGGCGCCCGAAACGATGGTTGCGGTGGTGGCGCAGAACACAAGGTTGAATACGAAGGTGGAGGCGTCGGTAAAGCCTTCGGAGGGACTTGCGATGAAGTTCTTGAAGTTCTCGAACATGTTCATGTTGGGAATACCGATGAGTCCGAAAAGGGTATCCTCACCCATCATAAGGGTGTAGCCCAGGAGCGAAAAAACAACTGTGCCGATACAAAAGTCCATCAGGTTTTTCATTATGATGTTGCCGGCGTTTTTTGCTCTTGTAAATCCGGTCTCGACCATTGCGAAACCGGCCTGCATCCAAAAGACGAGGGCAGCACCGATCAGGTACCAAAATTCAACTGTCATAAGACATACATCTCCTTAAATCTTCATTATCTCAAATTTATCTCACTCCGAAGAGCAGCTTATCATATGTCGGGAAGGGCCAATATTCCTCTGCCGTGAGGGTTTCGGCCTCGTCGCAGGCCACACGCAGCAGCGACATTTTGGGAAGAATTACGTCCCTGATGTTGTTTGCCGCCTCGGTGACGTCGGAAATTGCCTTAAGCTTTACGAGAGCCTGATCAAGCTCGTCGGCAGCCTCGTCCATCTGGTCGGTGAGAGCCGAAAGCTTGCTTATCAGCTTGCTTTCATAAGCGCATTTGACCGACGGAACGGCCGCTTTCTTTGCCGAAAAACCCTCGGCAAGGTCGGTGACATATTCGCAAACGGCGGGAATGATTTCCTTCTTTGCCATGTCCACCATTGTCAGTCCCTCGATGTTGACCGTCTTGCAATAGTTGTCCATCTGAATTTCGTAACGGGATTTAAGCTCGGCCTCCGAGAAAACCTTGTGAGAGGTGAGCATATCCACGTTTTTCTTGGCAAGCAGCATGGGCATACAATCGGGGGTGGTGCGGAGATTGAGAAGTCCTCTTTCCTTGGTGGCCTCCTCTATCCACTTATCGTCATATCCGTTGCCGTTGAAGATGATTCTCTTGTGGTCCTTAATGGTCTTTTTGATCATGTCGTGGAGGGCGGTTTCGAAATCCTCGGCGCCCTCGAGACGGTCGGCATAGATTTTAAGCGACTCGGCCACGGCGGAGTTGAGCATTATGTTTGTGCAGGCAATGGAGTTTGACGAACCGAGCATTCTGAACTCGAACTTGTTGCCGGTGAAGGCAAAGGGCGAGGTTCTGTTGCGGTCGGTGGTGTCTCTCGTAAATTTCGGGAGAACGTGAACGCCCAGCTTCATCTGAGTCTTTTCGGCGCCCGCATAGGGAGCGTCCTCCTCAATGGCTTTAAGCACCGCCGTCAGCTCATCGCCCAGGAACATTGAAACGACTGCGGGGGGAGCCTCGTTTGCGCCGAGCCTGTGGTCGTTTCCTGCGGTGGCGGCCGAAAGACGGAGCAGATCCTGATAATCGTCGACCGCCTTTATAACGGCGCACAGGAAAAGCAGGAACTGTGCGTTTTCGTAGGGAGTTTCACCCGGAGTGAGGAGATTTACACCGCCGTCGGTGGCTATCGACCAGTTGTTGTGCTTGCCGCTGCCGTTTACTCCCGCAAAGGGCTTTTCGTGAAGCAGGCAGACAAGTCCGTGCTTTGCGGCGACCTTCTGCATGATCTCCATGGTCAGCTGGTTGTGGTCGGTGGCGATGTTGGTGGTGGAATAAATGGGAGCAAGCTCATGCTGTGCGGGGGCGACCTCGTTGTGCTCGGTTTTTGCGAGAATTCCCAGCTTCCACAGCTCCTCGTTAAGGTCGGCCATATATTCGGCGACCCTCGGCTTTATAACGCCGAAATAGTGGTCGTCCATTTCCTGACCTTTCGGGGGCATGGCTCCGAAAAGGGTGCGGCCGGTGAAAATGAGGTCTTTACGCTGATCGAACAGTTCTTTATCCACAAGGAAGTATTCCTGCTCGGGACCCACCGAGGTGCGAACGCATTTGACCTTGTCGTTGCCGAACAGTCTTAAAATTCTTACCGCCTGCTTGCTCAGCGCCTCCATGGAGCGGAGCAGCGGAGTTTTTTTGTCAAGCGCCTCGCCGCCGTAGGAACAAAAGGCGGTGGGTATGCAAAGGGTTTTTCCTTTTATAAAGGCGTAGGAGGTGGGGTCCCATGCGGTGTAGCCTCTGGCCTCGAAGGTGGCGCGAAGGCCGCCCGAGGGGAAGGACGACGCGTCGGGCTCGCCTTTGATAAGCTCCTTGCCCGAGAACTCCATGATGACCCGTCCGTCGGGAGCGGGGGTTATGAAGCTGTCGTGCTTTTCGGCGGTTATGCCGGTCAGCGGCTGGAACCAATGGGTGAAATGGGTGGCGCCGTTTGCAACGGCCCAATCCTTCATGGCGGTGGCAACAGCATTGGCAACGTTATTATCAAGGCTGACCCCTTCGTCGATGGTTTTTTTCAGTGACCCGTAAACCTTGTCCGAAAGGGTGGCTTTCATGACCCGATCGTCAAAAACGAGACAGCCGAAATAATCTGATACTGTTTTCATTTTCATTCGCTCCTTTACAAAACTAAAAAACGAGGCAAGGGACCGTAAAGCCGCCAAAAGCAAAGCTTTACATCAAGACCCCGTTGCCTCGTTTTCCGATATGCGATTTTAAAAAAGAAAAAGACGTCAAAGAGATTTCTCTCTAAGACGTCCTTGCCTTATGCGTTGCATTATACACTCACTCAAAGGGTTTGTCAAGTACTTTTTTCAAAATTTTTTTCATAAATTTTTCCCGCTCCTTTTGCCGACTTTTCGGTATTATAATAAGGTATATGCGGCGCCGGAGATTTCAAAAAACGGGAAAAAGCCACAAAAAATCGGCCGCTTTTGCGCTCTGAAACATAAAAACAGACGATTTTAAATTTGTGTTTGACAAAGGCCGCTCGGTGTGATATAATGCACCGTAGTGAGCAAAGACGTTCATTCAGACAGAGAATTTCTGTCCGGATGGGCGTCTTTTTCTGTTTTTCAGGAAAGGATTGAAGCTTTATGTTAGAAGGTCAGGTTCGTATCCCCTCGGGCTGCGCCATTTCGGCGGTCATCTCAAGGGACGGAAACAAAATGACCGGAGAAGGTATCATGAACAGCATGGTTCCCATGCACGACCGTTCAAACGGTCTGGGCGGAGGATTTGCCGGATACGGCATTTATCCCGAGTATAAAGAATTTTATGCCTTCCACATTTTCTACAACGACAACGCCGACAGAGTTAAATGCGAGAATTTTCTTAAAACCGGCTTTGAAATAGTCAAGGCCGAAAACATCCCCATAAGAAAAATTCCCGAAATAACCGACGTTCCCCTTATATGGCGGTATTTCGTGGCTCCCCTTTCCTCGGTTCTTTCCCGCCTTCAGCTTGACGAGAAGGAATATGTGGCGAGAATGGTCACAAAGATAAACACGAAAATCGACGGCGCCTATGTTTTTTCCAGCGGAAAGAACATGGGAGTATTCAAGGCGGTGGGCTTCCCCGAGGACGTGGGACGGTTCTATCGGCTTGAGGAATACGAGGGCTATTCCTGGACGGCTCACGGCCGTTATCCCACCAACACCCCCGGTTGGTGGGGCGGGGCTCATCCCTTTGCGCTGCTTGATTATTCCATAGTTCACAACGGCGAAATTTCCTCCTATGACGCCAACCGCCGCTACATCGAAATGTTCGGTTATAAATGTACGCTGCAGACCGACACCGAGGTCATAACCTACATTGCCGATTATCTGCTGCGCAGGCAGGGGCTGTCCCTTGAGGAAACCGCCTCGGTCATTGCGGCGCCCTTCTGGAGCACCATCGACAAAATGGAGCCCGACCACAAAAAAATGCACGAATATCTCCGCACCCGTTTTCCCGGACTGCTTGTCACCGGACCCTTTTCGATAATTCTCGGCTTTGACGGCGGACTCATGGCGCTCAACGACCGATTGAAGCTCCGCTCCATGGTTGTGGCCGAAAAGAACGACAAGGTATTTATTTCAAGCGAAGAGGCGGCCATTCGGGTCATGGAGCCCGACGCCGAAAACATATACGCTCCGGCCGGCGGCGAACCGGTCATCATAAAGGTTAAGGAGGGAGCATACTGATGGCGGTAAATTATCTTATTCCGGAATTCGAAGTGGTCAGAAATCACGACCGCTGTATAACCTGCCGCGTCTGCGAACGGCAGTGTGCAAACGAGGTTCATTCCTTTGACGAGGAAGGGCACGTTATGATAAGCGACGAGGCAAAGTGCGTGGACTGTCAGCGCTGCGTTTCGCTCTGCCCCACCCACGCCCTTAAAATTGTCAAAAACGACTGTGCATTTCGCGAAAACGCCAACTGGCAGTCGGACACAATTAAAGAAATATACAAGCAGGCCTCAAGCGGCGGCGTGCTGCTTTCCTCCATGGGAAATCCGAAGCCGCTGCCGGTATACTGGGACAAAATTCTTATAAACGCCTCCCAGGTCACCAACCCCTCCATCGACCCGCTGCGCGAGCCCATGGAAACCAAGGTTTTCCTCGGAAAAAAGAACATACCCGTCGAGAGAAACGAGGACGGCAGTCTTAAAGACAATCTCCCCCCTCAGCTTGAGCTTTCCATGCCGGTCATGTTTTCGGCCATGAGCTACGGCTCCATAAGCTATAACGCCCACGAAAGCCTTGCAAGGGCGGCAAGAGAGCTCGGAATTCTCTATAACACGGGCGAAGGCGGACTTCACGAGGACTTTTACTGCTACGGCGACAACACGGTGGTTCAGGTGGCTTCGGGACGTTTCGGCGTTCACGAGGAATACCTCAAGGCCGGCGCCGCCGTGGAAATCAAAATGGGTCAGGGCGCAAAGCCCGGCATCGGCGGACATCTTCCCGGGGCAAAAATCGTGGGCGACGTTTCCAAAACCCGCATGATCCCCGAGGGCTCCGACGCCATTTCCCCCGCCCCTCACCACGACATTTATTCCATTGAGGACCTCCGTCAGCTTGTTTTCTCGCTGAAAGAGGCCACCGAATATAAAAAGCCCATAATAGTCAAGGTTGCGGCGGTGCACAACATTGCCGCCATTGCCTCGGGTATCGCCCGCAGCGGCGCCGACATCATCGCAATCGACGGCTTCCGCGGAGGCACGGGAGCGGCTCCCACGAGAATACGCGACAACGTGGGAATTCCCATTGAGCTTGCCCTTGCCGCCGTTGACCAGCGGCTGCGCGACGAGGGAATAAGAGACAATGTTTCCCTTGTGGTGGGAGGAAGCATACGCTCGGCCTCCGACGTGGTCAAGGCAATTGCGCTCGGCGCCGACGCCTGCTATATCGCCACCGCGGCTTTGCTTGCTCTGGGCTGCCACCTCTGCCGCACCTGCCAGACCGGCCGATGCAACTGGGGAATCGCGACCCAGCGCCCCGAGCTTGTAAAACGGCTCAATCCCAACATCGGATACGAAAGACTTTGCAATCTGCTTACGGCCTGGAAGCACGAAATCAAAGAGCTTATGGGCGGCATGGGCATTAACTCCATTGAATCGCTTCGCGGGAACCGACTTATGCTGCGGGGCGTAAATCTTACCGAAAAGGAGCTTGAGATTCTCGGTATCTCACACGCAGGCGAATGAAAAGAGTATATGTAAACGAAAAATGGTGTCTCGGATGTCACCTTTGCGAATATAACTGCGCCTTTGCAAATTCCGGCGCAAGCAACATGGTCAAAGCCTTAAAGGACAAGGAAATTTTCCCGAGAATACGCGTTGAGGGCGACGACAAAATCACCTATGCGATTTCCTGCCGCCATTGCGAGGATCCGCTGTGCGTCAAGAGCTGTATCTCGGGGGCGCTGCATTTTGAGGACGGAACGGTCTGTATCGACAAGGACAAATGCGTGGGCTGCTTTACCTGCGTGCTTGTATGTCCCTACGGAGCGGTGACCGCCGACGGCAACCACGCCGTTCAGAAATGCGAGCTTTGCACCAAAAACAGCGCGGGCTCTCCCGCCTGCGTTGCCGGCTGTCCCAACAGGGCGATAGTTTTTGAGGAGAGGTGACGGAAATGAAAAAATATGTAATTATCGGCAATGGCACCGCCGCCGTCGGAGCAATCGAAGGCATACGCGCCGCCGACAGCGAGGGACTTATAACCGTAGTTTCCGCAGAGAATCATCACGTCTACTGCCGTCCCCTCATTTCCTATTATCTCGAGGGCAAAACCGACCTTGAGCGCATTAAATACCGTCCCGACGGCTTTTATGAAAAGCAGGGCTGCACCGTGCTTTACGGCGAAAGGGCCGAAAAAATCGACGTGCAAAAAAAACAGGTCATTCTTTCTTCGGGAAAGGTTCTTGATTATGACAGCCTTTGCGTCTGCACCGGCTCCTCCCCCTTTGTGCCGCCCTTTGAGGGGCTTGACACGGTGGAAAACAAGTGCGGATTTATGACCCTTGACGACGCTCTTAAAATCGAAAAAGAGGTTACAAAGGAGTCGAAAGTGCTCATTGTGGGCGCGGGTCTTATCGGGCTTAAATGCGCCGAGGGACTTTGCCAAAAAGCAAAATCGGTGACGGTATGCGACCTTGCGCCTCGGGTGCTTTCCAGCATTCTCGACGACAAATGCGCCGCCTATATGCAGAAAAAGCTGGAAGAGCACGGGGTCAAATTCTATCTCGGCGACACGGCGACAAAATTCGACAAAAGCACCGCGTTTATGAAAAGCGGAGCGAAAATCGATTTCGACTTTCTCGTGCTTGCCGTGGGCGTTCGCCCCAACACCGCCCTTGTTAAGGAGGCGGGCGGAAATGTCGGCAGAGGAATAACGGTGGATTCCCGCTCGAAAACCTCACTTGCCGACGTTTATGCCGCGGGCGACTGCACCGAGACGACCGACATTTCCTCGGGTCAGGTAAAAATCATGGCTCTGCTGCCAAATGCCTATATGCAGGGCAAAACGGCGGGTCTTAACATGGCGGGAAAGGACGCCGAATTCGACAACGCCGTTCCCATGAACTCAATCGGATTTTTCGGGCTTCACGCCATGACGGCGGGCAGCTATTTTGACGAGTCTCAGGGCGGCGAAATGTTTGAAACGGTAAGCGACGGCGGCATAAAGCGGCTTTTCACAAAGGACGGCCTGCTGACCGGGTTTATCATCATCGGCGGCGGCGAGCGCACCGGCATTTACACCAATATGATAAGAAACCGTATTCCGATTTCACGCGTCGATTTTGAAAGCATGAAAAAAAATCCGAATTTGTTTTCCTTCGGAAAAGAATATTGTGGCAAAACTCTCGGAGGTGTGGTATAATATGACGATAGATACGAAAGACATGGATTTTGCCGAGCTCAACCGTCTTATAAGAGAAAGCGACGGCGGCTGCCGTCTTGAGCATTGCATCGGCCAGCGATTCATTGCGGCGGGTGTTTCGGGCAAAAGCCTCACCATAGACGGAATTCCCGGAAATGCCCTCGGAGCCTATTTAAACGGCGCCGAAATCACCGTCAACGGCAACGCCCAGGACGCCGTCGGCGACACCATGAACGAGGGCAAAATCGTTATTAAGGGCAACATCGGAGACGCCGCGGGCTATGCCATGAGAGGCGGAAAAATATTTGTAAAGGGCAACGCCGGCTACCGCGCGGGCATTCACATGAAGGCCTATAAGGAGAAAAAACCCATTATGGTCATCGGCGGGCGCGCAGGCAGCTTTCTCGGTGAATATCAGGCCGGCGGAATCATCATCGTCCTCGGTCTCAACACCGACGGAAAGCCCATTGTGGGCAACTTCCCCTGCACCGGAATGCACGGCGGCAAGATGTTTTTGAGAACCGACGGAAAGGACATTTCCTTCCCCCGCCAGGTGTCGGTCAAAAAGGCCGAGCCCTCCGACCTTGAGGAAATCGCCCCCATAATCGAAGAATATTGCGAGGCCGTGGGGCTTTGCGCAAAGGATATTTTGCAGGGCGAATTTATCGTCGTTTCCCCCGACAGCAAAAATCCATATAAACAAATGTACGTTGCTAACTGAGAAAGGCAGGCAGAAAAATGAGCTACACACCCGATGAAATAATGCAGTATATCAAGGAGGAGGACGTAAAATTTATACGTCTCGCCTTTTGCGATGTTTTCGGCAAGCAGAAAAATATTTCCATAATGCCGGACGAGGTCAAAAGAGCCTTTGAATACGGCATTGCCATCGACGCTTCGGCGGTCAACGGCTTCGGGGGCGAGGTTCATTCCGATCTGCTGCTTCATCCCGATCCCGACACCATTGCCGTCCTTCCCTGGCGGCCGGAGCACGGGCGGGTGGTTCGTATGTTTTGCGACATTTCCCTTCCCGACGGTCGCGACTTTTACGCCGACGGACGAAAAATCCTCGAAAATGCCATAAAGGCCGCCGCCGAGCAGGGAGTCGAATTTTTCTTCGGCTCGGAAATGGAATTTTATCTTTTCAAAAGAGACGAGGAGGGCGAGCCCACAAAGGAGCCCTACGACAAGGCGGGATATATGGACATTGCCCCCGAGGACAAGGGCGAAAACGTCAGAAGAGAAATTTGCCTGACCCTCGAGCAAATGGGCATAAAGCCCGAAAGCTCCCACCACGAGGAGGGACCCGGTCAGAACGAAATTGACTTTCGCTATTCCGAACCCCTTCGTGCGGCCGACCATGCCGTCACCTTCCGCGCCGTGGTCAACACCATTTCGGCGCGCAACGGTCTTTACGCCGACTTTTCGCCGAAGCCCATAAAGGACAAGCCGGGCAACGGAATGCACATCAACATTTCGGCAAGAGAAAGCTCGGGAAAGGACGTACTTCCCTTTGTCATTGCGGGAATCATGAACCGCATTTGCGACATGACGGTTTTTCTCAACACCTCAAAGGAGTCATATGAGCGGCTGGGCTTTAACAAGGCGCCCAAATATGTTTCCTGGTCAACCGAAAATCGTTCCGAGCTTATAAGAATCCCCGCCGCGTCAAAAAAGTATCGCCGCGCCGAGCTGCGTTCCCCCGACCCGCTGTGCAATCCCTACATCGCCTTTGCGCTCATAATTTATGCGGGGCTTGAGGGCATTAAAAACGAGACCGAGCTGCCTGAGGCCTCCGACTTCAACCTTTCAAAGGCGCCGAGAGAGGCGGTGGAGGGGCTTAAAACCCTGCCGACAACCCTTGAAAGCGCCAAAAAGCTGGCAAAGAGCAGCGAATTTATCGCGTCGGTTCTGCCCGCGGGGCTTTGCGAATGCTATTTTGAATAAAGAAAACAAAATCCGACAAAGGAGGGAAGCAAAATGGAGCTGAGGGAACAGGTCTACAGCCTGCTCATTGTGTCGGCGGCCGAAAAATTCAACCGCTCCCTTTCCGAATTGCTTCCCGAAAACATATATTTTCCCGTTAAAACCGTGGCCGACGTCGGCTCGGCAAAACGGGAGCTTCTTGAGCGAGGCTACGACCTTGTCATAATCAACACTCCCCTTCCCGACGATTTCGGAACGCGGCTTGCCGTCGACATCTGTCAAGGCTCGTCCACGGGAGTGCTTCTTTTCGTCAAGGCCGAGCACTATCCCGACGTCAACGCCAAGGTCATGCCCTACGGGGTTCTGACCCTTTCAAAGCCCACCTCGGCTCAGATGATTTTACAGACCCTCGTGCTGCTTTGCGGCACAAGAGAGCGGCTTAAATTCATGGAAAAAAAGGCGGCCACCTTAGAGGACAAAATGGAGGAAATCCGCATTGTCAACAGGGCCAAATGGCTGCTTATTTCCGAGCTTAAAATGAGCGAGGAGGACGCCCACAGATACATAGAAAAGCAGGCCATGGACAGGTGCATAACAAGAAGAGCCATGGCCGAAAGCATAATTCGCACATATAAACAGTAACGGAGGAGAACAGCATGACCAAATATATTTTTGTGACCGGCGGAGTGGTTTCGGGACTCGGAAAGGGAATCACCGCGGCTTCCCTCGGACGGCTTTTAAAGTCGAGAGGGCTTAAGGTTGCCGCTCAAAAGCTCGACCCCTATATAAACGTCGACCCCGGCACAATGAGCCCCTATCAGCACGGCGAGGTTTATGTCACCGAGGACGGCGCCGAAACCGACCTTGACCTCGGACACTATGAGCGATTTATCGACGAGGACCTCAACCGCTTTTCCAACCTCACCACCGGAAAGGTATACTGGAACGTGCTCAACAAGGAGCGCAGGGGCGAATATCTCGGCTCCACCGTTCAGGTCATCCCTCACATTACAAACGAAATCAAGGAATTTGTCTACCGCGTCGGCAAGCAGACCGACGCCGATGTCGTTATAACCGAAATCGGCGGCACCATCGGCGACATCGAGTCCCAGCCCTTCCTCGAGGCGGTCAGACAGATTTCCCTCGAAGTGGGCAGAGAAAACAGCCTCTTTATTCACGTCACCCTCGTGCCCTTCTTAAGCGGCTCGGACGAGCACAAGTCAAAGCCCACCCAGCACTCGGTCAAGGAGCTGCAGGGCATGGGCATAAACCCCAACATCATCGTGCTGCGCTGCGACGAGCCTCTTGAGGAGTCGATTTTCAAGAAAATTTCTCTTTTCTGCAACGTCAAGCCCGACTGCGTTATCGAAAACATCACGCTGCCCATTCTTTATGAGGCGCCGCTTATGCTTGAAAAGGCAAACTTCTCCTCGGTGGTGTGCAGAGAGCTTAACATCGAGGCAAAGGACCCCGACATGGCCGAATGGACGGCTCTTGTGGAGCGCATTAAGAACCGCAAAAAAGAGGTTCACATCGGCCTTGTGGGAAAATACATTCAGCTGCACGACGCCTATCTGTCGGTGGCCGAGGCCATGCGCCACGCAGGCTATGCTCTCGACACCCACATCCGTATTCATTGGATAGATTCCGAGAATTTAAGCGAGCAGAACATCGGAGAAAAGCTTTGCGGGCTTGACGGCATAATCGTCCCCGGCGGCTTCGGAAACAGAGGAATCGAGGGCATGATTCTTTCGGCAAAATACGCAAGAGAGACGGGACTTCCCTATTTCGGGATTTGTCTCGGAATGCAGATCGCCGTCATGGAATATGCACGCAACGTCTGCGGCATTGCCGACGCAAATTCCGGCGAATTCGACGAGCTTTGCAAAAACAAGGTCATCGACTTTATGCCGGGTCAGTCAAACGACATCGACAAGGGTGGAACACTTCGACTCGGCAGCTATCCCTGCGACATAAAGAGCGGCACCACCATGGAGCGGTGCTATAAATCGGCTCACATAAACGAGCGCCACCGCCACCGCTATGAATTCAACAACGACTACCGCGAGGTCCTGGAAAATGCCGGGCTGACCCTTTCGGGTCTTTCCCCCGACGGGCACCTTGTGGAAACGGTCGAGCTTACCGACCGCCCCTTCTATGTGGGCGTTCAGTTCCACCCCGAATTCAAGTCCCGTCCCAACCGTCCTCATCCCCTTTTCCACGGATTTATCGAGGCGGCGCTCTCCCACGCGGAAGAATAAGCTTAAAGGCAGAGAAAATCTCTGCCTTTTTTTATTGTTTTTTGCAAAAAGGACTTTCCCAAAGCCGCGAAATGTGGTATTATAGGGTGAAAAAGAAAAATCTGCTTAAACGGCAGCAACGAGTGAAAACAGGGGTGCATGGATTTGAAAGAATTTGACAGAAAAATCATACTGGAGGACGGAAGCGAATATTTGGGCTACGGCTTCGGAAGCGACTGCGACCGAGTGTGCGAAATCGTTTTCAACACCTCCATGGTGGGCTATCAGGAAATCGTTTCCGACCCGTCATACACCTATCAGGCGGTGGTCATGACCTATCCGCTCATAGGAAACTACGGCATTACCGACGACGATTTCGAAAGCAAAAACATGACCATCGGCGGGCTTATCGTCAGGGACTATAACGATATGCCCTCCAACTTCAGATATACAAAGACCCTCTCCGAACTTCTTGAGGAAAACAACATTCCCGGCATTTCGGGGGTGGACACAAGAAAGCTCACGAGAAGTATCCGCGACAAGGGCTCGAGACGGGTGCTCATCACCGACGTTTCCACCTCCCTCGAGGAAGGCCTTAAAATCATAAGCGACACCGCCGTTCCCCACGACGCGGTGGAAAAGGTCAGCTGCAAAAAGCGTTGGTATTCCCGCACTTCAAACCCGAAATTCAATGTCGTGGCCGTCGACTGCGGCATTAAGCTCAACATAATCCGCTGTCTCAACAAATTCGGCTGCAACGTCACCATTGTCCCCTTCGACACCTCGGCCGAGGAAATCGAGTTCATGAATCCCGACGGAATTTTTCTTTCAAACGGCCCCGGCGACCCCGAGGACGTCACCCCGGTTATCGACATGATAAAGAAAATGAGAGGAAAGCACCCCATTTTCGGCATATGCCTCGGGCATCAGATGATTTCCCTTGCCTACGGCGCCAAGACCTACAAGCTTAAATTCGGCCACCGCGGCGGAAACCACCCGGTCAAAAATCTCGAGACCGGCAAAATCGAAATCACCTCCCAAAACCACAGCTACGCCGTCGACGACAAGTCCCTTGAAAGCACCGACCTTTCTCTCACCCACATAAACCTGCTCGACAACACCGTCGAGGGGGTCGAGTGCAAAAAGGACAGGGTTTTCAGCGTTCAGTATCACCCCGAAAGCGCTCCCGGACCTCAGGACAGCACTTATCTTTTCGAAAAATTCATCAATATCATGAAGGAGGAACGGGAAAATGCCTAAGAGAACAGATATTAAAAAGGTGCTTGTCATCGGCTCGGGCCCCATCGTCATCGGACAGGCCGCCGAGTTTGACTATGCCGGAACACAGGCTTGCCTCGCCCTTAAGGAAGAGGGCTATGAGGTCATTCTCGCAAACTCCAACCCCGCAACGATCATGACCGACACCTCCATTGCCGACAAGGTTTATATGGAGCCGCTGACCCTTGAATATGTCGCCCGAATCTGCCGCTATGAGCGCCCCGACGCAATTGTTCCCGGAATAGGCGGCCAGACGGGACTCAACCTCGCCATGCAGCTTGCCAAAAAGGGAGTGCTTGAGGAATGTGAAATCGAGCTGCTCGGCACCGACGCAAAAAGTATCGAATGCGCCGAGGACCGCGAGCTTTTCAAGGAGCTTTGCGAAAGAATCGGCGAGCCGGTGGTGCCCTCTCAGATAACATACAGCATTGAAGAGGCGGTTGAGGCCGCAAACACAATCGGCTATCCCGTCATTCTCCGTCCCGCCTTCACCCTGGGCGGAACCGGCGGCGGCTTTGCCAACGACGAGCCCGAGCTTCGGGAAATGATGAAAAATGCCCTTGCCCTTTCCCCCGTTCACCAGGTGCTTGTGGAAAAGAGCATAAAGGGCTATAAGGAAATCGAATATGAGGTAATGAGGGACGCAAACGACACCGCCATTACCGTTTGTAATATGGAAAACCTCGACCCGGTGGGAATTCACACCGGCGACTCGATAGTCGTCGCCCCGAGCCAGACCCTCACCAACAAGGAATATCACATGCTCCGCGACAGCGCCCTTAAAATCATCCGCGCGCTCGACGTCAAGGGCGGCTGCAACGTTCAGTTTGCCCTCGACCCCCAGTCCTTTAAATATTACGTTATCGAAGTCAATCCCCGCGTTTCCCGCTCCTCCGCCCTCGCCTCAAAGGCAAGCGGATACCCCATTGCAAGGGTTTCGGCCAAAATCGCCGTGGGCATGAATCTCGACGAAATTCAGCTTGCCAACACCCCCGCCTGCTTCGAGCCCACCCTTGACTATGTGGTCACCAAAATGCCCCGTTTCCCCTTTGACAAGTTCACCACCGCCTCCAATCGCCTTTCCACCCAGATGAAGGCCACCGGTGAAGTCATGAGCGTGGGAAGAACCCTTGAGGAAAGCCTGCTTAAGGCCATTCGCTCTCTCGAAAACAGCAAAAACCACATCCACATGGAGAAATTCGACAGCGACCACATGACCGCCGAGCAGCTGCTCGACTATATCAAGGAGGGCACCGACGACCGTATCTATGCCATTTCTCAGCTTATGTGGATGGGCGTCGACCATTCGAGAATATGCAACATCACGCAAATCGATATGTTCTTCCTTGACAAAATCAAGAACATTGTGGATTTTGAAAAGGAAATGGAGGCAAATCCCGACTCGCCCGAGCTTATGAAGGCGGCAAAGAAAATGGGATTCTCCGATTCCTACATTGCCGAGCTGTGGCACACCGCCGAGGACGACATTTACGAGCGCCGCATTAAAGAGGGGCTTTTCCCCGTTTATAAGATGATCGACACCTGCGCCAGCGAGTTCGACAGCTATGTTCCTTACTTCTACTCCACCTATGAGGAGGAAAACGAGTCGATAGTTTCCGACAAAAAGAAGATTATCGTGCTGGGCTCGGGACCCATTCGCATCGGTCAGGGCGTGGAATTCGACTATTCCACCGTTCATGCCGTGCGCGCCATTCGCGAGGCGGGCTATGAAGCCATTGTCATAAACAACAACCCCGAGACCGTTTCCACCGACTATACCACCGCCGACAAGCTCTATTTCGAGCCGCTGACGGTGGAGGACGTTATGAACATCGTTCACCTTGAAAAGCCGGTTGGGGTTATCGCCACCCTCGGCGGACAGACCGCCGTCAACCTTGCCGACCCGCTGACAAAACGCGGAGTCAAAATAATCGGCACCGACTGCGAGGCAATCGAGCGTGCCGAAAACCGCGACGCCTTTGACGAGGTCATCAAGTCCCTCGGAATTCCCAACCCCAAGGGCGAGGCCGTTACCGACATCGAAAGCGGCGTGGCTGCGGCCGAGAAAATCGGCTATCCCGTCCTTGTCAGACCCTCCTTTGTGCTGGGCGGACGCGCCATGGAGATAGTTGCCAACGAAAAAATGCTTCGCCACTACCTTAAAAACGCCGTTGAGGTTGACGTTGACAAGCCCGTGCTGGTCGACAAATACCTTGTGGGCAAGGAGGTTGAGGTCGACGCCATTTGCGACGGAAAGCAGGTTTTCATTCCCGGAATCATGGAGCTTGTGGAGCGCACCGGCGTTCACTCGGGCGACAGCACAAGCGTCTATCCCCCCTTCAGCATTTCGCAAAAAGTTAAAGACACCATTGCCGACTATACCACGCGTCTGGGGCTCGGCATCGGCATTGTGGGACTTTTCAACATTCAGTTTATCGTTGACAAGGACGAAAACGTATTCGTAATCGAGGTCAACCCCCGCGCCTCCCGCTCGGTTCCTTTCCTTTCCAAATCCACCGGCTTCGGACTTGTCAGAATCGCCACCAAAGCCATGCTGGGCAGCGATTTTGCCGCCCAGGGAATCACCGAAATGAGACCGAAAGACAAGGAGCGGTGGTATGTCAAGGCTCCCGCATTTTCCTTCGAAAAGCTGACCGGAATGGACGCCTATCTCTCCCCCGAAATGAAGTCGACGGGCGAGGCAATCGGCTATGACGACAGGCTCAACCGCGCGCTGTACAAGGCGCTTCAGGCCTCGGGCGTTAAGATAAAGGAATACGGCACCGTGCTTGTCACCCTCGCCGACGAGGACAAGGAGGAGGCTCTGCCGCTGGTGAGAAGATTCTATCAGCTGGGCTTTAACATCGAGGCCACCGTGGGCACGGCAAACTTCCTTAAAAAGCACGGCATACGCACAAGGGTGAGAGGAAAGCTCAGCGAAGGCAGCGAGGAAATTCTCGATTCCATCCGCGCCGGATATGTCAGCTATATAATCAACACCCGCGCCATTCTGTCGGGCGTTCATTATGAGGACGGCGTGGCCATTCGCCGCTGCGCCGTGCAAAACGGCGTCACCATTTTCACCTCCCTCGACACGGTGAAAATCCTTCTCGACGTGCTGGACGAGATGATTCCCGCCATTTCCACAATCTGATTTTAAAATTCAAACGGACTGCGAGGTTTTTGCTTCACAGTCCGTTTTTTTATTTATTGAGAATATAAATGAAAAGGTTGAGATAACCGGCAAAGGCAAGCCAAAGCACATAGGGAATCTGAAGATACGCTGCCAAGTTATCCACCCTTTTATAGAAAATGACGGTTATGACGACAAGGGCGAGCAGCATAAGGAGCCACAAAAAGGAAAACAGAAAGGCGCCGCTGTTAAAAAAGAATATGCTCCAGAAAAAGTTGAAAATCAAGCTGACGGCGAAAGCCTCAAGAGACAGCTTTGCCGCCGAGATATTTTTCTCTCTTTTGTCATAAATCCTTGCCGCCGAAAGACCCATAAGGATATAAAGCGCCGTCCACACGATCGGAAAAACCGCAGCGGGCGGAGAAAGCGGCGGCTTTTCAATGCCGTCGAAAAGCTTCATGTTTCCCGCCGTACAAAGGGTCGAAAGCCCGCCCACGCAAAGGCAGATGACCGGGAACAAAATATAAGTAAGCTTTCTTTTTGAATTTCCGCTCAAAAAAATCACCTCCGCTTTATCTTATGAAAAAGCGGAGGTTTTATTCTTAAAAGATTTAATAGCTGCAGCAGATTTTGATTATATCGAGAGCCTCAAGCAGGGTCGGGACGGGAATGTTAAGCGCGGGAAGCAGTCTCACTTTGTCCTTTGCGGTGAGGCAAAGCACGCCCTTTTCCATGCACTCTCTGACCACGTCGGCGGCGGGTTTTGTGGTTTTTATGCCGATCATAAGACCCATGCCGGTGACCGATTCGACGCCCTTTGCACCCTCAAGGGTGTCGAAAATCAGCTTGCTTTTTTCTTTGACGCCGTTCATCAGCTCGTCGTCGATTCGCGATACGATATTGACCGCCCCGGCGCAGCAGACGGGATTTCCCCCGAAGGTGGAGCCGTGGTCGCCGAAACCGAAAACCTTTGACACCTTTTCGGACAGCAGCGTCGCGCCGATGGGAAGTCCGCCGCCAAGCCCCTTTGCCGTGGTGACAATGTCGGGGGTTATGCCGAAATTCATATAGGCAAAATATTTGCCCGTTCTGCCGTTTCCGGTCTGAACCTCGTCGACGATAAGCAGCACGTCCTTTTGAGCGGTCAGCTCTCTTACCGCCTTAACATATTCGCCGTCAAGGGGAACAACGCCGCCCTCGCCCTGTATGCACTCGATCATGACCGCGGCAACGTCGGGATTTTCAAGCTTTTGCGAAAGCTCCTTTGTATCTCCCGCGGCAATGTAGTCAAAGCCGGGGGTCAGCGGGGCGAAAAGCTCGTGATAATGGTCCTGACCCGTGGCGGCAAGGGTGGTCAGCGTTCTGCCGTGGAAGCTGTTTTTGAGGGTCAGAATCACGGGATTTTTGACCTTTTTGTTGTCGCTTGCGTATTTTCTCGCCGCCTTAACGGCGCACTCATTGCTCTCCGCCCCGGAATTCGAAAAGAAAACCTTGCTCATTCCGGATTTTTCGCAAAGAAGCTTTGCAAGCTTTGCGCAGGGTTCGGTGTAATAGAGGTTTGACATATGCTGAACCATGGAAAGCTGGTCGGTGACGGCGTTTTTCCACTTGTCGTCGGAAATGCCGAATGCGGTGACGCCTATACCCGAGCCCATGTCGATATATCTTTTGCCCTCTCTGTCAAAAACCACCGAGCCCTTTCCGTTGAGAATGTCAACGGGAAAGCGGTTGTAGGTCGGGGCAATATACTGTTTATCAAGTTTTTCAAGCTCTGTCATTTTCTTTCTCCCATCACCATTGTACCGGCGCCTTCGTCGGTCAGAATTTCCATAAGAATCGAATGGGGCACCCGCCCGTCCATGATAACCACGTTTTCCACGCCCTTTTTAAGAGCCTGCACGCAGCAATCGACCTTGGGCACCATGCCGCCCGAAACCACTCCCTCGGCCTTCAGCTCTTCGGCCTCGTCAATGGTCACGTCGGGAATGAGGGTGGAGGGGTCGTCCCTATCCTGCAGAATTCCCGCAATGTCGGTCATCATGATAAGTCGCTCGGCCTTTAAGGCACCCGCGATAAAGGCGGCGGCGGTGTCTCCGTTTATGTTAAAGCTGTTGCCCTGTCGGTCGCAGCCGACGGTGGAAACCACGGGAATATATCCCTTTTCCAGCAAGTCGTTTATGGGGGTTATGTTGACGTTGGTGATTTTTCCCACATAGCCGAGCCGCTCGTCCTTGATTTCGGCCTCGATAAGACGTCCGTCCATGCCGGAAATTCCCATTGCGCGGCCGCCCTTCATTTCAAGAAGATTGACAAGGGTTTTGTTGACCTTTCCGGCAAGCACCATTTGAACGATGTCCACCGTTTCCTTGTCGGTCACACGAAGTCCGTCGACAAATTCGGCCTTTTTGCCGAGTCTTGTCATAAGGTCGCTGATTTCGGGGCCGCCGCCGTGAACAAGCACGATTTTGATTCCTATAAGCCACAGCAGCACAATATCCTCCATGACCTGCTGCTTAAGCTTTTCGTTTATCATGGCGTTGCCGCCGTATTTTACCACGACGATTTTGCCGTTGTATCTTTTAATATAAGGAAGGGCCTGGGTCAGCACCTCGGCCCGCTGAGCGTTTGAAAATTCGCTGTTCATACCTTTCCCTCTTTCAGGTTCTGTAGTCGCCGTTTATTTTGACGTAGTCATAGGTCAAGTCGCAGCCCCACGCGGTAGAAAAAGCCTCTCCGCCGCAAAGGTCGACGAGAATTTCTATTTCCTTTTCGCTTAAAATCCTTTTGGCGTCCTCTTCGGAAAATTCCACGCCGGCGCCGTTTTTACAGACAAGTATCTCCCCCGCCGCCGATTTAAAGGAAACGTCGATTTTGTTAACATCAACGTCGGCTCCGCTGTATCCGATGGCGCAAAGCACCCTGCCCCAGTTGGCGTCGGCGCCGAACATTGCCGCCTTCAAAAGGGAGGAGCATATGACGCTTTTGGCAACGGTCTTGGCCGTCTGCTTGTCCTTAGCGCCGCTCACCTTGCATTCCAGCAGCTTGGTGGCTCCCTCGCCGTCCCCCGCAATCATGCGGCAAAGGGCGATGTTTACCGTGTTTAAAGCCTTCATGAAAATGTCGAAATCCTCGCCCTCGGCGGTGATCTCATCATTCCCCGCCATGCCGTTTGCAAGCACGGTGACCATGTCGTTGGTGGAGGTGTCGCCGTCGATGCTTATCATGTTGAAGGTATCGGCAATGTCGCCCGAAAGGGCCTTTTGCAGCATCTCGGGAGAAACAGCTGCATCGGTGGTTATGAAAACAAGCATGGTGGCCATGTTGGGATGAATCATGCCGCTGCCCTTGGCCATTCCGCCCAGACGGCATTTTTTGCCCGAAAGTGTGAATTCAACAGCCACCTCTTTTTTGACCGTGTCGGTGGTCATTATGGCCTCGGCGGCAAACTCGTTGCCCTTTTCCGAAAGACCGGCAAAAAGCTCGGGAATTCCGTTTTTTATGGGGGTTATGTCAAGGGGCTGGCCGATGACGCCGGTGGAGGCGACGACCACGTCGCTTGCCGAAATGCCGAGAGTTTCGGCCAAAATATCGCTCATGCGCTCGGCAATTTCAACGCCGTTTGCGTTGCAGGTGTTGGCGTTGCCGCTGTTGCAGATAACGGCTCTTGCCGTGCCGTTTGAAATGTGATTTTTTGTGACCTTGAGAGGAGCGCCCTTTACAAGGTTCGTGGTGTAAACGGCGGCGGCCGAAGCCTCCTTTTCACTCACAACAAGGGCAAGATCCCTTTTGGTGCGGTTTTTGCGTATGCCGCAATGTATACCGTTTGCCTTAAATCCCTTTGCGGCGCAAACGCCGCCCGAAATCAAATCCATATATATCCTCCTAAATCTCAAGGCCGACCGTCTCGCCGACCCCCAAAACAATGTTCATATTCTGAATGGCCGCTCCCGAGGCGCCCTTACCGAGATTGTCAAATCTCGACACAAGTATGACCCGCTCGTCGTTTCCGAAAACCGAAACGGTCATGCCGTCCTTGCCCGAAAGAGCCGAGGCCGACAAAAATCCGTCCTCCGACTCGGCCGAATATTTAACCACCGGGCCTGTATAAAATTGCTTATACACATTTTCAATGTCGCCGACATTGCCCTCAAAATCCTTTGAAGTCAGCGTGACAGTGACCTCCATGCCGCTGAAGAAATTTCCCACGACGGGGCAAAAGACCGGGGGACTTGAAAGGCCCGAAACGGCGGCCATTTCCTTTAAATGCTTGTGACTTTGGGAAAGGGCATATTGCCGCGGCCCCGCCAAAAGGGGCGAAGGGTTCTCCCCCTCATATTCGGCGATCATCTTTTTGCCGCCGCCCGAATAGCCGGTCAGCGAAAAGCAGGAAAGCAGCGCGTCCTTTTTGATTATCCCTTCCTTAACAAGGGGGAAAACAAGAGCCAAAAAGCCGCTTGCATGGCAGCCGGGATTGGCGATTCGCTTTGACTTCGCAATTTTTTCCCTTCCCGAAAGCTCGGGAAAACCGTAGGTGAAATCGGGGTTGGTTCGGTGGGCGGTGGAGGTGTCGATTATGACGGTTTCGGGGTTTTCAACCATGGAAACCGCCTCGACAGCCGCCGCGTCGGGAAGGCAGAGAAAGCTGATGTCGGAGGAATTTATCGCCTGCTTTCGCGCGGCGAAATCCTTTCGGACATTATCGTCGAGAATTATAAGTTCGATGTCGCTTCTCTCTTTAAGCCGCTCGTATATTTTAAGCCCTGTTGTTCCGGCGCTGCCGTCGATGAATATTTTCTTCATATTTGTCCTCACAAATGTATAAAAATTCATTAACCTTATCAAATATACAAGTATTATACGCTCATCTCCCCTAAATGTCAAGGGGGTTTATGTATAAAATTAAGGTTTGACAAATGCGGGTTTTCTATTGAAAGCGCAGAGAAAAAAAGGTATAATATAAGCTGACGAAGGTTTGCCGCCCCAAAACTTTTACGGTCGGTTTTTACCACCTGCCGCTTAAATTTCGGTACGGCTCTTTTCGGCTTAAGGAGCGTGAAAGAATTGACCCTGCTTGAACAGGAAATAATCGAAACAAGAAAGAAAATAATCGAAAAAGATTTCAGCCGCATGAACGATATGCAGAAAAAGGCTGTTTTTCATACCGAAGGGCCGGTGCTCATTCTCGCGGGAGCGGGAAGCGGAAAAACCACCGTGCTCATAAACCGAATCGGAAATTTGGTCAAATACGGCAGCGCCTATGAAAGCGAAAAGCTGCCCGAGGGCGTTTGCGACGGCGATCTTGCCCTTTTAAAGGACTGTCTTGAGGGAAAGGCTGCCGACAGCCCCCGACTTTATTCCCTTTTAACCGTCGACCCTCCCCGCCCCTATGAAATTCTCGCCATAACCTTCACAAACAAGGCCGCAGGCGAGCTTAAGGAGCGGCTTTCGGGAATGCTGGGCGAACAGAGCAAGGACATTTGGGCCTTCACATTTCACTCGGCCTGCCTGAGAATGCTGCGCCGCTTTGCCGACCGCATCGGCTTTTCCTCCCACTTCACCATATACGATTCCGACGATTCAAAGAGGGTCATGAAGGAGTGCCAAAAGGAGCTTGGCATTGAGGACAAAATGCTGTCCTACAAGACGCTGCTTTCCCACATAAGCAAGGCCAAGGACATGCTCATCACCCCCGAGGAATACGAAAGAGAAAATGCCGGCGACGTCCGCCTTTCCTCCATTGCAAAGGCCTATAAGCTTTATCAGCAAAAGCTTAAAAAGGCCGACGCCATGGATTTTGACGACATAATCGTGTGGACGGTGCGGCTTTTCGAGCAAAGCCCCGATGTGCTGTCCTTTTATCAGCATAAATTCAAATACATAATGGTGGACGAGTATCAGGACACAAACCACGCCCAGTATATGCTCGTAAAGCTGCTTTCCTCGGCGCACCGCAACATCTGCGTGGTGGGCGACGACAATCAGAGTATCTATCGCTTCAGAGGCGCCACCATTGAGAACATTCTCTCCTTTGAGCAGCAGTATAAGGACGCCTTCACCGTCCGTCTCGAGCAAAACTACCGCTCGACGGGCAATATTCTCGACGCCGCCAATGCCGTTATCAAGCACAACGCCAACCAAAAGGAAAAAAATCTTTGGACGCAATACGGAGAGGGCGACAAAATCGAGGTTTTCACCGCCGCCGACGAATTCGGCGAGGCACGGTATGTTGCCGAGACAATTCTCGACGGGGTCAAAAACGGCGGGAAATTTTCCGACAACGCCGTGCTCTATCGCATGAACGCCATGTCAAACAACCTGGAAAGCGCCTTTATGCGTTCGGCCATTCCCTATCGCATTATCGGCGGCACAAAGTTTTACGACCGAAAGGAAATCAAGGACGCCCTTGCATATCTCCACCTTGCGGCCAATCCCGACGACAATCTGCGTTTCCGCCGCATTATAAACGAGCCCAAAAGAGGAATCGGCGCCACTTCGCTCGGAAAACTTTCCGACATTGCCGACACACTCGGAATAAGTATGTTCGAGGCGGCAAGCCGCGCCGACGAGTTTGAATCGCTTTCCAGAGCGGCCGACAAGCTCATTAAATTCACAAAGTTCATGCAGCCCATAATCGACTCGGTTCCCGAAAAGGCGCCAAACCTCATTTTGACCGAGCTGCTTGAAAAGAGCGGCTACATCGCGGCGTTGACCGCCGAGGGCGAGGAGGGCAAGGACCGCCTTGAAAACGTCAAGGAGCTGACCACCTCGGTGCTGCAATACGAGGAGGAGTCGGACGAGCCGAGCCTTGTGGAATATCTCGACGGCATAGCCCTCATCACCGACCTCGACAATTTCAACGCCGACGCCGACGCCGTTGTGCTCATGACAATACACACGGCAAAGGGACTTGAATTTACCAATGTTTTCGTGGTGGGCATGGAGGAAAGCATCTTCCCCGGCACCCAGTCGATATATGCGGGAGAAAGCGAAATCGAGGAGGAACGGCGGCTTGCCTATGTGGCAATCACAAGGGCGAAAAGAAAACTTTATCTCACCAATTCCTTCAGCCGTATGCTCTTCGGCATGACCAACCGCAATTCTCCTTCAAGATTTTTGAACGAAATTCCCGAAAGCCTGACAAACCGCACAGCGGCCTCCTCCCCCTTCGAGGCGAGGGAGTTTTCCGGCGGCGGATTTTCCCAAAAGGGCGGCCGCTCGGGATTCGGCTCGACGGGATTTACCGGCACCTCCTTCGGCGGAGGATATGTCAAATCGGAAAAACCCTCCTTCGGCTTTAAAAAGACCGAGGCGGGCAGGGTGGATTTCGCCGTGGGCGACAGGGTTTCTCACAAGGCCTTCGGCGGCGGACTTGTGGTGGACGCCTCCCCCGTCGGCGGCGACGTGCTGCTGACCATCGCCTTTGACAAGGCGGGAACCAAAAAGCTCATGGCCAAATTCGCAAAGCTCACAAAGGAATAATTTAAAGCGGCTTTTTGACCGAATGTTAAAAAGACGCTTAAGAAAAAGACCCGACTGCTGGGCCTTGGCAAATTGCCGGGCTGCGGTCGGGTCATATTTTTATTTAATTTTCGTGGGTTTCGGATTTTGTCACAAGGTCGGACTGGGGGATTTTACCCGCCGAAACCTGCAAAATCAGCAGCGCATCCTTAACGGTGACCGACTCCTTATCGCCGATGTCGGCGGCATAGAAATTGACATAGTCAAGCTCGATTTTGCCCACCGCCGCCTGAAGTGCAAGCAGCGCGTCCTCCACCTTGATTTCGCCGTCAAGGTTGACGTCGCCCTTTACCGTCTCGGCAAGCAGGTTATATCGGTCGGTTGCGCGGTCGAGAAAATCGCAATATGACTCGAACAAAGCGGTCTCGACGTTTATGAATTTCTCGGCCTCCGTTCTCATGGCATTTGCATAGGAAATGTCGTCGATGGAGTTTATGGTGACGTTGCCGATTGAATCGACGGCGGCGTAGAAATTATAAAGCGCATTTTGGCGGGCGTTTGCATATTCCTTGGTTATAAGAGCCATGTTTTTATAGCTCACGGCCCCCTTTTCGGTCTGGCCGAAGTGCAGCAGGTTAACATTGTCAAGCCCGATTTCGGCGTCGCCCTGAACGGCCGTCTTTTCGATGTCGGATATGAGAATTTCCACGCGGTCCCATTTTCCCTCCATGACTTTCGTCGAGCTTTTGAATTGCCATTCCATATTGTTTTGCTCGTTTCCGTGGGTGATGACGATGGTGTTGTTGGTCTCGGGCTTTACGAGCACCTCAAACTGATAATATCTTGTATAGTCAAAGCTTCTTGTATAGTCGGCGTCGCCGTAGTTTCTGCCCACCCTTGCATAGAAGGAGCTGACGAGATTTTCGTTTCCGGGGAAGGTGCCGCCGGCGGTTTGGCCGTCGACGGTGAGGGCTCCGTCGGCCGAGGAATGGGCGTTTCCGCAAAAGTCAAAGACGTCCTCGGTGTCCTTTTCGCAGGAGCAAAGCAGCGCCGGGTCGGGAGCCGAGTAGCAATAAACGTCGTCGATGTTGAACTCCACACGGTCGCCGTTTGAATTGTTGAACCAGGTAAAGCGCAGACGGTGAATTTTGGTTTTGTCGGCCGTTTCCACCGCGGGAGCAAGCTTTTCAAGGTCGACAACACAGTCGTTCCAGCCCTTTTCGATGTTCCATGCGTTTATGATAATGTTATAGCCGTCCTGCTCGATTCCCGCGCCGTCGTCGGTTCGGGTGACGAGATTGAGCTGGAAAACGTCGATGCCGCGCTCGTCATCGTTTGCATAGTCATAACTGCTCCACAGCGAGAAATGCAGCTTGTTATAGGCCGAAATATCGGCGGCGCAGCCGGGGTCAAAGTCGAGGAAGGCCATTGCCCCCACCCCCGCGGGGTGATCCTTATAGGAGGTGAAATTTCTCATGTGAATACTTTTGCGGCCGTTCTCGTCTTGGACAGAGACCTCGGTGCCGTTTGCCGTCCAAAAGCCGTCGGTTGAGTCGCAGTCGGTGAGATGAAGGTCGCCGTCCTTTTCATAGGGCTTGACGGCATTCGACACCTCTCCGCCGCCGGCACATTCGGAAATCGCCGAGGCAAGGGCGGTCACCATGGCGTCGAAATTTTCGTCAAAAACGGCATTGTCACCGTCGTTGCTTATAAATCCAAGCTCGATAAGAGCCCCCGCAATACCTCTTTCCCAAGAATTTCTCGTAATTCTCAGACCGATGTCGCCGGCATTCGGGTCGCCGTCGGCCTTTGTGCCGCGGTTGGCATAGCCGGTAACGCCAAGAACTCCCTGCTGAAGAGCGCTTGCAAGCTTATATGCAGCCGAATCGGTGTTTTCCTTGAAATGATAATAGGTTTCAAGCCCCGTTGCGGCGGGGGTGGCGGAATTTCGGTGGAAGCTTATGACAAAATCGGCGCCGAAATTGCTTGCCATGGGAACACGGTCGCCCAGCTCCACGGCGACGTCGGTTTTTCTCGTATATCCCACCTCAAAGCCGATTGCCTCAAGCTTTGCGCCGACGGCAATTGCAACCCGCAGGTTGTCGTCGGCCTCGTGGCGGTCGCCGTTTGTGGCGCCCGGATCGCTGCCTCCGTGGCCGGCGTCGAGCCAGATTTTAGGCAGGCTTTCGGCCGAGGCGGAAAATCCCGCCGCCGGAAAAGCCGCAAAAAGCACGCAAAGGGACAAAAACAGCGCAGTTAATTTTGCAGATAATTTTTTGTTTTTCATACCTTCTCCTCCTAAAAGCATTTTGCAAACCTCCAATCGGCCTGCGGTTTTGCTTTTTCTTAATTATGACATATTTGCAACAAAAAATCAATATTAAATTTAATGTTATTTATTTTTATTTAAAATGCACAAGGCATCGGCAAGAATATGTTTCAACCGCAAAAAAAAATCCCCTTCACGGCCGTGAAAGGGTTAAATGTCAAATTTAAGATTTTCAAATTTCGGGAAGGGGCTCAGCTCGTCGGCCAAATTTATGACCTTGACTCCCCTGCTTTTTGCAAAGCGAACGGTGTATGCCGTGCCTCCCGCCTTGGTTTTAAGATAGGCAAGGCAGACCGACGACGCATTTACAAGCATTTGATTGCGCTTTCCCATGCAAAAGTCTGTGTAGTGCCCGCAGGCATATTTCACCTCGTTTGCGCTTTCTTTGATTTGCTCGTAGGTCTCTGTATTTTCTCTCGACCAACGGGCGGCCTGCTCGGGGCAGGGCAAAAAAAGCCGCAATTTAACGTCGGGGTGGCTTTCGCGGAATTTTAAGACCCTTTTTGCGGCGAGGGTGTCAAAGCCGAGGGCCCCGCCGGCGCAAAAGTCGGTCACTCCGCACATATAATGCAGCTCTATCTGACGGTCGAGCTGTTCGGTCAACGGCTCAAGGTCGCCGCCGTCAATGGCTCGGTGCCCGGTAAAGCAACAGGTATTTTCCTTCATTTTTTCACCGCCAAGTCTAAAAAAAGCCCGTTTCGCCAAAGGAAAACGGGCTTTATAAGCTTTAAATCAGTCGCTGATATAAGGCAGAAGAGCAACGTGACGGGCGCGCTTGATAGCGGTGGTCAGAGCTCTCTGGTGACGGGCACAGGGGCCGGTCACACGGCGGGGAAGAATCTTTGCACGCTCGGAAGTATACTTGCGGAGCTTTGCAACGTCCTTATAATCTATGGTCTCGACCTTGTCAACGCAGAAGCTGCAAACTTTTCTGCGGCCCTTGCGGTTTCCGCGCATGGGGCGTTCGGGACGCTCGGGGCGCTCGGGACGCTTATTTTCAGCGGGAGCGGCGGCAGTCTCGGTAGCTTCGGCAGCCACGGTCTCTACGACATTCTCGTTTTCCATTTCTGTTTCAGTCCTTACTTTATAAAATTGGCTCCCGTAAATCAGAACGGGAGATCGTCGTCACCGTCGTCAATTTCGCGGAAATCGTCACGGCCGTTGTTTTCAAAGGCGGACGCGCCCTGAGACTGATTGTCATAAGCGGAAGCGGTCTGGCCGCCGCCGGCATAGGAATCTCTCTTGGGCTCGGCAAAATGGACATTTTCGGCGACTATATTGAACGCCTTGCGGCGCACGCCGTTTCGGTCCTCATAGGAACGGGTCTCCATGCGGCCCTGAACCGCCACAAGCTGTCCCTTAACGAAATATTTCGAGACAAAATCAGCGGTGGAACCCCATGCCACAACGTCAAAAAAATCAGTCTGACGCTCGCCGTTTTGGCTTTTGAAAGCACGGTCGACGGCAATGGTGAAGGAGCAAACCGAACGGCCGGAGGGAGTCTGGCGAAGCTCGGGATTGTCGGTGAGCCTGCCCATCATAATTACGGAATTAAGCATAAATTCCCCTCCTTAGTCGATGTTGGTGATCATGGTGCGAAGCACGCCGTCGGTGATCTTGAACACACGGTCAAGCTCGGCCGGGAAGGCGGGTTCGGAAGTGAACTTCACGACAGCATAGAAGCCTTCGGGCTCATCGTCGATAAGGTATGCAAGTCTGCGTTTACCCCATACATCGACGCTGTCAATTGTGCCGTTCTTTTCGATCATTGCCTTGAATTTCTCAAGCAATGCGTTGGCGGTATCCTCTCCGTTCTTGACGGAAAATACCATCATTACCTCGTATTTGGACATTTGTCAGCACCTCCTTTTGGTCTTATGGCTCCGAATTTCGGAGCAAGGAGCAGGCGTTAAAGTGAAATTCACCTGCGTACAAATTATGTTATCACAAGAAACGGAAAAAGTCAAGATTTTTTTGCTTTTAAAAGGAACTTTTAAAACGCTCAGGCAATTTCCACCGTCATGCCCTCGGGCGCCGAATATTCAACCGAGAACCCGTCATCCGACCGTTTTATTTCGGCCTTTAAAATGCCGAGAGGGGTGGGATAGGACACATCAATAAAATCAAGGCCGCACATTTTCGGGGAGATTCTGATTTTTTTACAGCCCGGCTCGGCAATTTCGATTCCCGCGACACACTCGGCAAGAAAGGGCACGGCGCCCGACGCCCAACCGTGGCAAAGGCTGTGGCGGAAGCCCTTATAGCAATAGTCGCCCCTGTCGCCGTGTATGTCCTCGTTTTTTGAAAGAGAAAGAATATCCCCCGCGTTTTGCTCCCAGGAAACGTCATAATCTTCGAAAAATGTCGTCGCTCCCCTGTCGAGCTGGCGGCACTCATAATCTTTAAGCAGCGAAAGAGCACATTCGGGGTCGGTTTTCGAAAGCTCCTTTAAGGTATAGAAAAGCAGATATGACGAAAGTCCCTTCACCCCGCCGTCCTTTATGACCTTTGCGGCCTCATTGTCGGAAAGAAGGCCGGCGAGAGCCGCAACGGCCGCCGTCTGCTTTTGATTTTGGTGCTCGGGAGGAAGTTTTGCGAGGGCCTCGGCCTTTTTGCCGCAAAGCTTTGCCAATTCCTCATCACCGAGAGCGGAACACAGCTTTTGCCCCTTTGAAAGGGCGATTTTAAGCAGCGCCCGCACCCCGCTTTTTTCGGAAATCGGCTTTTGGTGGGTGGGCCAATCGAGAAAATAGCTTTCAAGGCAGTCGCCGCCGTCCTCCCCCACCTTGCCGCACAGCTGCTTCAAAAGGGACCTTGCGTATTCACCCTCGCTTTTGAGGAAATCAATATCCCCTGTGTAGAAATACCAGTCCCACACGATTATGAGCCACCAAAGGGAGTAGGATGCCATGCCGTTCATGTAAAGGGGCAGCGGCGCCTGATCACTTGCGAAATCGAGGCTTTTTGCTATTATGTCAAGGGGGCCGAAAACCGAGCGGACGGTGAGCATTTCGGGGTGCATATCCCCAATCCACACAAGACGGTCGCGCTTTATGCCGTCCCACACCATGTGCTGAAGATTGAGGTGGCAGGTGTAGGCGGCGGTGTCGTATATTTTGTTGATTTTTTCGTCGCTGCAGCGAAAGGAGCCCTTATATTCAAGGTCTCGGTATATGAAAACGGCAAGGGCGGATTTAAGGGAAATGCCCGCGTCCTGCTCGCAAAGTTCGATTTTAACAAACCGAAAACCGGTCTGACCCCATTCCTGGTCGCTGTAGGACGGAAGGGGGATTTCAAAATCCCGCACCGAATGGTCGTTGCAGGCGCCCTTTTGACCGACGGCGGACATTGCCTCGGACAGCGATTCGCCGAAGGTCAGCCGCACGCGGGGATAGGCGGTTTTTTCCGAAACAAAATTAAGAAGTCTTATACCTCCGTGAATTTCCCGCCCGAAATCCAGCACCAAAAAGGCGTTTTCTCCCCCGTCGTTCGAAAGGGTGCAAAGGTCGTTTTCATTAAGGCCGATTTGGAGGGGTTTTGCCCTTAAAAGGGCGTCGGTATTTTTCACGTTTCCGCCCGTTTTGACGATTTTTTCGGGCAGCAGAAATTTTCTCACCCTTTCGTCGGAGGCGACAAAGGGCATATTTTCCATAATACTCATAAAAACCTCATCTAACAAAAACCGCCGCGGAGAGAAAGACTGACCACGGCGGTTTTGTGTTATAACTTAAATTATTTAAGCTCGGAGAAATACTTAATGGTACGGACCATCTGGCTGGTGTAGGAGTTCTCGTTATCATACCAAGAAACAACCTGAACCTGGGTGTTGCCGTCCTCCATGGGAGCAACCATGGTCTGGGTGGCATCGAAGATGGAGCCGTAGGTGGAGCCTACGATGTCGCTGGAAACGATTTCATCGGTGTTGTAGCCGAAGGACTCGGTGGAAGCGGCCTTCATGGCGTCGTTGATCTGCTCCTTGGTTACCTGACCCTTAACAACGGCAACGAGAATGGTGGTCGAGCCGGTGGGGGTGGGAACGCGCTGAGCAGAACCGATGAGCTTACCGTTGAGCTCGGGGATAACAAGGCCGATAGCCTTGGCGGCACCGGTGGAGTTGGGAACGATGTTCACGGCGCCTGCGCGGGAACGGCGGAGATCGCCTTTGCGCTGGGGACCGTCGAGGATCATCTGATCGCCGGTGTAGGCATGGATGGTGCTCATGATACCGCTCATGATGGGAGCGAGATCGTTAAGAGCCTTTGCCATGGGAGCGAGGCAGTTGGTGGTGCAGGAAGCGGCCGAAATAACGGTGTCCTCTGCCTTAAGGATCTTATGGTTAACATTGTAAACAACGGTGGGAAGATCGTTGCCTGCGGGGGCGGAAATAACAACCTTGCGTGCGCCCGCCTTGATATGAGCCGAAGCCTTTTCCTTGGAGGTGTAGAAACCGGTGCACTCGAGAACCACGTCTACGCCAAGCTCGCCCCAAGGGAGATTTTCGGCCTTGGGCTCTGCATAAATGGTGATCTCCTTACCGTCAACGGTGATGGAGCCGCCTGCAGCGCCTTCGTTTTCTTTGTAGCTTACGGTGTCGGCAAGGGCATATTTACCTTGCGAAGAATCGTATTTGAGAAGGTGAGCCAGCATTTTGGGGCTGGTGAGATCGTTGATGGCAACAACCTCATAACCTTCTGCACCGAACATCTGACGGAAAGCCAGACGGCCGATACGACCGAAACCGTTAATAGCAACTTTTACCATTTTAAATTCCTCCTAAAATGTTTTACACTTGTATTTTAATACCGAAGCGCGAAAAATGCAACCCCTTTGTTAAAATATTAACGGTTAATTTGCATTTTCTACGGAACTGACGGTATTTTTAACATCAAAGATACTTTTTTATAACCTCTACCACCTTATTTCCCACTTCCCTGACGCCGTATTTATTAAGATGCACGCGGTCGTCGGAAATATACTCGAAAACGTGGGGTTTCAAAAAGGAATAAAGGTCGTTTATTTCAACATCTTTGTCCGAAAGCCAATCGGTCATCGCCCTGTTGTATTCCGCAATGTCCTCCTGGCGGCGGTCGCCGTCGTAGGGCGACGTGGGGGTGGAGGTGGCGAAAATAATTTTTGCGCCGGTGGCTTTCATGCGGGCATAGACCCGCTTCATGTCGGCAAGATAATCGTCAAGGGGGGTGAGAATGTGCTCCCCGTCATAGCGGAAAACGTCCCACAAACCGTTGTTCCAATGGATGATGTCGGGGTTGCCGAACTGCTCCACCCAGTGCCCGAATTCGCAAAGGGTGTATTTTGCAAAGCGGCTGTTTTCCTCGGGATAGACCACCTCGCACAGCCCCGACAGCTTCATATAAACCACGGGACAGTAGTTCATGCGGATGGAATCGCCCACAAGCATTACCCTTTTCAACGGTCATTCTCCTCTTTTCTCGATTTCGGCCATGATGTTTTCCACCGAAAAATCGGCGAAGGGGTCGTGCTCGGCAGCCTTTTCCTCCTGCGGCTGCTCGGGCGCCTTTTGCGCCGTCTTCGAAGGCTCGGCGGGGACTTGCGTTTCGCTTGAAACGGGGTTTGATTTTTGAGTTTCGAAAGCTTTACCCGAGGTCACGTCCTTAACGGGAATTCCGTAAATCTGGGTCTCCTCGGCGGGGAGAATTTTCCGATTTTCCGAAACCATGGGGACATATTCCGGCTCGGCGTCGGCCTCCTCCTCGTCAAAATCGGGGCCGATGCTGCCCTTGCCAGACATGGCAAAAAGAAGAACCATAACGAATATCCCGAAAAAGAGGTTGCAGTATCCCATTGAGGACGAATGACTGAGCAGCTCGGTGCGGCCGGTCAGCCCGAGGAAAATTCTCGGAACCGACGAAACCACCGAGAAAAAGGCGGCGCAAAGGCCGAAGGCAAAGAGCTTTCCCGTGCTCTTTTTAACGCCCACGCGGTAGTAAACATGGGCAAGGTAAAGCAGCGTCATCATAACCGAACACAGAGCGAAAATGTCGAGCACGTTTTCGGAAATGAGCGCCTTGCCGTTGAACTCGAGGGTATAGCGCACAAACAGACGAAAAATCGACCACACCGAAATAAAGGCATAAACAGCGGCCGAGGGGCCGTTTCCCCTGACGAAGCCTATTCCCTGAATAACAAAGCAAACCGCCGCAGCCGCGCCGAACAGGGCGAGAAGATAAATAATCGTCGTGTTCTCGGCCTTGCCGTAGAGGGTGATATAATCCAGCACGTCGCTCTTGATTTTAATGGCAATGTCGGCAAAAAGACCTATACCTGTCAGCACCGAAAAAATCCCGAGCAAAAGGCCGTTTTTTGGCGGGAGGTAAAGGGTCTTTCTGTCCTTTGCGAGGAAAGAAAAAACAAAGGCGAGCAGGGCGGCGACGGCGACAAAGGCCATGCTGATATACATGACGTCCCCCGCCGACAGCCAGACCTCCTTACCCGTTGCCGAGTCCTTGGAAAGCAGCAGCGTCAAAAAGCTGTCGCCCGAGGAGGCCGAGTAGAAAAATCCGTTTTGGGGGTCGATACATTTGAGCATTTCGACAATGCGGAGCACGGCCGCAACGGGAATAAGGGCGGCGAAAATCGAGACAAGGGTTCTTCTTTTCATCAAAAAGGCTCCTTTTATCTATCGTTTATGGGAATATACTTTTCTTTTTCATAAACTGCGCGGTAGGCGGGACGGATGATTTTTCCGCCCGAGATGAATTCCTCCACTCTGTGAGCCGACCAACCGGCAATACGGGCGACGGCAAAAAGCGGGGTGAACAAATCGTCGGAAACGCCGAGGGTGCGGTAGACAAGGCCGGAATAAAGGTCGACGTTGGCGCACATGGGCTTGTCGACGCCCTTTTCCTTAAGGAAAATGCCGGGGGTGAGCCGCTCGACGGCGCGGAGCAGGTCGAAATCCTCGCCGAAGCCCTTTTCGTGGGCAAGCTTGTCGGCGTTGTCGCGGAGAATGGTGGCGCGGGGGTCGGAAAGGGTGTAGATTGCGTGACCCATGCCGTAGATAAGCCCGCTCCTGTCCCCCGCCTCCTTGCGGATAAGCTTGGTCAAAAAGGCGGCTATCTCCTCGTCGTCCTTATAATCCTTGACGTTTTCCTTTATGTGGCTCAGCATCTCCATGGTCTTGATGTTGGCGCCGCCGTGGCGGGGACCCTTAAGCGAACCGATTGCGGCGGCAATGGCCGAATAGGTGTCGGTTCCCGAGCTTGACAGCACTCGGCAGGCAAAGGAGGAGTTGTTTCCGCCGCCGTGCTCGGCGTGGAGAATGAGGCAGGTGTCGAGCAGGCGTGCCTCCTCTGCGGTGAATTTTCTGTCGGCACGCATGGAGGACAGAATAAATTCGGAGGTGGAGTGAGACTTGTCGATGGGGTGGAAATACATGCTCTTGTGGTCATACTGACGTCTCTTGACCTGATAAGCATAGACCATAATGGTGGGGATTCGGGCGATGAGCTCGATGGACTGGCGTATTATGTTTGTTATGGAGGTGTTGTCGGGGTTCATGTCATAGGAATAAAGAGCCAGCACCGAGCGGGCAAGCTTGTTCATGACGTTGGGAGAGGGCGCCTTTATTATCATGTCCTCGGCAAAATATTCGGGCAGCTCTCTGCATTCGCCGAGGATTTCTCTGAATCCGTCAAGCTTTTCCCTTGTGGGCAGCTCGCCGAAAAGCAGCAGCCAGGCAACCTCCTCAAAGCCGAAATGGCCCGCGGCGGTGCAGCCCTCGATAATCTCGGCAACGTCGATTCCCCGATAGGTAAGCTTGCCCTTGTCGGGAATACGCGCCCCGTCGGAAAAATAATATCCGTGGACGTTGCATATGCGGGTCAGACCCGCCACAACGCCCGAGCCGTCGGCATTGCGAAGCCCTCTTTTGACGTCATAGGTCTTATAATCATCGGGGCTTATATAGTTATTTTTCTTATACTCTTCACATAAATTTGAAAGTGAGCGCATTGAGATTTTTGATTCATACTGAGGCATAGATGTCCTCCCTTTCAATTGTGTTTGTTTTTGAATATTTATTTTACTACAAAAGGACTTTCAAGTCAATAAGGAGAGTACATGAAAAAGGCATATTTAATATTTTTTGCGGTATTTTTCGCCCTTATCGGCCTTATTCCCTCCATAAACCTAAAGGGCAAGGGACAAAAGGGCGGCGGCTTATCGGGACTTTCGGGAGAGGCTTCCTTTTCGGTTCTCTGCCCCGACGGAAATGTAAAAATATTATCGGCAAAGGAATATTTATTCGGTGTGCTTTGCGCCGAAATGTCCCCCGAAAGCCCGGATGAGGCCTTAAAGGCACAGGCCGTCGCCGCCTTTTCCTTTGCGAAATATAAGGCTTCCGAGCGCAGGAAAAACCCGCCCGCCGACCTTTACGGCGCCGATTTATACGCCGATTCCTCCAAAGATCAGGGCTATATTCCAAAGGAGGAAGCCGTAAAAAAATGGGGTCAAAAGGCCGATGAATATACAAAAAAGCTAAACCGCGTTTTGGAGCAAACGGTTGGGGTATACCTTTCCTTTGAGGGCGAATGCGCCCTGACGCTCTATCACGGCATTTCGGCGGGGCGAACCGACTCGGCCGAAACGGTTTTCGGCACGGCTCTGCCCTATCTTGTGCCGGTGCAAAGCGCCTCCGACCTGCTCGAGCCCGACTACTGCACCGAAAGCACCGTCTCTTTTGAGGAATTTTTCAACCGTTTAAACGGCCTTTGCGGCGGTACCCTTGAATTTTCGGAGGATTTCTACGGCGGCAAGGACTGCTCCGACAGCGGAACGGTCAAAACCATGAACCTTTTTTCCCGTGACTTTTCGGGCAAGGAGATAAGAGAGGCCTTTAAGCTTCGGTCGGCAAATTTCGACATCGAGGTTGACGACGGCAAAACCGAGGTGAGATTTGTGGTTCGGGGCTACGGCCACCTTGTGGGCATGAGCCAGGCGGGGGCGGTGTCCATGGCAAAAAACGGCGCCGATTTCAAGGAAATTTTGCTTCACTATTACCCCGGCTGTCAAATTGTCGGTTGACAAAAGGGACGTTTTGCATTTTAATAAACATAGAAAATATCGGGAAGTGAAAAAATGGACGAAAAGGAAGCGGCGCTGCTTAAAAAGCGGCTTTGCGAGCTGGATAATCGGTCGCGGCAGGGCGGCTTTGCCCTCTATTCCGATTTTCTCGACCTCTACGGCCAGGATATTTTTTGGTCGCTGAAATTACGGGACGCGCATCTTTTGGGCGGATATGACGGGGCCGAGCGCAAGGTGGCCTGCTTTTGCGGGGACAGCCCTCCCCTTTGCTTTGTGAAAATCGCCCCCAAAAACAAAAAATTTGCGGCCGCCATGTCTCATCGGGACATTCTCGGTTCCCTTATGGGGCTGGGACTTCGGCGGGAAACGCTCGGGGACATTATCGTCGGCGAAAAGGACGGAACGGTCGTTTGCCTTAAAAAGGTGGCGGATTTTATCGTCGAAAACCTCACAAGTGTCGGAAGGACGTCGGTGGTCTGTTCCCTTTTTGACGGAGAAGATTTTACGTCGGAAAGAGAGCCGGAGCGGAAAACGGTTTTCACCTCCTCCCTTCGTGCCGACGCCGTTATCGCCGCCCTTTACAGGCTGTCGAGGAGCGAGGCGGCGGGGCTTATTGCGGCGCAAAAGGTTTTTGTTTCGGGGCGCATGGTGACCTCCCCTTCAAAGGAAATACCCATAAACGAGCCGATTTCGGTTCGGGGCTTCGGGCGGTTCAAGCTTATCGACCTTCAGAAAACAAAAAAGGACAGGCTGCGCTGCACGGCGGAAATGTAAAATTTTTTGGCAAAACAAAACAGGAGCGGACACGGGAAAGCCCGAAATCCACTCCTGTTTTTATTTTTGTCAGCCGCCGAAGTCCACGGCGCCAAGCTTCATCAAAATCGAAAGGAGAGCATATTCGTCAAAGGAGGAGGTCCACTCCTCATAATCTGTGGTATCTCCCTTTTCGGGAATTTCAAAGGGAGCGCCTTGGTCGTTTTCGATACCCTTTGCCGTGAATAAATCCATGCCCGCCACCGAAGCCGACATCTCGATTCCGTTGCCCTGAGCGGTGAGTTTGAAAGAAATGGTCTTAATAAGGCTTAAGGACGCACGGTCGACCGAACTGCCGAAAACCGAGGCAATGTCGGCCCCCGCAGAAAATGTCAGGCTGCCGTTAAAATCTCCGTCATTTACCGTAACATCCTCAAGGGCGATTGCCATAACTTCCTTGTTCTGTATATTCACAGAGAAGTTGCCGCTTGAACGACCGCCGTTTACCGTGCCGTTTCCGAGCAGCGCAAAAATTTGTTCGCCGTCCGAATAGCCGGCAAATTCATAGCCCCAGTTTGCTCCGTCGGAAAACGCCATGTATCTGACCGAGTCGCCGTCGGCGATGAACTCGGCTCCGCAGGCGTTTTTACCGTCGGCGGTATAGAGCTTAAAGGTGAATGCCTCGTCGTTTGACGGGTCGGAATCCTCAAGCTCGGCAATTGCCTTGTCAACGGCCGCGGCATAGTCGTCGTCGCTTGACACGATGTCAAAAAGCCTTGCTATTCTTTCGGCCTTGTCGTCGTTTTTGGCCTTTTCGAGGATTTTCACGGCTATGTCGGTTATTTCCTTTTCGGAAACGGCGGCGGTCAGAACGGTGCAATCCCTTGTCACGCTGCCCACCGAAACCGACTCATTATCCTTTTCAACGTCGCTCATTCCGTCGACAAAAATGCCGTAATAATCGGTCAAAAGCTTTTCCACCGCGTCGGGGTCGGTGAAAACCGCCAAAAGCTCCTGTTCGGAAATTTCGGCCTTGTTTACCGGATCCGAATCGGACGAGCTGTCGGGGTCGATCTCGAGAACCTTGCTTGAAAGCTCGGGAACCGAAACAAAGGTCTTTCCGCTATTTTTATCGGCAATAACGTCGGCCGAAAGCATCGAATTAACCCCGTCGGTGAGGGCGGCCTTGAAATGAATTCCGTCGTCGCTTTGCACGGTGTTTGCCCTTATGCTCAGGTTTTCGGGAAGGCTGTAGCCCGATGACGAAAGGAGAGAATAAAAGCCGTCGCCGGGAACGATTTCCATGTTGACCGCATTGGTGCCGTCGGAAACGGAGGTGAGCTGCTTCATGGCCGAAGTGAAGGAGGTTATATAATTCGTACCGATGCTTTTAAGCTGTTTTTTGGCCGAACCGCCGAAAAGGCCGGGAACCACAAAAACTCCGAGAGCAATGGCGACAGCGGCAACAATTGCGATTATCGCGGCGACAAGGCCCTTTTTGGATTTTTTGACCGGTGCGTCGGGAACAAATGCGTCGGCGGCGGCATATTCCATGCCGAGGGTGGAGTAGCCTGCGGCGGGCTGAGCCGTCGGCTGAACCTGCTGCGGGGCGGGCTGCTCGGGCTGAGTCTGTGTAACTGCCGGCTGCTCGGGCTGTGCATTAACATTCTGCTCGGCAGCATTATTTTCGGCAGCATTATTTTCTGCCGTCGGCTGCGCGGCGGGATTTACCTGCTCGGCAGCCTTGCTGTCGACCGTGTTATTTACGGCGGCATTATTTTCGGCGGCGGGCTGCTCTGCCGTCACATTTTTCCGCTCGGCAGGAGCCCCCACCGGGGTTCCGCACTTTTGGCAGAATTTACTTCCCTCATTTAGGGGATTTCCGCAATTTTTACAAAACATATCTTCCTCATTTCCGCGCCGACACATTTCGGCACCTTTTCTGATTTTAGTTTACAATTTATAAATTTTTTTGTCAAGAAATTTTTTCAAAAAAAGGACGGGCCCGAATCGAGCCCGTTAAAAGTCGGATTAAATTTTAAAGCCTTCAGGCATTTTCCTTATGTCTGCCGTATTTGAGAATGGGAGACAGGGGCTTATAGATGAAAAAGGCAATGAGAGAAACGATAAGTCCCTTGCAAATCGTAAAGGGCAGATTAAAAACGCAAAGAGCGGCGAAAATGCTGTCCACCGAGGGCAAAATTGCCTTATACATTCCGAGAATTGCCTCCTTGGCAAGACCAAGCTTGTAGTAGAGCGGATAAATCAGGAAATTGTTGAAGGGAACGCTCAAAATTCCCATGGCAAAGGCGGCCGAAACCGAGGAAATCACCGCGCCGCCGCGGGTTTTGTGATATTTATAAATCGTTCCGGCCGTGAATGCAAAAATCGCGCCCATAATGAAGTTGGCAAGCTCGCCCACGCCCGCCGTCTGGCTTGCGAAAAGGTGAAGCAGATTTTTAAGCAGGCAAACGAGCACACCGTAAAGAGGGCCGAATGCAAAGGAGCACACGAGAGCCGGAAGATCGGAAAAGTCGAATTTGATAAAGCTCGGCACAATGGGAATTGAAATTTCAAGATACATAAGCACCACCGAAATTGCCGAAAAAACGGCGGTGAAAACGAGATAGCGAACCTTAATGTTATTTTTTGTACTCAATTTTGACACTTCTTTCATAAAAATATGAGCCTTGCGCCATTAAAATCCCGACCGAGCGCAGGGGGAAAACTGCTCGGCACAAATTTTTGCCAAAGGGCAAGCGGCGCTTGAGTAACAAATATTAAAACGCAAAGAAAGGAAAAAAGGACTCCGCAAAATCTTACGGAGCCCTTTTAAAGGTTTTAATAAGTGTTTCTCTCATCCGGACTGTACCGTCGGCTTTGGAATCTCACCAAATCGGCTTTCGCTCACGGGCTTGTCGGCGCACTGCCGCATTACCGTCGGTGGGGAATTTCACCCCGCCCCGAAACATATTAAATTCAGAATAAAGAATTATTCGCAGATCTTGGTAACAACGCCCGAACCGACGGTGTGGCCGCCTTCACGGATAGCGAAGCGGAGGCCTTCCTCGATAGCGATAGGAGTGATGAGCTCAACATTGATCTCAACGTTATCTCCGGGCATGCACATTTCTACACCCTCGTCAAGAGTGATGGTACCGGTAACGTCGGTGGTGCGGAAATAGAACTGGGGACGATAGTTGGTGAAGAAGGGAGTGTGACGTCCGCCCTCTTCCTTGGACAGAACGTAAACCTGGCCGCGGAATTTGGTGTGGGGATGAATGGAATCGGGTTTGGCAAGAACCTGGCCGCGCTCGATCTCGTTGCGCTGTACGCCGCGGAGAAGAGCACCGATGTTATCACCGGCCATAGCCTCGTCAAGGGACTTACGGAACATTTCGAGACCGGTGCAAACGACCTTTCTCTTTTCCTCGGTAAGACCGACGATTTCAACTTCCTCGCCGACCTTGAGGGTGCCGCGCTCAACACGACCGGTGGCAACGGTACCACGGCCGGAGATGGTCATAACGTCCTCAACAGGCATAAGGAAGGGCTGATCGGCTTTACGGTCGGGAGTGGGGATGAACTCGTCAACAGCCTTCATGAGCTCAATGATGCACTGAGTCTCGGGGGCATTTGCGGGGTCGTCTCCGTTGTACTCGAGAGCCTTAAGAGCGGAACCGCGGATGATGGGGGTATCATCGCCGGGGAAGTCATACTCGTTGAGGGTCTCGCGGATCTCCATCTCTACGAGATCGAGAAGCTCGGGATCGTCAACCTGATCGCACTTGTTCATGAAAACAACGATCGACGGAACACCGACCTGACGGGCAAGAAGAAGATGCTCTCTGGTCTGAGCCATAGGACCGTCGGTAGCGGCGATAACAAGGATAGCGCCGTCCATCTGAGCAGCACCGGTGATCATGTTCTTGATATAGTCGGCATGGCCGGGGCAGTCAACGTGAGCATAGTGACGGTTAGCGGTCTGATACTCAACGTGAGCGGTGTTGATGGTGATTCCGCGCTCTCTCTCTTCGGGAGCCTTATCAATGTTTTCAAAGTCTACCTTCTCAGCAAGACCGAGTTTGGAAAGGGTCTTGGTGATAGCGGCGGTAAGGGTGGTCTTACCATGGTCAACGTGGCCGATGGTACCAATGTTTACGTGGGGTTTGGATCTGTCAAATTTTTCTTTTGCCATTGGGATTTCCTCCTTTTATTAAACGAACTGATGTTCAATTAGTTACAGCAACGCTGTTTTTAATTATTTTACCAACAATCGCGAAAAAATGCAAGTGGTTTTCAACAAAAAGTTGAAAATTCACGCCGACACTCAGTCGTCTTTCTTGGCGGAATTGCTGATGATTTGTTCCGCAATGCTCTTGGGAACTTCCTTATACTCGTCGGGCTCCATGCTGTACTGACCGCGGCCCTGGGTCTTGGAACGCATGGCGGTGGCATATCCGAACATTTCGGACAGCGGAACCTGAGCGTGGACCTCTGTGGTGCCGTTTTCGGTGTCGGTACCCATGATCATGCCGCGGCGGGCATTCAGGTCGCCGATGACGTCTCCCATATACTCGTCGGGGATAACAACGGTAACCTTCATGATGGGCTCCATAAATGCGGGGCTGGCCTTTTTGCAGGCGTCCTTAAATGCCATGGAACCGGCCATCTTAAAGGCCATTTCGGAAGAGTCGACCTCGTGATAAGATCCGTCGTAAAGAGTGACCTTAACGTCAACTACCGGATAGCCTGCAAGCACGCCGGACTGCATAGCGCCCTGGATACCTGCGTCGACTGCGGGGATATATTCCTTGGGAATAACACCGCCGGTGATGGCGTTGACAAATTCATAGCCCTTGCCGGGGTTGGGCTCGACCTTGATCTTAACGTGACCGTACTGGCCGTGACCGCCGCTCTGACGGGCGAATTTGGTGTCGGAATTGGCTTCCTGACGGATGGTTTCTTTATAAGCAACCTGGGGCTTACCTACGTTTGCCTCGACGTGGAACTCACGCATCATTCTGTCGACGATGATTTCAAGGTGAAGCTCACCCATGCCGGCGATGATGGTTTGTCCGGTCTCTTCGTCGGTGTAGCACTTAAAGGTAGGATCTTCTTCGGCAAGCTTCTGAAGAGCGATACCCATTTTCTCCTGACCTGCTTTGGTCTTGGGCTCGATTGCTACGCGGATAACCGGATCGGGGAATTCCATGGATTCGAGGATAACGGGATGATTCTGATTGCAGAGAGTATCGCCGGTGGTGGTGTTCTTGAGGCCTACGGCTGCGGCGATGTCGCCTGCATAGCACTCCTCAATATCCTGACGGTGATTACTGTGCATCTGAAGAATACGGCCGATACGCTCGCTGCCTCTCTTGCAGGAGTTGTAAACGGTCGAGCCTGCCTTAAGGGTTCCCGAATAGACGCGGAAGAAGCAGAGCTTGCCCACGAAGGGGTCGGCTGCGATCTTGAAGGCCAGAGCCGAGAAAGGCTCGGTATCCGAGCTGTGACGCTCGACTTCCTCGTCGGTGCGGGGGTCGACGCCCTTGATTGAGGGAACGTCGGTGGGGGCGGGCATAAAGTCAACAATAGCGTCGAGAAGCTTCTGAACGCCCTTGTTGCGGTAAGAAGTTCCGCACACAACGGGAACCATTTGGTTGGCGATTGTGGACTTGCGGATGCATTTCTTGATTTCGGGGATGGTGATTTCCTCACCGTTGAGATATTTCTCAAGCAGTTCCTCGTCCTGCTCGGCGACGTGCTCCATCATTTCCTCGTGATATTTCTGAGCAAGCTCCTTCATATCGTCGGGGATTTCGGTGACGTCAATATCGGTACCGAGATCGTTGGTGTAGATGTAGGCCTTCATTTCAACAAGGTCGATGAGACCCTTGAAATCGTCTTCGGCGCCGATGGGCAGCTGAATGGGCACTGCATTGCACTTAAGTCTCGTGTGCATCATGTCGAGAACATGATAGAAGTTGGCACCCATAATGTCCATCTTATTAACATAGACCATACGGGGAACCTTATATTTATCGGCCTGGCGCCATACGGTTTCCGACTGGGGCTCAACACCGCCCTTTGCGCAGAGAACCGTAACCGAACCGTCCAGCACGCGGAGCGAACGCTCAACTTCAGCGGTGAAGTCAACGTGGCCGGGGGTGTCGATGATGTTGATGCGGTACTTGTCCTTGGCATAGCTGGGTTTCCAGAAACAGGTGGTAGCAGCCGAGGTAATGGTTATACCTCTCTCCTGCTCCTGCTCCATCCAGTCCATGGTGGCGGCACCGTCATGAGTCTCACCGATCTTGTGGTTGATTCCGGTATAGTAAAGAATACGCTCTGTGGTGGTGGTTTTACCGGCGTCGATATGGGCCATAATGCCAATATTTCTGGTCATTTCAAGTGATACTTGTCTTGGCATAATTTTCCTCCCTGCTCGACTTCGAGCAAAATAAAAATACAATTATCAAGCAAAAACCGCTTGAAACGAAACTACCAGCGGTAGTGTGCAAAAGCCTTGTTGGCTTCGGCCATCTTGTGAGTGTCTTCGCGCTTTTTGGCTGCTCCGCCGGTGCCGTTTAAAGCATCGAGAATTTCGCCTGCAAGACGCTCCTTCATGGTCTTTTCCGAACGGGTGCGGGAATAGGTTGTGATCCAGCGCAGTCCTAAGGTCTGACGTCTCTCGGGACGAACCTCCATAGGAACCTGATAGGTGGCGCCGCCTACACGGCGAGCCTTAACCTCCAGCTGGGGCATAACGTTCTCCATAGCCTCTTCGAAAACCTCAATGGGTTCTTTTCCGGTCTTTTCCTTAACAATATCAAATGCACCGTAAACGATTTTCTGGGCAACGCCCTTCTTGCCGTCGTACATGATATTGTTGATAAGACGGGTAACAAGTTTGGAATTGTAAAGCGGATCGGGCAATACGTCACGCTTTGCGATTTGGCCTCTTCTTGGCACTTCGCTTCCCTCCTTCACATAATGATATCATAGGTACTCGAGTGACAAAATCCCGTGGCACCAAGCAGAAGCGAATATATATAAACGCATCTGCGACGCAAAAAGCGTCGGCCTGCAAGAAGATTTCGTCTTAAAAAATTTCCGAATTATTTCTTCGGACGCTTTGCACCGTATTTGGAACGGGCCTGCATTCTTCCGTTAACGCCCTGGGCATCGAGAGTACCGCGGACGATATGGTAACGAACACCGGGGAGGTCCTTAACACGGCCGCCGCGGATGAGCACGACGCTGTGCTCCTGAAGATTGTGACCGACGCCGGGAATGTAGGTCGAAACCTCGATTCCGTTGGAAAGGCGCACACGGGCAATTTTACGGAGTGCAGAGTTCGGCTTCTTGGGGGTAGTGGTCTTAACTGCGGTGCAAACGCCGCGCTTTTGGGGGGAATTCGTGTCGGTCATGATCTGACGCTTGGAATTGAAGCCCTTAAGAAGCGCAGGGGTCTTGGACTTTTTGTTAACGGTCTCTCTACCCTTACGGACGAGCTGATTAAAAGTTGGCATATCATTTCTCCTTTCTTCAAAGCTGAGCTGTTTTTCGGGATTTTCACGGCAAAAACACTTTGCCACAGAAACCCACCATACAACAAATACCGAGTTTATCATAAAACTCGGCATTTGTCAATAGCTTTGGATTAAATTTTAACTTTAATCGGCTTTTTTCCGATTATTCGTCCTGATATTTTTCGGCTTCAAGCTCCTCGGCCTCGATCTGAGCGGCAAAGGCGTCGCCTATGGTTGCGTGAAGGCCGTCGCCCTCTTCGTCCACATAAGCGCCTCTCATGCCGGTACCCGAAGGAACGAGGTTACCGATGATGACGTTCTCCTTAAGTCCCTCCAGCGGGTCGATCTTGCCCTTGATGGCGGCGTCGGTCAGCACCTTGGCGGTCTCCTGGAAGGAGGCGGCGGACAGGAAGGAGTCGGAAGCCAGAGCGGCCTTGCAGATACCAAGAAGTACCGGGTCATACTGAGCCTCGCGCAGCGGTTCGCCGAAGGCGTTCTTCTCGCCTCTTTCGTTGCGCTCTCTGATTTCATCGTTGGCGATGTAGACCTTGTTGCGCTCGGTGAGCACACCGGCAAGAAGTCCGGTGTCGCCCGCGTCGGTGACCCGCAGCTTCTTCATCATCTGACGGACGATGACCTCGATGTGCTTGTCGTTGATGTCAACGCCCTGGAGACGGTAGACGCTCTGAACCTGAGCTATGATGTAGTCCTGAACGGCCTCGACGCCGTTGACGGCGAGCACGTCGTGGGGGTTGAGCACACCCTCGGTTATGGGTGTTCCCTTTTCGATGAAATCGCCCTCATTGACGATTATGCGATAGCCGTAGGGAATTGTATATTTGCGCTCGTCGGCGGACTTTTCGTCGGTGACGACCACCTCGCGGTTGCGCTTGACGTCCTCAATGCGGACGCGGCCGGCGATTTCGCTGATGATACCGGTGCGCTTGGGCTTTCTCGCCTCGAAAAGCTCTTCAACACGGGGAAGACCCTGGGTGATGTCCTCGGCGCTGGCAATACCGCCGGTGTGGAAGGTACGCATGGTGAGCTGGGTACCGGGCTCGCCTATCGACTGGGCGGCGACGATACCGACGGCCTCACCGGTGGAAACCTGCTTGCCGTTGGCAAGGTTGGCGCCGTAGCACTTTTTGCAGACGCCGTGTTTGGCGCGGCAGTTGAGCACCGAACGGATCTTGACCCTTTCGATTCCGGCCTTGACGATTCTGTCGGCGTCCTCGTCGGTCATCATGTGCTGATTGTCCATAAGGAGGTTGCCGTCCTTGTCGTAGAGATCCTCGATGAGGTATCTGCCCACAAGGCGCTCGGACAGCGGCTCGATAACGTGCTTGCCTTCCTTGATGTCATAGACCTCGATACCGACCTTGGAGCCGCAGTCGTCCTCACGGATGATAACATCCTGAGAAACGTCGACCAGACGACGGGTCAGATAACCCGAGTCGGCGGTACGAAGGGCGGTGTCGGCAAGTCCCTTACGGGCGCCGCGGGAGGAAATGAAGTATTCGAGAATGTTAAGACCCTCGCGGTAGTTTGCACGGATAGGAGTTTCGATCGTACGTCCCGAGGTGTTGGCGATAAGTCCGCGCATACCGGCAAGCTGACGAATCTGGTTCATGGAGCCTCGGGCTCCCGAATCGGCCATCATGTAGATGGGGTTGTATTCGTCAAGATTGTCCTTAAGGGCGGTCATAACGTCGTTGGTGGTCTTATCCCAAATTTCGATGACAAGGCGGTGACGCTCGTCGTCGCTTATGAGACCTCTCTTAAAGTCCTTGGAGATTTTGTCGATGTTTTCCTCGGCATCGGCAATGAGCTGCTTCTTGGCGGGAGGAATAAGTGCATCGCAGACGGCGACGGTTATGGAACCGATGGTGGAATAATGATAACCGGTGGCCTTGATTTTATCGAGCACCTCGGAGGTGACGGTGGTGCCGTGAACCTTGATGCAGCGGTCGATGATCTTGCCGAGCATACCCTTGCTTATCTTCTTGGCGACGGGATTGCCCTGTTCGTCGAAGGAAAAGCTGATTTCAAGGTCAAGCTCGTGACCCTCGACGGTTCTGTCCACAAAACCGAGGTCCTGAGGAATGGAATCGTTGAAGATTATATAGCCGACGGTGGTGTCCACAAGGCGGGAAATGCTCTCGCCCTCGGCGTTTTTGCCGAAATAGCGCACCTTAATGGGAGCGTGCAGCTCGATTGCGCCGTCGTCATAGGCCATCATGGCCTCGTTTCTGTCGCGGAATACCTTGCCGGTACCCTTTTCCTCGGGCTTGACAAGAGTCAGATAGTAGGAGCCGAGAACCATGTCCTGGGTGGGCACGCAGACCGGCTTTCCGTCGGAGGGCTTGAGCAGGTTGTTGGCGGCGAGCATGAGCAGTCTTGCCTCGGCCTGAGCCTCTGCCGAAAGGGGAACGTGAACGGCCATCTGGTCGCCGTCGAAGTCGGCGTTGTAAGCGGTGCAGACCAGGGGGTGGAGCTTAAGCGCGCGGCCTTCCACAAGCACCGGTTCAAATGCCTGAATACCGAGACGGTGAAGCGTCGGGGCGCGGTTGAGCAGCACGGGGTGTTCCTTGATAACGGTTTCGAGAGCGTCCCAGACCTCGTCCTTTGCGCGCTCGATCATCTTTCTTGCCTGCTTAATGTTGGTTGTGGCGCCGATTTCCACAAGTCTCTTCATGACAAAGGGCTTGAACAGCTCGAGAGCCATCTCTTTGGGCAGGCCGCACTGATACATTTTAAGCTCAGGACCGACGACGATAACCGAACGGCCGGAATAGTCGACGCGTTTACCGAGCAGGTTCTGACGGAAACGTCCCTGCTTACCCTTAAGCATATCGGAAAGGGATTTAAGAGGACGGTTGTTGGGTCCGGTGACCGGGCGGCCTCTTCTGCCGTTTTCGATGAGGGCGTCGACGGCCTCCTGGAGCATTCTCTTTTCGTTTCGAACGATTATGTCGGGAGCGTTGAGCTCGAGAAGTCTTTTAAGACGGTTGTTGCGGTTGATAACGCGGCGGTAGAGGTCGTTCAAATCCGAGGTGGCGAAACGGCCGCCGTCCAGCTGAACCATGGGGCGAAGATCGGGGGGAATGACCGGCACAACGTCAAGAATCATCCACTCGGGGCGGTTGCCCGACAGGCGGAAGGACTCGACAACGTCAAGGCGCTTTAACACCTTTACCCTCTTTTGGCCGGTGGCGGTTTCCATTTCCTTGTGTATCTCGGCCGAAAGCTGGTCAAGGTCGATTTCGCAGAGCAGCTTTTTAATGGCCTCTGCGCCCATCATGGCCTCGAAATCGTCCTCGTATTTTTCCTTCATGTCCTGATACTGCTTTTCGTTCAAAAGCTGTTTCTTGACAAGGGGGGTGTTGCCGGGGTCGGTAACGATGTACTGGGAGAAATAAAGCACGTTTTCAAGGAGCTTTGGGGAAATGTCGAGCATAAGGCCGATACGGGAGGGAATTCCCTTGAAATACCAAATGTGGGACACGGGAGCGGCAAGCTCGATTGAGCCCATTCTCTCGCGGCGAACCTTTGCGCGGGTTATTTCAACGCCGCACTTGTCGCATATTCTGCCCTTATAGCGGATTCTTTTATACTTTCCGCAATGGCATTCCCAGTCCTTGGTGGGTCCGAAAATCCTTTCGCAGAAAAGACCGTCGGTTTCGGGCTTTAAGGAGCGATAGTTTATGGTTTCGGGCTTGGTGACCTCGCCGTAGGACCAGCTTCTGATCTGTTCGGGCGAAGCAAGACCGATTTTTATGGATTCGAATTCGAGTTCCTTTTGAGGTTCTGTCATCATAAATTTTCCTCCTTACATTTCTTCGTTTTCGGACGATTCGCCATCGTCGAAAAGCATGGTGTCGTCGTCGGCTCTGTCCTCGATAACATTGCCCTCGTCGTCCTCAAGGGTATAGCCCTCAAAGCCGTCGGCAACATGGTCCATTTCAAGAGTCTCGCCGTCGTCGGCGGGTTTTTTGACCGGAATGTCGTCGTCGTCGAAGTTCTGTTTAAGGTCGACGGCCTCGCCGTTCTGATCGAGAACCTCCACGTCAAGACCCAGCGACTGGAGCTCCTTCATCATAACCTTGAAGGATTCGGGGATACCGGGCTTCGGTACATTCTGACCCTTGACAATGGCCTCATAGGTCTTTACGCGGCCGTTAAGGTCGTCCGACTTGATGGTGAGGATTTCCTGAAGGGTATAGGCGGCGCCGTAGGCTTCCAGCGCCCAAACCTCCATTTCACCGAAACGCTGTCCGCCGAACTGAGCCTTACCTCCGAGAGGCTGCTGAGTAACGAGGGAGTAGGGGCCGGTGGAACGGGCGTGAATTTTATATTCAACAAGATGTTGAAGCTTTAAGAAGTACATAATTCCGACGGTTACGCGGTTGTCGAACTTTCTTCCGGTGCGGCCGTCGTAGAGCTCGGTTTTGCCGTCCTCGGCAAGACCCGCCTCCTTAAGAGCCTCGCGGATGTCCTCCTCGTGAGCGCCGTCGAAAACGGGGGTGCAGACCTTCCAGCCGAGGGCTCTTGCGGCATAGCCGAGATGCACCTCAAGCACCTGTCCGATGTTCATTCGGGAAGGAACGCCGAGGGGATTGAGCACGATGTCGAGGGGGGTGCCGTCGGGCAGGAAGGGCATATCCTCGACGGGGAGAATTCTCGAAACAACGCCCTTGTTTCCGTGGCGGCCGGCCATTTTGTCTCCCACCGAGATTTTTCTCTTTTGGGCGATATAGCAGCGGACGACCATGTTAACTCCGGGGTTGAGCTCGGAGGAATTGTGGCGGTCGAAAACCTTGACGTCGACAATGGTGCCGTATTCGCCGTGGGGAACGCGCAGCGAGGTGTCTCTGACCTCTCTTGCCTTTTCGCCGAAAATGGCGCGCAGCAGCCGCTCCTCGGCGGTCATTTCGGTCTCGCCCTTGGGGGTGACCTTACCCACAAGAATGTCGCCGGCGCGAACCTCGGCGCCGATGCGGATGATTCCGCGCTCGTCAAGGTCCTTAAGGGCGTCCTCGCCCACGTTCGGGATGTCTCTTGTTATCTCTTCGGCTCCGAGCTTTGTGTCTCTGGCCTCGAGCTCGTATTCTTCAATATGAATTGAGGTGAAAACGTCGTCTCTGACGACCTTTTCGTTTATAAGCACGGCGTCCTCATAGTTATAGCCCTCCCAGGTCATAAAGCCGATGAGAGCGTTCTTTCCGAGGGCAACCTCGCCGTTGCTTGTGGCGGGGCCGTCGGCGATAACGTCGTGGGGCTCAACGTGCTGACCCTCCGACACCACGGGACGCTGGTTTATGCAGGTGCCCTGGTTCGAACGGAGGAATTTGATGATTTCGTATTTGTCGACCTCGCCCGACTCGGTGGTGACCTCCACGCTGTCGGCGTCGACCTTGGTGACGGTTCCGGCGCGTTCGCAAAGCACGCAAACGCCCGAGTCGACCGCAGCCTTATATTCCATACCGGTTCCGACAATGGGGGAATCGGTCTTGAGCAGCGGAACGGCCTGACGCTGCATGTTGGCGCCCATGAGGGCACGGTTGGCGTCGTCGTTCTCGAGGAAGGGGATCATGGAGGTGGCCACCGAAATAACCATCTTAGGCGAAACGTCCATGAAATCGGCCATTTCTCTTTCCACTTCTATAAACTCGTCTCTGCGGCGGGCCGAAACCTTGGCTCTGGCGAAACGTCCCTGCTCGTCGAGGGGCTCGTTGGCCTGGGCCACGACGTAATCGTCCTCAACGTCGGCGGTCATGTAAACCACCTCGTCAAGCACCACGCCGGTTTCTTTATCCACGCGGCGGTAGGGCGCCTCAACAAAGCCGTATTCGTTAATTCTCGCAAAGGTGGCGAGGTAGGAAATAAGTCCGATGTTGGGTCCTTCGGGCGTCTCTATAGGACACATGCGGCCGTAGTGGGTATAGTGAACGTCACGAACCTCGAATCCGGCGCGGTCACGGGAAAGTCCTCCGGGGCCGAGAGCCGACAGACGGCGCTTGTGGGTGAGCTCGGCGAGGGGGTTGGTCTGATCCATGAACTGGGACAGCGGCGAAGAGCCGAAGAACTCGCGTATGGCGGCCACAACGGGACGGATATTGATAAGGCTTATGGGGGTGACGGCCTCGGCGTCCTGAGCCTGAACGCCCATTTTCTCGCGAACCACGCGCTCCATACGGGTGATACCGATACGGAACTGATTTTGCAGCAGCTCGCCTACCGAACGGATTCGGCGGTTGCCGAGATGGTCGATGTCGTCGACGCTGCCCACGTCATAGGTCAGCCCGAGAATGTAGCTGACGGTGGCAAAAATGTCGTCGAGGGTGATGTGCTTGGGGATGAGCTTATCCTTGTTTGCGCGAAGAGCGGCCTTAAGCTCCTCCTCGTCGTCATAAGCCTCTAAAAGCTTTACAAGCTCGTCAAAGCAGACGCGCTCGTTGATTCCGCACTCGGCCTCGGCGTCGAAATTAACATAGTCCTTTATGTCGACGGTATGGTTGGCAATGACCTTGTGCTCGCTCTTGCCTTCCTCGGTCTCGACCTCGATGTATGCTTCCTTAACGCCCTTTTTGTCGAACAGCTCGGCAAGCTCGCGGGAAACGGTAACGCCGGGTTCCGCAAGCAGCTCGCCGGTCAGCGGGTCGGCCACGGGTCTTGTCAGCGTGCGGCCGAGCACACGTCCCACAATGTTGAGCTTTTTGTTGTATTTAAAGCGTCCGACTCTCGAGAGGTCGTATCTCTGGGGGTCAAAGAAAAGATTATTGATATGAGTGGTGGCGCCGTCGACGGTAAAGGGCTCGCCGGGGCGCAGCTTTTTGTAAACCTCGAGGAGAGCCTCCTCGCTGTTTTTGGTAACGTCCTTTTCGATGGTTGCAAGAAGGCGCTCACTTTCGCCGAAATATTCCTTTATCTCCTCGTCCTTGCCGATTCCGAGGGCGCGGATGAAGGTGGTCAGCGGCAGCTTGCGGTTTTTGTCTATGCGGACATAGATGATCTCGTTCTGGTCGGTCTCATATTCGAGCCATGCGCCGCGGATAGGGATGATTGTGGCGCTGAAAAGCTTGCGGCCGGATTTGTCCACCGCAACGTCAAAATATGCGCCTGGGGAACGGACGAGCTGGGAAACAATGACGCGCTCGGCGCCGTTTATGACAAAGGTGCCCGAGGGGGTCATGAGGGGGAAGTCTCCCATAAAGACTTCGCTTTCCTTGATTTCACCGGTTTCTTTGTTGAGCAGGCGCGCGGTAACACGCAGGGGCGCCGCATAGGTCGCGTCGCGCTCCTTACACTCTAAAATAGTGTATTTGGGCTGCTCGTCAAAGCGGTATCCGAGGAAGGTCAGCTCGAGATTGTTGCTGTAATCCCGAATGGGCTGCATCTCGTCGAAGACCTCTTTAAGCCCCTGCTCCACAAACCATCTGTAGGAGCTCTTCTGAACCTCGATAAGGTTTGGCATTTCAAGGACCTCGTTGATCTTTGAAAAGCTGTAACGTTCGTTGGTTCCGAGTCTTACCTTCTTAACATTTACCATCGACTTTACCACTCCGTTTTATTAGGATTTTGAAAAACATCCGTCAGCCGCACCCCTTTTCCGAAAAGGACGGCCGAAAAAATCGGCTACCCCGCGTCTTTTCCGCCTCGGAGCAAAGGTGCAAACTAACCTATATTAGTACAAAGTAGCATTTTAACTCAAGTGGGGTCAAATGTCAAGAGATTTTTAAAAATTTGTTTACAAACGGCTTTTTTGAGCAAAATCGGGGCTTGCAAAGAACAAAAAGAAACACTCGGCACGGTTGTCTGTTTTTACTCAGGCTTTCGAATATAATCTCCGAATCTCCTTTTAAGATATTCATCCAGGTCATAACACGGTTCGTGTTCTTCGATTTCGCTCTCGGGCACGTCCTCAAACCTTCGGTCGAGAAGGAAATTGGCGGGCGAAGGTATATATCTTCCCCCCTCCTTCTGCCAGTTTTCGCTTTTTTTGAAATGCCGAACGCTCTGCATTATTTTTTCGAAGGTATCCCCGTCGGGGGCGAGAAACTCAAAGGCCTTTCTTGCCCTGACAACATTCTGTTTTTTCGGATACTCTCTCCAAAACTCCTCAAACCGTCCGCCGCCCGAATTTTTCTGCGGCTCTTTTTCATTATCATTGTCTGTGTCATTGTCATTAACATTATCATTATCTTTATCATTATCATTATCGGCTTTTTTGGGTTTTTCGAAAAAGCCCTCGCTTTTTTCGCTTTCTCCCGGTTTTTCGGATTTTTTGTTTTCTTCCCCCCGCCCGCTCTTTTTGGGACGTCCGCCCTTTTTGCCGTTTTCGGCATTTTTGGCGGCCACCGCCTCATATTTTTCGGCGTCCCGCTTGATTTGGCTTTTCATGAAGGAAAAGCACATGGCGGTGACGTCGTCGAGCTCGTCCGAGAGGTCCTCTCCCCTTATCCCGTAGGCCATGACGGCCGAAAACAGCTTTCCCCTTTGCTCGTCGGAGAGCCGCATACAATTTTGCTCCCAATCGGCATAAATTAAAAATGATTTTTTAAGCTTCATAAATTCGCCTCCTAAAAAGGGGTCCGAAAACAAAGAAAGGTTGCACTTTTGAATGCAACCTTTTTAAAAATTTTTTATTTTATTTGTTGAACACAACGCTGTAAACGGCCGCGACGACAAGAGCCGGAAGAAAATTCCCCACCTTTATCTTTTTGCCGAACACGAGATTTATGCCCACGCAGAATATAAGAGCCGAGCCCACAAAGGAAATGTCGCTTATGACGCTTTGGGGCACAAAGGAGCCGAAAAAGGCCGCCGCAGCGGTTATCAGCCCCTCATAAACAAGAATGGCCGCCGCCGAAAAAATCGTTCCGATACCGTAGGAGGAGGCAAAAACGAGGGAGATGATAAAGTCGAGCACCGACTTTGAAACAAGGGTGGTGCAGTTTCCCGTTGTGCCGTCCTCAATGGCGCCCACAACGGCCATGGCTCCCACGCACACCACAAGGGACAGCCCCACAAAGCCTTCCACAAAGCCGCCGTCGCCCTGCGCTCCCACCGCCGACTTGATTTTCTCGCCGAGGCAGTCCATTCGCCGCTCAATTCCGCAAAGCTGACCGAGCAGCCCACCGAGCACGAGGCTTATGATGAGCAGCATACCGCCCGCCGTTTCAAAGCCCTTTTCCGACGGAACAAGCATTGAGGCAAAGGCCCCGCCCGCGCCGATAAACATTGTTGCCACTCCGCAGGCCGACATGAGAATGTTCTGAACCTGCTCGCTTATTCCTTTTTTAAAGAGCATACCCAAAAGGCAGCCGACGGCCACCGCCGCGGTGTTTATAAGGGTGCCGAGCCCTATCATAAAATCACTTCCGTTCGACAAAATATTCTAAATGACTCAGGGGAAATTGTCAACGCGAATTTTTCGGAAATTTTAAACCATAAACTTTTATTCAACGAAAAAAGGCACGGCCAAACGCCATGCCTTAAAATCGTCGTATTTAAGCCTTCACAACCGAAACCTTGACCGTTCCGGTGAGGTCGGGCAGCTTGCGTCCCGAAAGCTTTATCTTTTCCATTTTCCCGGGAAGAACCCTTTCGCGGTATTCGGAGGCAAGCTCGGTGTCGTTTGATTCCACCGTTATCCTGACCTTTTCCATGGGCTTTTTGACACGGAAAAGCATGATCATGTCCCGTCCGAGGTCGACGCAGATTCGGTGAGGAATTATATATGACACGTTCTCGCCCCTTTCGGTGGAGACGAAATTTTCCCCGAAGGTGGGATTTTTGAGATATTCGGCGGCCGAACGCCCGGCAAGCTCGGATTCGTTTGACACAAAATCCACAAGGTCGTGAACGTGAAGCACGTTGCCGCAGGCGAAAATGCCCTCCACAAGGGTCTGGCGGAACTGGTCGACGATGGGTCCCTTGGTGACGGGGCTTATGGGAATTCCCGCAAGCTCGGTCAGCTCGTTTTCGGGGATAAGACCCACCGAAAGCAGCAGGGTGTCGCACTCATAGAATTTTTCGGTTCCGGGGACGGGGCGTCTTGCTTTGTCAACCTCGGCGACGGTGACCCCCTCCACCCTGTTTTTGCCGTGAATTTCGGTGACGGTGTGGGAAAGCAGAAGCGGAATGTTGTTGGCAACAAGGCATTCGTCCATATTTTTCTTGGTGCCGTTTGAATATGGCATAAGCTCGCAGACGGCAAGCACGTCGGCGCCGGTTCTCTTAAGACGGTCGGCCATAATAAGACCTATATCCCCAGAGCCGAGCACAAAAACCTTTTTGCCGAGGGTATAGCCCTCGCAGTTTACAAGCTTTTGGGCGATACCCGCCGTGTAAACTCCCGCAGGGCGGCTGCCGGGTATGGCAACGGCTCCCCTGCTGCGCTCGCGGCAGCCCATGGCGAGAATTATGGCTCCCGCCTTTATTGTGAAAAAGCCGTTTTGATTTTGATAGGTGACCTCCCGCTCCTTTGTTATGGAGGTGACCATGGACGAGCTGTATATTTTAATTCCCAGCTCCTCAAGCTTTTGCTCGAAAACGGCGGCGTATTCGGGGCCTGACATTTCCTTTCCGAACCGCTCGAAGCCGAAGCCGGTGTGGACGCACTGAAGCAGTATTCCGCCGGGTCTGACCTCGCGGTCTATCATGACGATGTCGCTGACTCCCGCGTCGTAGGCGGCGGCCGCGGCGGCCATTCCCGCAGGGCCGGTTCCGATTATGACAAGATCGTGCTTTTCCATTATTTCACCGTCCGTTCCATAAGAATTTCCGAGCCCTTGCCCTTTTTGGTGACCTGTTCCATGGGGGTCTCGTTGACCGCCGCGATGAGGTGCATGACGTGGGGAGTGCAAAAGCCTCCCTGACATCTGCCCATACCCGATCTTGTGCGGCGCTTGACCCCGTCCATGTCGAGGGCGGGCGGATTGCGCTTTAATGCGTCGATTATCTCCCCTTCGCTTATAAGCTCGCAGCGGCAGACAATGTGGCCGTAGGAGGGGTGTTCCCTTATATAGTCGTTTTTGTCCTTCGGCGACATTTTGCGGAAGGCGTGAATGTCGGGTCTGGTGGGGTCGAAATCCCGCCGCTCTCTGAATTCGATGGGCATGGTTTTGAGGATTTCCACCACATATTCGGCAATGGCGGGCGCCGAGGTAAGGCCGGGAGAGTCTATACCGGCGCAATGAATGAGGTTTTTGACCTTATTTGAGGGTCTTATTATGAAATCTCCGCCGGGCACCGAGGCGCGCACCCCGGCAAAGGCGGTTATGGTCTTGGAAAAGTCAACCGACGGCAGCGTGGTTTTGGCGCTCTTTCTCACCTTGTCAAGCCCCTCGGCGGTGGTTTCGGTGCTTTCGCAGGTCTCCACCCTGCTTGCGGTGGGGCCGGTGAGCAGATTGCCGTCGACGGTGGGGGTGACGAGAATGCCCTTGCCGTTTTCGTCGGGCATACGGAAAATGGTGTGCCTTGCCTTTTGTCCCTCCGACTTGTCAAGCAGCAGGTATTCCCCCGCTCGCGGAATGACGCCGAAGATGTCGTCCCCCGAAAGCCTTGCGATTTCGTCCACGCCGCCTCCGGCGCAGTTTATGAGATATTTACAGTCCATCTGCTGACCGTTTTTTGCCTTGACGGTGAAATACTCGCCGCGGATTATTTCACACACGTCGAAATTGCGCTTGAAGGTGACGCCGTTGTCCATGGCGTTGCCCACGGCGGCAATGGCAAGCTCATAGGGGGAAATTATGGCGGCGCGGCGGCAGAGCATGGCCGCAACCACATTTTCCGACAAAAAGGGCTCGATACGTCTTGCGTCGCTGCCGGTCAGTATTTCAAGACCGGGCACGCCGTTTTCCCGCCCTCTGAGCACAAGCTCGGAAAGGCCGCTTTTTTCCTTTTCGGAAAAGGCAGTCACCATGGAGCCGTTTTCTATATAAGGAACGTTAAGCTCCTTCGCCGCCTTTTCCATAAGACCGATGCCGCGCGCGTTGAGCGAGGCCTTAAGGGTGCCGGGAATGGGGTCGAAGGCGCCGTGAATTATGGCGCTGTTGGCCTTTGTGGCTCCGCAGGCAACGTCGTTTCCCTTTTCGACTATGCAGATTTTAAGCTCATATCTGGCAAGCTCGCGGGCGATGAGGCTTCCCACCGCTCCGGCGCCGATTATACCTATGTCAAAAAGCATATTTTATCTCCGTTTTTCGGGTCTCCCCGTTTTTTAAACTATTATATCTCAATTATATATCAAAAGAGCCGAAAGTCAAGAAAAGACTTTCGGCAAAGGCATTTGAAAAAAGCTGTCAGCGGGCAGCGGAGGTTTTCGGCTTCGAAAGCGCCGACACAAAAAGGCCGAGCAAAAGTCCCGCGGCCGACGGCAAAATCCAGCCCATTCCCACGCCGTAGAGCGGCAGCACCCTTCCGATTGCCGAGACCGTTCCCGACAGCGCCTCAATACCGCTCACGCGGATAAGGTCGCAAAGGGCGGCGGCACCCGTGAACAGCATGGTCGTGACAAAGACGCACTGACGATTTTTAAAAAATTTTCCGAAAAGATTGAGCAGCACAAGCACGATGGCGAGAGGATAGAGTAAATAGAGCACCGGCGCCGAAAAGCTTATGATATTCGAAAGGCCGATGTTGGAAACGGCAAAGGAAAAAACCGAAAATCCCACGGCATAGGTCTTATATTTCGGCCCCTTCGGGAACATTTCAACAAAGGTCTCCGAGCATGAGGTCACAAGCCCCACGGCAGTCTTAAGGCAGCAGAAGGTGACCGTCAGGGCGAGAATGACAAGCCCCGCCCTGCCGAAATAGTGCTCGGCGATAACCGAAAAGGCGTCGCCTCCGGTGAAGTCGGGATTTGAAAGGCGGTCTGCGTAAAGGCTGTAGCACTCGGTTCCCGCAAGGGCGATGACGGCGTATATAACCGCCATGAAGGTCATGCTGAATACGCCGGATTTCACCGTACTTTTGGCAATGTCCGAGGGGTTTTCGACCCCATAGCCCCTTATGACGTTTATGACGATAATCCCGAAGGCAAGAGAGGCCAGCACGTCGAGGGTGTCATAGCCCTGCAAAAAACCCGAAAAAACGGTGCCGCGTGCATAGTCCTCCGAAACCGGCACCTGCGAGACGCCGTTTGCGGGGCGAAGCAGCACGGCGAAAACAAGCACCGAAAGCAGCAAAAGGAAAATAGGATTGAGCCATTTTCCCACCGTATCGGTGATTTTTGACGGCCGCAGCGAAAAAATCAGCACCGCAGCAAAAAAGAGCAGCGTGAAAATCAGTTGAAAAAGAGCCCTGTGCTCACCCGAAAGGGGCGCAAAGCCCACCGCAAAGGAGGTGGCTCCGCAGCGGGGAATGGCAAAAAGCGGCCCTATGGTCAGATAAAGGGCGCAGGTGAAAAAATAGGCAAAGCCCTTTGACACCCTTCCCGCCATGTCGAGAAGTCCCTCGCTTTTGGAAATTCCCATGGATATTATGCCGAGCAGCGGAAAGCCCACCGCCGAAACAAGCATTCCCAAAAGTGCGAGCGGCATATCCTTTCCCGCCTTTGCGCCGAGAATGAGCGGGAAAATAAGGTTGCCCGCCCCGAAAAACATACCGAAAAGCATGGACGAAATCAGGGTATAGTCCTTACCCGAAATTTTTTCTTTCATTTTTTCTCCTCCGAAACCGCCGCAAAGGTTTCGCGGCCATTTTTGCCATTATAACACAAAGGAATATAAATTTAAAGAGCAATTTGCAAATTGAGAAAAATATTTGCTTTTTTCGTTCCGCCTTGCCGCTTGCGAGACTTGTAAAATCCCATTTTCGGTATATAATAAATGCTATAATGGGTATATGAAACAGATCTTGAATATCAAGCCTCCCTTGTGTAAAGGGAGCCTATGTTACGCAAAAACTTTTTTTATTTTCCACAAGGGAGCCGGCACCGAGCATGTAAATTACGGTTAAAGGAGGAACAGCATGGAACGCTCTTACATTTGTATTGACCTTAAATCCTTTTATGCCTCGGTGGAGTGCGTCGAACGGGGGCTCGACCCCATGACGACCAATCTCGTTGTCGCCGACCCCGAGCGGTCGGACAAGACCGTCTGCCTTGCCATAACCCCCGCCATGAAGGCCTTGGGAATACGCAATCGGTGCAGGGTTTTCGAAATTCCGAAAAACGTCGAATACATCATGGCTCCCCCGCGAATGAAGCGGTATATCGAATATTCGGCCGACATCTACGGCATTTATCTTGAATTTTTCTGCAAGGACGACATTTTTGTATATTCGGTGGACGAGGTTTTCATCGACGTTTCGCCCTATCTCAAAAAATATAAAATGACGGCAAAGCAGCTCGCCGTCACCGTTTGCGAGGAGGTTTTCGGGCGGACGGGCATACGGGCGACCTGCGGAATAGGGACGAATTTATATCTTGCCAAAATTGCCCTTGACATCACCGCCAAGCACTCCCCGGATTTTATCGGAATTCTTGACGAGCAAAGCTTTAAAAACACCCTTTGGGACCACCGTCCCATAACCGATTTTTGGCGCATGGGAGAGGGCACGGCGAAAAAGCTTGCCTCAAGGGGGATATACACAATGGGTCAGGTGGCGGCGGCCGACGAAGATATGCTCTACGATATGTTCGGAATCGACGCCGAGCTGCTCATTGACCATTCAAAAGGAATCGAGCCGGTGACCATGGCCGACATAAAAAGCTATGTTCCCAAGACCTCCTGCGTTTCCTCGGGGCAGGTGCTCATGCGGGACTATGAATTTTACGAGGGCAAGCTGATTGTCAGGGAAATGGCCGACCTCATGTGTCTCGACATGGTGGAAAAGGGCGTGGTGACGGGCTCGGTCTCCATGACCGTCGGGTATTCAAACGCCCTGCGTCTCCCTCCCGCGAGAGGCACCGAAAAAATCGACCCCGCCGCAAGCTCGGACAGCGTCATAATCCCCGCCGTCGCGCGGCTTTACGAGCGCATTGTTTCAAAGGACGTTCCCATAAGGCGGGTGACAATCACCTGCAACAATCTTTATGCAAACGACGGTTTTTACCAGACCGACCTTTTTTCCGACCGAACCGACTCGCTTCTTCGGGACAACAAGCGGCAAAAGGCGATTGTGGAAATTCGCAAAAAATTCGGAAAAAACGCCCTGCTCAAGGCCATGAATTTTGAAAAAGGCGCCACAACGATAGAGCGAAATGCTCAGATAGGAGGTCACAAAAGCGGTGAGTAAGCAACACGCCAAAATGTCCATGTCACAGCGGGCAAAACAGTTTTCCCCCTTTGCCGCCGTCAAGGGGCTTTCGGAGGAAATCGAAAAAAGGGAAAGGCTTTTCGAAAGCCGTGCCCTGCTCTCCCCCGACCGATTTTCCGAGCTTGATTTTACCCTCAAGGGGCTTTGCCCCGGCGAAAAAATCAAAATCACCTTTTATTCCGACGGTCTTTACAACGAGCGCGAGGAAATTTTTGCCGACGCCGATTTTCAAAGACGGACGCTCAAAACAAAGGAACGGGAAATTTCCTTTGACGACATAAAAAACATCGAAAAGGAGGGATATGATGAATTTTGAAGAACAAATCAGAGAGCGCCTTTTCTCTCTTCGGGACGAAAAATATCGGGATTTTCATTCCTCCCTTTGCCCCGGGATTCCGAAGGAGCGCATAATCGGCGTGAGAAAGCCGTTGCTTCGCGCCCTTGCAAAGGAGCTTATAAAAAGCGGAGAGGGCGAAAAATTCATCAAAATTCTGCCCCACAAATACATGGAGGAGAACGACCTTCACGGGCTTATAATTCAGCAAATCGCCGATTTCGCCGGGGTGTGCGCCGAGCTCGACCGTTTTCTCCCCTTTGTGGACAACTGGTCGACCTGCGACCTTATAAGCCCGACGGCCTTTAAACCCCTGCCAAAGGGACTTTGCGAAAAGGCGGAAGAGTGGATGAATTCGTCTCACACCTACACCTGCCGTTTCGGAATCGAGATGTATATGAAATATTTTCTCGACGAGGGCTTTGATTTGCAAATTCCCGAAAAAATCTGCAGGGTCAACACCGAGGAATATTACATAATGATGATGTCGGCCTGGTATTTCGCCACCGCCCTGGCAAAACGGTGGGACGAGATTATTCCCTTTATCGAGCAAAAAAGGCTTGACAAGCGCACCCACAACAAAACCGTTCAAAAGGCCGTGGAAAGCTTCCGCATAACCCCGCGGCAAAAGGAGTATTTGAGAACCTTAAGGATAAAATGACTTTTTCAATTTGTTTTTCGGAAATCAACTTATCTGTATTTAAAGCATTGAGCCGGGGAACAAAAAAGAAATACACTTCCAAGGAAGTATTCCGCAAAAACTACCCTTGTAAATTAAGAACCGATATAAAAAAGCATTTGCGCCGCGGTTTTCCATGAACTGTTTCACAATGCGTTCACGGCATACAAACCCGACGGCAAAACTGCGGTTGTATAAAGCTCTTTATTGTGATATAATGACAATATAAATTTTAAGGAGAGTGCTTTTTGATTAAGTACAACGCATTGGAGATTGTGGCATAACCGGGAGGTTTGCACACAATAAATAAGGCCTCCCGCATATTGCATTGAAATCAACAATTTTCAGGAGGAAAAACAATGAAAACAAATGATATTATTATTCGCACCGAAAGAGAGAACGATTACCGAGAGGTTGAAAATCTTGTAAGAGAGAGCTTTTGGAATGTTTATGCGCCCGGCTGCACGGAGCATTTTGTGCTTAAAAGGCTCAGAGATTGCGCGGACTTTGTGCCCGAGCTTGATTTTGTTATGGAAAAGGACGGCAAAATTATCGGCCAGAATGTTTTCGTCAAGACCGACATTTTGCTCGACAACGGCTCAAAGCTGCCGATAATGACCATGGGTCCGATTTGCATCGCAAACGGGTATAAGAGAATGGGATACGGCAAAATTCTGCTTGACTATTCCCTTGAAAAGGCAAAGGAGCACGGTTGTAAGGCCGTTTGCCTTGAGGGCAGCATTGATTTCTACGGAAAAAGCGGATTTGTTGTCTCTTCGACAAAGGGTCTGAGGTATCACGGCCTGCCGGATGGGGTCAGCGCAGATTTTTTCCTGTGCAAGGAGCTTGAACAGGGATACCTTGACGGTGCAAGCGGCGAATATTCCACGCCGAAAGCATACTTTGCCGCGCAGGAAAACCCAAAAGATTTCGAGCTTTATGACGCGGCATTTCCCAAAAAGGAAAAGCTTGTCCTTCCGACTCAGTTGTAAAAGTAAAAAGAAAGCCTCATATTCATGTCCCGAATTTCTCCCATGGTCTGCTGCATAATAAGGTCACAGCATGTAAAATAAATTTGAGGTGAGGATTATGCTCGGAGCACGACCGAAAAAAATGATGAATATGTATATCCTCGATATACTGAAAAGGAACACCGACGCCGACCATCCCATGACCCAGCAGGAAATTTGCCGACGGCTTGAAAGCGAATACGACATGGCCGCGGAAAGAAAGGCCGTCAAGGCCAATCTTGAGGATCTTATCAACGACGGCTCCTACAACATCGAATATTCAACCAAGGTTCGCTTTACCCCGAACCGTCTTACCGGTGAAATCGAAAAAAGCGAAATTCTCACAGGGTTTTACTGCAATTCCGTTTTCACCGATTCCGAGCTCCGCCTGCTTAAGCAACAGATGCTCGAACATCGTACGGTTTCGCTCGTTTCTTTTCCTGTGCGGCTTCGCGTTCATCAAACGTAGGCGACAGCCTTACGTCCGATTTCACACTTCACCGCCCGAAAAAAATGAACGGCAGAAACTCTTCGACCTTAAAAACAGGTAAATTTTTCGTTTTTGAAGTTTTGCCGCGCCGATATACCGGCGTATTTCAAGCGGCGAAACAATAAAAACGGGGAATTTAACATTTTTAAGGCGTGC